>Ga0056111_1000017_pt1 | contig 93144 bp, 96 predicted proteins | sample WorMetloBBELIZE2_FD_83874 | JGI IMG/M metagenome (GOLD analysis project Ga0056111, IMG submission 83874) | Marine gutless worms symbiont microbial communities from Max Planck institute for Marine Microbiology, Germany - Olavius longissimus B... ... | reverse complement strand
GTATATAAACCGGACGCTACTTAGGTTGGAACGTAAAGCATTTTTTTAGGTTTTACGCACGTGAACATAAAGGTTCGCGCAGCTGCAGTTGGGTAAAGAATACCCTGCAACAAAAAGCGGACAGTTTACGAATTACAAAACCGGACAGCTTGACTTATTACTAACAGTATTTTGTTCTCACCCCACCACCTCTGCCACAAATTCCGTCAGGTTTTGCTTAAAGTTTGCGGTCGAAAACCTCTGTGCATTAGCCCGGCAATTTTCCGCGGTAAATTTCTCAACATTGTCTTCAAACATGTTCAGCGCCGCTGTTAATGATTCTACGCTTTGTTCTTGAAACAATATTCCCGTCTTATTTGCAACCGCGTTTACGGTTTCCAGCGCTCCGCCCTTGCCATAGGCAATTACCGGTGTGCCGCAAGCTTGGGCCTCTACCGGCGCTATGCCAAAATCTTCTTCGGCCGCAAAAATAAATGCTTTGGCTTTTTGCATATATGACTTTAAGGCCGCTGAGTTTTGATACCCTAAAATTGTTACATTTTCCGCCGCCTGTTTTTTTATTTTGTTCATAGCAGGACCATCTCCAATTACCACAAGCTTTTTATCCGGGGTGCCGGCAAATGCCTTAACTATCAGGTCAATTTTTTTATACGGCACCATGCGGGAGGCGGTTAAGTAAAAATCTTCCCTTGGCAAATGGCCGGGGGTAAAAAAATCCGTATCAACCGGTGGATAGATAACAGCGGAATTGCGCCGATACGTTTTTTTAATTCTTCCGGCTATAAAATTAGAAATCGCAATGAACTTGTCAACTCGAAAACTTGATTGCAAATCCCAGGATCGTAACTTGTGCAGCTGCCGTCTGGCCAGCCAGCCTTTAACCCCGGCATTAAGGCCTGATTCTGCAAGGTATTGAAATTGTAAATCCCAGGCATAACGCATTGGCGAGTAGCAATAGCAGATATGTGTTTGAGCAGGGCCGGTAAGAACCCCCTTGGCCACCGCATGGGAGGAGCTGATAACCAGATCGTATCCTGTTATATCAAGCTGTTCTACGGCAAATGGCATTAGCGGCAAATATGCACGATATTTTTTTTGTGCCCAGGGTAATTTTTGAATCAAAGATGTGGCGGTTCGTTTGTTTTTTATAAAATCTCTTTTACCTGCAGGAATAAAATCCACCATTGCAAAAAGATCTGCGTTGGGATAGCAGGCAACTATTTGCTCCAAGGCTCTTTCAGCGCCGGCATAGGTTACCAGCCAATCGTGGACTATAGCAACTTTCACTGTGGGGCTCGATCAAAATCGTCATCGAATCTGACTATATCATCCTCACCGGTATATTCTCCTACTTGCGCTTCAATTATTTCCAGATCAACTTTGCCAGGATTTTCCAAACGATGTACTTCTCCCATGTTTATATAAGTTGACTCGTTGGTAGCTACTATTTTCTCTTCTTTGCCGATAGTAACTTTGGCCATGCCTTTTATTACTATCCAGTGTTCGTTGCGGTGAAAATGTTTCTGTGAAGAAAGTCGTTTGCCCGGTTTTACAACTACTTTTTTAATTTTATAACCATCAGCCACTTCAAGCACCTTGTAGGTTCCCCAGGGTCTATGAACTTCGATATGCAGATTTTGCAGATCTTTTTGTTCCGGAGCTAAATTATCCAGGACTTTTTTAACCTTTTGTCCGGAGCCGTGCCTGGCAATTAGTAAAGCATCTTCGGTGTCAACGATTACCAAGTCCTTCACGTCTATCAACGCGGCGGCTTTTTCTGTCAGGACCAGGCAATTATTTGAGTCAATATTCACCACATTGGGGTTTTTGGTGATGCCGGAAGGATATTTTTCAGTTTCAGCATGCAACGATTCAAAACTGCCAAGATCATTCCAGCCCATATCACACGGCACCATTTTTATGTTTTTAGTTTTTTCCAATAGCGCATAGTCAATACTTAGCTTAGGTATGTTATTCATATCGGATAAGACAGGCTCAATTTTGGAATTATTAAAACTTGCATTGGCATAAGCCTCAACGCACGCATCATGGATAGATGCCGCATGTTTTGCCATCCCAGCCAAAAGAGTCTTGACTTTAAAGCAAAAAATGCCAGTATTCCAAAAATAATCGCCGCTTGCAATATATTCTTTTGCCGCAGCTTTTTTTGGTTTTTCGGTAAAGGACAAAGCATCAAAACCCTCAGCCTTGATGTAGCCGTAACCGGTTTCCGGGCTGTGCGGTTTAATGCCAAAAGTTACAATATGTCCTTCCCCGGCAAGTGACACAGCCTGCTTAACCGCATCCGCATATGCTTTTTGCTCATGGATAACATGATCGGAAGGCGTAACCAAAACTACAGTATCCGCTCCCAGACTTAGGCAGGCTAAAGTTATGGCAGGCGCCGTATTCCTGGCCGCAGGCTCTAATAAATTAGTGGATTTTACCCCAACTTCTTCGATTTGATCCTGCGCAAGAAAAAATTGCTCTTTGTTTGAAACCACCAGAAACTCCCGGCAAACTTCAGTGTTTCTTCTTATGGTTCTTTGAAACAAGGATTCCGGTTTGCCGTCAATTTGTTTTACAAACTGCTTTGGCAGCAATTTGCGACTTACAGGCCACAACCTGCTGCCCGCACCGCCGCAAAGGACAATATTTGTAATTTCTATTATATTACTCTATTTGCTCTTGTTACCTTTACTCATCCATAAAACTCAGCATAAACTGCACCACATACCAAAACAATAAAGCAATGCCGGAGAATAAAGCTAACGAGGCTGCTACATGCTGCTCGGTATGGTATTCGTGAATAATGTTGGAAGTGGTATACAGGATTGCAGCGCCGGCAAATACAATCATCGCTGCGCTAAAAAACAACCCCAAGGTAAATCCAAAGACTATGCTGGCGATAATAACTCCGATAGCGACAATACCGCCAATGCTCAAAGCCGGCGCCAGAAAAGAGAAGTTCTTGCGAGTTGAAAACGCGGTGTAGCTTATTCCGGCCACCAAAGCCGCGGTTACAATTGCGGCGTGTTGCAAAACGTCCGGAGCTTTGGCCTGGGCGATATAGACTAGCGGCATAAAAATTATTGCCTCAGCCAGGATAAATAATCCCAGGCCGGCATATTGTAAGGGACGAGACAAGCCGGAATGCGCCCAGCTGTTGGCGATATATCCAACCCCCATAAATACTGCCAGCACTATCAGCCACGACCATTGACTGGCACCTAGAACCTGCATAAAACCTTCAGCAATACCGGAACGAATCAGTATGGCTTCAACCAGAGCAAAAATTCCTATGGCCGCTGCCGTGTGTAAGTAGGTGTTTTTTATAAAGCGTGATCTTGCGCTCTCGCCGGCATAAGCGACAATCTCGCCTGATGCCACATCAAGTTGACTCATGTTTTTCTCCTAAAATTCAATAATTGATGTGTAGATTATGCAAATATTCAGGCAGAAAATCAAATCTAAATGTTATTAATCTGCAGCCAGCTTTCGGTAAGTGCCAGCTGCCACAATTTACTACCCTTGATTTTGGTAAAATGTGCGGTTGGCCGCTCTAAAAATTTTGTCACATACCTTTCATTATACAAACCACGCTGCCTGGCAGTATCTGATAACAGCACATCTTGCATCCAGTTTAAAAAGCCGCCGCGTACATATTTTAATGCCGGCATTGGAAAATAGCCCTTGGGACGATTGACCACCTCATGCGGCAATATATCGGCCGCAAGTTCTTTTAATATGCCCTTGCCGTCTGAGTGTAATTTTAATGCCTGCGGCATTCTGGCGACAAATTCAACTAATTCATGATCTAAAAACGGCACTCTGGCTTCCAGGCCCCAGGCCATAGTCATATTATCTATCCGTTTTACCGGATCGTCGGCTATCAGGTTGGTTATATCCAGGGTTTAATACCTTGTCCAACATGTTATCGGCTCTTATAGTATTAAATTTGTCCTTCAGCCACAACCTTGTAACATCATGGATACCGGTATCAAGCAGCATATTTATTTCCTGATGTTCGCGATCAACATACAGATCATGAAATGTTTGCACTTCCTGGGATTTATCAATATTTATCATTTTTTGATACCAAAAATAACCCGCAAACAATTCATCCGCGCCTTGGCCGCTCTGTACTACCTTGACTTCATCCGCAACTTTTTCTGCCAGCAAGAAAAAAGCTGCCGCATCTTGCCCAAACATGGGTTCGGCCATATTGGCAATAGCAGCCGGTAACCGGCGCAAAACCCTGGAATTTGGAATCTTGAATTTGTAATGCTCGGTTTGATACATATCTACCACCTGATCCGAATAACCAAACTCATGACCTTTCTCTTCCGGCGCGTCTTCAAAACCAATAGAAAAAGTTTTTAAATTTTTAATTCCGGAATTTACCAGCAAAGCTGTTAACAAAGATGAATCCAGCCCGCCGGACAATAAGACTCCAACCGGCACATCCGCCGCCTCAATTCTGCGTCTGACTGCTTTTTCAAGGAGGGTTTTGGTGCCGGCCAGCCAATCCTCTTTTGCCAGGCTTTTGTTAATATTTGAATCAAGCCGCCAATATTTTTTCTTTTGACAAGTACCATCTGACTTGAAACTCATGGTATGAGCAGGATTGAGTTTTTTTATACCGCGTAAAATTGTGCGTGGTGCCGGGATGACCGCATGCAGGCTAAAATGAAAATGCAAGGCTTTGTAGTCAAGCGCGGAGTCTATACTTTTAGTTTTTAATAAAGCTTGCGGATTAGAGGCGAAAATAATTCTGTTTGCCTGTAAGCTGTAATAAAGCGGTTTAATTCCAATCCTGTCACGTGCCATAAAAAGAGTTTTATGGTTTTTATCCCACAAACAAAAGGCAAACATGCCGTGAAATTTTGTAACGCAGCTCTTGCCCCAGACTTGATAAGCTTTTAAAATCACTTCAGTATCACCGGCAGATACAAATTGATAACCTGCAGCTTCAAGCTCCGCTCTTAGTTCCTTGTAGTTATAGATTGTGCCGTTAAATACCAAAGTGGCATTATCATCACTTAATGGCTGATGGGCTTTTTGGCTTAAATCTATAATGGACAATCTTCGGTGACCCAGCGCTATTGATCCTTCACTCCAGACCCCCTCGTCATCCGGCCCTCTTGGCTCTAACACTTTGAGCATACTTGCAAGCTCGGATAAATTAGGTTTTGAATCATCAAATTGTAATATTCCAGCTATGCCGCACATTTATTCATCCTGTAACCAGATTAAACTTGCCATTCTGCCTGTCTGGGGATTTTGTCTATAGGAAAAAAACCGCTCATCCTGCCTGGTATCAAAACCGCTGCCATATATATTTCTCACCCCGGCACGTTCAAGCCGCAAGCTTGCCAGTAGATATATGTCAGCCAGAAACTTGTCATTCTTCTGTGCAACGAAAGCCTTATCGGTTTTGGCATAATCCGTCACAAATGCCTCATATACTTCAGATCCTACCTCAAAACTATAGGGTCCGATAGCAGGCCCCAGCCAGGCGTAAATATCAGCAGGGTTTTTGCTAAACGCATTTACCGTATGTTCTAGAATTCCTTTAGCCAGGCCGCGCCAACCAGCATGGACCGCTGCGACCGTATCGGCATTTTTATTGGTTAATAATACCGGCAGACAATCGGCGGTCATCACCGCACAAACTTCTTCTGCCTTAAAACTTATACTTGCATCGGCCTCTGTTTTATCTCGAGTGATTGCCGCCACTTTACAAATTTTGCTCGAATGAGACTGCCTAAGCCAGAAAGGTTCCGGCACATAACCCATAGCAGATTGTAAAATTTTGCGATTTTGCCGCACGTTTTCTGATTTATCACCAACATGCAAAGCCAAATTCATACTCGAATAATTATTTGTACTAACACCGCCGGCACGAGTAGTGCTGACAGCCTTTACTCTGGAACTTACCGGCCAATCAGGTATTATCCAGTCATAAGTGTGCATCTAGATCCCGTTTTAAAGCTGCGATTAATTCTTGCATATCGTTTGGCATTTTAGCCTGATATTCCACATAATCACCACTTGCCGGATGAATAAACCCCAATTTGCAGGCATGCAAGGCCTGGCGTGGAAAATCTTTTAGGGCTTTTAGTAATTCCTCAGAAGGGTTTTGTGGTATCCGCAGTCTGCCGCCATAGGTTTTATCGCCCGCTAATGGCATATTTTTGTCAGCCATGTGTACTCTAATCTGGTGAGTACGACCGGTCTCCAGCCTGACTCGCAGCAGGGTGTGAGCCCTGAATTTTTCCAAAATCCTATAGTGAGTTACCGCAGGCTTGCCGTTAGCCACCACCACCATTTTTGTACGATGCACATGATGCCTGCCTATTGCTGCGTCAATGCTGCCTCCTCCGGTAAGCGCTCCTGTGACAATTGCCTGATATTCCCGTTTGGCCTTGCGTTTTTCTAGCTGTCTGACTAAAGAAGTATGCGCAGGTAAGTTTCTGGCCACCACCATAAGTCCAGTAGTGTCCTTGTCCAATCGGTGTACCACTCCGACTCTGGGCAGCTCAGCCATATTTTTATCAAAATGCAGCAAACCGTTAACCAAGGTTCCGCTCCAGTTACCGGCAGCAGGATGCACCACTAATCCTGCTTGTTTGTTGATGACGATGACATCCTTATCTTGTGCCACAATTTGCAACGGCACAGGTTCTGCCTGCCAACTAACTTCGCTAATTTCAGGCTTAACGTCTATAATCTCTATAATTTCACCACCTCTTAACAAATCCCTGGGCCGTAATTGCCTGCCGTCTACCAGAATCAAACCTTTGTCAATCCAACGCTTTAATCTGGCACGGGAAAATTGCTGAAAAATTTGCGCCAACGCTTTATCCAGTCTGTTTCCGGCATATTCTTCTGGTACACTTACGCGTTTATAACTCATGTGATTTAAGCAAATTTGATGGTCATTAAATTTAATAGAATATTTTTAGGTATTCTAACCTTTCTAATGCTTGGGTTTTTAAGCGCTTGCGGCATGTCAAAAATTGACCGAACCAAAAACTGGTCAGCCGGCAAGCTATACGCCGAGGCACGAGATGAACTTAAAAGTGGCGGTTATGAGCAGGCAATAGACTATTATGAAAAGCTCCAGGCCCGCTACCCTTATAGCAAACAAGCACGTCAGGCTGAGATTGAAACTATCTATGCTTATTATAAATATGGGGAGCTGGAATCAGCAATTGCTGCTGCTGACCGGTTTATCAGCGAACATCCGGATCATCCGCATCTTGATTATGTATATTACATGCGCGGCATCACTAATTTTGGCACCGGGCAGGACCTTATGACCAGATTATTTCCGCAAAATCCGGCTAAGCGCGATCCAAAATCCATGCGTGAGTCTTTTAAGTATTTTTCCGAACTGGTACAAAAATTCCCTGGCAGCAAATATTCGCAGGATGCGTTTCAAAGAATGGTTTATACCCGCAATAAATTAGCAGAACGGGAATTACACATTGCCAGGTTTTATATGCAGCGCGGCTCCTGGGTTGCGGCCGTCAACCGGGCCAAGACTGTGGTAGAAAGTTATCAAAAAACCACAGCCGTACCGGAAGCCTTGCACATATTGCACAAATCTTACAGTAAACTTGGAATGCACAACCTGGCTGCGGACTATAAAAGAATTATTCGGGCTAACAATATGCAAAAATATAAAAAAGTCACTGCGATCAAACCTCCCGGGCTTGTTGAGTCCTTACTTAAAGTTCCAGGCAGAATTTCGGATGCGTTTAGGCATTGATTTTTGACATCAGCAGATCAACCTGAAACAAACCCATTCGTAATAGGATAGCGCCGATCCTTGCCATAGGCTCTTTGCGTGATTCTAACTCCGGGCGGTGATTGGCGTCGTTTGTACTCGTTACGGTCAACCATTTTAGCTATTTTTTTTACCGTATCTTCGGCAAATCCCGCCTTTACTATTTCTGCAACACACTGATACCTTTCCACATACCGCTCCAGTATGGGGTCTAAAATATCATAAGGCGGTAAATTATCGGTATCTACTTGATCTGCTGCTAACTCAGCCGAAGGCGGGCGCTCTATAATTCTGGTCGGGATTATCGTAGTTTTTCGATTGATCCAGACAGACAATTCATACACTAAAGTTTTCGATACATCCTTAAGAGGCGCAAAACCTCCAGCCATATCACCATATAATGTGGCATAACCCACTGCCATTTCACTTTTATTGCCGGTGGTTAAGAGCATACTGCGTTTTTGATTGGACAGCGCCATCAAAATTATGCCACGGATTCTTGCCTGAACATTCTCCTCGGTTACGGTAAAGGTTTTATTGTTTAGAACAGGAGCAAGCACTTTTAAAAAACTGCTAAAGGGTTTTTCTATTGAAATTGTTTGGTGTTTAACATTTAGGGTTTCTACCATTTTAAGTGAATCTTCAATGCTAATGGCAGCGGTAAATCTTGAGGGCATTAGTACTGCTTCAACCTTGTCCGCTCCCAACGCCTCTACCGCCAAAGCCAGAGTTAGAGCCGAGTCAATACCGCCGGACAAGCCTAAAAGTACGCTGTCAAAATGATTCTTTTGTACATAATCCTTAATTCCTAATACCAACGCCTGATAAGTGTGTGATAGTTTTGAATATTTAGTTTTCGCTGGCTTTAGCGATTTTATTGCAGCGGTATCAACAATTTTCAAACTCTCTTTAAAGACTGGAGCTTGTGTAACGATGACACCTTTTTTATTCATGACAAAAGACCCGCCGTCAAATACCAATTCATCCTGCCCTCCAACCTGGTTAACATAGATTATATCCAGATTATTTTCCTTAGCTCTTTTAGCTATTTTCTGTGCGCGTATTTGTTCTTTGCCAAGATGATAGGGCGAAGCATTGAGATTTAATATAATTTCAGCGCCGGCGTTTTTTGCCAGAGCTGCGGGGCTTGAATCCCACAAGTCTTCACAAATCGTAATGGCACATTTAGTTTTTTCGATTTCTATAACCAATGGTTTAGCGCCAGGGCTGAAATACCTTTTTTCATCAAACACACTATAGTTTGGTAACAGCTGTTTTTTGTATACATACTGAATTTTGCCGTTAAACGATACTAAAGCGGCATTATAAAGTTTGGTTTTTTCTTTAAACGGCGCGCCAATGATTACATATATATCCCGAGCCAGTTTGCGGGCAAGATCATCAATTGCCTGTTTGCAGCTTGCAACAAATCCATCACGATGCAAAAGATCTTCTGGCGGATAACCTGATACTATCAGCTCGGAGAAAACCACCACCGTGGCCTGTTGGTCTTTAGCCTTTTGCACATATCTGGCAATTTTGGCGCAGTTATTTGCCAAAGCACCGACGGTTGGGTTAATTTGCGCAAGAGCTATTTTCATGTTTTGACAATTTGAGTATTACGGCAAAAGTATTTTAGTAGAATATTCAGGTGGATAGAAAAAAAGTCGGAATTTTACTGGCAAATCTTGGATCACCGGAGGCGCCGACCAAAAAAGCAGTCAGAAAGTATTTGGCAGAGTTTCTGACTGATAAGCGCATAGTTGATTTGCCAGGATACTTGTGGCGGCCGGTATTATATGGAATTATTCTAAATACCAGGCCCAAAAAGGTTGCTGTGGCTTACCGGAAAATCTGGGGCAACCACAAGTCAAGCCCATTAGTCAGGGAGTGCAGATTGGCAGGTGAAAATCTATCTGCCATATTAGGCAAAAATTTTCTTCTAGAGCCTGGAATGCGCTATGGCAAACCCTCGATTCCAGCCGCGCTTGAAAAGCTTGGAAAAATTGACAAATTAATTGTGCTGCCCATGTTTCCGCAATTTTCATCTGCGACCACGGCTTCGATATTTGACATGATCGGAAATTATTATCAAAATAAAAGAAATATTCCCGAGGTAAGATTTATTCAGAATTATCACGCACATCCTTTATATATAAAGGCTCTTGCAAAAAGTGTACACGAACATTGGGATAAAAAAGGTCAGGCGGATAAATTCATCATCTCATTTCATGGCCTGCCACAACGCTACATTAAGGGTGGTGATCCATATAAATTGCAATGTGAAACTACCGCAAGGCTATTGGGAGCAGAGCTTGGTCATAAGTACATGCTCACGTTTCAATCAAGATTTGGTAAAGAGCTGTGGTTAAAACCAGCCACGGAAAGTACCCTGATCTCACTGGCACAGCAAGGAATAAAATCGGTTGACATAATTAGTCCAGGGTTTAGCATAGATTGTCTTGAAACTTTAGAAGAACTTGCAATTTCAGCTCATGATACTTTTATCAAAGCAGGTGGTAATGAGTTAACTTATATCCCTGCGCTTAATTCCGAACAGCCGCAGATTAAGTTATACGCAGACCTTATCAAACAACACTCAGAGTGCTCATGATGGACTCTAACGCCGCAATAAAAATTTCATTTTCATGCTCTGTACCCATGCTTACCCGCAAACAATCTTGTAACCTGGGGTTAGCTGAATTATCCAGGTTTTTGATCAGTATGTTTTGCTCTATAAGACGCGTGTGAATTTCCCCTGCACCGCCCCTGGGGGTTTTAAACATAATAAAGTTTGCCTCAGCAGGATAAGGAACAATACCGGGAATTGCTTTTAGGCTTGTACACAGTTTTTCACGATTTTGTACAATTTTGCTGGCCTGTTTATCCAGAACCTCTTTATGTTGTAAGAAAAACTTGCCGCTTAACTGCGTTAGCACATTGATATTGTAAGGTAGCCGTACCTTGTCAAATTCCTTTAACCAATCATGGTGACCAACCAACAAACCTAAACGCAAACCAGCCAAGCCAAGTTTGGATACGGTACGCATCACCAGCAGCTTCTCTGGATATTTTAGTAAATCCGGCAAAAAGTTCTCCTTGCAAAAGCTAAAATAAGCCTCATCAACCACCACCAAACCGGGAGCTGCCTTAATAACTTTTTCAATGGCCTGACGCTTAAACAGGTTGCCGGTAGGGTTGTTTGGGTTTGCAATAAATATGACTGCGGGACTTTCCTTAGCTATGGCTTTAAGTAGCAAATCCTCATCCAAACCAAAATCACTGGCAAGTCCAACCTTGATATATTCTATCCCCACAAATTTTGCAATCATTTCATACATTACAAAAGTTGGATCTATGCTTAACACTTTAGCGCCAGGTTTAGCAATGGTCATCAGGATCATTTGTATTAGCTCATCCGAACCATTGCCTAGAAGCAAATCCAGAGAATCTGACATCCGCATTTTATCTTTAAGCTCAAGGCTTAATGCTTGGGCTTTTGGATCCGGGTATAAGTTAAGCTTGGCAGAAGCCAAATTACTTAACCAGGCTTTGATTATCTCATCCGGCAAAGAGTGCGGATTCTCCATGGCATCCAGCTTGATAGCACTAGCGGTGTCCGGCACATGATAAGGCGCAAGATTCAGGATGGCAGGTCTTACCAGCTTATCAATTAGATCTGGCACGGTTAAGACCCGGACATTTCCTGTTGTATTATCCTGAACTTTTTTGGCCAGGGACCTTGCTTGCGCAGTTTTGCCGGCAATCTACGTATGGCTTGCTGCGCTTTGGCGCTGGTTTTGTATGAACCGGTTATGATCTTATAGATTTTTTTGTTTTTTATTTTATAAAAGTGGATCTTATTCTTTAACCTATGTTTCTTAATAAGCGCCAAAGCCTTTTTTTTGCTGCCTGCCACTGCAAGCTGAATGGTATAGTGATTGGGATTTTGTGATGCTAGCCAATTTTTTGGACGATACTTTTTAGCAGGTTTTTTGTCCTTGGGCCTGGTTTGGGCAGGTGTTTTCGCCTTTGCTTTTTTCTTGTCTTTTATTTGCTCTTTTATCCCAAGTTTTACGAGTTCTGCTTTGGCTTTTTCATGTCCTGCCGCCGCTGCCTGCTTTAACCATTTATGCGCCAAAGCTTCATTTTTAAACTTATCATCAGCATACAAATACAAAACACCGAGGTTATAGCCGGCACTAATTATATTTTGTTTCGTAGCTTTCTCCCACCAGTAAATTGCTTGTGCATAATCCTGAGGTTGGCTATCGCCATAAAAATATTTGGTTCCCAAAATATATTGGGATTTAGCATGACCCTGTTCTGCTGCCTTTTTAAACCAATTTAATGCTGTTTTGTCATTCTTGGCTACCCCTAGGCCTTTTTCATACATAATCCCCAAATTATGTTGGGCATTAGCCTGACCTTTTTGTGCCAGTTCTTGCCAAATTGCAAATGCACCAGTGTAGTCGCCAGCATCGTATAGGCGTAAGCCCTCGGAAAAATTTGCCGCATAAGAATTAAAGGCAATGCCACATAATAAAATAACAATTTTTTTTATCATAACAATGCGCCGAGCCAGACTAGAACCGAGATAAGTATGCCAATCAAGACTGCGGCGGAAGCCATATCTTTAGCCTGGCCTGCCAAAGGATGACGCTCTGTGCTTATGCGATCTGTTAGCCTTTCTATGGAACTGTTGATAAGTTCTATTGCCATAACCAATAACCAACTACCAAGTATAAGACTTCTCTCAAGCCAGGAAACCTTGAGCATAAAACTGACCGGGATAATAAGACACAAGATAAAAACTTCTTGCCGAAAGGCTATTTCCCGTTTGAACGCGGTCACAAGACCAGCAAGGCTAAACTTAAATGCCGCAAAAAAATGTGCAAGATGTTGATTCATTTTCTTAATTTAAGTAATAAATCCTGAGTCGCCGGACGTATTTTTCGCCACAAATAAAACGATTCCGCCGCCTTCTCCACCAGCATACCCAAACCATCAGTAGTGATTTTTGCTCCATGTTGCTGTGCCCATAACAAAAACGACGTTGGCTCTTTACTATACATCAAATCATAACAAACAGTATTTTTATCTATAACCTTCGCACTAATTGGGGGAACAGCATGATTTACACTGGCAGATGTTGCGTTTATTATAAAATCAAACTTATCCGACACAGCAGCAAACCCCGAAGCACTGACATTATTATAGACTTTAGCCTGGTTTTTAAGTTCTATAGCTTTGGATATAGTACGATTTGCGATGTGTAAAACTTCCGGGGCTTCTTCCAGTAATGGCTTGATAATGCCTTTTGCCGCGCCGCCAGCGCCAAGCAACAAGATTTTTTTATCGGTAATATCTGCCTTGAGATTTTGCGTTATATCCCGAATCAAGCCTATGCCATCAGTATTATCTCCATAGACCATACCTTGCTCGATTTTAAAGGTATTTACTGCGCCGGCAAACTTGGCTCTTGGGCTTAACTTATTTGCAAATGCAAAAGCAAGCTCTTTAAGGGGTAAGGTAATGTTCATGCCTTTGACTCCCAAGCCAAGTAAATCCTTTACTTTAACAGCAAAGTCCGCAGGTCGTACCCGCAGCTTTGTATATGTAATATTCTGTCCGCTGCTTTTGGCAAATGCTGTATGAATTTGTGGAGAAATACTATGTTTTATGGGATCACCAATCACCAGATATTTATCCATGCGATTGTTAGGCTTTAGTCAAGCCATTTGGCGGCTTGTTTGGCATAATAAGTCAAAATTCCATCCGCGCCGGCGCGTTTAAATCCAAGTAGTGTTTCCAGTACTGTAGGTTTTTCATCCAACCAGCCATTTTGCGCTGCGGCTTTTAACATGCTGTATTCACCACTAACATGATAAGCAAATGTAGGCACCTTGAATCTGGTTTTTATTTGCCAGATAATGTCAAGATAAGGTAACCCTGGCTTCACCATCACCATATCAGCGCCCTCGGTCAGATCAAGTATAACTTCTTTAAGAGCCTCGTTGGAATTAGCCGGATCCATCTGATAGGAATATTTGTCCGCTCCTGCCAGATTGGCGGCAGAACCAACAGCATCTCTGAAGGGGCCGTAAAAACTTGAGGCATATTTGGCCGCATACGACATAATCCTGGTGTTTATATAATTATCAGACTCCAGTGCGGATCTTATCTTGCCAACTCTGCCGTCCATCATGTCTGAAGGCCCGAGTACATCCGCACCGGCTGCGGCATGAGATAACGCCTGCTTAACCAAAATCTGGCAGGTGATATCATTTAACACATAGCCTGTATCGTCAATTATCCCATCCTGTCCGTGAGTGGTGAAAGGATCCAGCGCCACATCTGTCATTACTCCAAGTTCCGGAAAGTTTTCCTTTAACCGTCTGGTCGCAGTTTGTGTAAGACCATCAGGATTAAACGCCTCTTCAGCCGTAAGAGATTTTTTGTCTTTTTCGATAACCGGAAACAAGGCGATCAACGGAATTCCAAGTTTTAAGATTTCTTCTGCTTCACGCAACAAATCATCAGCGCAAAAACGCGAAATTCCCGGCATTGATGCAATTGCCTGCGGTTTTTGCTTGCCTTCCAGCACAAACACAGGGTAAATAAGATCATCAGTGCGGACAGCATTTTCACGCAGCAGACGGCGGGAAAATTCATCTTTGCGCATTCGGCGCATTCTGGTCGCCGGGAAAGTCTGATTAGATTTCATTGGCACACGTTCTATAAATATTTTGCTACTAGACCATATTCAACCTTTGTATGGTTAAATGGTATATTCACGATAAAACCACCGCCTGGAACCTCTGCCAGTGCGCAGCCTTTGGTATCCTCAATTTTTCTAACTATTATTTCCTGGTTACCATCCGGCAGAATGATTTCCAGCTTATCACCCAGACTTATTTTATTTTTACTCAAAATTTCCAGCATGCCTTTATCTGCGTCAAAGCTTTGTATATCTGCCACATATAACTGTTTTTTGCTTCTGGAATTACCATCAAGATAATTTTGATACTCCTGATCGTGGTGGCGTTTAAAAAAACCATCAGTATAACCGCGATTTGCCAGATTTTCCAACGAGCCCAACAGGGCAGAGTCAAATTTTTTGCCGGCATTTGCATCATCAATTGCTTGCCGATAACTTTGAACCACCCTGCTGACATAATATTTCGACTTGGTTCTACCTTCAATCTTGAATGAATCAATTCCAATTTTTAGTAATTGTTCAACATGCTCAATTGCTCTTAGGTCTTTCGAGTTCATAATGTAAGTGCCGTTGGCATCTTCCTGCATTTGCATACTCTGGCCTGGTCGTCCTATTTCTTCTATCATGATTTCAGATGTATGATTAACCTCTTGGTATTCCCATCTGCAAGCGTTAGTACATGTGCCTTGATTGGCGTCTCGGTGATTGATAAACCCGGATAATAAACAGCGCCCCGAATATGCGATACACATAGCGCCATGCACGAAAACTTCAAGCTCAACATCAGGACATTGTTGCCTTATTTCTGCGATTTCTTCCAGGGATAATTCGCGTGAAAGAATAATTCTTTGCACCCTAAGCTTTTGCCAGAACTTTACTGTTTCATAGTTGACCGTATTGGCTTGCACAGAAAGATGAATTGGCATTGCGGGAAATTTGTTCTGCACTATTTGTATAAGACCAGGGTCTGCCATTATCAGGGCATCTGGCTGTGCGTTTATAACTTTTTCCACATCAGCGACAAAGGTTTTTACTTTGCTGTTATGGGCAAAAATATTTGCGGTAATATAGATTTTTTTGCCCTTTTTGTGGGTATGTTCTATAGCCTGCCTTAGCAGTTCTATATCATTAAACTGATTTTCCCTGACTCGCAAGCCATATCGCGGCATACCAGCATATACTGCATCAGCTCCATACGCGAAAGCAAAATGTAAATGTTCTAAAGTCCCGGCGGGAGCCAACAATTCAGCCATAGCTAGGATTATAATCCGGATTGGTTAAAATGCCGTACTAGTCGTTGCCGACCAAAGCTTTAGTTTGCCCGCCAGATTGTTTCCACTCGGGGAATCCAACTTTAAGTCTTTTGGCGTCTATTCCCCGTTTTTTTAGCTTGGCTACAGCCTGGCGTGATAATAAACAATAAGCGCCACGACAATACGCAACTATTGACTTATCAGTGTTAATCTCGGAAATTCTATCATCCAGCTCGGCAAACGGGATATTGATTGCACCCTTTATATGACCTGCGGCAAATTCATCTTCAGGTCTGACATCAACCACCAAAACATTTGCGGATATGCTTTCAAGCTCTTTGGCTTTGATTATGCTCTGATCTTTGAGTTCAGGGTTCTGCTGCGCCAGAGTGTTCTCAAGATTTTCAATCTGCCAGGCAGTAAGGTCTCGCAGTTTTAGCAAAATATCCACCACAGCATCGCCGGATAGACTATAGTGGACGAATTGGCCTTTTTTTACCGATACCACCAGGCCCGAGTTACGCAATAATTGCAGATGTTGGGAGGTGTTAGCCACAGACATGCCAGCCATCGTAGCCAATACATCCACAGTTTTCTCGCCCTGAGCCAGCAGCTCTAACAGCTCGATGCGGTTAGGGTTGCCAAAAGCTTTCCCCACCTTGGCAAGCTGCTCAAACATGCAGTCCTTAAATTCTTTTATCGCCATTATTCGTCAATAAACAAATATATAATTTAATTCTATAATTATATAGCAATATGACAAGGGGTTTGCCTAATTTGAACCTGGCCAGACCTGTTTTACTTATCATCCCAAGTTATATCCGTGCCTGAAGCCGTATAATTTAGTGATCGCGCCAGAATGAAAAAAAAATCTGACAAGCGGTTAATCCAAACCAAAGTTTTAGGTTCAGGTTGGTATTTTTCATTTGCTCTTGCCAAAGTCCGCTCAAATTTGCGACTAAGACTGCGGCATATATGAGCCTGGGCTGCCGGCAGCGAACCGCCTGGCAGGACAAACCTGACAAGTGGCGGCAATTTGTCATTTGTGTTATCGATAAACTTTTCAAGTTTTTCATGCTCGGGTTTTTTCTGTATTTCATATTTGTCATCTGCCAATCTGGCACCAATCACAAATAAATCTTTTTGTATCTCCAATAAAATCCCCAGTATATCTGTATCTTGCAGATTAGAGCGTAATAAGCCTATATGACAATTAAGCTCATCTATAATACCTATGACTTCCAGTAACTCATGACTTTTTGAAATTTTCCCCAAGCGAGGCAGGAAAGTTTGGCCCTGATCGCCATATTTTGTATATATTTTGGGCATAGCTAACGCAAGGAAATTATTTGCCAGTCATGCTGTTTAGCATAATTTCTTAACTTTGGATCCGGATCTACCGCTATAGGATATGTAACCAAACTTAAAAGTGGAATATCATTGTGCGAGTCCGAATAAAAAAAACTTTCGCCAAGGTCAAGATTTTTATCCTGCAACCAGAGATTCAGCCTTGCAACTTTGCCATCTTGGTAAGTAGGAGCACCAATTATCTTGCCGGTGTATTTACCGCCTTTAAATTCAAACTCGGTCGCCAGCAAGTTTTTTATCCCCAGTAAATCAGCAATGGGTCTGGTGATAAAGTCATTCGTGGCAGTTATTATCAGGATAGTATTATCGGCATGTTTTTTTATTTCAGCCAAAGCCTTTGTAAGTATCAAAGGTTTTATCGTAGTGGTAATGAATTCATTTCTTAGCGCAAAAAGTTCCTCGGTCTTGTTATCCACTAAAGGTTTTAGCTGAAACTCAAGCCACTCTTTTATATTGAGGGCGCCATTCTCATAGTCACGATAAAATCTGTCGTTCCGCTCTTGATGCCAAACCCGATCAACTATTTGTTTTTTAACCAGAAACTCACCCCATAGATAATCACTGTCGCCAGCGATCAGGGTATTGTCAAGATCAAAAATTGTCAGCGCCATATTTGCTGCACGATTATACACTTGCAATCAGGGCAGGAATCGGTATAGTGAAAATTATTATTTTTTAAGTTTTGACGATGATTGATGATGACGGTTACAGACCAAACGTCGGAATTATAGTCGCTAACTCGTACGCACAACTACTGTGGGCTAAAAAAGCCGGACTGCCCTCCTGGCAGTTTCCCCAGGGAGGGATATCAAGAAATGAAAGCCCGCTTGATGCTGTATATCGCGAGTTATATGAAGAGGTTGGACTGAAAGAAGATGACGTTGAGGTTTTGGGCAATACCAAGGCCTGGCTAAGGTATATGGTGCCAAAGAAATACCGCCGTAAGAATGCCTCTGGTGACAGGGTTTGCATTGGGCAGAAGCAAAAGTGGTTTTTACTCAAACTTACCTCAGAGGACAGCAAGGTTTGTCTTAATCACCATGATACGCCTGAGTTTGACAACTGGCGCTGGATCAACTACTGGGATGCGCTGGAAAATATAATTTACTTTAAGCGCGCGGTCTATCGTAATGCTCTGTGTGAATTATCCCATTATTTGTTACAGGGTAATAGCAGATATCTGCCAGAAAGGTATCGGGTGCCGTACCATAGAAAGCGCCACCTGTAAGTGCTCAACTTGCTATTTGCTGGCACTCCGGATTTTGCAGTTGCCTCGCTGAATGAAATTCTACAATCTGGACATAATGTCCGGGCGGTTTTAACCCAACCTGATCGACCGGCCGGGCGTGGCCGCAAGCTTACGCCATCTGCGATAAAAACTTATGCATTGGCGAAAAATCTTGAAATATTACAACCTGTAACTCTTGATTCTGGCGAGATTCAAAGTAAAATCAAAAAGTTACAACCTGACGTGATAGTCGTGGCGGCCTATGGCATTATTCTGCCTAAGTTAATGTTAACCATACCCAGATACGGCTGTCTAAATATCCATGCTTCCTTATTGCCCCGCTGGCGCGGTGCGGCGCCAATTCAGCGTGCAATTGAAGCCGGGGACAGACAAAGCGGCGTCAGTATTATGCAAATGGATGCAGGCCTGGATACTGGAGATGTGCTGTATGAGATTAAGATCAATATAAGTCATAACGACACTGCGGGCAGCTTGCATGACAAACTTGCCAAAATTGGCGGCGCAGCTATCTGTTATGCTCTGGATAATATTCAAAAACTAAAACCGGTACCACAAAATGTCGCCCTTGCCACTTATGCCAAAAAAATACAAAAATCTGAAGGTTTGATTGACTGGACTAATCCTGCCGACAAAATTTTAAGAAAAATCAAAGCGTTCAACCCGTGGCCGATTGCCTATACCAGCTTGAACAACGTGGTGTATAGAGTCCTTGATGCAAAACTTAAAACAAAAAAGCATAACTATGTGCCAGGGACAATTATCAAAGTTGGCAAATCCGGGATTGCGATAGCAACCGCCACTGACATCATTTTGGTTACCCGGCTCCAGTTGCCTGGAAAAAAAGCTCTTGAAGTTGCCGACTTTGTAAACGCACAGCCTGATATTAGCGTTGGCCAAAAATTTTCTTGATGTCTGATGCCCGCCAATTTGCCGTATTAATTTTAACCGAGGTATTACAAAAAGGCTCATCCTTATCTTCAGTTATTGAGCACAGGTTAAACCGCCTTGCGCCTTGTGACCATGCGCTTTGTAAAGAACTCTGTTATGGTGTTATGCGCAAATATTTTGTGCTGCAACAATATCTTGTTGATTATTTAAAAAGGCCGATTAAGCTCAAGGATTTAGACATCCGCTTATTGATATTAAGCGGCATCTACCAATTAAAATTCATGCGCATACCGGATCATGCCGCAATCAATGAGACCGTTAAAGTATGCAAAGACTTGAAAAAAGCCTGGGCCACGGCACTAGTAAACGCGATTTTAAGAAAAGTGCAAAAAGCTAACTTAATACCTCCAACTATCATTGCTACTCACCCATCGTGGCTGGTGGAAAGGTTTAAAACCGCCTGGCCTCAAGAGTTTGAGAAAATCTTGTATGAGAACCAAAGAAGACCGCCAATGAGTCTGCGGGTTAATTTGCAAAAAACAACACGCAATGACTACCTTAAATTATTGACGCAAAATGATATTGCGGCAGAAGCGGTGTCTATCCCCTCGGCAATTAATCTACAACGGCCCGCACCGATAACCCAACTGCCCGGATTTGCTGCGGGCATGGTTTCGGTACAAGATCCCGCGGCACAGCTTGCAGCCATGTTGCTTGAGCTTGAAAAAGCACAAACAGTGCTGGATGCCTGCGCAGCTCCTGGGGGCAAGTCCACACATATTATGGAAATAGCCCCTATGGTTGATTTGACCTGTGTTGACAGTAAAAAGTCACGGCTTACGAAACTTGAGCAAACTCTAAAGCGATTGGGACAAACTGCAAAACTATTGGCGGGTGATGCCGGGAATGATGATTGGTGGGATCTTGCTGAATTTGACCGAATTTTACTGGATGTACCATGTAGTGGCACTGGAGTTATAAGACGCAATCCGGATATCAAAGTCCTGCGAAAGCCAAAAGATATTCACAAGCTGATACAAACCCAGGCAAGAATCCTTACCAATACCTGGAAAATGCTAAAGCCGGGCGGAATAATGCTTTATGTGACCTGCTCCTTGCTGGCAGAAGAAAACGAAGATCAGATTGAAAAATTCCTGGCTGAGAATAAAACTGCACAAGAAATAATCATCAAGCAGGCTTCAGCCAGACATAAAAAACATGGGGTACAGGTTTTGAGTATAGATACTGGCTGGGATAACTTCTATTATGCAAAACTTGCCAAGGTTTAAGTCTGACCTAAAGATACATTGACGCTGCGGGTTTAATCGCGGCAACTGGCAGACCTTTTTGCCGCAAGCTTAGATACTTTGGAAAATCACTCATAACTTTTCGTTGTTTGGGTTGTTTATAAAGGCGAGGCACCTGACGTGGATAATAATCTAATCAGCAAACTCCAATCTTTCTTCGGCCTTTTCCAGCGCATGCATGGCACAATCTGCATCAAGCTGGCCACCTGGCGCGCCACTGACACCAATTGCCCCAATACTAGTGCCACTTGCAGTAATAGGCACTGCTCCTCCCATCACAATAAGGCCGGACATATGATTAAGCTCCTGCCTTATATCATCCCGGCTTTTACGGAATGAAATAGTATCAGTGCCAGACATAATACTCATATTGGCTTTTCTCTGTGCAATCTCCAGGGTAAATCTGGCAGCTAAATCATCACGCGCGGCACTGCGCAAGTTACCATGTTTATCAACTACTACCGCAGATACCTGATATCCCATATCACGACAAGCGCGTACAGCATTCATAGCTAGTTCATTGGCCAAATCAAGACCAATATTTTTTTGTGTTAGCACATCAACCGCATAAGATGCCGAGCATAACTGCCAAAATACGACAACTAAAGATATTGCCAATTTTATAGCTTTCATAATTTTCTCCTTTAAGGTTAAATAGGAACCTATTGTACTATAAACCGTTTGAGGTATTTACTATGAGTAACTGGATTGTAAATAATGAACTGCCAGTGCGCCTTGGCTTTTTCTTTGGGGTTTTTATCATAATGGCATTATGGGAAATTATTCTGCCGAGGCGCAAATTGATAGTGCGAAAAATGACTAGGTGGGTAAATAATCTAGGTCTTATATTTTTTAATAATCTCATGGTTCGCATTTTATTTCCTATGGCTGCTGTGGGCACTGCAAATTTTGCGCAAAGCAATGGCTGGGGTCTTTTAAATTATTATGACCTTCCCTTTATATTTGCTGTTGTCGTAGCCGTTATCACGATGGATCTTGTGATTTACCTGCAGCATGTAATGGTGCATGCCATTCCTGTTTTATGGCGCTTGCATCGGGTTCACCATGCTGATCTTGATTATGATGTAACTACCGGAGCGCGCTTTCACACTATCGAAATTATTTTTTCAATGTTAATCAAGTTCGCGACCATTGTACTGCTGGGGCCGCCAGTGGTTGCGGTGGTGATATTTGAGGTGTTACTAAATGCCACAGCCATGTTCAATCATGCCAATGCCTATATTCCAGAAAGGATAGACCGGTTATTGCGGTTGTTTGTTGTAACTCCGGATATGCACAGGGTTCACCATTCGGTGCATGCCCCTCTGGCTAATTCCAACTTTGGTTTTAATCTCCCCTGGTGGGATCGCCTCTTTGGCACTTATGTCCCCCAGCCGCCAGAAGGGCATGCAGAAATGGAGATTGGCCTGGAAGGTTTTCGTGATCCAAAACAGGTAAATCGGTTGCCCGGCATGTTAATGTTACCGTTCGTGCGTGAGCTGGGTGAATACACGATAAACCGCAGGTGGTGAAAAGCTAAACTGATGCCACGCACGAACCCCACCGAAATAAACTACTTAAAGTTTGACCAGTAATTCTGGTCAACATAATAATCCCGCGATAAAGTCACGATGGAAAAATCGCAAAAAATATTGTTGCAAATCTTAATGGTAATGATTATCATTATAATAGTTATGCTTTTTTAATTTAGCTTGGTAATGATAGAAAGATCCGAAATCAGGAAAAAAGACACTGTCGTTTTCCCGCTTGCCATGGCAGGTAAAGGAGATAAGCTAAGGATGTTTTTACTACATGGCGGCAAAAACCTGGAAGCACGTTTGACTTCGTTAGGGCTGAATCATGGCAGTAAGCTGATTGTGTCCCAAAGCGAGGGCAGGAATATCGTGATTTTGCGAGGTGAAAGCCGGATAGCCATAGGAAAAGCTATGGCACATAAAATTATGGTAATTCCTGATTAGGAGGAAAAATGAAACAAAGTTTACAAGATATGCAAATAGGGGAGAATGCTCGAGTCGCTGGCTTTTCCGATAGCAGCGGCAACAATTATCGCAAAAAATTAATGGCTATGGGCCTTACTCCGGGTACGGAATTTGCCGTAACCAGAAAAGCACCCATGGGTGATCCAGTTGAAATCAAGGTACGAGGTTTCAGTCTGAGCTTGCGCAAAGACGAAGCTAAATCATTATTGGTGGAGTCACAACAATGAAACAAATTACTATTGGGGTTGTTGGTAATCCAAACTGTGGTAAAACCACGTTGTTTAATGCTCTTACTGGCGCAAAACAACGAGTAGGCAACTGGCCCGGTGTTACGGTAGAACGTAAAGTCGGACAATATGTGTTTAATGATGTTAACTTTGAGCTGGTTGATCTGCCTGGCACTTATGCGCTGGATGCCGGGGCGGGAGAGGTTTCAATTGATGAACAGATCGCACGTGATTTTGTTGCAACACGGGACGCAGACCTTTATGTAAATATTGTTGATGCCTCTAATCTTGAGCGTAATTTATATTTGACTTCGCAATTGCTTGAGATGGAGGTTCCTATGCTATTGGCGCTTAATATGACCGATGTTGCAACAGAGCGGGGAATTGAAATTGACACTGCGAAATTAGAAACAATGTTGGATTGTCCGATAGTGTCAGTGGTTGCTTCATCCGGCAAGGGAGTCTCTGCACTTAAACAGGCAATTCTTACAGCTTCGCAGGCTAAAAAGGTTCCACAGATAAAAATAGAGTATGCTCCGGCACTGGAGCAGGCCATCTCAAGTTTAGTGGAGAAAGACGACAACCGTTGGCAGGCATTATCCTTGCTTGAAGATGATAAGGCAGCAATTGCCAGGGCTTCGACAGAAATAAAGAAGATGCTTCCTGCTTTACAAAGCAAGTCCGAAAAGGCTTTACAGGAAGACATTGATATCAGCATAGCCGATGCCCGCTATGGATTTGTTAATGAGATAACAGGGTCTGCTATTATCCGTAAGCACGAGGTGAAGCGTAGTATTTCGGATAAAATTGATCAGGTGGTATTAAATAGAATACTGGGGATTCCAATATTTTTGTTCGCCATGTATCTAATGTTTATGTTTACTATTAATATTGGCGGTGCGTTTATTGACTTTTTTGATCAAATCTTCGGCACTGTATTTGTAGATGGCTTTGGCAAGATGCTTGAATATGTCGGTGCACCGCAATGGCTGGTTTTATTGCTGGCAAACGGTATTGGTGGTGGAATTCAGGTGGTTGCTACTTTTATCCCGGTCATTGCCTTTCTATATTTGTTTTTATCTGCACTTGAAGATTCTGGTTATATGGCGCGTGCGGCGTTTGTGATGGATCGGGCAATGCGTACGATTGGCTTGCCAGGCAAGGCATTTGTTCCATTAATTGTCGGTTTTGGCTGTAATGTGCCGGCGATTATGGCAACCCGTACCATGGAACATCACCGGGACCGGATTTTAACCATTGTTATGGCGCCGTTTATGTCTTGTGGAGCGCGCCTGCCAGTTTATGCTTTGTTTGCTGTGGCGTTTTTCCCAATTGGCGGACAAAATGTAGTGTTTGGTTTGTACTTGATAGGTATTGCAGTTGCAGCTATTACTGGCCTTATTATGAAAAATACCTTGCTGCAAGGGTATGGGGCACCGTTTATCATGGAGTTACCTACCTATCATCTACCCACAATCAAAGGGGTTTTGCTAAGAACCTGGGAGAGAACCAAAAGCTTTATATTCCGCGCAGGAAAAATTATCGTACCTATGGTGCTGGCGTTAAATGTACTGAACTCGCTGGGAACAGATGGCAGTTACGGTAACGAAGACAGTGATAAGTCCGTGTTAAGTGAAATTGGAAAGACAATAGCACCTGCATTTTCTCCCATGGGTATGAATGAAGAAAACTGGCCTGCAGCGGTTGGAATCTTCACCGGTGTGTTAGCCAAGGAAGCGGTAGTAGGAACCTTGGATTCATTATATGGCGAACTTGCTAAATCTGATGCTGCAGCAGCAGGCACTCCCGTTAAGGAGGAAGAAACTTTTAGCTTGCTAAACGGGATAGGCGCTGCATTTGCCACTATCCCTGCTAATTTGCAAGATGCCTTTGGTTCCTGGAGTGACCCGCTCGGAGTTGATGTTGGCGAAATTGCAACTACCGCTGTTGCAGCCGAGGCACAGGAAGTGTCTGCTGGAATTTTTGGAGCGATGGCAGCACGCTTTGACGGAGTAGCAGGAGCATTTGCCTACCTGCTTCTTATCCTGTTGTATTTTCCCTGCACGGCCGCACTTGCCGCGGTTTACCGCGAAACCAATATGGGGTGGACCATGTTTGTCGCTGGCTGGACGACTGGTATTGCTTATATCTTGTCAACCGTTTATTATCAGGCAGCTATATTTTCTCGTCACCCCGGATTTTCGGCAAGCATGATTGCGATAATGGTCGCTATCTTTGCCGTAGTTATGTTGGGATTGCGTTTGTGGGGACGGTACCAGGAACAGGAAAAATTGCTGCAGTCTGCAAGAGCTTGATTATGATTTTGTCCAGCATCAATCAATATCTACGCGCAAACCAAAAGTGTACTTTGCCAGAGATTGCACGTAGCCTGAATATTAATCAGGATATAGTTCTGGCAATTCTACAAAGACTTATTGTGAAGAGAAGGGTTAAAGTAATGTATGATAAAAACGCATGCGCTGGATGTAATAAATGTGGTACAACTACTACAGAATTTTATATCTGGTGCAGTAAAGAGTAAATTCTGGCTACTTGGCAAGCTTGGTTGCAGCTTCTTTTGTAAGATTTCTTCTAGTTTGCAGGTCAATAAGTTCACCAGTAAAAAGATAACGACCGTCTTCTGTCAAATAAATATAATCAGAGCCAATTTTCACCTGATAAATACCAGGTGCTGGAGTTTTTTTGGGCTTGCCTATGACAGCGTTCCCAAGTCTTTCTCTTAGTAATTTTGTTATAGAGGACTTCCCCTCTGCGGTAAAAGAGAAAACATTGTTCTTGTTGTTTGGTTCATTTATCGCCAGCCAATTTTTATAAATCTCATCATTCCATTTGGATTGGAAAAATGCTATAACCGCACTGATTTGTTCTGTGGTCAATTTATCCTGAAAGGATGGCATATTACCACCAAACTTTACCCCTCCCTCCCGGATAGTTCTTTTAAGCTGGAAAAGAGGATGATGCCAGGTATGCGCGGTGCCATTTAAAGGTGGAGGCGGAAACTTGCCATCAATGCCTTTTTCACGCCAGTTTGGAGTTGATGCCCCATCTTTACCATGGCAAACCGCACAATTTTCTTGAAAAACTTTTTGTCCTTGTTCTACCTGGTCTTGATTATACCAACGTGCATCCTTGGCATTGGCAACACTGCCCACCACTAAAAACAGCACCCAAATAAATTTGCAAAAAAAATTACCTTTAATAATTATCACGGCTCCTGCCAGCAAGGTTTGAATAAATTGTCATCAGCATAAAGCGCATGACATTGATTGGTAGTGTAACTTGGCCTTTGTGCATCAGGCTGCATCACTCTTTCCTTGTATTCCATTTGTCTTAATTGTCTCGCAAGATCACAGGATTTTTCCAGACTGCATTGTGTCTTTATGCCACAACTTTTTTTCACCAAGCTATCGCATGCTGAGTTAAATACGCTAAATTTTGGAATTGGGCAAGAGCTTAACAAATTATCATCTGTTAGAGCCTCATTACACTGCAAGGCATATTTCCAGCCTTTGGTTTTTTCATAAAAACTCTTGAGCCTGCGAGCATTGGCACAGTCTTGTGTGCTGCTGCAACTATCTTGCAGGCCACAAATCTTGCGCACCAAAATATTACAGGCAGGTGATTTATCTGTCTTTTGACTCGCCTTGGCGGCAAGCAGGGCATTTTGTAAGCTCGAATCCTGTGTGGCAACCCCATTATAAATTCTTATAACATCACCAGTTTCAAGACGATGAATGCCATCCCAAAGCAAACGTGCTTGGCTATTATGCAAGACCTGAATCTGCTCTGTGCTACTGTTATAACGCAATTTATGCCCTTGCTCAGTTGTGGGCAAAGGCTGCCAGGCAGCACCTGTTGTAAAAGATAGCAAGAGTAAACTGATATTTATTACAAGTTTTATCACCTAAATCTTTAGTAATGTATTTAGCATCATAGGATCAATTATGGCAAGGTATTTGTCAACCGGCAAATAGTGTTTTACTATTAAGCCCAACAAATTTGAGAATTTTATATGCTGGTTGTTATATCACCTTCAAAGGGTCAGGATTTTACCACAGAATTTAAAAGTATAAAGACTACGATACCCAGACAACTTGAACACTCAAAACTTTTAGTAAAAGAATTAAAGCAATATTCTGTAGCCAAAATCCAGGAACTTATGGGGGTGAGTGAAAATATCGCCAGGTTGAATAAGACACGGTTTGATAAATTTACCACCCCTTTTGCCAATAAAAATTCCAGGCCGGCCTTTTTCGCTTTTAAGGGCGATGTTTACTTAGGCTTTGCTAAAAACGAATATTCAGTTTCAGATCTTGATTATGCGCAAAATCACTTGCGAATAATATCCGGTTTGTATGGACTGTTACGACCAATGGATTTAATTCAGGCTTATCGGTTGGAAATGAAGACCAAACTTAAAACCCCCAGAGGGGATAATTTATACGCTTTCTGGGATAATATTATCACCGAGCAACTTAACCAGGACCTTCTAAAGCATAGCAGCAAATATCTGGTCAATCTGGCCTCCGGTGAATACGCTAAAGCTATAAAACTCAAAGAGCTTAAGGTCAAAGTTTTAAACGTAAATTTTAAGGAAATTAAAAACGGCAAATCCAGAGTAATAGCAATTTTTGCCAAACGCGCCCGAGGTCTTATGAGTGATTACATTTTAAGAAACCGCATTGACGAACCAGAGGCTATAAAGAAATTTAACATTGGCGGCTATAAATTTTCTGTCAAAGAATCGGATTCTAATAATTGGGTGTTTACGAGGACGCAACCTTAATTGGTTGTTAGGTTAAAATTAACAACATATTGGACGGAGTCAATTTCAACCTTAACCCTAATTAACCAGTGCATTTCTCGCAAGTTGCAGATGCCAAGTCCGGCCGCACTGGTAAAGATATTATTTTTGTTTGGCTTAAGTTTGTAACTTAATATTCCCATGTCCATATTGGTTCCGACTATTTGTACCGCAGCAGAGTTTATTTGTGTTGTTTTGGATTCAAACACAAGTTTAAGCTGTTCATTTGCTTTAACAGGCTTGGGTAGTATGTTAAAAATAATGCTGGTTTTATCATCCAAAACTACCTTACAAGAACTTTGCTGCAAATCACAATTTTTGGCATCTATGCTGATTGCTTCCGTGCTGTCCGCGCGAAAATAAAGGTTGCCAGCTACTATCATGATAATAAGCGCAAGCAGCCCGATAACAGATTTCATTTAATTCTGCAAAGTAGCAATATCGTTGGCTATATTATCCACATTATGCGGGCTGGCAAAGACCCCAAACAGTTTGCCGGCCGGGTTTACAATGTGAATTCTGGCAGAGTGGTTGACAAGATATGAGTTCTCATACTCCTTAGGTATACTGTCATTAACGATAACTTGATATTTGCCGTCTTGCTCATAAACTTTTTCGTAAATGACTCCCATTTTCCTTACTAATTTATCTATCTGGTCTTGTTGACCGGTAACCCCAATAAATTTTGGGTGAAAATGCTCTACATATGTTTTTAACGTGCTGACAGTATCACGTTTTGGATCCAGACTTATAAACACAACCTGCGGCAAAATCTTATTTTCATTTTGCAAGCGTTTAAGCACTGCAGATAGTAAATAAAGTTCGGTAGGACAAACATCGGGGCATTTACTATAACCAAAAAAAACCAGGGACCATTTGCCTATAAATGATTCTTTGGTAAATTGGTTGTTATTATTATCAAGCAAATCAAACTCCGGCAATTCAGTGGCAGCAGAGAATTTAAGGATATGCTGTATATCTGGTTCATGCTTATATAAAAAGCCAACACTCCCAAAACCAGTGCGATAGTGCCAGCGATTGCTGTTTTGTGCATTATTTTGCCTTTACTGGTATATGTATCGTCAAGTGGGTATTGTTGTCAAAGAACAGGGTGATTGTGACTTTTTCACCTGCTGTGGGCATTTTTTTGGCTCCAGCAACATTATGTGCCAGCTGCCTGGTCTAAGCTCAAGACTCCCCTTAGCCGGTATCGGCATATATTCTTGCCGCTGCATGTTTATCATGCCATTAATCATCCGGGTCGATGCAGCTCGACTTTGGCAAAACTGTCAGATTTGATATCAATCAACTTAACTGCAGAGACAGAAGGGTTCTTAAGCCGCATAAAGGCGGCTTTGGCGTTGGCGCTGGGAGGCACGCTTCTAACCCAGGCTGAAAATGCCTCAATATGCCCGTCGTGAGCCCAGAGCGCTCCGAAAAAAATGCTTGTGGCTAAGATTGTTAAAAATCGCATGGTGTTTTCCTGTTGGGTAGTATAGTATTTGTGTAAAAGCTTTTCTATGAGGATTTACTAAATACCCCCAATGGTGGCACAAATAAGGTAAAATCTGCCGTTTTTATCTACAGGACAAGACAATGGAATTTATCTCCAATGCGATGGCTGGGAATGGGGCTTCAGCGGGAGTTGATGGCATTGTGCAATTTTTGCCGCTTATTCTTATTTTTGTGGTGTTCTATTTTTTACTGATTCGCCCACAGCAAAAACGCGCAAAAGAACATAAAACCATGCTGGAAACCTTAAAAAAAGGTGATGAGGTCGTAACTGCTGGCGGTCTTCTTGGCAAAATTAAGCATGTTGGCGAAAATTTTGTGGAAATAGAGGTTGCTAATAATTTAACCGTCAAGATTCAAAAACCGCAAATTGCCCAACTAATGCCAAAGGGCACGATAAAAGCCACATAATTTTCCAGCATGTTAAATCAATATCCGGCATGGAAAAATCTGCTGATCCTGCTAATTTTGTTAATAGGAGGATTATACGCCTTGGCAAATTTATTTGGTGAGGATCCGGCTGTGCAAATATCAGCTGATCGTGGCAAAACTATTGACATGGGCGTGCTGAAAAAAGTTGAAAAAATCCTGCAACGAGATAATTACCAGGTCAAAGGCTTAAACCTTGAAAACCAGATGATTATTGCAAGATTCAAATCACCAGACGATCAACTCAAAGCTCTGGATACCATAAAAGAAAACTTGGGCACCGACTTTCTGGTAGCGCTTAATTTAGCTTCAGGCACCCCAGGCTGGTTGAAGTCAGTCGGCGGAGATTCCATGAGCCTGGGGCTGGATCTTAGAGGTGGTGTGCATTTTTTGATGGAGGTTGATTCCGGTCAATTTATCGCAACAAAAATAAAAGATCAGGCTAGTAACTTGCGGACTGTTTTCAGGAAAAATGGGGTTGCTTATCTGCGTCGTCCCGCTACTAATAAAAAATGGGGTTAGCACAAATTTCAAAACCGCAGATGATTTGGCAAAAGCCTATGATCTGGTGCGCGACACATATCCTGATTTGCTGGTTGACACTTTTGATACTGGTGGCAAATTTTCTCTTGTCACCGAATATAGTGACAAAAGTAAAATTGCCATAGAAAAACAGGCGCTGGAACAAAATATTTCCACTTTAAGAAACAGAGTAAATGAACTTGGGGTTGCCGAACCGGTAATTCAGCAACAGGGCACAAATCGAATTGTGGTGCAGCTGCCGGGTGTACAAGATACTGCAAGAGCCAAAGAAATTCTTGGCGCCACCGCAACTTTGAGCTTTCATCTGGTGGATGAAAACAATGATGCTTTGCTTGCTATGCAAACCGGCAAGGTGCCGCCGCTTAGCATGTTGCGCAAGACCAGAGATGGCAGACCAGTTCTACTAAAGTCCATACCTATAGTCACTGGTGAACATATTATAGATGCGGCATCGGGCTTTGACCAACAGTCTAACACCCCGGCAGTGTTTGTTACTATGGACGGCAAAGGCGCCTCCAAAATGTCGCTGGGAACTCGTGATAATATTAACAAAAGCATGGCGGTCTTATTTGTAGAGGATAAAACGAATACGGTAACCAAAGATGGAAAAAAAGAACTGGTAAAAACCCACACGGAAGAAATCATAAATGTTGCGACTATTCGTGATGAATTAAACAAACGTTTTCAAATAACCGGGCTTGACAGTACTAACGAAGCCCGAGATCTTGCGCTGTTAATTCGTGCAGGCTCCCTGGCCGCGCCTATGACGATAATAGAAGAAAGAACTGTAGGCCCAAGTCTTGGTAAAGAGAATATAGACAAGGGCATGTTATCGGTGATAGTTGGGCTGGTTGCCGTGCTTATATTTATGGCGATTTACTATCGAGTGTTCGGACTGGTGGCTGATTTGGCTTTGGTGTTGAATATAGTGTTGGTGGTGGCACTTTTATCTTTGTTACAGGCTACATTAACTCTGCCCGGGATTGCTGGTATCGTATTGACGGTTGGAATGGCAGTTGATGCCAATGTGCTGATTTTTGAACGTATACGAGAAGAAATCAGAAACGGCAACTCACCCCAGGCCAGTATTTATTCGGGATATGAAAAGGCTTTTTCCACCATTGCTGATGCTAACATCACTACTTTGATTGCTGCTGTAGTCTTGTTTGCTTTTGGTACCGGGCCAATTAAAGGTTTTGCTATTACCTTGTCACTTGGAATTATTACTTCAATGTTTACCGCGATTATGGGAACCAGGGCAGTAATAAATATGATTTACGGTAAACGTAAAATACATAAATTGTCGATCTAGGTCATGCGTATATTAAAAGGTGAAACTTCAATCAGGTTTATGGCCAAGCGTAAAATTGCTATGAGCCTTTCTGTGTTATTTGTTATCATAGCGATTAGTTCCTTGGCTGTAAATAAGCTTAATTTTGGTATTGATTTTACTGGCGGTACCTTGATAGAGGTGGGTTTTTCCAAAAGTCCTGATCTTAACAACGTACGGGATATTCTGTCAGATAATCAACTTGGCGAATCTACCGTACAAAATTTCGGCAGCACTAAAGATGTACTTATACGAATTGCGCCCAAGGAAGGGATAAACTCGGCGGAATTAAGCTCAAAGGTGCTGGAAGCCTTAAGTTCCATCGATAATAATGTCAATATGCGGCGGGTCGAATTTGTAGGGCCACAAGTGGGAGATGAGTTAACCGAAGATGGCGGTCTTGCAGTTCTGTTCTCCTTGATCGCGATTTTATTTTATGTATGGCTGCGTTTTGAGTGGAGGTTTTCGCTAGGGGCAATTATCGCATTGGTACATGATGTGCTTATTACCCTGGGCATTTTCTCGATACTGCAAATTGATTTTGATTTGCCGGTATTAGCAGCCATTCTCGCGGTAATTGGTTACTCGCTAAACGACACCATCGTGGTGTTTGATCGGATTCGGGAGAATTTTCGCAAATTAAGAAAAGGTGATTCAGAGCAAATAATCGATATTTCACTAAACCATACCCTGGCTCGTACCCTGATGACATCTATCACAACTCTTTTAGTGTTATTGGCTTTGTTTTTGTTGGGCGGGGAAATAATCCATGGTTTTGCCCTGGCTTTAATCATCGGGGTTTTGGTTGGAACTTACTCTTCGGTATATGTTGCCAGTAGCACTCTTCTAGCGCTTGGCATAAGCCGAGTAGATCTGGCCTTGCCACGCAAAGATAAAACTGACTATGTGGATGATGAGCCCTGATAGCCCAAGAAGATAATATAAAACGGCCATCGCTCCTGCTTTAACACTGGTAAAGATAATACAGCCGTTCGCTATTATTTTATAATATTGGGTTTTCGGGGCGTAGCGCAGTCTGGTAGCGCACTTGACTGGGGGTCAAGTGGTCGGAGGTTCAAATCCTCTCGTCCCGACCAGGTAATTGTAATCTGACAAATTATTAATTTGATGATAGAAACAGTAGTTGAAGTAAGATCCGTAAGCAAATCATTCGGAGCACTTAAAGCCTTAAGTCAGGTGAGCTTTAATGTCCAGCAAGGAGAATTTTTTGGGTTGTTAGGGGCAAATGGTGCTGGAAAATCCACTCTCATCAATGTCATAGCTGGACTTGCCTATGCTGACCATGGCATGGTCAAGGTTTGTGGGTTTGACGTTCGGAAAGAATATATGCAATCGCGCATGGCGCTTGGCATAGTTCCACAGGAACTGGTATATGACCCATTTTTTACGGTGCGGGAAATGCTAAAACTACAATCAGGTTATTTTTCCTGTGCCAATAATTCAAGCTGGCTGGATGAAATTTTAGCAGAACTTAAGCTGAATGATAAAGCCGATGAAAATATTCAGTCTTTATCCGGCGGCATGAAACGTCGGGTACTAATTGCCCAGGCATTGGTACACAAACCACCGGTACTGATTTTGGATGAACCAACAGCGGGGGTTGATGTTGATCTACGCCGCAGCCTTTGGCGTTTTGCCCGTAAACTGAATGACGAAGGGCATACGATAATTCTAACCACGCATTATCTGGAAGAGGCTGAAAAATTGTGCGAAAGAATCGCGGTATTGGATGAGGGCGAGTTGGTGGCGCTGGATAGCCAGGATAACATTTTAGCCTGTACTGATTGGCAAAATATAAGTTTCAAAATCAAAGCCAGGACTTTGCCCGCGTGGCTTGCAAATTGGGACGCTACTATTGATGGGAACACAGTGTTGGTCAGGGTAAAAGAGCAGGATGACACGGCGATTCCGGAATTAACCAAACTTTTAACTGACTCCGGAGAAGGTATTAATGATTTACAAATTAGCAAGCCTTCGCTGGAAGATGCCTTTATAGATATAGTTAGCAAAAACAGAGATGAACTTTAAAGGCACCTGGTGGTTGTTTCGTAAGGAAAGTCTGCGATTTTTAAAAGTCGCCATTCAAACCATCCTGGCACCGGTTGTAGTTACCCTGTTATATTTTCTGGTATTTGGTAGTGTGTTGGATGAAGCGGTGAATGTCTATAACAAGGTGTCATATCATGAGTTTTTGGTTCCAGGACTAATGATGATGACCATGATGCAAAATGCTTTTGCCAATAGTTCTTCCAGTCTTATTCAGTCAAAAATGAACGGTAATATAATTTTTATGTTGCTGGCGCCCTTATCAAGTATCAACATATTTATCGCATATGTGGCAGCTGCCATTCTGCGCGGTTTGATTGTTGGAATCGCGGTTTTATTATGCGGATTGCTATTTACCAAAGTTCAGGTATATAACTTGCCGATAATTCTTATATTTGCGGTTTTAGGTTCGGCCATACTTGGAATTATCGGGATTATGGGTGGAATAGTTTCTGACAAATACGACCATATCGCGGCTTTTCAGAATTTTATAATCATGCCCCTTACTTTCCTTAGCAGCTCATTTTATTCAATTGGTTCCTTATCGGAATTTTGGCAAATGGCATCCAAATTCAACCCAATGTTTTATATGATAGACGGCTTTAGATATGGGTTTATTGGTGCCTCTGACATAGAAATTGGTCAAAGTATTGTTGTCACGTTTATTTTTCTTGTTCTAAGTTCTGCCATCTGCATCGGCATGTTAAAATCCGGCTATAAAATTAGAAACTAGCTGGCATTGGATAAATTTCAAATTACAGGCGGTAATGCGCTTTATGGCGAGGTCCCTATAAGTGGTGCTAAAAACGCGGTGCTACCTATTCTGGCAGCTACAATTTTGGCTGATGGAATATCAACCATAAATAACGCGCCCAAATTAAAAGATGTAAATACCATGCTAAGGCTTTTACAGGACATGGGAGCCGAAGTTTCTGTAAATTCCAAAATCAAAGTCAACAGCGAAAATATAAATAACTTTAGCGCGGATTATGATCTGGTAAAAACCATGCGAGCGTCCATTCTGGTTTTAGGTCCTCTGCTGGCCCGTTTTGGCAAGGCGCATGTTTCCTTGCCTGGAGGCTGTGCTATTGGTGCCAGACCGGTAAATTTACACATAGCAGGTTTGGAGGCAATGGGAGCCAGGGTAGAAATTGTCGATGGTTATATTGAAGCTGCAACAGATAAACTAAAAGGCGCGCATATATTATTCGACACGGTTACTGTAACCGGCACCCAAAATCTTTTGATGGCTGCGACTCTGGCTCAGGGCGTAACTATTCTGGAAAATGCCGCCAGAGAACCGGAGGTGGAAGATTTGGCTGACATGCTGAATAAAATGGGCGCAAAAATCAAAGGCGCTGATAGCGGCACCATTCGGATAGAAGGCGTGCCCAGGTTAAATGGAGTGGAACATAAGGTAATTGCCGACAGAATTGAAACTGGAACTTTTTTGATCGCCGGCGCTATTACTCGTGGTGAAGTAAAAACCACTAACACCAGCCCTGAGTTTTTAGAGGCGGTTTTACTAAAACTGGAAGAAGCAGGCTGTAAAATTACGACCACTACAGACTCTATAGAACTTAATGCTAAAAATAAACAGCTACGAGCGGTTGATTTTACTACTTTGCCGTATCCTGGGTATCCTACGGATATGCAATCACAATTAATGGCGCTTAACTGTATGGCTGTTGGGGTTAGCACGGTGCATGAGACTATATTTGAAAATCGTTTTATGCATGTGCCAGAACTACAGCGAATGGGGGCTGATATTAAAGTTCAAGGCAGTATGGTGGTAACAACCGGGGTTACGGAGCTTACCGGAGCCCAGGTTATGGCTACTGATCTGAGGGCATCAGCCGGCCTGGTGCTGGCAGCTTTAGCGGCCAAAGGGGATACGATAATTGATCGGATCTATCATATTGATCGTGGCTATGAGAACATCGCGCAAAAACTTACCGATATTGGCGCAAAGGTGGAGCGAATCGCATGAAAGATAGCACCAGGATAACCATAGCTTTATCCAAAGGTCGAATCTTTAAAGATACCGTGCCGCTGTTGCACAATGCCGGAATAGAGCCTAAGGATGACCCTGCAACCTGCCGCAAGTTGTATCTGGATACCAACTTGCCACAGGTCAAGTTATTGGTTATTCGCGCTACCGATGTTCCGGTTTACGTACAATATGGTGCGGCAGATCTGGGGGTCGCTGGTAAAGACGTGTTGTTGGAACAGCAATTAGATGATTTGTACGAACCTTTGGATTTAAAAATCGCCAATTGTAAAATGATGCTGGCAAAGATTGTTGACAAGGAATTACCAACCGGGAAAATTCGGGTTGCCACCAAATATCCTAATGTAGCCAAAGAATATTTTGCCGGCCGGCGTCAACAGGTTAAAATTATAAAACTATATGGAGCTATGGAACTTGCACCTTTGGTAGGCCTGGCTGATTGTATCATTGATCTGGTGGAAACCGGTGGCACACTAAAAGCCAATAATCTGGAGCCATTTGCACATATAGCCGACATAAGCTCAAGGCTAATTGTAAACAAGGCAGCATTAAAAACCAAATCAGCTACCATCAAGAAACTGATTTCGCAAATAGCCACAACGATAAAATGATGCAAACACTAAATTCACAGGATGAAAATTTTTGGCAGGACTTAGATAAACTTCTTGCCTGGGAATCGCTCTCCAACACCGAGGTGGAAAACACGGTCAAACAAATACTTAACGAAGTAAAAATCTTTGGCGATAAGGCCTTAATAGAATACACCAACAAATTTGACAGGATGAATATCAGCTCGGCTCCAGAACTTGAGATTCCACACTCCCGGCTGGCAAAGGCGCTTGATAATATCTCTTTGCAGGAAAAAGACGCACTTGAAGTAGCAACACGCAGAGTTGAATCCTACCATTTAAAGCAAAAACAAGAATCCTGGCAATATGAGGAGGACGATGGCACAGTGCTTGGCCAACAAGTTACCGCACTGGATAGAGTGGGTTTATATGTACCTGGCGGTAAGGCGGCCTATCCGTCTTCGGTTATTATGAATGCAGTTCCGGCCAGGGTTGCCGGGGTGTTAGAGCTTATCATGGTGGCACCAACTCCAGATGGCGAGGTTAATGACCTGGTGCTGGCAGCAGCCAACATCGCTGGCGTTGATAAGGTGTTCGCAATTGGTGGAGCACAAGCGGTGGCTGCCTTGGCATTTGGTACTGACACAATTCCTAAAGTTGACAAAATTGTTGGTCCTGGAAATATTTATGTAGCAAATGCCAAGTCGCAGGTTTTTGGCACGGTGGGTATAGACATGATCGCCGGCCCATCGGAAATTTTGATTATTGCCGATGGCACGACAGATCCGGACTGGATAGCCATGGATTTATTCTCTCAGGCCGAGCATGATGAAAATGCGCAGGCAATTTTGCTAAGCAATAATACTGACTATATAGAGAAAGTACGAAACAGCATAGCTAAACTACTGCCAACTATGGAACGTCAAGATATTATCCGTGCTGCCTTGAACGCACGTGGTGCAATTATCAAGGTAAATGACTTAGTAGAAGCAACCAAGGTAGCCAACCATATCGCCCCAGAGCATCTGGAGTTGTCAGTAGCAAACCCCGAAGATTTATTGGGCAGCATTAAACATGCAGGAGCAATCTTTATGGGCTCTTTTACCGCCGAGGCCCTGGGTGATTACTGCGCGGGCCCCAACCATGTGCTGCCTACATCACGCACCGCAAGATTCTCCTCCCCCCTGGGAGTGTATGATTTTCAAAAGCGTTCCAGCATTATCTACTGTTCAGAACAAGGCGCGAATAAGTTGGCGAAAAGTGCGGCAATTTTGGCACGAGGCGAAGGTTTTACCGCACATGCACGCGCGGTTGAGTATAGGTTGAAAGGGTGATACAATGGACTTATGAGCGAATATGATTTGCCCGATGAGTTCTGGCCTGATTTTATTAAAAACTACTGGGAACAAGAGCCGACCAGTTTTAAATTGCCGGCCGATAAGACTTTCCTCAGCCTTGATGAATTGTTTGCACTTGTTACCAGCAAAAAACCCAATGGCAGGCTTTGGGTTGGCACGAATTTGCCGCCCAAAACAGTAAATGATTTTAATATAGTGCCAGCAAAACTTTTTGGCTTGCAAAAAGCTGACATAAACTTTGATGGTTTTTTTAAGCGCATGAGCAAAAAAGTAGTAGGCGTGAACTATTCCAATCTACACGAGCTTGAACCTGAGATTTGGCAACGAGTACAAAGTTTAACCACAAACCTTAACAGAGTAGACAACAGACCTCCGGTGTCCTACTGGACCCCGGACACATTCTTTGGTACTTACAATGTCACTCCATTTGGTGTCCATAAAGATCCTTACAGTGGCTTTGCTTTTATGCTTAAGGGTGAGCGTACATACTGCAACTGGGAGCCGGACTACTTCACTAAGGACAGCAACTTTGATGCCATACGCACACCTGATATAGACAAGATTCGCCCTCATTTAGGCAAGGGTAAATGTTTTACCATCAAGCCAGGCGAAGTGGTTTATTGGCCGTCAAAATGTTGGCATGTGGTTTTATCAAATGGCAAACCTACGGTATGTATTACTATTGGCGCAGGTTTCAAACCTGAGGACATGTGGCATTGGGATGATTTTTCGACGAAAAGCCCAAGATTGATGCCAAGTGACAGTATTTAGAATATATGTCAATATATTATTTTTACTTTTTGTATTTGCGGCATTTACGGCAAATGCTGCTGACCTGCTTGGCACTTATCGCAAAGCACTTAAGAATGATCCGCAATACCTAGCATCTATCCATTCCAATCTGGCAACTAAAGAAAGCAAAAACCAGGCCAAAGCTTTATTTAGGCCTAAGGTCTCAGCCAGTGCTTATGCCAAAAGAAATACGATAGAAAACAGCAGCCTCAACCTTGAGTATGACACCAGTGGTTACAATATAGGTTTGGAACAACCAATCTACAACAAGGAAAACCGACATATATACAAGCAATCGGAGTATTCGATCAAACGGTCCAATGCCTCTTTCCAACAGGAAAAATCCAATCTTATCCTGAGAACTGCTACCGCTTATTTTCGTGTGCTGGAAGCACTTGATAAACTTGATTTGACCAAAGCCGAGTTAAAATCTATCGGTACCCAGAAAGGTGATATACAACAGCAATATGATGTGGGTCTTGCGACTATAATTGACCTTAATGAATCACAGGCCCGATATGACCGGGCGGCTTCTGACAAGTTGCTGGCAGAGACGGAACTTGATATAGTTCGTGCTCGTTTAAGAGTCATCACCGGTGTCAGGGTGGGCAAGCTTAAAAAGCTAAAACCCCGCCTTGTTCTTAGAAGACCTAAGCCACGCACTATAAAACAATGGCTTAAAATTGCCGAGGATAATAACCATAGTATCAGGATAAGCCACATGGACGCCGAGATAGCCCGTGAGGAAATTTCCAAAAAAAGAGCAGGGCATTATCCCATACTAAACCTTAGCGCAGATTATAGCAGGGCTAATACTGAACTTCCCACCACTTCTGATAGTGACGGCGGTTCTGTTGGTCTGGAGCTGACCATTCCCCTGTATCAAGGCGGCGCGGTACGGTCGGCAACTAGGGAAGCAAAACACAGATTTGACGCATCTACCCAGAATCTGGTACAAACCAAACGCAATGTGGATAACCTCATCAGGACATATTATCTGAATATAATTTCTGATATTAAATTGATTAAAGCTGCCAGACAGCTGGTAAAGGCCACTCAAACTGCGTTAGATGCATCAGTTGCAGGACATGAGGCCGGTACCAGAACTACTATTGACGTGCTTAACGCCAGAAGCGAGAAATTCTCGGCCAGACTTACTTTAGCCCAGGCACGCTATAAATATGTTTTGGATAGTTTGCGCCTGAAACACACTGCAGGAATTCTAACCGCTACCGATCTTGCAAATTTAAACAAAAAATTACGCTGACATGGATATACCCCAGGCAATAGCCAGTTTGCTTGAAAAACAAAATTTGACGACAAAACAAATGCGTGAGGTAATGCTAACCATTATGACCGGTAAAGCCAGCGACGCACAGATCGCCGGTTTTTTGATTGCCCTGCGCTGTAAAGGCGAGACCGTGGAGGAAATTGCCGCAGGAGCAGCGGTGATGCGTGAGCTTGCTAACAAGGTTGAAGTTACCGGAGAACATATCGTAGATATGGTAGGGACCGGCGGGGATTCTGCCAAAACGTTTAACATATCAACCGCCGCCTCATTCGTGATTGCAGCTGCTGGCGCCAAAGTTGCCAAACATGGCAATCGTTCGGTTTCCAGTAAGTCCGGCAGTGCGGATCTTTTGGAAAGCGCCGGGGTAAAACTTGACTTAAGCCCGGAGCAAATAACTCATTGTATTAATGAGGCAGGAGTAGGTTTTATGTTTGCCCCTGTCCATCATACGGCGATGAAATATGCTATTGGGCCACGTAAGGAAATGGGCGTACGCACCATATTTAATTTGTTAGGTCCTCTCACCAATCCAGCCGGGGTTAAAAGGCAGCTCACTGGGGTATTTGCCAAAAAATGGTTAGAACCAATAACCAAAGTTCTTAAAAAACTGGGCAGTGAACAGGTGATGTTGGTGCACGGTGCAGATGGAATGGATGAGATTTCCATAAGTTCCCCAACTTATATTTGTGAACTTAAAGATGGAAAAATCACAAGCTCGACTATTACCCCCGAGCAATTTGGATTTGCCAGAGCTGATATTGAAACTATCCAGGTGGCAGACAGTAATGAAAGTCTGGCTCTGGTGAAGTCAGCACTTGCTGGCGATGAAACTCCGGCATATGATATTTTGTGCCTAAATGCCGGGACGGCAATTTATGTATCGGGTATTGCCGATTCGATTGCCTCTGGAGTTGATATAGCCAAAACAGTGATAAAAAGCGGCAAAGCCAGCTTAAAACTTGAGCAATTAATTAAAGTATCCAATTCTGTTTAAACTTGTCATGATCGCCACTCCTGACATTTTAAAAAAAATAATAGCTCGCAAGCAACAGGAGATAGATGAAAAACTACCTACAATTGAAGAAATCAAACACAAAGCTTACACTGCGCCGCCGGCTAGGGATTTTATCGGCAGTATCAAGCGCAAACTTGCCGCTGGCAAGCCTGCGATAATTGCCGAAATTAAAAAAGCTTCTCCCAGCAAAGGGGTATTACGAGAAATTTTTTCCCCGCCAGAAATTGCTGCATCCTACGCCAAAGCTGGAGCTGCCTGTCTGTCAGTTTTAACCGATGTGGATTTTTTTCAGGGCTCCAGTAAGTATTTGGTGCAAGCACGCGCAGCTTGTGAACTGCCGGTTTTGTGCAAGGATTTTATCATTGATCCCCTGCAAGTTTATGAAGCCAGGGCGATTGGAGCGGATTGCATATTATTGATTGCCGCCACTCTTGATTTTGTGGTGTTAAAGGCTTTGGCTGATTTGGCCCATGAGTTACAAATGGCAGTTTTGATTGAGGTACATAACATGGATGAGCTAAAAGAAGTGTTGCCACTGGATTTGCCTCTGATCGGAATTAACAATCGTGATTTACACAGCTTTGCAACTGATCTGGAGACCAGCATAACCCTTTCAAAAATGATACCGGATGATAAAATCATCATTACTGAAAGCGGTATTTTAAAATCTGCCGATGTTAAACTTATGCAAGGTAACAATATTAATACTTTTTTGGTGGGCGAAGCTTTTATGCGCGCGCCTGACCCTGGCGCTAGGTTAACCGAACTTTTTGGAAGATTACAATGCAAACGACAATAAAATGGCTTGATGGAATGCAGTTTGTGGCTGAAAGCAGTAGCGGACATTCGGTGGTAATTGATGGTGCGGCAGAGGTTGGTGGACGCGATACCGGTATGCGGCCAATGGAAATGTTGCTTGCCAGCATGGGTGGTTGTTCAGCCATGGATGTGATATTTATCCTGAAGAAAGCTCGGCAAAATATAACTGATTGTCAAATAAAACTTAGTGGCGAAAGGGCTACAACTATTCCCAAGGTTTATACCAAAATCCATTTGCATTACATAATTAGCGGACAAAATCTGGATGAAAAACAGGTAGAGCGTGCGGTAAGTTTATCTGCCGAAAAATATTGTTCAGTTACTTTAATGCTAAAGAAAGCAGCCAAGGTTACTCATGATTTTTCAGTACAGCAAACTTGATATACTGATCCGGCTGCTCGTCGCATTCATCCTGTGCGGTGCGAGTTTTAACTCACAAGCTGGACCTAAAGTCCCTGATTTGGCGGCAACGGCATTTTATCTACTGGATGCAAATAGCGGCAGGGTTTTGGCCAGCAAAAATGCGACTGAACAATTAGAACCTGCAAGCATCACCAAAATAATGACAGCTTATGTTCTGTTTGCGCAACTCAAAGCCGGCAAGCTACAGCCAGACGACCTGGTTGAAATAAGTGAAGGAGCGGCCAAAAAAGGGGGTTCAAAAATGTTCATCAAGGCCGGTTCGAAAGTGGCGCTTAAAGATCTGCTGCGCGGGATGGTAGTGTCCTCTGGCAATGATGCCACCATAGCCCTAGCCGAACACATCGCAGGTTCGGAGGAGGTTTTTTCTGAGTTGATGAATAAATATGCAGGCAAACTTGGCATGAGTGATACTCACTTTACGAACGCAACCGGCTGGCCGGCAGAAGGTCATCATACCAGCGCCAGAGATATAGCTATTATGTCACGCGCTTTAATTGAAAATTTTCCTGAATATTACAAAATATTTGCCGAGAAAAGTTTTACTTATGGCAAATCACCCAAGGGTAAGGATATTACCCAGCCTAACCGTAATTCTCTTTTGTGGCAAAAAGGCTTTAAAGCTGATGGCGTAAAAACCGGACATACCAAGGTGGCGGGATATTGTCTGGCTGCCTCTGCCACTAAAAACAATATGCGGCTGATCTCGGTAATAATGGGCACTAAAAGTAAACGCGCCAGAAGCAAAACCTCAAGAGACTTACTCAATTTTGGCTTTAGACATTTTGCCAATAAAAAACTCTATAACAAGGACGAGGCGATAAAAACCCTGGACGTATATAAAGGTGCCAACAAGCAATTCACCGCGGGTACAAACCGGGATTTATTGGTTACGGTTGTAAAAGTAAAACTTGATAAGGTAAAAACCAAAATCGAAGTTACAGAGCCAATTGAGGCACCGATTACAAAAAACCAGACTGTAGGCAAAATAATAGTAACAACGGATGAAGCTACAATAGCCGAATTCCCGCTAGTGGCATTAGAAGAAGTCCCGTCAGGTGGATTTTTTACCAGAATGTGGGATAGTTTGTTGCTTTTGGTTGGGTTATGAACGAAAGTTTATTACAGTTCCCATGCAAACTCACCATCAAGGCTATGGGGCTTAATATATATGACTTTGACGCACATGTGGTACAAATAGTTCGGAAGTTTGTGCCGGATATCAGAGAATCTGCAGTGACAACCAGGGAAAGTCGAGAAGGTAAATATCTTGCGGTTTCAGTTTGCGTAGATGTAAAAAGTCGTAAACAGGCGGATGATATTTACCATAGCTTAAGCGCTGATGAGCGGGTATTGATGTCAATTTAGGGCATGCAAAGTTCTTTGTTAGTAAGAGACTTAGGCTTGGTTGAATATGTCCCAATCTGGGAAAAAATGCGAAATTTTACCGAGCAACGTAAACCGGATAGTCAGGATGAATTATGGTTGTTGCAGCATAAGCCAGTTTTTACTCAGGGTCGAAGGGGCAATCTTAAGGACATTATACGTAAAACTGCCATTCCGGTTGTACAATCGGATAGAGGCGGGCAAATAACCTATCACGGGCCTGGACAATTAATTGTATATTTGCTGCTGGATCTAAAACACTTCCGCCTTGGGGTTAAGTCTTTGGTAAGCTTACTTGAAAACTCTATTGTTGAATTACTGACCACATTTGAGATAACAGCCGAACTTAGAGCCGGCGCTCCAGGAGTTTATGTTAATGCCAGGAAAATAGCGGCCTTGGGTCTTAGAATTAGAAAAAACTGCACCTTGCATGGTTTAAGCCTTAATATTGATATGGACTTGACCCCATTTGCCCATATTGATCCTTGTGGCTATGAAAACCTTGAGGTTTGCCAAATCAAGGATTATGTGATGAATGTAGACCTCGCAACCACAGGAAGCAGCCTGGTTGCAATAATTCAGAAAAAATTACGTGAGCATGTATCAAAAGCCAAGTAATCCCAAACATCAAAAAGGCCAACATAAAGTAGCCAAAAATCCGATTAAGGTGCAGACCACAAGCAATACCTTGCGTAAACCTGCCTGGGTCAGAGCCAAAGCACCTGTAAGTGGCGGCAAAGTGAACAAAATCAGAAAAATATTAAGAGAGAATAATCTAAATACCGTATGTGAGGATGCCTTATGTCCTAATCTTGGTGAATGTTTTTCACGTGGTACTGCCACTTTTCTAATTATGGGAGATATTTGCACCAGACGCTGCCCATTTTGTGACGTAGCTCATGGTAAACCAGAACCACTTGTTGTTGACGAGCCAGTTAAACTCGCGCAAATGGTAAAAGATCTGGAGCTTGAATATGTGGTAATAACGTCAGTTAATCGGGATGATCTTAAAGACGGTGGTGCTTCACATTTTGCCGCTTGTATAACCACCATAAGAAAATTGGACAAAGCTGTCAAAATTGAAATTCTTACACCGGATTTTCGAGGCAGAATGCAAAGTGCCTTGACGATGCTCGGCACGACCAGACCTGATGTATTTAATCATAATTTGGAAACTGTTCCCAGACTTTACCCTGCCTGCAGGCCGGGAGCAAACTATGACTGGTCTTTAAGACTGTTATCAGAATATAAAAGCCTAAACCCTGAAGTATTAACCAAATCAGGCCTGATGTTAGGTCTTGGTGAAGAGATAGAAGAAGTTCTTGTGGTTATGCGTGATTTGCGGGAAAGTCAGGTAGACATGCTGACCTTGGGTCAATATCTACAACCTGGCAGGCACCATCTGCCAGTAAAAAAATACCTGAATCCAGGAGAGTTTAAGCGTCTTAAGGTACTTGGCAAGAAAATGGGCTATAAATCGGTGGCCGCTGGGCCAATGGTGCGTTCTTCTTATCATGCGGATTTACAAACTGTTGCAATCTAATTGTGAACGATAATCCAATTGGTATTTTTGATTCTGGAATTGGCGGCTTTACTGTACTAAGAGAAATCCAAAAAGTTTTACCTAATGAAAACTTGCTCTATGTTGCTGATAGTAGGCATGCACCATATGGCACCAAGTCCAGCGTATTTATTAAACATCGTGCTTTTTCTATCAGCGAATTTTTACGTCAAAACCAGGTTAAAGCCATAGTTGTTGCCTGTAACACCGCAACTGCAAGCGCGATTGCGGATTTACGCAAAAGTTTCGCTGTGCCGTTTGTGGGAATGGAGCCTGCAATCAAACCAGCGGCTTTTTTAAGCAAGAAAAAAATTATTGGAATTATGGCCACTGACGGCACCTTAAAAAGTGATAAGTACCATAAGCTCTCAAGCAAGTTTGATAATAAGACTAGAGTTATTTCTACCCCTTGTCCCGGTCTGGTTGAACAAATAGAAAATGGTAATCTTGACGGGATAAAGACTAAAGAGCTTTTACAACAATTCATTTTGCCACTTAAAGACCTGGGCATCGACCAACTGGTTTTAGGTTGTACTCATTACCCTTTGTTGCTGGATTCTATAAGACAAATTGCCGGCAAAAAGATAAATATTATTGAAACTGGCACCGCTGTAGCCAGACAACTTGTGTGGCTTTTAAATGCTAAAGGCCTGAATAGTACGTATACTACAAAATCTAACATAAAACTATGGGTTAATACGGATGAGCTGCAGCATGTTGAAAATATCATTAACAAACTATTTGCCATGAATCTAAAAGCACAAAAATTAAATGTCTGACAAGCTTAAAATTCGTTGCGCCTGGGCAAACTCCAGCCAGGAAGAGCAGGATTACCACGATAAAGAATGGGGTGTGCCGGTATATGATGACAGATTGTTATTTGAATTTTTAATTTTAGAAGGTGCGCAAGCCGGTCTTAGCTGGTCAACTATTCTCAAAAAAAGATCTGGTTATCGCAAAGCCTTTGATAATTTTCAGGCCGAAAAAATCGCAAAATATAAAGATAAAAAAATTACTATTTTACTTGAAAACCCGGAAATTGTAAGAAACAGGCTAAAAGTTAACGCTACAGTAACAAACGCCAAAGCATTTTTACAAACCAGGACCGAGTTTAGAAGTTTTGCCAATTACATCTGGCAATTTGTAGACGGAACTCCTGTACAAAACTCCTGGCAAGATATTAGCCAGGTTCCCGCCAGCACCAAAATTTCTTATGCCATGAGCAAAGATTTGAAACACCGGGGCTTCAAGTTTGTTGGCAGTACGATTTGCTATGCTTTTATGCAGGCGGTGGGCATGGTTAATGACCACACTACGGATTGTTTTAGGTATAAAGATCTGGCAAGTTAATCTTGGTGAAAGTTCATACTGTATTCGTGCACATAATCAACCAGAACCTTTACTTTGTCCGGATCCATATCAGGATGAATGCCATGACCTAAGTTAAACACATGCCCGGAACCGGCACCGAAGCCATCCAGAATTTTTCTGACTTCCTGTTTGACCGATTCTACTGTGCCATGCAAAACACACGGATCCATATTACCTTGCAAAGCGACTTTATCACCAACTAAAGCACGGGCGGCATTTATATCCACACTCCAGTCAAGGCCCAGGGCATCTGCACCGATATTAGATTGTTGTTTAAGCCAACCTACTCCACCTTTGGTGAATATCACCACCGGCACGGTTATTCCCTCATGCTCACGGATAAGCTCTTGTTTAATTTGCTGCATATAATCTAGAGAAAACTCCGGATAGGCATAATAGCTCAGGGTACCACCCCAAGTATCAAATATCATCAATGCCTGTGCACCGGCCTGGATTTGCGCATTTAAATATTGACCAACTGCCTTAGCAGTTATGGCAAGTATCTGCTGCAACAAGCTAGGATCACTGTATAAAAGCCCCTTAATCTTGGAAAAAGTTTTGCTGGAGCCGCCCTCTACCATATAAGTCGCTAAAGTCCAGGGACTGCCGGCAAAGCCGATTAGTGGTACTTTCGCGTTTAACTCTTTGCGAATAGTACGCACTGCATCCATAACATAGGTCAGTTCAGTTTCAGGATCCGGCACGAATAATTTTTCTACTGTGCGTTTGGAATCTATAGGATTATTAAATTTTGGCCCTTCACCTTCAGCAAAATAAAGCCCCAAGCCCATGGCATCCGGAATGGTCAAAATATCCGAGAATAAAATTGCCGCGTCCAGTTCAAAACGCCGTAAAGGCTGCATGGTTACCTCACAGGCCAGCTCAGGATTTTTGCATAAGTCCATAAAACTACCGGCTTTGGCTCTGGTGGCCCTATACTCCGGCAAATACCTGCCAGCCTGTCGCATAATCCAGATGGGAGTTTGGTTTACCGGCTGGCGCAAGAGAGCCCTAAGCAATCTGTCGTTCTTTAACTCACTCATTGTTTAATTCCATCATATAAGGGTGATATAGTCTTAATCGCCAATCAATGCCGGAACTACTTTTGCTTGAATTTTATTTATAAATTGACGAATTTTTTGTTGAATTTGTCAACTCTACCGGCGGTATCAAGAATCTTTTGCTTGCCAGTATAAAACGGATGACACTGCGAACATACGTCAATTTGCAATTCTTCCTCCCCAAGTGTGGATTTGGTGACAAATTTGTTGCCACAGCTACACGTAACCCTAACTTCAGCGTATTGTGGATGTATATCAGCTTTCATGAGGCTTCTTCCTTGCCAAGAAAAGTGGGTAATTAAACTTTAGATTTAACAAAAAATCAAGTTCCTATAATTCCTATCCTACTTGATAATTTGAACTTTTTACCCAACATATAGTAGTATGGCACATAAAAGGAGATACACATTTGAAATCAAAATGTCCACAAAGCCATAGCATAGAGTTAGTTGCAACAGTTGGCAAGATAGCCACTAGTGAAATTAAAGGTACGGTATAAGTGGTAGAGTTCGGCCTGAAAAAACAGGGACCAAAGCCTGTGCATCTAAATTAAGTTCAAAAAAGCGTTCCGAGATTGCTAAAACGAGGTGGAAAAATGATTAGCCTTGATAGCGCTGTAAGTATTGTATTTGTGCATCCTTTGGCAACTGAAACTTAACAAATTTAAAATTGCAAAAAATGTTGTATTTTTCTCAAATGATAAATTTGGGAAAGAAAAAAGAAAGGCTTTTTGATGCTAGTTTTGAGGCTTGGGATTATGGGCCTGTAATCGCTGACTTATATCATAAATTAAAAGCATTTGGGGTCAAAACCTGTTTTAAATATTTTTAAAGCCACGGAGCTAAAAAGTGACGATAGCAGGAGAATACTCTTTTAAAAGACGTTTTTGACAACCTGAATAAATTTACACCAGGCCAGTTAGTAGCAATTACCCATGGGGAAAATGGCGCTTGGGCTAAAAACTATGTGCCTGGTGTGCAAAATATATTGATACCTGATAAAGATATAATTGATGAGTATAGAAGACGAACAAAACAATCATAATGAGACAGATTAGGCGGTTTTTTTAGATAGTATTGTGTGTTATTTTTTTCAATATTATCTTAATAGAAAATATTGAGAATGTTGGTGCAGCTTTAGTATTTTTCATACCAGAGGCCATTTTAATTTTGTTATTAGCTTATAGGTATGGAATTGATGTTGTGTATGCAACTTTTAAGAATTGGATAAATAAAAAATAATAGTAAGCTGAAATCTCAAATGGTCACCACGTCAGAATCCTACCAGAGCAGCGGATTCATCGCAGAAATTATCCGAACCAACCGGATTTATCCTGATTGTAGGGAAAGTAGAGAATGGTGAAAAAATAACGGCAAGCATCTTGTTATATGGGACATCACTCCCATTCTATAGTGGCCGGCGGCTTGCCTGATATGTCATAAACTACCCGCGAGATGTTGGCTATTTCGTTGATTATCCGGCGTGACACGTTCTCTAGAAAATCATACGGCAATCTGCCCCAGCGTGCAGTCATAAAATCTACCGTTTCCACCGCGCGTAAGGCTATGATGTATTCATAATTGCGGTTATCGCCGGTTACTCCCACTGATTTTACCGGCAGGAAAACTGCAAACGCCTGGCTGGTTTTGTCATATAAGCCAGCGCTGTGCAGTTCCCTGATGAAAATGTCATCTGCCTGGCGCAGAATGTCTGCATAGGCTTTTTTAACTTCGCCCAAAATTCTAACTCCCAGACCCGGGCCAGGAAAGGGATGACGACACACCATCTCCGGTGTCAGACCCAATTCCACGCCTATTAGCCTGACTTCATCTTTAAACAGCTCTCGCAGGGGTTCTAATAGTTTAAGGTTCATGTCTTCGGGCAACCCCCCCACATTGTGGTGAGATTTGATAACCTTGGCCTTGCCGGTTATGTTGCCTGCTGATTCAATCACATCAGGATAAATGGTACCTTGTGCTAGCCATTTTATATAGTCGAGTTTCGCCGCTTCCTGTTCAAAAATTTCGACAAACGTATTGCCGATTATTTTACGTTTGTCTTCCGGGTCAGTCACGCCTGCAAGTTTTGACAAAAACTTGTCTTCAGCATTTACCCGAATAACTTTAACCCCCATATTATCCGCAAACGTCTGCATAACCATGTCGCCCTCATCGAGACGTAAAAGGCCGTTATCCACAAATACACAGACTAGCTTATCGCCAATGGCCCGGTGCAATAAGGCGGCTACCACTGCGGAGTCAACTCCGCCGGAAAGCCCTAGCAGAACTTTATCCTTGCCTACCGTGTCTTTTATATTTTTAAGGCTGCTATCAATGATATTTTCAGGAACCCAGTCAGAATGGCACTTACAAATATCGTGGACAAAGCGGCTTATGATAGCTTTGCCCTGTTTGGTATGGGTGACTTCAGGATGAAATTGCAGCCCATAATATTTTTTAGCATCATTTGCCATTGCTGCAAGCGGTGCGTTAACGGTTTCGGCAATCAAATTAAAACCGGGCGGCAGACGGGTCACCTTGTCGCCATGACTCATCCACACCTCCAGCATGCCATATCCGGCCTCATCTATCTCATCTTCAATTCCTGACAGAAGTTTGGAATGATGACGCACCAGAACTTTGGCATACCCATATTCGCGCTTGGCGCTATTATCCACTTCACCTCCTAGTTGTGCGGCTAACATCTGCATACCATAACAAATGCCAAGTATAGGAACGTCAAGCTCAAAAATAAGCGGCGTAGCTCTTGGAGTATCCGTGCCAGTTACGCTTTCCGGGCCGCCAGACAGAATTACACCCCTGGGAGCAAAGTTTTTTATTTGCTCGGGGCTCATATCATAAGAATGAATCTCACAATAAACCCCGGCCTCACGCACTCTCCTTGCTATTAACTGGGTATATTGAGAGCCAAAATCGAGAATTAAGATTCGCTCTTTATGTATATCACGCATGCTAGCGGCGGTAATTCGGCGCTTCCTTGGTTATGGTCACATCATGCACATGGCTTTCAACCATGCCGGCGTTGGATACCTGCACAAATTCAGGCTTGGTGCGCATTTTTTCAATATTTTCACAACCGGTATAACCCATGCTTGAGCGTAGTCCTCCCAGCATCTGATGTACAATCGCAGCCATAGGCCCTTTATAAGGCACCCGGCCTTCTATGCCTTCCGGCACCAGTTTTTCTATATTGCCGCTGGAATTGTCCTGAAAATATCTGTCACTGGAGCCTTGCTGCATGGCGCCTAGCGACCCCATGCCACGGTATGACTTATATGAACGTCCCTGAAATAATTCAACCTCACCCGGAGCTTCTTTAGTGCCGGCCAACATGCTTCCAACCATTACCGAGTGCGCGCCAGCGGCAACCGCCTTGGCAATATCACCGGAGTATCTTATCCCGCCATCGGCAATTGCCGGAATATCAGTGTCAGCAAGCGCTTTTACCACATTACTAATTGCACTTATTTGCGGCACTCCAACTCCAGCAACTATTCGGGTGGTGCAGATTGAGCCAGGGCCAATCCCAACTTTAACCCCGTCAGCACCAACCTGTGCCAAGGCCTTAGCCGCTGCACCGGTTGCTATATTGCCGCCAATAACCTGGATTTTTGCAAAATTGTTCTTGATCCACTTAACCTGATCCAACACCCCCTGAGAATGACCATGAGCTGTATCAACTACTATTACATCCACTCCAGCGGTTACCAAAGCCTCAACCCTGGATTTGTTCTCGGAACTGGTGCCTACTGCCGCACCTACCCTTAACCTTTCAGCCTCGTCTTTACAAGCTGCCGGGAAATCAACCGCCTTTTTAAGATCCTTTACTGTGACCATGCCTTTGAGCTTAAAGGCATCGTCCACCACCAATACTCTTTCAATCCGGTTTTTGTGCAATAGATACTGAATTTGTTCCTTGTTAGTGCCTTCTTGTACTGTCACCAATTTTTCCTTTTGGCTCATCAGGCTACTCGCCGGTGCGGATAAATCAGAAGCAAACCTTACATCACGACGGCTGATAATACCTACCAAATCATCACCATCTAATACTGGCAGGCCGGAAAACCCCTGTTTTTGCTGAATGGCGATAACATCTTCGATGGTCGTATCAGGGCTGATGGTTATAGGATCAGTAATTACTCCGCTTTCATGTCTTTTGACTTTAAGCACTTCAGACGCCTGTAATTTGGCCGGCATATTTTTGTGAATTATTCCTATCCCGCCTTGCTGAGCAATCGCAATTGCAAGGCCAGCTTCGGTAACTGTATCCATTGCCGCTGAAACTATAGGAATGTTAAGCTTGATTTCTCTTGTTAATCTGGTTGCAAGATCAACTTCTTTGGGAATGCTCTCAGACTGCGCGGGCACCAGGAGCACATCATCGAAAGTAAAAGCCTTTTCACTAATCCGCATGTGTTTTTCCTGGTTTTTAAAGGCGCGTGATTATACTACAAAAGGCTAGGACTGTTTCTTATTTTCCGGCATCGGAGTTAGTTTCCAGATATCATTATTATATTCTGTGATCGTACGATCAGTAGAAAAGACCCCGCTGCCGGCGGTATTAAGAATGCTCATTCTAGTCCACAGATTTTGATCCGCATACAGCTTGCTGGCCTTTTTTTGCGCATCCACATACGAGCGAAAATCAGCCAGTACCATCCAGGGATCATGCGGATCTTTTAAGGAAGCAAAAATATCATCAAAAATCCCCGGCTCTGTCACATTAAACAAACCACTTTGCAAAAGATTCATAACAGCAAAGAGTTCAGGATCATTATCAATGTATGTTTGTGGATTATATGCATAGCGCAGTTTTTCGATTTCACTTGCGGTCAGGCCAAATAAAATAAAATTATCCTCACCCACTTCCTGTCTGATTTCAATATTGGCACCATCCAGGGTTCCGATGGTAATAGCTCCATTCAGCATAAATTTCATATTACCGGTGCCGGATGCCTCCTTGCCTGCGGTAGATATTTGCTCGGATAAATCAGTTCCAGGGGCAATGATTTCCATAAAAGGCACGCTATAATTTGGTAAAAATGCAAGTTTTAAACGGGGGCGGATCTCGGGATCAGAGTTAATCACATTAGCGATATTATGGGTAAGTTTTATTATCTGCTTGGCTCGCTGGTAGCCAGGAGCGGCTTTGCCGCCAATGAGAATATTGCGGTTTACCCAGCCGTCAACATAGCCATTTTTTATCTGACTGTAAAGATGTACTATGTGCAGTAAATTCAATAACTGTCTTTTATATTCATGAATTCGTTTTACCTGTACATCAAACATGCTGTTAGAATCAAAGTGAATTTTACATTCTTTGTACACCAAAGCAGCAAGTCGCTGTTTGTTGTGGGTCTTGACTGCAGTCCAGCGCGAGTGAAAATCCGTATGCTTGGGATCTGCAAATTCCTTAAGTCTTGATAACTGACTTAAATCACATATCCAGCCGGAGCCAAGTTTACTGCTGATAAGTTCGCTCAATCCGGGGTTAGCATATCCTAACCAACGTCTGGGAGTTACGCCATTAGTTTTGTTGTTAAATTTCTCCGGATATATTTCATAAAAATCATGAAACAAATTTTGCGTCAGCAGTTCGGTATGCAGCTTCGCAACCCCATTTATTGCATGGCTGCCTACAATTGCCAGATACGCCATGCGGATATTTTTGTGGTCACCTTCCTCAATGATTGACATGCGCCTTAAGCGTTCTGCATCTCCGGGCCAGAGCCTGGCAACTTTTTGTAAAAACTCGGCATTGATTCGGTAGATTATTTCCAGTAACCGCGGCAATAAACGCGCGAACATCTCAAGCGGCCATTTTTCCAAAGCCTCTGGTAACAAAGTATGATTGGGTATAGGCCATACAGTTTTTGGTTATTTCCCAGGCACTATGCCAATCAAGCCTTTTTTCATCGAGCAAGATACGCATAAGTTCTGCGACTGCAACACTAGGGTGCGTGTCGTTTAGCTGGAACACATTATATTTAGCAAAATCCGCATAGCTATCCTCAGTAGTCTCCCAAATCCTACACACATCCTGCAGACTGGCAGAAGCTAGAAAATACTGCTGCTTCAGCCGTAACTCCTTACCGGTTTCACTGGCATCATTAGGATATAAAACCATAGATATATGCTCGGCCTGGTTTTTAGCCGCGACAGCTTCTGAATAACCACCGGCGTTGAATTCATGAAAATCAAACTCATCGGTGGTAGTTGCTTTCCATAATCGCAAAGTATTAACAGTATTATTGTTATATCCTGAAATCGGCACATCATATGGCAAAGCCACTACATGCTCGTTTGTTACCCAGTTTATTCGCTCCTGTCCTGCTCCATCCTTGTAAGATTCAGTATGACCGCCAAAATTTACAATTTGCGCATACTCAGGTGAAATAAATTCCCAGGGGTAGCCCTTATTCAGCCAATGATCTGGTCGCTCTACCTGATAGCCATTGACTATTTGTTGATTAAACATGCCATATTCATACCTGACGCCGTAACCAATTACCGGTAGCGATAAAGTGGCGCAACTATCCATAAAACAGGCGGCAAGCCTGCCAAGCCCACCATTGCCAAGTCCGGCATCCGGCTCTTCTTTTATAGCATCTTCCAACTCAAGTGAAAACTCTTGCAATGCTTTGGCAGATTCAGTCGTAAGATCAAGATTTAGCAAATGGTTGCCCAGAACTCTGCCGATTAAAAACTCAAGTGAGATATAGTACGCCTTGCGCACCTTAGGCTTGCTATAACGCTGCCAGGTTTGATGCCAGTTTGGCATCAGACAATCCCTAATAGCATATGATAACGCCGTATAGTGATAGTGTGGATCGCTATCCTCAAACCTGCCAAGATGTCGGGTAAGGTAACGTTTAAAAGATCTTGCTATGCTTTTTGCATCACAGCCAAAAATTTTGTCGTTGGAACTCATTCTAAATCATAAATTTCAAGATAACTTGCGGCACTATGGTCCCAGCTAAAATCCTGCCGCATACAGTTTCTCATAAGCTGAAGCCAGGTTTTTTTGCTTGCATACAAATTTACCGCATCCTCAATCCTTGCCACAAAGTCTTCTAACTTGGCTTGATGGAAAACAAAGCCAGTGGCAGTATTATTGGCAAGTGTTTGTGAAGTAGCATCAACCACGGTATCAGCCAGACCACCGGTAAAATTAACAATCGGCGGTGTCCCGTAAGCCAGACTATAAAGTTGATTAAGGCCACATGGTTCAAAACGTGAGGGCATGAGAAATATATCAGAACCGGCCTCTAGCAAATGTCCCTTTGCTTCTGAATAGCCAAGATAAACTCTAATTCGCCTTGGATATTTTTTCTGCAAATTTACAAGAGCCATTTGATATTTATCACTCCCGGAACCTATAATGACAAAGTTGGCGCTGGTGTTGGAAATGATTTGGGGGATTGCTGCCAGTATCAGATCTATTCCCTTTTGATCAACCAGCCTGCCGACAAAGCCTAATAATGGCTGGCTTAATGTGACCTTGTCTGCTCCAAGACAGAATTCAGACAATAATGCCTTTTTATTGACTTGTTTATTGGTAACAAGATTTTTATCCACTTTATAGTTTTGTGCAATGAGTTTATCCGTACCAGGATTCCAGACTTCAGAATCTATGCCGTTTAAAATTCCGGTTAATTTAGCGGCATACGATTCTAACAAGCCATGGTAGCCGCAAGCAAACTCTGGTGTCAGAATTTCTCTGGCATACGTTGGGCTTACCGTGGTTACCTTGTTAGAAAACACTATGCCCGCCTTTAACATGGAAAAATTGTTGTAAAATTCTACACCGTCGGCTGCCCACCATTCTCCCGGCAGATATAATTTTACAAAATCATCATGTCCAAAATGTCCGCCATAAGCCAGATTGTGAATGGTGAACACGGTTTTGGGCGGTTGTAAGTCTTTTGACAAAAATGCCGAAACCAGACCGGTTTGCCAATCGTGACTATGTACCACATCCGGGTTCCAGGCATGATTTTCCATATTGCCCCTGGCATATTCTGCTACCGCACGGCTAAAGACCGTAAACCGTTCGGCATTGTCGGGCCAATCAAATCCGTTATGTTGTTGATATGGGCCGCCACCAGGCCGATCAAGAAGACCCGGAGCATCAACCAATAACAATGGCAAACCCAAATGCGTATCTCCTGCGTCCAATAATCTTGTATACACTTTCCGATTGCTGCCTGGGACTTGCTGCCAGCCGATAATTTTGAAAGAGTCAAGTTTATCTAAAACTTCACGATAGGCCGGTAATATTAGTCGCACATCCACACCTTTTCGTTTTAAGGCTCTGGGCAAAGCATAAATCACATCACCCAGACCTCCGGTTTTAACCAAAGAAAAAGCCTCGCTGGCAGCAAATAATACTTTCATCAGCTGACTTTTTTAAAAACTACCGCGCTCAATGGTGGCAGAGTTGCTTGTAAGGTGTAAGAAAAATCATACCAGGGAGCCGTAAGACTTTGCAGACTACCGGCATTGCCACAATTGGAGCCCGCGTAATATTTCGAATCACTATTAAAAATCTCCTGGTATTCTCCGGCGGCGTATACTCCAAATTGGTAATGATACCTGGGCACCGGGGTAAAGTTTAATACACATACCAAAGGTGCGTCATTCTCATCACAGGTATGCCGATAAAAACTCAAAATCGAGAGTTGTTTGTCATGACAATCAATCCAGTTAAAACCACAAGACTTAAATTCATGCCTGAATAACGCAGGTTCAGATTTGTATAAATGGTTTAAATCCTTCAACAAATGTCCCACTCCTTCATGTTCCGGAAAATTATTAAGCTCCCAGCTTAAGCTTTTTGCTTCATCCCACTCGTCCCATTGGGCAAATTCCGCGCCCATGAAAATAAGTTTTTTGCCAGGATGCAAAAACTGATAAGACAGTAGCAAACGCAAATTGGCAAATTTCTGCCAGCGATCTCCCGGCATTTTATCAAGCAGGCTTTTCTTCATATGTACTACTTCATCATGCGATAACGGCAGAACAAAGTTTTCACTGTAAGCATACAATTGACTAAAGGTTAATTTATCATGATGGTACTTGCGATTAACCGGATCTTCGGTAAAATAATCCAAAGTATCATTCATCCAGCCCATATTCCACTTCATGGAAAATCCCAAACCTCCAATGTAGGTCGGGCGCGAAACCATAGGCCAGGAGGTTGACTCTTCTGCCATGGTTAATATTCCCGGGAATTTCTCATGCACTAATATATTAAGCTGTTTTAAAAATTCGATAGCCTCCAGATTTTCCCGCCCGCCGTATTTGTTAGACGTCCACTGTCCATCCTCACGTGAATAATCAAGATATAGCATTGATGCTACCGCATCCACTCTAAGTCCGTCAAAATGAAACTCCTCCAGCCAATAAACCGCATTTGACAACAGAAAGCTTATCACCTCATAACGGCCATAATCAAATACCAAAGTTCCCCAATCCTGATGCTCGCCTTTTTTTGGATCAGCATACTCATATAAGGGACTACCCACAAAATTAGCTAAAGCAAACTCATCTTTGGGAAAATGCGCCGGCACCCAATCCAGTATTACCCCAATTCCTGCCTGATGACATCGATCAATAAAAAACTTAAGATCATCAGCGCTGCCGTAACGAGCGCTGGGCGAAAAATAGAATGAAGTTTGATAGCCCCATGATTTGTCCAACGGGTGTTCGGCAATTGGCAAAAGTTCTATGTGGGTAAATCCAAGATATAAAACATGTGGAATCAATTGCTCGGCCAATTCATGATAATCAAGAAAACCATTGTTTTTAGCGTTTTTGCGCCAGGATCCAAGGTGTACCTCGTAAATTGACATAGGTGTTTCCTGCCAATTAGTGTTGGTACGCCTGGTAAGCCAATTCTCATCCTGCCAGTTATATTTGGCAATCGGTGGCACCATGGATACGGTTTCCGGTCGTAAACCGGTGTATCTGGCATAGGGGTCAGATTTTAATAACAGCTTTTGCTCCCGGGTAAGAATCTCAAATTTATACTTGTCATATCTAGTAATACCCGGCACAAATAACTCCCAAACCCCGGAAGCGCCACGACTGCGCATTTGATGTCGCAAACCATGCCAGCCATTAAAATCACCGACTATGCTGACTCTGAGCACACCTGGAGCCCACAGGGCAAACTGACAACCATGAATGTTATTGACTTTCGCTAAATTTGCGCCTAAAAACTCATAGGCACGATGATGTTTACCTTCATTGAATAAATAAAGGTCTGTATCACTGATCAATGGCGCGAAAGCATAAGGCGATACGCCTTCATGCCAATCGCCATTATCTTCCTGCCAACGAATTTTATAAGCATCATCGTGCGCCGTGTTATCCGCAAACACATACTCAAAAATATCAGTATCAGCAATTCTACGCATAGGCCCGAGGTTTTTTACTTCGGCCTTAATTGCCGTTGGCAATATTTCTCTTATAACGGTTTTTTGCTCTTTTGTGTGAATTCCCAAGACCGTGAACGGATCATGGTGAGCTCCCTGATTTACCTTTTGAATTTGTTCACTGACCATTTTGACACCTGCCGTGTTTTATAAGCTGTGTTTTTAGTTTTGCCGCAAGTTCATCAGGAATATCCTGCCACGCAAAACGCCATTGCCAATTATTCTCCAAGGTTCCAGGGGTATTCATTCTGCTGGAGCCAGGCAAATCCAGAATATCTTGCAACGGCAGAATCGCCCGATAGGATTTGGAGCTAAAAGCAATTTGTTTTAATTTATCCAACACCGCCTGTTTGCCGTCTGCATCAAGTTCCGAATCTACCTGCGTTTTTTTCTTTGCACTTAGTGAATCATACCAGCCACCAAGCGTATCATTATCATGGGTTCCTGTGTAAACCACCATATCCTGCGCTAAGTTATGCGGATGATGCGGGTTGTCTTCCCCACCTTCAAAGCCAAATTGCAGGACCGTCATTCCTGGCAGGCAAAAGTCTTGTCTTAGTCTCTTGACTTTTTCGGTAATTATCCCAAGGTCTTCTGCAACCAGTTCAATTTCCCCTCCCATCTCTTGTATTGCTTGTAATAGCTCTCTGCCTGGAATTTCAACCCAGCTTCCGGTAACTGCAGTTTCACAATTAGATTCAATTGCCCATACTTCAGATAAACCACGAAAATGATCAATACGTAAAATATCAAACAAGGCACTAAGATGCTTGATGCGCGCTAACCACCATTTGAAGGAATTTTGGCGCATTTTATCCCAGTTATAATGCGGATTGCCCCAGCGCTGACCGGCCGTAGAGAAATAATCAGGCGGAACGCCGGCGACCACCTTAGGCATTTTATTTTCATCCAGTAAAAAAAGTTCGGGATTTGCCCAAACATCAGCACTATCATGTGCTACAAAAATCGGCATGTCGCCAAAAAATTTGATAGCAAGTGCATGGGCTTTTGCTTTTAATAGCTGCCATTGTCTGAAAGTAAAAAACTGCTGCCAGGAAATATCTTCTATTAATTCCGCATTATGTGTGGAAAAAGTTGCAAGCGTTTTGCTATCCCGATTTTTATATTTCTTTGGCCATTCGTACCAGGGAGCGCTATAAAAATTATGCCTGATAGCCATAAAAAGGCTAAAGTCTTTAAGCCAAGAGGCCTGTCTAATTTTAAATTCAGCAAACGGCGCTGCCAATTTCGGGCAGGAGCTTCTAGGCGGAATCTGTGCCAGATGTGCAGGATTAAGAGCAAAGGCTGACAAACACTGATAAGGTGACAGACCAAAGCCGGGTGTGCACAATGGCAGCATTTGCCAAACTGAAAACCCTGCTGCGTGTAGCCAGTTAAGCCATCTGTCACCATCAATATCTATAGAGCCGGAGGGTAAGGAGGTAGGATGCAGTAATACTCCGGCCGAGCGCTCAAGCGCGAACCTGCTCAATTGGCGCCTCGGCGCATAGTGCCGGCATTCTCAACAAAGTCATCCTTGAGATATATCTTGTTTATTGGTTCTTGCAAAATTGCGGGGGGAGTTTTTTGTATGATCTGATATAGGGCCTGGAGTTGTTTACGGTACAACATATCAAAGTCTTTAATGCTGTTGCCGGGGTTATAGTCGCCAAACCACCAAAACCAGTCAGAAGACTCACAAATAGCAAGTTGTCGTTTTGCTTGAGCAAGTTTGGGCGGCTCAGGTGCGGATTTTACAAACTCATCATAAGCTTGTTTAGCCGCAATCAGTAAGCCCCAGGCATGATTTTTTTCTTTCTGCCCGATCCAGGCGGCAAAATTCCCGTAAACCCAACTGCCGGCACATAAAGATTGCATTTTATAAGCCGGCACTTCTGACGCGCATTCGGCAAAGGTCTTGAGCTCTATTGGATCTTCCGCCGCCAAACGTTTGTATAGATGATCCAAAAACACTTTGGCATTATCCGCAAAATATTCCCAGGCATTTTCTCCGTCCAAAACAATACTAACTACAGCATCAGCAACATCATCTGCCATAAAATCTGCAATATTGCGCAGATTATGGCAAAATTCACGAACCGCTTCCAATGGGTCTCGTTTGCTGTATTCAAAGCCGATCAAATCCGACATACCATCGTCCCGGAAAAAAATCCTGGGCGTATGGTCCTTGAGCTGATAGCTTGAAAACAACAGGCGCTTATCCTCAACTTTACTTTTGTCACATTCATTCTTCTCGCGACTATTACGCCATACACCTTGCCCGGATGCGGTCCAGGTGAAACCATAATTTTCAAATAGCTTAATTGAATCATCACTAACCGAACCTTCAGAGGACCAAATACCTTTTGGCTTGGAGCCAAAATATTTGGTAAATACCTCCACGGCTTTTGCGATCTGCCACTCGGCTCTTATATCTCCTGCCGGGTAATCACCAGATTGTGGGCGTGGTGCGTCCGGCTGACAACATTTGATGTTATCAAAAGTGTTTAACAGAGGAATGATCGGGTGGCTGTAGGGTGAGACCGCAAGCTCAATTTGACTTTGCTCTGCCAATAATCTATATCTTGGAATAATTTTTTCAAGACATTCATGTATAACCTTAAGCAGGTCGAAACGTTGTTGATGCGAATAATATCCCGGGTGATTTAACAGAGCTTGAATTCTTGGGTCAGTTTTAAGCTCCGCTCCACACCAACTCAGATGATAACGCATTAAAAGATCAAGAAAAAAATCTTCACTTAGATATCCAAGCTCTGCAGGGCTGGATTTATCAAGTATGGCATCAGCAACCCGAACAAGATTTGCAAACTCGGGGTAAGGTTCTATCATGGTGGCATAATTTGCCTGCCGACAAGCTTTCACAATTTGCAAACGCGCGTTAATGTCCTGGTCAATAGATTTTGTGCCGGATAAGTAGTTAAGCAATGGTTCTGAGGTTTTTGTGCCAGACGTGAGCAAACTATCTAACTGATTTGTGTAATCGTCAAGTTGCTCCAGCAAAATTGGCGAAAAATTCACTACCACCCGCATATTTTGGTTATTTTCCAAATGCCAGGCCATATCAGAGTAATCCTTCATGGCATGTAAATAAACCCATGGCAGAAAATAATCACCGTCAAGGCCTTCGCGATACCAGGGCTGATGCATGTGCCAGCACAACACAAACTTAAGCCTTGTCATCATCGCTGCCTGTCAAATCATGAGAAAAGAAATCTTGTCCTAACATAATAGGGGTGACCAGACGTATGCCGTTTTCAGTCACAAAAAAATTCTCTGCGTCTTTTTCAAGGTCATAACCAACTTCAAAACCATCCGGAATTTTGCAGCCTTTGTCAATAACGGCATTTTGAATTCTGCAATTTTTACCTATAATTACTTTTGGTAAAATAACGCTGTCCTTTACCAGAGTATGTTCCTCAACCCGGCTTAAAAAGAAAATTACCGAGCGCTTGATCCTGGCACCGGAAATGATGCAGCCTGCCGATACCAAAGAGTCAATCGCCTCACCGCGTCTGCCTTCATCATCAAAAATAAACTTGGCTGGAGGATTTTGTGTCTGGTAAGTCCAGATTGGCCAGTCACGATCATATAAGTTCAATTCCGGATTAATGTCACAAAGCTCCATGTTTGCCTGCCAGTAAGAGTCCACCGTACCAACATCACGCCAATATGCAGGCCCTCCGGCGGCATTTTGAAACGGAAATGCAACCACTTTGGTGTCAGGGTTTTGCACCTGGGCCGGTATTATATCCTTGCCAAAATCATGATTTGAGTCTGGATCATTCGCATCGGCTAATAGAGCTTTAGCCAGAAAATTTTTCGAAAAAATATAAATTCCCATTGAGGCCAAAGCAATGCCTGGTTTGTCGGGAATAGACTCGGGTTGTTCCGGTTTTTCTGTAAAACCCACTGTATTCCTGTCAGAATCAACCGCCATGATGCCGTAACCTTTTGCTTCCTCACATGGAACTTCAATACAGCCAACGGTAATGTCAGCCTTTTTTGCTACATGTTTTAGCAGCATTTTGGTGTAGTCCATATGATAAATATGATCTCCGCCTAACACCACAACAAATTCAGGGTTATGCCTATTTAATATATCCAGGTTCTGATAAATGGCATCAGCAGTGCCACGATACCAATGTTTGCCAGCCGTGCGTTGCTGAGCCGGAATTAATTCAATAAACTCACCTATCTCCGGGCGCATAAAACTCCAGCCACGCTGTAAGTGCCTAATCAGGGAATGTGCCTTGTATTGAGTTAGAACTCCAATTCGCCGTAATCCTGAATTAACACAATTTGACAACGCAAAGTCAATGATTCGATATTTACCACCGAATGGCACTGCGGGTTTAGCGCGCCATTTGGTAAGACCATGCAGCCTGGAACCTTCACCGCCTGCCAAGATTAATACCAGGGTATTGCGACGCAAGGTATTAGCATTTTTCGGTAGTATGTAATAGCGATAAAGATCACTGTCTTTGGCGCTCATATATTTTCTCCATAACTGTCTTGCAGCGCCACTACAGCTCCTCGTAAGCTAATATCAGAATCAAGATATAATTTGACCGTGGTGTCTTCGAGCAAATGCTGCATTCGGCCTTTGTCTATAAAGTTTTCACAAAAAATATTTTTTTCCAACCAACCCCTGGATTTTATAGCCACTCCTCCTACAAGGTGAACTCCCATTCGCGGTCTGAATAACAACGCGATATTGCCCAGAAAATTTGCACATATTTCGCTGAACAGTAACATGGTTTTTATCGCATTTTTATCTTTTTTTTGTGCCGCCTGATTAATACTGGCCGCATCCAGTTCATGAGTATTATCAGTCAAAAATCTGTATAGTGTTTCTATCCCTGAACCGGATAAAATTTTCTCATACGGCACATATTTTTGGCTAAAACAAGCAGTCAACAGCCGATTTTGCTCCGCGCCGACAGGGGCAAAATTCATATGTCCGCCTTCGGAGGCGCTAACCACAATTTTACCTTCACGCCTTGATGCATAAGCCACACCAAGCCCAGTGCCAATTCCAACTACTACCGCATTACCAGAGCCTGCCTCTTTACCACGGTTAAGCTCAACAAAGCCGTGATTCCCCATTAATATCCCCCAGGCCGCCGCTTTAATATCATTTAGTAATAAAACCTTATCAAAGCCAAACTCCTCTCTAAGCTTATTAGCGCTAATCTGCCAGGTATTATTAGTAAGTTTGCAAGTCTGATCAATTACCGGGCCGGCTAATGCCGCCACGAAGTTCAAATCTTTTGTGTTAAGTTGGTTTTTAAAGCTAAAATCACTCAAAGCGACATAAAAATCAGCAAAATCCGTATTTTTATATTTTTGTTCGGCAAGTATCTTGTTGTGTGCATTTAGGCGTAAGCGACAATAAGTTCCGCCAATATCCGCACATATAATGGAGGTTTTAGATGGGTTAGTTTTTTTCACTTTTAGCTTGCCGATACCGTGTAATCAAGGCGTTGGTAGAGCTATCATGATCCAGGGCGCTGGAGGTGCTCAACTGTGGCAGTATATCTCTGGCCAAAGTTTTACCAAATTCCACCCCCCATTGGTCGAAGGAATTAATATTAAGCAGTATGCCTTGCACAAATATCTTGTGTTCATACATTGCAAGCAAAGCGCCAAGATTATACGGGTCAACCTTAGGCATAACTATGGAATTACTTGGACGATTACCTGAGAATACCATATACAACGCGAGATTCTTAATAGATTCGGGATTCGCATTTTTCTGCTCTAAAAGTTTTTGTGTTTCTGCTAAGGTACGCCCTCGCATTAAAGCCTCGGTTTGAGCTAAAAAATTGGCATATAGAATATCCCGGTGTGAACCCAAATTATTTCTAGCTTTTAAAGCGATGATAAAATCTGCACTGATAAAGCGCGTTCCCTGATGCAGTAGTTGATAAAAAGCATGCTGGCCATTAATACCAGTTTGCCCCCAGATGACCTGCCCGGTCTGGTGCTCGACTTTATTGCCAGCACGATCCACCGACTTGCCATTACTTTCCATATCAAGCTGTTGCAAATAATCTGGTAAATCTCTTAATAAATGCTCGTATGGCAATACTACATGTGAGCCCGAGTTAAAAAACGCACCATACCAGTAACTTAGTAATCCAAGGATCACTGGCACGTTTCTGGTTGATGGCGCACTTTGAAAATGCTGATCCATGCTGTAGGCACCGTCCAGCAATTCCGTAAACTTTGCATAACCAATAGCCAGCATTATAGGCAGGCCAATAGCTGACCATAGGGAATAGCGTCCGCCTACCCAATCCCAGAACTCGAACATGTTTTCAGGGTCTATGCCAAACTTAACCACCCGTTTGCTATTGGTTGAAATGGCCACAAAGTGTTTGGCAACAGAATCTGCGGAATTGGTTTTATCCACAAACCATTTACGAGCGCTAAGCGCATTTGTCATGGTTTCGGTAGTGGTAAAAGTTTTGGAAGCTATTACAAATAAAGTGGTTTCAGGATTTAGCCTGTGTAAATGCCAGGCCAGATGCTCGCTATCAACATTCGAGATGAAATAAAATTCCAAACTCTGCAGCTTAAAAGGCTCCAGCGCATTAACTACAAATTTTGGTCCAAAATCCGAGCCGCCAATGCCAATGTTTACGATGTTTTTTATTGGCTTACCAGTATATCCTAACCACTTGCCGGCTCGCACCTGGTCACTAAATTTTCGTATTTTGCCGAGCACCTTATTAATTCTTGGCATTACGTCCGTGCCATCAAGTATTACCGGCTGTTTGCTGCGGTTTCTAAGTGCGGTATGTAAAACCGCGCGATTTTCAGTATGATTTATCTTGCTGCCAGCAAACATTTTTTCACGCCACTTGTCAAGCTTGCTAAGTTCAGCAAACTTTGCCAATAAGCCCATAGTTTTCTGATCTATCAGGTTTTTAGAATAATCCAGCAGAATTCCATCATGTTCCAAAGAAAAAGTCTCAAATCGTCCGGGGTCTTGCGCGAACATATCCCGCATGTGTATATTAGAAATTTGCCTGTAACAAGCCGCAAGTTCATTGCTGATTTGGCTTAATTCGTTGTGATTCATGTGCGCGAAAAAGAAGAGTACTGACTGGGGATTTTACTATATTACGGTCTGTGACTTATTACTTGCTCGTATTACTTGTTAAAAAACAAACGACATAATAATGCCACCTATTCTATCTTGCCCATTTAGCATGTTCATAGATTTTTATCATTAACAATGCTTAACCAGTTTTTTACCAAAATTGGCAATTTTTCGAGAACCTCAAAACCGAATAAAACTTCATCAACGTAACCCATATGAATCATGTCAATAATTCTGCATAGGTAGGATTTGCCGCAGACCCACCATGTGTAATGCGAATCAATCATAAGGTAATGAAAAACTTTTATTTTCTCATATTCATAGAGCTCTTTTAACTCCATTCCATTAAGTAATGTTTCGTATATGCCATCAGCTATGCGGGTGGCTAAAACTGGTGATCTCATATATTGTGATCCTCCATATAAATACAGCCAGGCTATACTTTAAGGTTGGTTGGCTGACATGAACTTTGGTTGCGGCACGGTGGAAGTTTTTTTCATCAGCAATTGCGATTATGTATCTAAGCTTGGTCAGGGTCGCGTTATGTCAGCGATAAGCAGCTCCTTGACTTTACCGGTTGCCGCGGTCTGATGTTGGCAATGGTCATGGTCAACCCCAAACACCAGCGCGGCATTTTTTTGCAAAGCCTCTATTTGGGCGCTATCAAGTTCAAAACGCATGAAATGCACTGCTGAGGTTTTTTCCGTGGTAGAACGCGCCATATCTTCGTTGCTTATTGCATATATCGGTGAGAGATCCGCAACCTTCACCCAAACATGATGTTCAATGCCGACAAGTTCTGCAAGTTTACGCTTGCGCTTTTCTATGTCAGTATATTCCAGCATGCAGGTTGCCTTGAAATTATCACCATCCGGGATTAGTGGATTATATGCCGCCAGTTCTTCTCTTACCGCCTCAGGCATAAAGATTTTTTCTATCCGCAGCATTTCCTGTACCTGATACTTTATTGTCAACGCGTCCTCAAAATATAAAACTAATGATTCCCCTAAAGCCAGGCGGCGGTTTTGCTTATGGGCTATAATTTTCTTGCGAAACTCGTCGCGTTGTATCGTGTAATCTTCCAAAGACCATAAATCTTTGTGAGTAAGTTTTTGATTAACCCTAGATTCCATAAGCCATTCTGAGCAGGGATAATGGGTGCTTGGGTTTTGTCGCTAAATTGGCTACATGCCCTAAATGCCTGCCAGCAATCGGACAGTCGCTGCCATAGTAATCCGCTTCAGAGCGTTTAAGCCGGTTAGCCACCGGACGAGCAATTTTGACTGAAATATCATGGTATTCTTGCTTTATCGCATATGTTCCGTCATGCCCGGAGCAGCGCTCGATCATTTCCACCTTGGTATCCGGAACCAGTGATAACACGTCAAAGGTTTTGCGTCCTATATTTTGCACTCGCTGATGACAAGCGGCATGATAAAATACCTTGCCTAAGGTGTTTTTAAAATTTGTATCAAGTCTGGATTGTTTATGTAGTTTATAAAGATACTCAAAAGGATCAAATACATGTTTTGCCACTTTGATAACTTGCTCATCTTCTGGAAACATGAGTTTTAGCTCTTGCCTGAACATAAGATTACACGATGGCACCGGGGCGATAATGCTGTAGCCGGCCTCAACCAATTTGGCAAGTTTGGGGATATTTTGCTCCTTGTATGATGCTGCCGCAGCAAGGTCGCCAAGCTCCAGCTTGGGCATCCCGCAGCAAATAGTTTCGGTAACCAGTTTAACCTGTATCCTGTTATGCGCGAGTACGGTATTTAGGTTTTTAACAATTTCCGGCTCGTTATATTTGCCATAGCAGGTAGCAAACAATGCGATCTGGCCATTTTCTCCAGAAACCGTGGGCGATTTGACAGACAGCTTTTTATAAGGCGGAAGCGTTGCTCCGGCAGCAACACCCAGGCTCTTTTCCAACACCTTGCGGGCTGGCCGTGTATTATTGAACTTGTTGACAAGCTGCGTCACAACTGGAATGGTCGCAAATTTACCCATAGTGTCAGTGTTGGAAAACAATTTGTCCCGAAACTTACTGCCATTTTGCTTAAAATATACTGCCTTGGCACGTAACATAAGATGGGGAAAATCAATATTCCACTCGTGCGGCGGAGTATAGGGACACTTGGTCATATAACACAGGTCACATAAATAGCAATGCTCAACCACTGTGGGGTAGTCCTGTTTTTTTACTCCATCTACCTCCATAGTTTCTGATTCATCTACCAGATCAAACAGGGTTGGAAATGAGTTACATAAACTGACACAACGTCGGCAACCATGGCACAAGTCAAATACCCGCTCCAACTCTTTATCAAGACTTGCGCGATCATAAAAATCTTCTGACTGCCAGGCAAGCGAATGCCGGGTAGGAGCCTTAAGGCTTCCTTCTTTCACGTTTTACCCGAAACGCATAATTGTTACATTGTATCAAGCGCCTTCTGGAAGCGATTGGCATGTGAGCGTTCAGCCTTGGCCAAAGTTTCAAACCAGTCTGCAATTTCATCAAATCCTTCCTCGCGTGCGGTTTTAGCCATGCCAGGATACATATCGGTATACTCGTGTATCTCACCTGCAATAGATGCCTTAAGATTATCTGCGGTAGAACCGATAGGCAGACCAGTAGCCGGATCACCTGAGGCCTCAAGATATTCAAGATGCCCATGAGCATGACCGGTTTCACCTTCGGCGGTGGAACGAAAAACTGCTGCTATGTCATTTTCACCCTCAACATCCGCTTTGGCAGCAAAATATAGATAGCGACGGTTTGCTTGTGATTCCCCGGCAAAGGCATCCTTTAAGCTCTGTTCGGTTTTTGAACCTTTTAATTCCATTATTAGCTCCTGTTAAATTAATTGCTTGTAAGTCATAGATGACTTGGAGTGATTCTAATAATTGATTATGATAAATTCAAATTAAATATAAATCCGGACACATTACGTGTTACAAAAACGGACAGATTACATGTTACTAACATCTTAAAAAAATGTTGTTGACAAGATCACCGCAAGTGATATTACGAAAACAGTAACTAACTTAAGGAGAACTAACCATGAAGAAGAAATATATTAAACCAGAGCTAATAAATATAATGGCCGTGGGGGGGGGAAAGGTGCGACAGGGGTTGAGAGGGTGTCAAAAACAATTAATTACCCCATAGCATTGACAAACACTGACCATCTAAACACCACATTGTTTCCTACAAATGAACTTCACTATAATGCCACAAATAATAAGCACTTAGTAAACACAGTATCAATTAGTACGAGAATAGGCATAGGAAACCACGTTCACTTCACAAACACACCAGCATCAAAGGCAATCGGCCCCTCCTAACCAACTACACCGCTCCTAAAGGCAGGGCGGTTTTGGTTTTTGTTATTGGTAATTGCCCCGTAAACAGGCTAATATAAATCCGGACAGATCACATGTTACAAAACACTTAAAAAATAGTTGTTGACAGGCTCACCGCATCTGTTACGATAAAAACACTACGAACTTAGGAGACACAAGTGAAGAAGAAATATATTAAACCAGAACTGGTAAATATTATTACCGTTGAGGCGGGGAAGCCGAATAATAGATCAGCGGAGCGGATGGGAACACAGGTAATGATAACCGACCCTACCGGTAAAAGGCATCTGCAAACTAATTTAAGAAATACAAACATAATACATTTCACAAAATTCGAAATTAGCAAAACTACACATGTAACGAGTAATTTTAAAGAAAGCAACGCCTTTTTCAACCAAACGGCAAAATTAACAAACACCGCCACCGCATCCGACGAAGGCCCCTCCTAAAACCGAGGCGGTTTCCGAACTGATACAATTGCAGACTTTTTACATTGGCAGAAATAACTTCATTATGTATAATGCGGTTCTAGATAAAGCAAAGGGGGACAAAAGAGGTGTCAGAAAGAGAAGTTGGAATTGTTAAGTGGTTTAACAACAAAAAGGGTTATGGTTTTATAGAGTCAGAGTCGAGAAATGAGGATATTTTTGCTCATTTTCGGCAGATTCGTGGCGAAGGGTTTAAAACCTTGGTAGAAGGTGAAAAAGTAGAGTTTACTACAGTAGAAGGCAAAAATGGTTTGCAGGCTGACGATATAGACCGCCTAAGCAAATCAGAGTAAAGTTGGTTTCTAGGGAGTTTTACTCCGCATCAGCAAAATGATCAATTTACTGGTTGTTTTTCTGGCAGTTTTTTTGGTTTCATGTACAGCAGATTCTAAGTTAGCTGTGCTTAAAACTGCCTTGTTTGGTACAAAAGGCGATCTGGTCAGCCTGGAACAGGCAAAGCTTCACGGCGATGCATTTATTCAGGCGACTTTAGGTAAAAATAAAGCGGTTTTGGAAAAAAAGGGCCAGGCTGGTCAGGTCATTTATTGGCAAGGTATCGGCGGGGTGGCAATAGTTACCAAATATGGCAGGGTTGTCCAGCTTATCGGAATTGATGTAGAACTTAGAAGATCAAGTTTTGTTAACTCTGATCCCCTGAGCAGAAACAGCATAAGCACGGGCGCAAGTTTAACCAGAATATTAGACTATATGCCAAATTATCTTTACGATATAAAGGCCAAATCAAAATTCACTGTTGTCGGCAGACAAAATATTACCGTATTGGGTTTTAGGAAAAGCCTGCTTAAAGTACAGGAGATAGTGGCGTTTGACAATTTTAAGGTCAAACGCACCAACACTTATTGGTTGGACCCGGCAACTATGCTGGTTTGGAAAAGCAGACAATACTACGCCCCGCATGCCAAGCCAATAATTTTGGAGCGGGTTCATTTGTCTTCTGCCGGAGCTATTAATTAGAACCTATGATATCGCGCTCGTTATTTATTGCTTTTTTATTGATTTTCTCAACGACTCAGGCAGTTGAGGTCAGTATAACAGGAGCTGTGAACAACCCGGGAACCTATGATCTTGGTTCATCCCCCCGAGTTTTTACCGCGCTTGCAAGAGCAAGACCAACTGGTCATGCGTATTTTTTGGGGGCAATGTTGTTACGCCAAAGTTTACTTGAGGGGCAATTGAAGCTAAAAGCAGGTCTTTTATACGATATGCAAGTTGCCATGAGTAATTCTTATGTTAATAAAACTCCAAGTCTGCGGCAAAGCCTGTATAGTCTTAACGCAAAAATAAAATCTCTTGCCGCGACGGGGCGCAAGGTGGCTGAATTTAATCCGGCGATCTTAAGTACCAATCTGGCAAGGAATATTCCTTTAAAAAACTTTGATAAAATTTTTATTCCAACTAGGCCGAAAGGAGTTTATGTATTGGGTGCGGTAGTTAAGCCCGGCCAGTATAATTTTAAGAGCAAAAGCGTAGTAAACATTGCAAGAAAAGTAAAGCGTAACTTTGCTGATTCTGACTGGGTTTGGTTGGCGCAGCCTGACGGGACGGTTGAGAAAATTGGGGTAGGACTATGGAATCATCAATGGGAAAAGGTTGCAGCGCCTGGGGCTATTATTTTCATACCATACGTTGCTAAAGCCTTTTTCGGCACAAACCCCCATAGTTTTAATCAGCAAATGGCGGAATTTCTTGGTACCCAGAATACTAGCACACTGACCACAACGCCATGAAAAGGCATATCGTTGTAGGTTTAAGTTTTTTGTTGACCCTGCCTGGTAATAATGGTCTTGCGTACCGGGACAAAGCTTTAGGGCCTTCATATTCTGATTTTGGCGGCATCGGATTATTGCAGATGCCAAATGCCAGGATGTCAGAAGAAGGTACTTTAGGGCTTTCTGCTAATCGCACTAGTCCTTACTCCAGATACTCCATGACATTTCAACCTTTTCCCTGGATGGAGGCTAATCTACTATACACCTCGGTTTCGGGAGTGCCATATGATGCCACAGGCACCTTCTCTGACAGAGACTATCTGGACAAATCTCTTGATGTTAAATTTAGACTGGTAAAAGAATCACGTTATATGCCCGAGCTAGCTGTGGGTTTGCGTGATTTGGCTGGTACCGGTTTTTTCTCCAGTGAATATTTTGTTGCCAACAAGCGTTTTGGCTCGTTTTATTTTACCCTGGGGGTTGGCTGGGGTTACATGGGTGCTCGTGAACATGCTAGCAATCCGTTTAGTTTTATTTCTGATAGTTACAAAACCAGACGTGATATTTTGATCAATTTTGCAAGCTCTGGTGATTTTAATGAGATTAACTATTTTCGTGGTCCTGTAGCTTTGTTTGGCGGGATCGAATATCAGACACCATATCGACCGCTAAGGCTTAAGCTAGAGTATGACTCTAATGATTATAGTGCGGAACCTAATGGTGCGCCGGTTGCAAAGTCCAGCAGCCCAATTAACTTCGGGTTGGTTTACCGGCTTGGCAAGAATGTTGACTTGACCTTAGGTTATGAAAGAGGAGATGAGGTAATATTTGGCATTTCCTGGAGCAATAATCTTAAAAAATTAAAAAGCACGGACAAATATAATTTGACTTACCAGGCGGTTATAAATCCAGCCTTGGTGCCACACTCTGCTCCAATAAATTGGCAGCCGGTAATAAAGGATTTGGAGGTTGCCGGAATGACAGTTGAGAGAATCTACCTGGGTGAGCAGGAAATTACGGTTTATGCTGAATACTCAAAATCATATCATCATGCGGAACTTGTAGGGCTTGCCAGTAGAATTCTGGCTAATCACTTACCTGCCAATATATTGGTGTTTAACTTTGTTGAACGCAAGTCAGGTTTATCAATCAACGAAATTACGGTCAGGCGTGATCACTTTACTGCGGCCACTTCAGGCAGGCTTTCAGCAAAGGAGCTTGCTTATAGCACCGAGCAGTTGGAGACGTATAACAAGTTTGATTCATTGGCATATAAAGCACCTAGCCGCAGATTTAATTATTCGCTATCACCAGGCTTAAGGATTCACTATGGTGGTCCGGATTCGGTTCTTTTGTATCAGGCAATGGCAAACTTGAATGCCAGCTATAGGTTTATGCCAGGGCTTGAGCTTTCAGGTCAGGCAAGTTTAGGGTTATTTGATAACTATGATAAATTTGTCTACGATGGTCCGGCCGGGACCGGAGTTGCCTTGCCGAGGGTTCGTACTTTTGTGCGTGATTATGTGAAAGGCTCAGATACCTGGATAGATAATTTACAGCTTACTTACACCAAACGACTTGGCAGGGACTGGTTTGGCATGGCCTACGGCGGTTTGTTGGAAATGATGTACGGCGGAGTGGGCGCGGAATTGCTATACAGGCCTCATGGTAGTAACCTAGCTTTGAGCCTGGACATAAATTATGTCAAACAAAGAGAGTTTAAAAGACATTTTGGATTCAGAGACTATGAGGCCGCTACCGGTCATCTGACTTTGTACTACCATTGGGAAAAACAAAATGTTTTAATAAAAGCCAGTGTTGGTCAATACTTGGCCGAAGATAAAGGTGTGACTTTAGATATATCGCGCAAATTCAAAAACGGGGTAATTGCAGGAGTTTTTACCACGAGAACCAATGTTTCCGAAGAGGACTTTGGCGAAGGCAGTTTTGACAAAGGCTTATATATTGAAGTTCCGTTTGATTATTTAACCCCAATTCGCAGTAATAAGTCAGCCAGCTTTTTCTGGCGACCTGTAACCAGGGATGGTGGAGCCAAGCTTAATCGTAAATATTCTTTACATTCTATTACGCAAAGTCGTGACTTGACTGATTTGCTTGGTGGAATTGATACTATGGTAGGGCCGGTGTCTGAATTTAAATAAATATGCGCATAGGTATTTTTGGCGGTGCCTTTGACCCAATACATCTGGGGCATCTAAGGCTAGGCTATTTTGCGCATGAAGCGTTGAGCCTTAATATCACGTATTTTGTTCCATCTTTTATATCACCACACAAGCCCCGGTCACAAATCGATATAAACCACAGATTAAAAATGTTGGAACTTGCTTTGACCAATGAATCCTGGGCAGCAATCAGCGATTGCGAAATAAAACGTAAAGGCAAGTCTTATACTTTCTACACGGCAAATTTTTTCAAACAAAAATATCCTAATGCGACGTTATATCTTTTGATCGGCAATGATTCATACCTTGATCTTGCCAGTTGGCATAGATATAAGGAAATTTTTTCTGTTAGCAACATTGTAGTACTACCGAGAAAAACCAAGCAAATGCCAGACAATACAGCAATTGAGAGTTTTGTCAAAACCAGAACAACCGATAATGTTAATGAATTGCAGGCAATAAAGTATGGCAAGTTATTTTTCTTAAACGCCAGCAAGCTGAATATTTCATCCAGCCAGATCAGAAATATTTTGGCGAATGATAATTCTCCAAAATATCTTGTGCCGGAGAAAGTTTTATCCTACATTAACAGCAAGCAACTATACTCAAGGACTCATGAATGAAAATTAAATTTTGACTCCAGCGCAATTAAAAAATTTGGTTGTTAACACTTTAGGCAGCTACAAAGCTCAGAAAATTAAAGCTATTAATACGGATAAATTGAGCGACCTGATTGATTGGATGATTTTTGCCAGCGGCACATCAAGCAGGCAGATAAAATCCTTGACTGATAACCTTATAACTGAGTTAAAGCGACAAAGTATCGTGATTATTGGCGCTGAAGGCAAAGACCATGCTAAGTGGTCCTTAATAGATTTAGGTGATGTTGTTGTGCATATAATGCAAGATGAGACCAGGGAATATTATCAGCTGGAAAAACTTTGGGACATAGCTAAAGAACAGGAAACGGTTTCCAGCTGATGCAACATTCTGCTTGGTAAAAATGAGCTCTGAAATTCTTCTTAATATAACTCCGCGTGAGACTAGAATGGCTCTGATTGAAAACGGAATCGTACAGGAAGTACAGATAGAACGTGCTAGTCGTCGCGACACGGTTGGCAACATATATAAAGGAAAAGTAAGGCGTGTATTACCGGGGATGCAGGCGGCTTTTATCGATATTGGCCTTAAGCGCACAGCTTTTTTGCACATGTCAGATGTCAGGGATCAAGCCTGGGACAATGGGGAAAACACCGTCTCAATTTCTGACATGCTACGAGAAGAACAAGAGATTGTTGTGCAAGTAACCAAGGACCCAATTGGCACCAAAGGAGCGCGTTTAACTACACAAATTTCCATACCATCCAGGCTTTTGGTGTATTTGCCCATGCACAAAAACTGTGGAGTTTCACAACGTATTGAAGATGAGCAGGAGCGTGAACGTTTATACAATATTGCACAGTCTCAGCAGGCAAAGCATTCCATTCCAGGTGGCTTTATTTTGCGTACCAGTGCTGAAGGGGTTAGGGAGCAGGATCTTATTCGTGAGATGAAAATTTTACACAAAATCTGGAAAAGAATTGATGAAAATATCACCACATGTGCTGTAGGCGGCATATTACATCAGGATTTGCCGCTATCGAAAAGAGCTATTCGTGATCTGTTAACTTCCGAGACTGAAAGGCTTAGAGTAGATTCACAGCTAACCTTTGCAGGCTGCCGCGAATTTTCTAATCTTTACACTCCGAAATTAACTGAGCGTATAGAATACTATAGTGGCAGTCGACCAATTTTTGATTTATTTTCAGTTGATGATGAAATACAAAAAGCTTTGGCAAACAAGGTTTATCTAAAATCCGGCGGCTATTTGATTATCGACCAGGCCGAAGCCATGACTACGATTGATGTAAATACTGGAACTTTTGTTGGCAAAAAAAACTTAGAAGAAACTATTTTCAGAACGAACCTTGAAGCAGCGCAGGCAATTAGCCGCCAACTGCGTCTTCGTAATATAGGTGGAATCATAATAATAGATTTTATTGATATGGAGCAGGAAGAACATAAGGAGCAGGTGTTGCGTTCCTTGAAAAAAAGCCTGTATGCTGATACGGTAAAAACCAGTGTTTCACAAGTTTCAAAACTAGGCTTGGTAGAAATGACCCGGAAACGCACTCGTGAAAGTCTGGAACATATCCTATGTTCAGAGTGTCCAACCTGTGGCGGGCGTGGTAATCTGAAAACCGTGGAAACTGTATGTTATGAAATATTTCGGGAAATTATCAGGGTGGCACGTCAATTTGATGCAAAGGAATTTATTGTGCTGGCATCCCAACTGGTAATTGAGCATATGATAGACGGAGAATCAGGATACTTAATCGAACTGGAAGAATTTGTCGGCAAACCAATTAGGTTTCAGGATGAAGTTTTATATGCACAAGATCAGTATGATGTAGTAATGGTATGACGCATAAAAGTTGGGGTCTTACTCTATATCTTGCCTACGCTCTTACGTTATTGTTAGTTATCGTAACCATATTTGCGTTTGCCTTAAGGTATGGAATCAGCAAACTGGGAGAAAACCCTGACTGGTTAAAGAATTGGGTAGCGTCCGAATTAAATGCACAAATAGAGTTCGCAGATCTGGCTATAGAGGCACTTGGCAATACTGTTTTATTGCGTGTAAACAATCTAAACGCAACAGATATAAAAACCCAAGTCCCCATATTTGGGGCAGAACACATTGAGCTTAGAATTAATTGGCTAAAATCAGCGGTAAACTTTGCGTTGAAGACTGATTTAATTAGGCTTGAGTCTCCTTTTGTCGCGCTTACTCATCATACAGAAGGGCATTTATCATTAGGTTCTGTTGCCACGTTAAAAGCGGATAAGAGCAAGTCACAATTAAATCACTGGATTTTTGAGCAAAAACGCATATTCATGACAAATCTTAGCCTTGACTTTTACTCTGAGAGGTCTTTAAAAAACTGGCAAATTGACAACGCTAGCCTTAGCGTCATACCATCCGGGACAGGCAGAAAAATTCAGCTTAAATCTAAGTTGCCGGAAGAAGGTTTTATTGATGTCAGGATGCAATGGACTGGCAATATGGCAGGTATAGCAGGCTGGAGCGGGCGGGCTTATATTCAGGGTAAAAATTTGCCAGCAGAACTTTTTGCAAATTTTGCTCCTAACAAAAATTTTAGAATCAATAAAAGTCTGGTTGACATCACTGGGCAAATTAATTGGCAAAAAGGTCAGATGCGCTCCGGTTATGGGGAGTTTACGGTAGCCAAAACCTCTTTTCACAATTTGTTAAGTGATAAAACTTTTCGCGTAGGTACGATTACTGGGAATTTCGTAACTCAAATCAAACAGGGCATTGCCAAAACAAAATTTAATCTAAATTTACCCAAATCTGAATTCACTAACAAGATCGGGCTTGAATTTTTTGTTATTAATTCCGCCAGAGGTATTGACTTTGCCATGCATGATGCAAACCTGGATCTGGTTAAGTTTTTCGCCCCTTTATTTGTCTCGCAGCAAACTTTAAATACCATTAATCAAGTACAACCGGAGGTTTTATTTAAACATATACAAGTATCTATTTTATCGACAAAAGATATTTCATTAGACCAAATACAGGGCAGATTACGGTTTAGTAACCTAAAGTTTAATAAAACTGCCAAAACTCCGGGAATTTCTGCAACAGACGGGTTGGTTAGTATTAGTGGTAGCAATATTAAGGTCAGATTTAATTCTGAGAATCTGACACTCGATTTTCCCAGGGTTTACTTTCGCAAGCCACTATATCTTGGCAAAGCTCAAGGTGCATTTACCTTGAGCTTTATGAATGACCAAAAGTGGGTTTTGGAAGCAGACAAAATTATTGCTAGTACCTTTGATGCTAATGCCGGGTTGGCGATGCGTATGCGCTCGGTGCCTGGGCAGAAAAGGCCCTTTATAGAGCTAGTGGGGAATTTTAATGGCGTTTCTGCTGCCAGGGTGCCAGATTATCTGCCGATTAGTGAAATAAACCCCAGAGCAATCGCCTGGCTGGATAAAGCATTTGGTCAGGCTAGAGTTACCAATGGAAAAGTACAGGTTCATGAAGATTTGAATCAAAAACCCTTTATCAGCCAACAAACTTCCAACATACGCAATATCAGTATGGATGTGGCAGAAGCCGAGCTTTTCTATCAATCTGGCTGGCCCAAGATTAAGAAAATAAATGGCAGTCTTAGTTTTAAAGGGCGAGGCATGTTAGTCAAAATTAAATCAGCTGGCAGCCTGGGGGTAAATGTTCATTCGCTACAAGCAGTTATCCCAGATTTTGAAGAGCCAGGAGGCGCCAAGTTACAAATTTCCTTAAAGAGTAATTCCAATCTTAAAGCTATACGAAAATTTTTGTTAAAAACCCCGCTTAAAAAAACTTTTTCTGAATTTTTAAGCAATTTTCATATAAATGGCAAGGCCAGACTGAACCTTGGTCTTAATATATTGCTTGAAAATAACAAGACCAACCCCAAAGTTAAGGGCACAATAGAATTTGCCAAAGCTGGGTTTGGAGTTTTGCCTCTTGCGCTTGATCTGGATAATCTTGCCGGCAAAATAAAGTTCACCGAAAACTCGGTAGAGTCAGAAAAAATAACCGGGCAAATGCAAAAACAAAAAATAACCGGCAGGATAACTACCAAAATAAATTTCGCGCAAAAAAACGGGCTAATTGAGTTGGTTGCAAATGCCAAGCTTGGTGGTAAATATATAACTGACAAAAGCGATTTTTTATTGCCCGACCTCAGAGGCGCCACTAGTTGGCATGGTATTTTCAGGTTTCGTAAAAATGGCAACAATAGTGCTCAAATAAGCTCGGCCCTCAAAGGCTTGGCGGTGTATCTGCCGGACATTATCAACAAGTCTAAAAATCAGCAAATTAAGAATGGCTTTAACCTTGTTTGTAACTGGAATAAAACCGGCACTATAAATACTAAATTTAACCTGCAAAACAAAATCAAGGGCAATATTAGCAAGACAAAAAAGTCACCTTGGACTGGAGGGATCAGATTTTTAAAAGGCAAAGTTCAACAAAGCCAATCTGGAATAATGCTCTCTGGCAGTTTGCCGTCATTTAATATCGATAATTGGAATAAATGGCTAAGCAAAAGGCGGGGCTTGCGTGGAACTTCCCGACAAAAATTATTTTTATCCGGCCATGTTAACGATCTTAAACTGGCTCAAAATAATTATAAAAATGTAAAGTTAAATGCTGATCTGGACAATGATAAGTTGCAAGCAAGATTTAAGGCTGAAAAACTTGATGGTAATGCTGTGGTACATTTTGACAATGGTCCAATTGAAATTGATCTTGATAGATTTGTCATGGATTCTTTTAGTTCAAAGTCAAATGCAAGCACTGTGAAAATGACTGAGAGAAAAATATCCTTAAATATTAAATCGTTATTTTTAAAACAAAAAAATCTTGGGCATTTTAAAGTGCACCTTATCCCGACCAGCACCGGAACAAACATCTCTAGATTGGCCTTAACTTCCGGAGCTTTTGTGCTGCGAGGATCTGGCGTTTGGGATAAAATCTCTAACCTGACAAGTCTTGGTTTTAAGCTAAATGCTGCGAAACTGGAAAGATTTATGCGGCTTTTTGGTTATGGAGGCAAGATTGCCGGCGCCGCAACCCAAATCAACCTAAAGACCAACTGGCTAGGCTATCCCGGTAGTTTTTCTTTGTCCCGGCTAAACGGTAGCGGTAATTTACATGTAGGCAACGGAGAATTTAAAGATGTCAAATCTACCGGTAAGGGCCTGTTAAATCTTTTAAAATTCAACTTTAGCTTGTTAAAAAAAAGTGGTCTTGATTTTAGAAATATAACTGGAAATTTCACCATAAAAAATGGTGTGGCCAATACCTCAAATACCAGAGTTAATTCAAGTGCAGTAGATATATTATTTAGGGGGAATACAAATCTTGCACAGCAAACACTTGGCTTAAATGTAATTCTTACGCCAAAGATTTCTGGTGCTTTGCCTCTTATCGGGATTGCCGTAGCTGGCATTCCAGGTCTGATTGCAGGAGGCGCTGTTGCCACGATTAACAAAGTTTCAGGGAGTAAAGTTGATAAGGCCGTACGTAAAAAGATAAATATTTCCGGAAGCTGGGATAACCCCAAAGTTAATATTTTAAAGAGGTCTAACAAAAATCAATATAATAAGGACGATTTGCTTGGCTTGCCAACGTATGATTGATCTTGTTTCACAGGCGCAGACTACACTTTTAGAACCAAATGGTTTGGATATTGACCATCTGGCAAAACCTTTAGCTTTGGTTAGTGGTAAAGGTATTGATTTTGGGGAAATTTTCATACAAAAGATCGAGCATGAGTCTTTTGCTCTTGAGGAATCAAGAGTTAAAAATGCCGGTTTTAATATAGATCAAGGCGTAGGAATTCGAGCTCTGACTGGAGAAAAGACTGGATTTGCCTATAGCGACAATATTGAGTTAAACGCAATGTTGCAATCTGCCAAGGCTGCAAGTTCTATTCTCAAGGCTGGGAAATCAAACACAATCAAAATTAGACCACTCACCACCAGTAATAGTTTATATCAGGCAAAAACCCCTTTAGACTCAATAGAAATTCGGGAAAAAGTTGAGCTTTTGCAAACTTTGGATGACAAGGCGCGTTCACAGGATCCGAAAATTTCCCAGGTTTTTACTAATTTAAGTGCGAGTTTTGAGACTATATTAGTTATGGGCAGTGATGGCACTTTGGCAGCAGACATAAGGCCCTTGGTGCGTTTGGGAGTCACGGTTATTGCCGAGACCAAAACCAAGAAGGAGCAGGGCAGTGCCAGTATAGGGGGGCGATATTTATTGGATGATTTGCTGAAAAAAAATCCAGAATCTTTGGCGCATGAAGCTGTACGCCAGGCTTTGGTGAATTTGCAGGCTAAGCCTGCTCCGGCTGGATTCATGGATGTGCTTTTGGGTCCGGGTTGGCCCGGAGTTTTGTTGCATGAGGCGGTAGGACATGGCCTGGAAGCGGATTTTAACCGTAAGCAAACTTCGGTTTTTACAAATTCTATGGGTGAGTCAGTAACCAGTGAGCTTTGTACAATAGTTGATGATGGCACGATGCCAAACCGTCGCGGATCTTTACAGGTTGATGATGAGGGCAATGCTACTACCAGAACCGTCCTAATTGAAAATGGGATTTTAAAAAACTATATGCAGGACAAGTTAAACGCCAATCTCATGGGAGCAAAATATACCGGCAACGGCAGACGAGAATCCTATGCGCATCTGCCGCTGCCGCGGATGACCAATACTTTTATGCTGCCGGGAAAAACCAGTCAGGAAGAGATGCTGGCAAGAATCAAAAAAGGTATTTTCGCGGTAAATTTTTCTGGCGGGCAAGTGGATATTACCTCTGGTAAATTCGTATTTTCCACCAGTGAGTGTTATTACGTGGAAAATGGTCAGGTCAAGTATCCGGTCAAGGATGCGACCTTAATTGGTAGCGGCCAGGAAGTAATGCAAAGAATACAAATGGTAGGTGATGATCTTAAGTTGGATCCTGGAATTGGAGTCTGTGGCAAGGAGGGGCAAAGTGTGCCGGTTGGAGTGGGTCAGCCTAGTATTTTGTTAAAGGATATAGTGGTTGGCGGCACTCAGACATGAAAGACTTTTTAAGTTCTGAATATCTGCAGAATGTGGCAGATACCATAATAAGCAAGGCTCGTAACAAGGGCGCAAGCCAGGCGGCGGTTAGTCTTAGTCGTTCAAAAGGGGTTTCGATAAGCGTACGGCAGCAGGAATTGGAAACTTTCGAGCATATTCAAAACCAGGCGGCATCAATTCAAATTTATTTAGGCCATAAAAAGGCTAGTGTTAGCACCTCTGATTTAAGTGTTGACGCTTTGGACAAATCATTGACTGCGGCTTTTAATATTGCAAAATATACTGCTGAAGATCCTGATTTTTATTTGCCGGATAAAGAAACTTTAAGCTTTACTTATCCAAAACTTGCACTTGATTTTTCTGTCGATCTAGCACAGGAGGGTTTGTTGGCTCGGGCATTGGAATGTGAAAGGGTAGCACTTGACTATAGCGATAAAATAACCAATAGTGAAGGTGCAGCAGTTGATAGCACCCGGGCTTGTTCGGTTCTGGCTAATTCACACGGGTTCAATGGCGGTTTTAATGCCAGTCGTTATTCTATGAGCTGCGCGGTAATTGCAGGAAAAGATAACAACATGCAGCAAAACTATTATTATTCGTTAAATCGTAACCCCGCGGCTCTGGAAGCTCCTGCCACAATTGGGAACAAGGCTGCGCAGCGGACTTTGGAAAAACTTAACCCACAGGATCTAAAAACCGGGACTTATCCGGTTATTTTTGCAGCAGAAATTGCAGGCGGATTGATAGGATATTTTTTGCAGGCGATTAATGGTTCTAGCCTTTATAAAAATTTAAGTTTTCTGCCAAACAGCCTGCATAACCAGGTTTTTCCGGATTTTATCGATATGGTAGAAGAACCGCATTTACCAGCCGGGCTGGGCAGTCGCCCATTTGATGCTGAGGGAGTAACGACTAAGCGTATGGAGTGGGTAAAAGCTGGAGTGGTAAATGGTTATATTCTAAGCAGCTACACAGGTCGTAAATTAAATATGCCAAGTACTGGCAACGCTGGTGGCGTGCATAATCTTTTAGTGCGAACGTCTGATTTGAGTCTGCAGGAATTACAAAAGACCATGGATGCCGGTTTATACATAACCGGTCTTATGGGCCATGGTGTTAATGGGGTTACTGGAGATTATTCGCAAGGTGCTTACGGTTTCTGGCTGGAGAATGGGCAAATAAAATATCCGGTAGCGGAAATTACCATAGCTGATAATTTAAAGGACATGTACAAAAAGATAGTAGCGATTGCCAATGATGTTGATACAAGGCACAATATAAAGACTGGTTCTATCCTTATAGATAACATGACAGTAAGCGGCAATAAATAATGCAAAATATCATTATTTTAGGAGCGGGCTTTGCTGCTTTGACCGCAGTGCGCGAGATAAGAAAGCAAAAGCTTGATGTGAAAATCAAGCTGGTGGCACCAACTCCAGTATTTGAATATTTGCCAAGTGCTATCTGGGTCCCGTTTGGTCTTAGAACCAGAGAATCTCTAGCTATCCCGCTTGATGAGTTTTTTAAAAAAAATGAGGTGGAGTATATATCTGCTAGGGTTAGCGGGCTTGCAGTAAGTGAAAATAAAGTTCATACTGACCAGGGCGAAATTGCTTACGACTATTTGATTGTCGCAACTGGCGGCAGGTTTATTCGCAAAGCCAAGGGGATAAACGAGCATGCCATAATTCCCTGCGCCGGACTTGAGGCGGCGGATGAATTTGGAAAACGCCTTGAGTTAATAGCAAGCGGTACAATAGCTTTCGGTTTTTCTGGCAACCCCAAAGATCCTTCGGCAATGCGCGGCGGTCCGATATTTGAGTTTTTATTTGGTACGGATACTTATCTTAAACAGCAAGGCATACGTGATAAATTCAAGTTAATATTTTTCTCTCCGGCGCCAGAACCGGGGAAGAGAATGGGCGCCAAGGCGGTTAAACGTTTGTTGAAAAGAATGTGGCAGCTAAATATCGAAACCTATCTTGGCAGCAAAATTACCGAATTTGCCGCGAACAAGGTAAGCACCGAGAGTACAAGTTTTAATACTGATCTTACTCTTTTTATCCCGGGTTTGACGGGGCCAGATTGGCTGGATAATAGTGATCTTATCCGAAGCGCGGGCGGATTTATACAGGCCGAGTCCACTACTTTGGCAAGAGGTTGTAAAAACGTGTATGTTGCAGGTGATTCTGGCAGTTTCCCCGGTCCTGACTGGCAGCCAAAGCAGGCACATATGGCGGATATACAGGCAGCCTGCGCAGTCAAAAATATTAAACAGCAAATGGAAAATTTGCCAGACCGTTATGAATTTAAGGTTGAGCTTGCCTGCATAATTGATTCGCTAAATTCCGGAGTTTTGGTATACCGTAACCAAAAATTTGGGTTTATGTTTAAATCTAGATTGTTACACTACGCCAAACGATTATTCGAGTGGTTTTATTTAAGAGATCTAAAGTCATCTTAGCTCTATCGGCAAGGGAAATTTTATTTTCTCGGTCGTGCGTGGTTTATCCTTGTTATACGAAAAACCCTTTTGTTCCAGATAGGTTATAACTTCTTGTACTAAAAATTCCGGGGCAGAGGCGCCGGATGAAACCCCAACATTTTTGATATTATGCAACCAGTAATCTGCAATCTCTGTGGTGTTATTGATAAGATGCGCCGGTTTGCCCATTTTTCCCGCTAGTTCTCGCAGGCGGTTGGAGTTAGAACTGTTGGGTGAGCCAACAATCAGCATAAGGTCAACCTCGGATACAATGGCTCTAATCGCATTTTGGCGATTTTGTGTGGCGTAACAAATATCATCTTTTTTCGGTGATTTTATATCAGGATATTTTTGCTTTAGCACTTTTACAATTTCTTGCGTGTCATCAAGGGATAAAGTTGTTTGTGAAACATAAGCCAGCTTATCAGGTCGTATCGGCTTTAAATTCTTTGCATCCGCAACGGTTTCTACCAGATAAATAGCGCCTTTGTTATTCTCAAACTGCCCCAGCGTTCCCTCTACTTCAGGATGGCCGGCATGCCCGATTAATATTACTTCCATTTGTGCTTTGGCATAGTTTCTTACCTGCTTATGAACTTTAGTTACCAGTGGGCAGGTGGCATCAAGAATATTTAAGTTCTTTTTTTTGGCTTTGTTTTTAACCGTGATTGATACTCCGTGAGCGCTAAATACCACGTTGGCACCATGCGGAGCATCATCCAGACTTTTTATAAATCTCGCACCTTTGGCTTTAAGACTGTCAACCACAAAATCATTATGCACAACCTCGTGGCGCACGTAAATTGGCACGCCCAGTTTGTCAATAGCCCGTTTTACGATTTCGATTGCCCTGTCAACACCGGCACAAAACCCGCGTGGGCTGGCAAGTACAATTTTTTCTGCTGTGGCTTCGTTTTGCTTTTGCTCCATGATAGTATTAGCTAAAAATACTAACTATAAAAATGCAATTATATTCACCATATTCATTTACAGCGCTTAGCAACTTATTCGAACAATTATCCGATCTTTTGCAATCAGGAATAAATCTTAACCGTGCTTTAATGATAATCCATGATCTGGAAAAGCAACCGAAGCGCCAACAAATAATTCAAGATATTATAGAATATATTCAAGCTGGTATGGATTTCTCTCACGCACTGCAAAAACATCCCGGAGTATTTGCCAAAACCATAACTGAATTGATTAAAGCTGGAGAAAAATCAGGCACTTTAGGTATAGTTTTACAAAAAATTGTCCAAAGTCGCAAGATTTTGGCTCAGATAAAAGCGTCACTATACCAGGCTCTTAGCTATCCGGTAATTTTGTTAGTTGTCGCATTGGGCGTGATAGCGGTTTTATTGCTTATGGTAATTCCGCAGTTTGCTGATATGTTTGCCAAGTTTAATGCGCCACTACCACCACTCACCCAGTTTTTACTTGATTTATCAGATTTTTTTAAGAAAAACTTTTGGCATATTATTGTTCTAACCACAGGGTTTATAGTGGTGTTTAAAGTCGGCATGGCAATATCTGGCAAGCTACGGCTTAAAGCTCATGCCTTAGTTTTGTTTTTGCCCATTATTGGCAAAATAGTGCAGGATGCTAATCTTGCAAGATTCTCCTCTGTTATGCAACTTCTATTGGCGGCGGACATTAAACTGCTGCCCGCGCTTGAAATTAGCTCCAACACCGTGGCTAATCAACACCTTGCAGACAAAATTCGTGATTTTATTGAGCCAGTGCAAAGCGGCGCAGATTTGTCAGAGGTAGTAAAAGAGTCAGATAATTTTCACGATTATGCCTTACAGATGTTAATAATAAGCGAAGAAACCGGTGATATGGCAGGGGGGTTTGCAAAAATAGGAGATTACCACCAAAAGCGAATCGAAAAATTTATTCTTCACCTCAAGACTTTCCTGGAACCGTCATTGATTATTTTTGTAAGCCTGATAATCGGCATTATACTGTTTGGCATGTATCAGCCAATTTTTAAACTAAACCAGTTGTTTTAAAATGCAACCGGTATTAGTTGTAGTTTTAAGTGCAATTACGGGCAGTCTGTTAAATGTCATTATCTGGCGTTTGCCGCAGGTGCTTGAAGAATATTACAAAGATAATTCCAGCAATCTTGCGGGCAGGATAGTCAAAAGTTTATCACTACCGCCTTCAAATTGCCCTGAGTGCAAAACCACTCTGGGTTGGCTGGAACTCATTCCAATTTTTAGCTATCTGATGCAGCGTGGCAAATGCAAATCATGTGCGGGGAAAATCCCCGTCCGCTATCCTTTGGTTGAGCTTACCAGTATTTTGGCGGCTATCTGGTGCTGGTTTAATTATCCGCCGCTGCAGGCCATAGCTATTTTTATATTTTTATCCGCCCTGATAGTATTATCAGTAATAGATTTTCTTTATAAAATTCTTCCGGATGAAATAACTCTGCCCTTATTATGGACCGGGCTTTTGGTCAATCTTGACGGCGCCTTAGTGCCACTATCAGCCAGTGTGACAGGAGCGGCAGCCGGATTTTTAAGCTTATGGCTTCTATATCATGCACATTATGCCTTGAGAAAACGCGAAGGTTTGGGTCATGGAGATTTTAAGTTATTCGCCGCTATTGGTGCATGGCTTGGCTGGCAACAGTTGCCGCTGGTTTTGTTTACAGGCGCCTTGGCGGGCATAGTTTATTTTGGATTTTTAATGTTTGGGAAGAAAATAAGTTCTACAGATCCGATTGCTTTTGGGCCGTTTTTAAGTTTTGGCGCTTGGTTTAGTCTTATGTTGCCGACAAATAAGTTCCTGACCGGGCTATTGTCGTGATGCTTGTTGGAATTACCGGCGGGATTGCCAGCGGTAAATCAACCGTTACGGATTTTTTTAAAAAACTGGGAGTGCCTGTTATAAGCACGGATGACATATCCCATGAACTTACTGCCCGGGATAAACCCACAATAGACGAGATTATTAACGTTTTTGGCTCTGAAATACATGATTCTGGCAAGATCAACAAACAAAAACTAAAAGAACTGATATTTGCTGATTTTAAATTAAAGCAACGCCTGGAAAATATCCTGCACCCCAGGATCAAACAAAGAATGTTACAAATACTTGCCGGTCTTAATGTGCCTTATGCAATAGTAGAGGTGCCGCTGTTGATCGAAGCCGGCTGGGATAAATATGTAGATAGAGTGTTGTTGGTCATGGTTTCCAGGTCAGAGCAAATCAGGCGCCTGCGAAAACGCGATGATATGAATCCTGATCTGGCTCAAAGAATTATTGCCTCACAATTAAGCGATGAACAAAGAAAAAAATTTGCGGACGATATAATTATTACAGACCAGAGTATTAATAAACTTGAACAAAAAGTTTTAAACTTGCATAAGAAGTACTTACAGATGTTAGAATAATTGCGTTTGCACAACCAAGCAGCGATCTTGGAATCAATAGTTTATGAATTGCCACTGCACGAACAAACCAGAGTTTTAATCCGTCTGGAGTATTTGTTTGATCGCCTGCAGGAATTTGTGAAAAAATCAAACCATGATTCAATATACCTTACCTTGAGAACTATTGATGAAATTTTGACAATTCTGGAGCGTAGCAACCTTAAAAAATTTTTACTAGGTGAAATTAAAGACGTATCTGCAGCTCTAATCAGTTGGCGGGAACACAGCCTGGCTAGTGTGGACAAGATTGACAACCTGTTAAACCAGCTGAGTTTGGAAAAAACCTATATTGAATCAACTTCCAGTCGTGCGGGAGATATTCTGGCCGGAGATGAGTTTTTAAAAAATTTTCGACAGAAATGTAATATCCCGGGAGGAATTTCCATGGTGGATTTTCCCCGTTTTCATCACTGGTTGCAGCAAGACAGTAAAATTATTCAGGATATTATCCAGAATTGGTATAAAAAATGTGCAAATATTTATCGACCGATAAAGTTGATTTTGTCCATAATACGCCAAAGCGCCACCACTTCCAGACAAGTGGCGGAAGATGGTTTTTACCAAAAAACTTTGGACAAAAATGTTGAGTACAAACTAATCAGGGTAAAAATCGAAAATAATGATTCCTGTTTTGCGCAAATAAGTGGTGGCCGCTATCATATTACAGTGCGTATGGTGCATGAAACCGACAATGGCAATATTGCTCAGTACAGTCATGATGTCAAATTTATTTTGGGATCCTGCAAGATTTAATTCGCATGAACTCACTTATGCCAGATATTCCCTGACCTCCAAGATTTTTAGCATAGTTAATATCAGCAATTTTCATGCCCCCTAGAGCATAAGTAGGAATATTGGTGCCATTTACCAATTTGGCAAATTTATCCCAACCAATGCCCGGGTTTTTCGGGTGAGTGTTGCTCGGCATAACCGGAGATAATACGGCAAAGTCAGAATTAATATTTTCAGCCTGCAGAAGCTCCTGTGCATTATGGCATGATACCCCAATCAGCAGGTTTTCAGGCTGTGCGCAAGGTTTTTGTGCCATTAAGTGGGCGGAGTTTAAATGCACACCATGTGCTTTTAGGGCAAGAGCCAACTCAATAGATGAATTTAGAAGTAGTTTTATATCAAGTTTATGAGCCAGTGTAATTAGTTTTTGCGCATGAGCCTTATATTCTTGTGAGGGCAGCTTGTCTCGATACTGCACCATTTTGACATTGTGCGTGGCGTTGGCATATTGAATTAAACTGATCAGTTCTTGTAAAGATTTGCCAGACGGAGTGATCATATATTTATCTGGCAGGTTTAGTGCTTTGATAATTGGCAGATCGGATGGCAAGATATTATCGCCACACAGATTTTTTGTTTGTTGCCATTTTAGATTTTGTCCTTCTTGCGACTGAGGCTGACCCTCATACGAAATAACTTCAAACACCTTAAGTTCAACATCAAAGTCAGGATATTTGTGTCGTGTCGCGATTAATTTGCGAGCATCTGTAACCGTAATAGCCAATTCTTCTTTAAGTTCACGTTTAAGAGCGGCGAATTCAGTTTCACCGGAAATTAGTTTGCCTCCGGGAAATTCCCAGTAGTCTGGAAATAAGACATCATTGCGACGTTGGCTTAGTAATATTTGATTAAGTTTATTTCTAACAATGCCAACCGCCACTACAATATGGTCTGATGTCATGCGATTAATAACTTAAATAGCTTATAGATAGCATATATAACCAATAACATTCCAGCGCCGACTCGCAAAGCCTTTTTTTGTAAATATGTTTTTAGTCGATCAACGAATAACCCCAAAGCCAGAAGATTAGGTAAGGTACCAATGCCAAACCCCAACATATACCAGGCTCCGGCCAGGGGCGAAGATGAAGCTGCCGCCCAAATAAGCACACTATATACTAAACCACAGGGCAGCCAGCCCCAGAGTATGCCAGCGATAAAACCTTGTGAAATATTGGTGAACGGGAAAAACTTGCCTGCCAGCGGCGCAATCAACTTCCAGATGTAATTACCAGCCCGCTCCAGATATACAATACCAGACCAAAACTTTGCCAGATACAACCCCAGAGCCAATAAAATCAAGTTGGCAAATATGTGGAGCGTGGTTTTTATCTGAGGCTCGTAACTGCCAGCAACCAATAAAAACCCGAGGCCGCCTGCCAGTAAGCCCGCGATCATATAGCTTGCAATTCTGCCAATATTATAGGCAAGATTCAGTACGACTATTTTATTGTGCGTCTGTGGGCCAATATTAAAACTCATGGCACCAACTATACTGCCACACATGCCAACGCAATGTACTCCACCTAGAAACCCTATGACAAGCGCAGCCAGAAAGGAGGCCGACTCAATCATTCCAAGTGCTTGTTTGCAAGGTATATTAGAAAAAGTACCGGCAGGCCTAAAACAGCTGTACTTAAAAAGAAATTGATGTAACCGAAATTTTCTACATACAAACCGGAAAATCCTGCTACAAATTTTGGCAACAAAAACATAATTGAGCTGAACAAGGCATATTGGGTGGCTGAATAAGAAATATTGGTAAGGCTGGATAAATACGCAATAAATGCAGTACCAGCAATCCCGGCACTTATATTATCCGCGCCAATTACCACAGCCAGCATGTATACGTTATGTCCTATACTGGCTAAAAGCGCAAATAGAATATTGGTGGCAGCCGCTAAAAACGCTCCTAAAAATAAAGTAATCATAATGCCAAAACGTATTGCTAATATCCCGCCCAAAAAAGCTCCAACCAGGGTCATGATAATTCCAAAGATTTTGGAAATTGTAGCAACTTCCGCCTTGGTAAACCCCATATCCAGATAAAAAGGGTTAGCCATCACTCCCAATACTATATCAGCAATCCTGTAGGTGCTTATAAGAGCCAGGATTAATATAGCATGCCATTTATATTTCAGGATAAAGTCAGCGAATGGTGCCAGTAACGCTTTTTTGAGCCAAAGAACTGCTATCAATATGAACTTTGACGCTCTTGGATATTGTACTCTGCCATAAGCAAATTCCTCAGGGGATATGCCAAAAGAAAAGTTCTGATTAGCTTGTGGCTCAGGGGTAAGTAAAGTAGTGATTATCCCAATTCCCATCAAGCAGGCCATAACCAGGTATGCCATCAGCCACGGGTAGTGCTGATATGTGGCTTCATCCTGGTCAAAAAACGCGGCTATAGCCAAAGCACCGGCACCAGACGCAATCATGGCGGTTCGGTAACCACCCTGATAACTGGCAACCATTCCGGCTTGCATATCAGTTTCCACCGCCTCAATTCTATAGGCATCCAATGCAATATCCTGAGTAGCTGAAGCAAAAGCGGCAAGCAAGGCAAGCCATATAACTTGCGACAAATTTTGCTGCGGATCAGAAAATGCCAGAGCAATCAGGGTCAGCGCCAATATAATCTGGGCAAGCAGTAACCAGGCCCGGCGTCTGCCCAGAAAGCGTGTTAGAACTGGTAGCGGCATTCTGTCAACCAGGGGCGCCCATACAAACTTGAAGGCAAAAACCAGCCCAACCCAGCTAAAAAAACCTATAGTTGCCTTGTCAATTTCAGCTTCGGCCAGCCATCTGGATATAGTGCCATAGATAACCAGTGCCGGAGGCAGCCCAGCGGCAAAACCAAAAGAAAACATACCCAGAACCCGGGGATGTTTATAGATTTCTATAGATTCACGCCAGTTTTTGGTAGATTTTAAAATTTTAGTCTGACCGGCAGAAGACCGGTTATTCTTTAGTTAAAAGATCCCGTACCTTGGAGCTAAGCTCCCCCATATCAACCCGGCCTTGTACCTTGGGCTTGATAACACCCATGACTTTTCCCATGTCTTTTATGCTTATAGCATTTGTATCGGCAATCGCGGATTTGATCAGTTTTATCACTTCATCCTGAGCCAAAGCCTTTGGCATGAAATCTGTAATAACCGCGATTTCTTTTTCTTCAACTGCGGCCAGATCATCACGCTTGGCGGATTTATATTGCTTGGCTGCGTCTTTTCGTTGTTTTAGCATTTTTTCCAGAACTGCCAAAGTTTGTGGCTCGTCCAGTTCAATTCTTTCATCAACTTCGCGTTGTTTGATAGCGGCGGTGATCATGCGTAGTATTCTGACTCTGGCTTTATCTGCCGATTTCATCGCCAGCTTTAGATCTGCCTGAATTTGTGCTTTTAGCGACATAAACTAGGTTATGTTTATGTGGAGTTTAGCGTGACAACATGCCACGATTTTTTCTTTGATAAAATCTTTCTCGGGAAATTCGCTTCTGGGTGCGTTTCACTGCTGCTGCTGATTTTCTTTTTCTTACCTGAGCGGGTTTTTCATAAAACTCCCTGGCTCTGGCTTCATTTACTATTCCGGCCTTATCAACCGCACGCTTGAAACGTCTTAGTGCGTATTCAAAATTCTCGTTATCCCTAAGTTTTATGCTTGGCATAAGTTTATTTTCCACATTGGCTTATGTATCATTTAAAGTTTTCTCATGTAAAAGAGCGCGAGATTATACAGATGAAACGTAAATTGTTCAAACTTAATTATGTCTAACTTGGTATTGGGGATCGAATCCTCATGTGATGAAACTGCAGCTGCAGTCTATGACACCAGGCGCGGTTTGCTTGCTCATGCCCTGTATTCACAGGCTGCACAACACGCAAGATTTGGCGGAGTAGTGCCGGAGTTGGCTTCACGCGACCATATACGAAAAGTTTTACCTTTAGTCGAACAAGTGCTCGAACAAGCTAAAATTGACAAGGAAGAGCTTACCGCCATTGCTTATACCAAAGGCCCAGGTCTAATAGGAGCACTGTTGGTTGGTGCTGCAGTAGGTCGATCTTTGGCCTACGCCCTTGGCATTAAAGCGGTTCCTGTGCATCACATGGAAGGTCATCTGCTAGCTCCCTTGTTGGATGATTCCGCAATAGAATTTCCATTCGTAGCTTTATTGGTATCCGGCGGACATACCATGTTGGTGTCAGTGCAGGATATTGGCAAATATCAGGTGATCGGTGAATCAGTCGATGATGCCGCAGGTGAGGCCTTTGACAAAACTGCCCGCCTTTTAGGGCTTGGCTATCCTGGAGGGCCGGCTTTAGCCAAACTTGCGGTCAAAGGCGATGCCAGGGCATATCAATTTCCCCGCCCCATGACTGGCAAACCTGGCCTTGATTTTAGCTTTAGTGGCCTTAAAACCCATGCGATAAACACTTTCAAACAGTCAGATAAAAACGCCAAAGCCAAGGCTGACATTGCTGCCGCCTTTGAAACCGCGGTAGCTGCAACCATGGCTATAAAGTGCAAAAGAGCCATAGAGCAAACCGGTTTTAAAACTCTTGTGGTTTCAGGCGGGGTAAGCGCCAATTTGACCATCCGCCGCACGCTTTTGGAATTTGCCGAGCAAAAGAAAATAAAAGTGCATTTTCCAAGACAAGAATTTTGTACCGATAATGCTGCGATGATTGCCTTTGCCGGTAGTTTTTACCTTGATGTGGCACAGGATGATCTGGATATTAGTGTTGATGCAAGATGGGGGTTTGGGTAGGGGGACCTATAATAGAAAAAATAACTAAACTAACAACAGTTTATGAAAAGACGACAACCCGCCCAGAGCAGGTCATGAGATTGGGTTTTATTAAAGTAATTATATTCATTGACGCAGGTTATTTAATAATTTGTATTAGTTTAATGTTCCCAATGATATTTTTCTCTATTACCTCTACCATAAGGAAAAGGAATTTTAGGGCTGTCCTCACTAAAATTATAATCAGGTAAACTATTTAAATAATCCAAATCCAGAGATTTGGTGGCCTTTTTTATTAGCGCATTGTGTTTATCTCTATAGTGGTTTGCTTTTTTTCTATCCTTACGAATTTTTTTCATTAAAAACTCTCCTTATACCTATTTTCGAGTGTATATACCCAGGAATTCTACCATAGTAATCTGCACAAAGTCCGTGATAGTTTCTTATTAGATGGTTTAAATTTGTGTTTTCCCCAAAGTTATCAATCATTAATTTAATTTCTGCCCCTCTTAACTCTTTCATAGTTATACCCCTTCCATAAGAATGCCACTTTTTTGCATTACCTAAGGTTGTGGCTATTTTTTCAGCTCTATTTATTCTCATTTTTGATGTTACTATTTTCCGTTTATGTTCTGTCTTTTTCCAATCTCTGAATTTATATTTTGGCAACCATTCCTTAATTAATGTTTTACCATTGTCTATACCTTGTTCTATGTGAAAAAGAAGTGCAGGATCAAATTTACTTATTAGATAGGCTAATTCTGCCCTGTGTGTATTCTTTGATTTAGATTCATTAATCTTTTCTACAAGTTCTTCATATTTAGCTAAATAACCTGTACCGGGTAAACTTTTTCCACTACCATCTAGGTACTGCGGGTCTATAGGACCCAAAACCGAATAATAGTCCATCCAAATATTGTCTCCTGATAGTGCTAAAACTGTTCCGGCTGAATAAGCATGATTTGGTATAACAAACGAGACCTTGCTGTAGTGGGTACGCATAACAGATACCATTCTCTCAACAGTTTCCATATAACCGCCCATAGTTTCAAGCATTACAATAAGATGTCTTTTGTTACTATCCTGTAAACTAACAATTTCTTCTACCACCACCCTGAATTCATCATCTAAGGGCGGTTGCATAGGACAGTTTATAAAAACACAATCTCCTTTCATTTCTTTAGCTAAATCTGTATTAAATTGTTTTAGAAAATGATTAGAAAGTTGACCAACATTTATCGCTTCCATGATTTTTCCTCTTTAATATTTGTTTTTCCACGCCTAAGTCATAATAAAGCGTTTACCTTGCCACAAGCCTACAAAAGTTATGCTTATACTTATACCCGTGGTGCATTTAGGAAATAATTAAAAAAATGTCAAAAGTAAGTTGCTCACGAAAGCTCAAAGAGTATCATAGTATTTTCCAGAAAATACTTAATGATATGAGCAACTTACATGACAGTT
>Ga0056111_1000014_pt1 | contig 119519 bp, 108 predicted proteins | sample WorMetloBBELIZE2_FD_83874 | JGI IMG/M metagenome (GOLD analysis project Ga0056111, IMG submission 83874) | Marine gutless worms symbiont microbial communities from Max Planck institute for Marine Microbiology, Germany - Olavius longissimus B... ... | reverse complement strand
GGATATCCAACAAACCATTAATGGTTTGAGCAGCATTCTTGCGCAATTGGACCAACTGACGAAATCGCTAAAAGCATGGTCAGGTTCAACGTTGGATTTGTTCCTCTTGGAGATGAAAGTTAACGTGTCCGCAGTGCGTCAGATTTTGCTGTGTACCGTTGTTTTTACCCTATTGTCGGTATTGTTCGTATTCAGTTTGTGCCTTGCCTCTGGGGTGGTGGCTTATCAGTTAACTGCCAACGTATATGTTGCCGTGGGTGTATTTATCACATCATTAGGCTTGGCATTATTTGCTTTAGCCTGGTGGCAGAAGCGTTTAGTTGGATTTCTTGGATTCAAAAATACGACAGAACAATTACAGGAGGGGTGGGATGCGCTCGCTACAAAAGCTCAATCGAGCCATGCGGATCAAGCGGATGGAAGGTAAAGCGTCTCTAGAGCAATGCTGTTTGTCGATGGAAATGTTCACGTTTACCACCAAGAAGTTTGTGAGAGAAAACCCTTGGACGACATTAGGCATTAGTGCTGTCGTTGCCGTTACCGCAGCAAAAGCAGGTCGATTGTCTCGACTGACTTCTTCTATTTCGTCAATGGGGCTATTGGTTAGCAGCGTGTCTGATATTACCGATTCGCTCACAAAGCCGGTCGCGGCAGCTTCTCTGGATGAGTCAGATGCGGAGCAAAATGGAAATGCAGCAACACAAGTAAGCAACGCTGCGACGACAGAGGGCGAACCACTCTAATAGCGGATTTCACCGCAAAATTTTCTTACCGATTCTGAGCTTATTATGACAGCGAAATTGAACATTCCTGCCAACACTGCGATTGGTGCAACGCTTCTCGTCCTGTTACTCGTCCCAGGGCTGTATTTTGCCAAGCCAATATTGTTACCTATTGTGCTTAGCACCTTTATTTCTCTGCTGTGCAGCCCTTTCATTAATTATCTTGAAGACAAAGGTTTACCACGTGCTATTACCGTCGTGTTGACGCTGTCATTCCTCGTTGGCGCCTCAATTATTGGTCTTGCCGCCATGTCGGAGCCCGCCAAGCAATGGTGGTCTGAGCTGCCCAGTATCGTGAAAAATGTGTCGCAAGAAGTAAGCGAAGTTACTAAAGCTTCGGCTGATCACCTTAATACTCCATTGAATATCGCCAACGATATGAGTATGGATGAGGTCGGGAACAACACCGTATTTTCTTTGGTAAAAACGCTCGCGACCACTACGCCGACGATTTTGACACAAGCGATGATCGTGCTGTTTATGGTTTACTTTATGCTCAATCATGGACGAAGCTTATTTCGAAAGTCAGTGTCTTACTTACATGGGTTCGCCAAACAGCGCCAAGCGATTGAGTTGGTCAAAGCGCTACAGAAAGACCTATCTCGATACATTGGCACCATCACGTTGGTGAATGCGGGACTTGGGTTGAGTGTTGGGGCCGTGTTTTTTGTTCTAGGCCTTGAAGATCCATTTCTATGGGGCGCATTTGCAGGCGTGATGAATTTTGCGCCGTACCTCGGCCCTGTCATATCCATGGTGAGCTTTGGCTTTGTTGCTTATCTTCAGTTGGAGTCGGTCAGTTTTATGCTGACGGTGGTGTCTATCTATTTACTGCTCAATTTGATTGAAAGTCAGTTTGTTACACCAACACTATTGGGGAAAAGGTTTAACTTAAACCCGTTAGTGATTTTTGTTTGGCTTGTTTTTTGGGGCTGGCTTTGGGGCGGAATGGGGCTATTGATCGGTGTGCCGTTGCTGGTTTGTATCAATATTTTGGTTGATCGTCTAGAGCTATGCCAATCAACCCAAAATCAAGCAAAACAAATCACCTCCGCGGACGTGGCACCGCGAGAGTGACTTGAGGAGCAAGCTGGTTCAACGAAACAGTTTTTCAGCGCTCACTGGCTGACTAAATAAATATCCCTGACCATAAATACAGCCTTTTTCGAATAAATAATCGGCTTGTTCCCGAGTTTCTATCCCTTCCGCGACGACTTTCAACGACAGCGTTTTTCCCATGGCAATAATGGCATTCACAATCGCGTTGCTGTCGCTATTACTTGGGACATCACTGACAAATGAGCGGTCAATTTTCAGTTTGTTGATTGGCAAACCTTTCAAGTAAGACAAAGACGAATAGCCAGTTCCAAAGTCATCCAGAGAAATCTCAATACCCAGCTCTCGTAATTGATTTAACGATGCAATGGCTTGTTGAGGGTCGATCAGTAAAAAGCTCTCTGTGATCTCCAAATCTAACCGTTGGGCAGGGTATCCGGTGTTATCGAGGATAGTACTTAATCGCTGAATGAAATTTGACTGCTGAAGCTGCAACGCAGAAACATTGACGGCGATTTTGCCAAACTCGATGCCCTGGTCTAGCCAAGCATTACCTTGCAAACAAGCTTGTTGTAACACCCACTCACCAATGCTTTGAATCAGCCCTGTTTTTTCTGCAATTGGAATAAAGTCTGCTGGTGGTACAAGGCCAAACTCTGGATGCTGCCAGCGTAATAAAGCTTCCACGCCGACAATCGTATTTTGTTCCAAGTTGTATTGCGGTTGGAATTCTAACCGGAGTTGTTGTTTTTCTATTGCTTGATGCAAAGCGGATTGAATGCGTACATGGGATACGGATTTATCGGTCAAATCCGGTGAGTAAAACGCGTAGCCGTTGCGTCCATTTTTCTTCGCTAAGTACATCGCAGTGTCTGCGTTTTTCAGTAAGGTTTCACTGTCTTGACCGTCTCTTGGGTACAAGGCAATACCAATACTGGTCGAAACACGAAGTGAGTCGTGATTTGCCAAGTCGAATGGTTGCTGGAATACGCTTAGAATATCGCCGACGGTTTCCAGTAAGGCAACATCACTATGGATGTCTGGCAAAATAATCACAAATTCATCGCCGCCAATGCGAGCCACATGCGCATTGAGGTGAAGCACATCTTGCAGACGAATCGCTAACTTAGACAGCAATTGGTCACCACAGAAATGGCCCATGCTATCGTTGATGTGTTTGAAATGGTCGATATCTAAGAATAGGGTGGCAAACGTCTGCTGGTTTTTGTGTCCGGTTTCGATGTGTTGCTCAAGTAAGCTGAGTAAATGGGTTCGATTAGGTAGATTGGTTAATGGATCGTAAAAAGCCATGCGTTGTAGCTTTTCTTCGTGTGCCTTACGCACAGAGATATCTTCAAACACACAAATGTAGTTAATAAGGTGGTTTTTATCGTCCATTACGGCGCTAATGGTCGCTAATTGCGGATAAATGCTGCCATCTTTCTTTCTGTTGATGAATTCGCCTTTCCATTGGCCTTTGTTTTCGAGTTGATGCCACAACTGTTGATAGAAACCTTGATCATGATGGCCTGAGCGCAGAATTCGTGGGTTTTTTCCTATCACCTCTTCAGAGCGGTAACCTGTAATTTGGGTAAAAGCCGTGTTTACATCAATGATGTTGGCATTGCGGTCTGTAATGACCATGCCTTCTTGCGAATTGTTGAAAATTTGGGACGCTAAGGAGAGCTGCGTTTCTACCATTTTTCGGCGGGTGATGTTACGTGTCATCCCCAGAATGCCGATTAAGTTTCCCGCATGATCACGGACAGGAGACTTAATGGTTTCTAGCCAAGTGGGGTTATTGTTTTCATCAATTTGACGGCATTCTTCAACAATATTTTGCGTGCCAGTGGCTACCACCAATTTATCGGCATCAATGAATTTTTCCGCACGTTCATGGCTAAACAGGGCAAAATCGTCTTTGCCAATGATTTCACTGTTGGTTTTTTGCCACGCATTTTCTACGCTTCGATTGGTCATCGAATAAAGACCATCCATGCCTTTTATCCATACGTGGTCTTCAAGGCAGTCGATAAACTCTTGTAGTGTTGGTGTTGGCTTTATTTCCGCGCTTTGATGTCGCGTTTGTTCTTGCTGACAGTGCAAGTTGATATCAAAGCTGATCCGCCCCGCGATTGCGCTTAGCCATGCCGAAACAACCGTTGATTGATCATTAGGGTGAGTCAGTGTCAGTACGGCAAGCAATTCGCCATTAGGTAGCCAAATCGGTCCAATGCTCAAGGTTTGCTCTTCAAAGGGGGTATGGCTAACTGTAAAATCTGTCGGCGTAAAGTGATCGACAACTTGCGTTATCACATCGACGATAGCACGATGATTTTGGGTTGAGGTGGACACCTCAGTCGATAGCCACTGCTGAGTATCGCTCAGAGTATAAAGCTGTCCCTGAGCTTGAGTTACATTACAGCATTGTCGCAGAACGTGTTGCCAGTCTGCCATCAAAGGCGAAGGAATAGCGAAGCGAAACATAATTAATAACGAGTCCTAAATCGCCCAAAGGTAATTATATTAGAATCTAGCGTAAGCTATTGGGCTTTGTGAGTATCGTATCCAACGCGTAGCTAAATCCTAGCAGCGTAAAGTGCTTTCTATCATTAAAATGTTATCTATATCTCTTTTTTATCCAACTTATTGCATCGTTTTTTAGGGCTTTTGATAGGTGATTAAGAAGCGTTTACCGCTTTGGTTTTCTTGCCCCATGAGACTTGCTGAATGACTAAGCCACTGATGATCAATACCAGGCCAATCAAGGTTGAAGGATGAATTTCTTCGCCGATGATGGTAGCTAACAACATGAGTGAGATAAATGGAGAAGCAAAGATCAGATTACTGATACGCGCGGTGTTTTGCGTTGATTTGAGTGCGCTCAGCCACAAAACGAAAGTGATCCCCATTTCAAACAGTCCGACATACGTCACCGCTGCCCAGCCTTTAGCTGAGATCATCTGCCAGCCAGCACCTTCATAAAGACTTAAACCAATGGCGAATGGAATAGCGACCAAAAAGCCGAGCAGAACGCCAACCACAGGGTCGGCCTTATTTTTGGTATTTAAAATCCAGTAACCGGCCCACAGCAGCGTTGATAGCAGCGCAAGACCAACACCCAACGGGCTCTCAAATTCCATGCCTAAAAGATTGCCTTGTGTGGCAATCACTATCACGCCGACATAACTAAAACCGCAAGCCAGCCAGTCCTTACCACGGATCTTTTGTCCTAAGAAAACAGCGGCCATTAGCGTTAAGGTGATGGCCCAGCTGTAGTTGATCGCTTGAGCCTGAGATGCGGGCATCAAGTCATATGCTTTGAACAGAATAACGTAATACGCCAAAGGGTTAATCAACCCAAGCAGTAGGTAATACCAAGGGTTTGAGAAAAATGTAGCGCTTAACTGGCCCAATTTACCTTGCACACCACAGATTACTGTTAGTGCAATCGCAGAGACGATGCTGGCAATGCATAGCATTTGAATCGGCGTAAATTCTGCCAGCGTGAGTTTAAATGCGGTTGCAACGGTAGACCAAAGTAATACTGCTGAGAGCCCAAATCCTAGGGCGCGACGCTCGTTCATGATGCCTCTGCGTGATGATGTGCCGCTCGGTTTGGATAATTTGAGCGGAAGAAAGAATATTATAGGAAGGCCTAGTGTATGCGAGGATTTTTCATCCAACAAACTGGACATTTATCCAGTGTCTAAATACCATTGTTATAGATACAAAACACAGGCTAACTCGCTATTATGCAATGGATTCTTGAGTACCAATCTCTCATTCTCTCTTCTCTTTGTGCTGCCACGCTTAGTGGTGTCGCTGCCGGTTGGTGGGTGAAACAGCGTTTTATCACCCAAACTCAGCTTCTCGAGCAACAACTTGTTTCAGAAAAACAGCTTCATCAACAGCAACTTGAACAGGTCAAGCAAAGCCTTGCCGATGCTCAGCAAGAGTTGGATGAATTAGATGATGAGCGCGATAAAGCCGCGTTTGAAGTACGCCAAACACATGGAAAGCTGATGGCAGCAATGGAAAAACTGCGTTACTTCGAGGCTGTAAAGCAAGAGCGCCAGCAATACTTTGATGAGCTTGGCCAAATGCGTGAACACAAATCACGTCTAGAAACGCAGCTGCGTGAACAGCAAGCTCGCCATGAGCAAATTAACCAAGCTAATGCCGAAAAACTGCAAATTTTAGAACAAGCAGAAGCACGCTTGAAACAACAATTTGAGCACTTGGCCAATCAACTGTTTGAAGAAAAAACCGCGAAGGTCGATTTGCAAAACCGTCAGAGTTTAGAAGGCTTGTTGTCACCGCTTAGAGAACAGTTAGAAGGGTTCAAAAAGCACGTTAATGACAGCTTTAGTCAAGAAGCTAAAGAGCGCCATACCTTAGTGCATGAGCTGAAAAACCTGCAACGTTTGAACGAGCAAATGACGCGCGAAGCGGTTAATTTGACCCAAGCGTTGAAAGGGGACAACAAACAGCAAGGTAACTGGGGCGAAGTGGTGCTCGCTAGGGTACTTGCCGAATCTGGCTTGCGTGAAGGGCACGAATATCAGACTCAGGTGAACTTACAAAATGAAGCAGGCAAGCGTTACCAACCTGATGTCATTGTTCATCTCCCACAAAACAAACAAGTGGTTGTGGATTCTAAAATGGCGCTGGTTGCCTATGAGCGCTACTTCAACGCCGAAACTGATGCTGAGCGCGATCAGGCTTTGAATGCGCACTTAGCTGCTCTACGTGCACATATCAAAGGGTTAAGCATGAAGGACTACCACAAACTCAAAGGTATTCAGAGTTTGGACTATGTACTTATGTTTATTCCGGTTGAGCCGGCGTTCCAAGTCGCGATTCAAGCCGATCCGAGCTTGATTAAAGACGCGATGGAGCAAAACATCATTTTGGTGAGCCCAACAACGTTGCTGGTGGCACTGCGCACCATTGATAATCTATGGCGCAATGAACGCCAAAATGAAAACGCCAAAATGATTGCGCAGCGTGCGACAAAACTCTACGACAAATTACGATTGTTTGTAGACGACATGGAGGGGCTCGGTGGTGCGCTGGATAAGGCGAATCAAAGCTATCAAGGTGCGATGAACAAGCTTGCCACAGGGCGCGGAAATGTGATTCGCCAAGCCGAAAGCTTTAAACACTTGGGAGTTGAAATTAAACGACCGATTTCTTCCGACCTCGCGCAGTTAGCGCAGAGTGATGCATTTTCAGAAAATGACCCGTTAGTAGAAAGACATCCGGCTGAGGATAAAGTAAACTAATCGCCCGCAGTGCAGTGGGCGATTTTATTTGTCAACAAACGCCCCGTAGAGGAAAGCGCTGCCTAAGAGGAATTAGAATGACGGACACAAGTTTGCAATCCAATACAGCGTTAGAGAATGAAACCACTCACTTTGGTTTCTCTACAGTGGCAAAAGACGAAAAAGTGACTAAGGTTGCCGAAGTATTCCACTCCGTGGCAACAAAATACGACATCATGAATGACCTGATGTCTGGTGGTATTCACCGCCTTTGGAAGCGCTTCACTATCGATTGTAGTGGTGCTCGCCCTGGCCAACGTATTCTTGACCTAGGTGGTGGTACGGGTGATTTGACGGCGAAATTCTCGCGCATTGTTGGCGATGAAGGCCATGTCATCCTTGCCGATATCAATAACTCAATGCTTAACGTTGGTCGCGATAAACTGCGTGACAACGGTATTGTGGGTAACGTGCATTACGTTCAAGCCAACGCAGAAGAACTGCCGTTCCCTGATGATTATTTTGATGTCATCACCATCAGTTTTTGTTTGCGTAATGTGACAGACAAAGACAAAGCGCTTCGTTCAATGTTCCGCGTACTGAAGCCAGGCGGCCGTCTATTGGTGTTGGAATTTTCAAAACCAGTGCTAGAGCCGTTATCGAAAGTATACGACGCATATTCATTCCACTTGTTGCCGAGAATCGGTGAGCTAGTTGCGAATGACTCAGAGAGTTACCGCTACCTAGCGGAGTCAATCCGTATGCATCCAGACCAAGAAACGCTGGAAGGCATGATGCAAGACGCAGGTTTTGAAAACACCAAATACTACAACTTAACTGGTGGTATTGTGGCTTTGCATCGCGGTTATAAATTCTAAGGGTTAACGGCATGCCATTTGAACCACTTATCACCGCTGTGATTGAAACGTCACTGAATACACTGATCAAAGACGACCCTGCATTGGGCCGTCGTTTAGCGCGTCTAAAAGGTCAAGTTATTCAAGTTCACCTGAAAGAGATCAATAAAACACTGACATTCGTTTTTAGTCAGCAAATTGATGTGCTTGGTCATTACGAAGGGCAGCCTAACTGCTATCTATCGCTCAACTTGAGTGTGTTACCAGAGCTGCGCGATCAGGCCAACATCACTCGTCTTATTAAACAAGATAAACTTGAACTCGAAGGCGATATTCAATTGGCGCAGAAATTCTCTCAGTTGATGGTGGATTGCAAACCAGATGTTGAAGAGTGGTTGTCTCGCGTGACTGGCGATGTCGCCGCACATACCTTTGTGCAAGGTTCAAAAAACATCGGCAACTTTCTTGCGTCTCAAGCAGAAAAACACCAGCGTCATCTTGCGCAAGTAGTGACTGAAGAATGGAAACTGGCTCCCGCTCCGTTAGAAGTGGCCTATTTCTGCGACCAAGTTGATGAGGTTCGCAGCCAGGCTTCTCGTATTGAAGCTCGTTTAACGGCTTTGCTGAATAAGCTGGATGCAGATAAGCCTGCATTGGAGAAACCATGACGCCAGCAGAACTAAAGCGCTTATACCACATCGCCAAAGTACAACTGGAATACGGCTTAGATGAGCTGCTTCCCGATCACCAACTGACCAAAGCGCCGCTTTTACTGCGCAAAAGCTTGTTTTGGATTAAGAACAAGCACCCAGAAAAACCACTCGGTGAACGTCTGCGTTTAGCACTGCAAGAGCTGGGGCCGGTTTGGATTAAGTTCGGTCAGATGATGTCGACGCGCCGTGACTTATTTCCTCCGCATATCGCTGATCCCCTAGCTTTACTTCAAGACCAAGTCGCGCCTTTTGATGGCGAGTTGGCAAAAAAGCAGATGGAGCAAGCATTAGGTGGTCCGTTAGAAAAATGGTTTACCGAGTTTGATATCAAACCACTGGCGTCTGCGTCGATTGCTCAGGTACATACTGCGCGCATAAAAGACACTAACCAAGAAGTGGTATTAAAGGTTATCCGCCCAGATATTCGCCCAGTCATTGATTCAGATCTAAAACTGATGCACCGAATGGCGCGTATAGTCGCCGGAGCGATGCCTGAAGCACGTCGTTTAAAACCAGTTGAAGTCGTGCGTGAGTACGAGAAAACCCTGCTTGATGAACTCGACTTGCGACGTGAGGCGGCGAATGCCATTCAGTTGCGCCGCAACTTTGAGGGCAGCGAAGAATTGTATGTTCCTGAAGTTTTTCCCGACTTCAGTAATGAAACTGTCATGGTTTCTGAGCGAATATATGGCATTCAAGTCTCTGATATTGAAGGCTTGAAAGCAAATGGCACCAATATGAAATTGCTCGCGGAACGCGGTGTGAGTGTGTTCTTCACTCAGGTGTTCCGAGACAGCTTTTTCCATGCCGATATGCATCCGGGTAATGTGTTCGTCAAACCCGAACATCCAGAGAACCCAATGTGGATAGGGCTAGATTGCGGAATCGTTGGTACACTTAATAGCGAAGACAAGCGTTATCTGGCGGAAAACTTCCTGGCGTTTTTCAATCGTGACTACCGCCGAGTGGCTGAGTTACATGTGGATTCAGGGTGGGTGCCTGCGGATACCAATGTCGATGAGTTTGAGTTCGCGATTCGCATTGTGTGTGAGCCTATTTTTGCTAAGCCATTGTGCGAAATCTCCTTTGGTCATGTGTTGTTGAATTTGTTCAATACGGCACGTCGATTCAATATGGAGGTTCAGCCACAGCTTGTACTGTTGCAAAAAACGCTGTTGTACGTGGAAGGGCTTGGTAGGCAGCTATATCCTCAACTTGATTTGTGGGAGACCGCAAAACCATTCCTGGAGGAATGGATGATGAATCAAGTTGGGCCACAAGCTCTAGTGAATGCGATTAAAGACCGCGCACCATTTTGGGCAGAGAAATTACCTGAACTGCCAGAGCTACTTTACGATAGCCTGAAACAAGGTAAAGCGATGAATCAACGTATGGATCAGCTTTATCAAGGGTATCGCCAGAGCAAGCGCCAGCAGGCGACAGGAAAGTTTTTGTTTGGCGTTGGCGCGACTTTAGTCGTATGCTCGGCAATATTGGTGAACGATGCTTTTGAGCAGCTTTCGTTGGCCTGCGGTATCGCAGGTGTCACATTTTGGCTGCTTAGTTGGCGAGCTTATCGTCAATAGACGTTAAACTCTTGAAATATTTTTGTTTGTTTAAAGACCCGAGGTAAAGAGAATGGGTGGTATCAGTGTTTGGCAACTTCTAATCATTGCTGTAATTGTTGTATTGCTATTCGGAACAAAGAAACTACGCGGTATCGGTGGCGATCTGGGTGGTGCCGTTAAGGGCTTCAAAAAAGCGATGAGCGAAGATGAACCTGCGAAAAATGACAAAGACGCAGACTTCGAACCAAAAAGTCTAGAAGAGCAGCAGAAAAAAGAAGCTGCTCCTGAAACGAAAAAAGACAAAGAGCAGGCGTAAAACGTGTTTGATATCGGTTTTTGGGAACTGGTATTAATATCTGTTGTTGGTCTGGTCGTTCTTGGGCCGGAGCGTTTGCCTCATGCTATTCGCAGCGTGTCTCGCTTTATCGGTGCCGCTAAGAGTATGGCAAATAGCGTCAAAGACGAATTGTCACACGAGCTGAAAGTCCAAGAGCTGCAAGAAAACTTGCGCAAAGCAGAACAAATGGGGATGGATGATTTGTCCCCTGAGTTGAAATCTTCAGTTGAAGAGTTGAAGAAGGCAGCGCAATCTGTAAATCGTCCTTACGCAAAGAACACCGATTCAGAGGCTGAGCCTGTAAAAACAGAGCCAGCAGTCGAAGAGGCCGTGAAAGCGCAAGAGAGCAAGGTTACAGCGGCAGATAAGAAAGCCGAATAGTCTCATTAGGAGGAGCTACTAGTGATTGGTAGCTCCTTTTTGATCTGGTTTTTAATAAGAGGTTTGCCATGTCTACCGTCGAGCAGACACAACCTTTAATTAGTCATTTGTTGGAGCTTCGCAACCGACTACTGCGTTCAATTCTCGCAGTGTTGGTCGTGTTTGTTGGACTAATTTATTTCTCTAACCACATTTACGAGTTTGTTTCCGCACCTTTAGTAGAACGTCTACCTGAAGGCGCGACCATGATTGCTACGGATGTAGCGTCACCTTTTTTTACGCCACTTAAGCTGACGTTAATTGCTTCGGTATTTATTGCGGTGCCGTTTATCTTGTATCAAGTGTGGGCATTTGTAGCGCCAGGTTTGTACAAGCATGAACGTCGATTGATCATGCCACTGCTGTTCTCTAGTTCGCTATTGTTCTACTGTGGAGTGGCATTTGCCTACTTCGTGGTATTTCCATTGGTGTTTGGCTTCTTTACCGCCATCTCTCTTGGTGGAGTAGAGTTTGCAACTGATATCTCGAGTTATCTCGACTTTGTGCTGGCGCTATTTATGGCGTTTGGTATCGCATTCGAGGTGCCTGTTGCGATTATTTTGTTGTGTTGGACTGGGGCCACTACACCAGAAGATTTAAGACAGAAACGTCCTTATATTATAGTGGCTGCGTTTGTCGTAGGTATGGTGTTAACGCCACCAGACATGATCTCGCAAACCTTACTCGCTATTCCGATGTGTTTACTGTTTGAAGTCGGTTTGTTCTTCGCGCGTTTTTATACTCGTCGAAGCGAAGAAGTAGAAGCGGAAACCGAAGAATAAGGCTAATCTAGATGTGAAAAGCGGCTCAATTGAGCCGCTTTTTTTGCGGTTGGTTTTTTCTTGGGCTAATTACTTAACTTTCATGACGTAACCACATTTTGTGCATACGTATACCTCCTTGATGCCCAGCAGCTTTTGAAAAAAACTGCGCGGTACGCGTTGTAAGTAAGCACCATGTGTACACACTTCAACTTCCATATTCATGCTGTTTTACATTTGTGCTAATTAATGGGCGTAAATCAGTATAGAAAAATAATGTGTTGAGTTGTCGACAGTTTTGCAAAGCGGACGAAGTAAAGTGACGATATGAGAAGTAAGTAGAGTTGCTAGTTAATTATTATGTTTATCAATAATTTTGTGTGGATTGTTCTACTATTTCAACGGGTTGAATCGTTCATTCAATAGTTTAGGTGATAAAAAAGCGACGTTGATTTCGTCGCTTTTTTCAATTCTCGTGAATTAAATATTAAACAGCTTTTTGGCATTCTCAGTCGTTATGGCATCGATGGTTGCGATGTCGACATCACGCAAGTCGGCAACACGTTGTGCAACGAGAGAAGTGTAGGCTGGTTCATTACGTTTACCACGGTGTGGCACCGGCGCTAAATATGGACAGTCGGTTTCTAAAATGACCCACTGCATATCCAAATGTGGAATGACTTTATCCATCCCGCCATTCTTAAAGGTCGATACGCCACCCAAGCCTAAGTGGAAGCCTAGCTCATTGATTGCTTGCGCTTCTTCTAAGCTGCCTCCAAAACAGTGGAATACACCACGCAGACGACCATCTTGCTCTTGTCTTAGCAAAGTGAGTGTTTCTTCAATCGAATCACGAGTGTGGATAACGACTGGTAAGTCCATCTCTTTTGCCCAGTTAAGTTGAGCTACGAACGCCATTTCTTGCTCAGCACGATAGGTTTTATCCCAATACAGGTCGATACCGATTTCGCCCACCGCAATAAACTTGTGTTTCTCAAACCAACCGCGGATGATCTCCAACGTTTGTTCAACATTGCTGTCCACATAACAAGGGTGGAGTCCCATCATTGAGTGGCACACGTCAGGATATGCCGCTTCGGTTTGTAGCATGGGCTCAATAGAGTCCAGATCGATGTTTGGCAACAGGATTTTATTAATGCCTTGCGTTAAGGCGCGTTGTACTACTTCATCGCGGTCGTTATCAAATTCGCTGGCATAGATGTGCGCGTGGGTATCGATCATCGTTACTCTCTGTGCTTCATAGTTGGTTTCGTATTCGAAGTATACTTGAGTGTGAGTGCTGGGTCATTTTCAGTTTTTTTCATTACCTTTTTCCAGATTGTCACTCGCAACATGCATCAAGAGTGATATGATTTTGTTCACCAGATGATTTGATCATCATAACCGTCCAGACAAGGAGAAAATGGTGTCTGTATCAATTCAAGGTCCATTCCCTGCACGCCGTATGCGTCGTTTACGTAAGCACGATTTTAGTCGTCGTTTGATGGCTGAGAACCAACTTTCTGTTAATGATCTGATTTACCCAATGTTCATTCTTATGGGTAAAGATCGTCGTGAGAGCGTGGAGTCCATGCCGGGTGTAGAGCGTTTGTCGATTGATTTAATGCTAGAAGAAGCACAATACCTTGCAAATCTAGGCGTTCCAGCAATCGCGCTTTTCCCTGTCGTAAACCAAGACGCTAAAAGCTTATGTGCTACTGAAGCCTACAACCCAGAAGGTTTGGTTCAGCGAGCAGTACGAGCGCTTAAAGAACACATTCCTCAAATTGGTGTAATCACAGACGTGGCACTCGACCCATTCACGACACATGGCCAAGACGGCATCATCGATGAAGATGGCTACGTAATGAATGATGAAACCACAGAAGTATTGGTTAAGCAGGCTTTGTCTCATGCAGAAGCGGGTGCTGACGTAGTCGCGCCTTCAGACATGATGGATGGCCGAATTGGTAAGATCCGCGAAGCATTAGAAAACGCGGGCTACATTCATACTCAAATCATGGCTTACTCGGCTAAGTACGCATCGAACTACTACGGACCATTCCGTGATGCGGTTGGCTCTTCTTCAAATCTAAAAGGCGGCAACAAGAAAAACTACCAAATGGACCCAGCAAACATTGATGAAGCGATTCACGAAGTGGCGCTAGACATCAACGAAGGTGCGGACATGGTGATGGTTAAACCTGGTATGCCATACTTAGATGTAGTTCGCCGAGTAAAAACTGAACTTCAAGTACCGACATTTGCTTATCAAGTCTCTGGCGAGTACGCGATGCATAAAGCGGCGATCATGAATGGCTGGCTCAAAGAGCGTGAAATTGTGATGGAATCACTATTGTGCTTCAAACGTGCAGGTGCAGATGGCATCTTAACGTACTTTGCGAAAGACGTTGCTGAGTGGTTGGCAGAAGAGAATGCACAAACTGCTCAACACCTAAATCGTACTCCGGAAGCGACAGAAGAGTAATTATCGCTCAGTGAGAAATACCAGACCAACAAGAGTTGTTCGTCTGTATATACCCAAGTAACCTCAGGCGGATTACAACAGTAACAATCCAAGGTGCTTGGGTATTTTTATTTTGGAGAAGAGAACAATGACAATGCTGATTCGTGAAGGCACATTGGAAGAAGCACTTCAAGTTGTGGCGCGTGTTACCGAGTTTTCGAAAGGAGAAACGGTAGACTCCATGACTCAACGTTTAGAAGAGAAAAACAGTTTAATCCTCGTTGCAGAAAAAAATGGCACGATTGTCGGCTTCAAAATAGGTTACGAATTAGAGGATGGTGTTTTCTATAGCTGGTTAGGTGGTGTTGTCCCTGAAGCTCGAAATGAAGGCGTGGCACAACTGCTTTTGGAAGCTCAAGAGGATTGGGTGGCAGAACAAGGCTACAACACATTAAAAGTGAAATCTCGAAACCAGTTTCCGGCTATGCTTCGCTTGTTATTGAGAAATGGCTATATAATTGAAAAGTTTGAAGAAAAAGTAAATCTTCGAGAATCTCGAGTGCATTTCATTAAAGCAATGTGAAAATAAATGAGATTTTTTCTCATTTAACTGTTGACTACGAAATGAGAATCATTATTATTAAACCTGTCTTAGGGAATGAGGAAAGTTCACAAGGACGTTGAGTGACTTATTAACAGAAGTTAATTAACTGAAAGTTGAGAAGTGATGAAACATTTTTCCGAGAACTTGCACGAATTCTTTTTGACACGACATTGCTCACATTGCTTCCAGTGTAATTTATAGCTTCTTGGTTAAGCTGCTCTATTTACAGAATTTGCTTTACCACTTCTGCTAGGCGACCCCATTCGGGTCGCTTTTTTCTTTTCTACGATTTCTATTTGACGTCACTATTAATATCTTTTCCACATGCGATGATCATTTTAGGATCGTTGATCTTCTCGCCGTTATGCGAATTTGTTGTTATTAATCAATGGTTTGGGTTGGTGTTTTCTTGTGTTTTTTGTTATTGGATAACCAGTGGATAATTTCTATAAACAGAGTTATCCACAGGAGGTGGTGTTTTCGTGAATAAAGTCGGAAAAATTTACGCGACCTAGATCGAGCGAACAAGATAGATTCAGATCAGCAGTCATGGCATCCTAGGCAGATCTCTCAAGTACTGAATTGGATACAGACAATTATGGCAAGTATTCCTGAAAATCCGTTGATCCTTATCGACGGCTCTTCTTACCTATATCGCGCTTTTCACGCCTACCCGGGCACCATGAGCAATGGTGAAATTCCAACTAATGCCGTTTACGGCGTCGTGAACATGTTACGCAGCATGATGCGTCAGTTTGCGTCTGAGCGCATCGCGGTGGTTTTCGATGCAAAGGGAAAAACCTTTCGTGATGATATGTATGCAGAATACAAAGCGAATCGTCCGCCAATGCCGGATGACCTGCGTTGTCAAATTGAACCATTACACAATGTTATTCGTGCAATGGGTTTGCCGCTGATCTGTGTTCCTGGCGTCGAGGCGGATGACGTCATCGGTACGTTAGCATACCAAGCATCACAAAAGGGCATGCCTGTATTGATCAGTACTGGTGATAAAGACATGGCGCAGCTAGTGGATGATAACATTACCTTGATCAACACCATGACGAACGTCGTAATGGATCGTGAAGGTGTGGTTGAAAAGTTTGGCATTCCACCTGAGTTGATCATCGACTACTTAGCACTGATGGGCGATAAAGTAGATAACATTCCTGGTGTACCGGGTGTCGGTGATAAAACAGCGACCGCACTACTGCAAGGTATTGGTGGTCTGACGAAGTTGTATGAAAACCTCGATGATATTGCAGGGCTTGGTTTCCGTGGTTCTAAAACCATGGCGAAAAAGCTCATCGACAACAAAGAAAATGCCATGCTTTCGTATGAGCTCGCGACCATCAAATTGGATGTTGAGCTTGAGGAAACGCCAGAATCATTGCTGAAAGCGGAACCAAATAAAGACGAATTAGTGAAGCTGTATGGCCAACTGACGTTTAAATCTTGGTTGAATGAACTACTTGAAGGCGGTTCTGGATCTGTGGAGGCCGTAGAGCTTGCAGGATCTTCACAAGCTTCTTCTTCTCAAGCCGAGATGGAAACTTCTGCGGTAACAATCGATCGCAGCCAATATGAAACAATTCTGGATAAAGAAACCTTCAATGCTTGGCTAGATAAACTTCAAACGGCTGAGCTGTTTGCATTTGATACGGAGACCGATAACCTAGATTACATGCTAGCGAATCTAGTTGGTTTGTCATTCGCTGTCGATGAAGGTATTGCGGCTTATGTGCCAGTTGCACATGACTATTTAGATGCGCCTGAACAGCTTGATCGTGATTGGGTACTAGAACAGCTGAAGCCAATTCTTGAAGATGCAGCGAAAGCAAAAGTCGGTCAAAACTTAAAGTATGATGCGTCTGTACTCGCTCGTTACGACATTGAGCTAAAAGGTATTAAGCACGACACGATGTTGGAATCGTATATCTACAACAGTGTCGGCGGTAAACACGATATGGACAGCTTGGCGCTTCGCTTCCTACAGCACAGCTGCATTTCTTTTGAGCAAATTGCAGGTAAAGGCAAAAATCAGCTTACGTTTAACCAAATCGAACTGGAACAAGCATCGCCATACGCGGCAGAAGATGCGGATGTGACCCTTCGTCTGCACAATCGCTTGTTTGCTAATATCGAGCAGGATGAAAGCCTGAAGACAGTTTACGAAGAGATTGAAATGCCGTTGGTGCCAGTTCTTTCGCGCATTGAACGCACTGGGGTCTTTATCGATGAAATGAAGCTGAGTGCGCAGTCGGTCGAGATTACCGCTCGCCTTGATGAGCTTGAAAAGAAAGCGTACGAAATTGCAGAGCAAGAGTTTAACATGAACTCGCCAAAGCAATTACAAGCCATCCTATTTGAAAAAATGGGTTTACCGGTTGTGAAGAAAACGCCATCAGGCACACCATCGACGAATGAAGAAGTTCTGCAAGAACTCGCGCTAGACTACCCACTACCAAAACTGATTTTGGAATACCGTGGTTTGGCGAAGCTAAAATCAACTTACACCGACAAACTGCCGAAGATGATCAACCCATCAACGGGGCGCGTGCATACTTCTTACCACCAAGCAGTGACTGCAACGGGTCGTCTATCTTCTACTGATCCGAACTTACAGAACATTCCAATTCGTAACGAAGCTGGCCGTCGTATTCGTCAAGCGTTTGTCGCGCCATCAGGGCATAAAATCTTAGCGGTCGACTACTCGCAAATCGAACTGCGCATCATGGCGCACCTTTCTGGCGACCAAGCTTTATTGAATGCATTCCGTGATGGCAAAGATATCCACGCGGCAACCGCAGCAGAAATCATGGGTGTTTCTATTGAGGACGTTTCAAGTGAGCAACGTCGTCGTGCGAAAGCGGTTAATTTCGGTCTTATTTACGGCATGAGTGCGTTTGGTTTGGCGAAGCAATTAGGCATTCCTCGTGGTGAGGCTCAAGCGTACATGGATACATACTTTGAACGTTACCCAGGCGTGATGCAGTACATGGAAGACACACGCAGCACAGCAGCAGATAAAGGGTATGTTGAAACGATTTTTGGTCGACGTTTGCATTTGCCAGAAATCAAATCGCGCAACGGGATGCGTCGTAAAGCTGCTGAACGTGCGGCAATCAACGCACCAATGCAAGGTACGGCAGCGGACATCATTAAGAAAGCGATGCTGTTGGTTGATCAGTGGATTCAGGAAGAAGGCAATGGTCGTGTGAAGTTATTAATGCAAGTACACGATGAATTGGTCTTTGAAGTTGAAGAGTCATCATTGTCCGAAATTGAAAGTAAAGTACAGAAATTGATGGAATCTGCAGCAGAGCTAAAAGTACCGTTGGTTGCAGAAGCAGGTCACGGTGATAACTGGGATCAAGCTCATTAGTCACTTTTAGACCAAAATAACCAATTAATTATGAGCCAGCGCACAAACGCTGGCTTTTTTTTGAGATTAAAAAAGCTAGCGCAAAGTTAACTTTGATGTTGCTTAATAAAAATTTCATGAAAAAAAACTACAAAAATTCTTTGCAATTCTGACCAATTGTTGTACATTAATACTCGTAGGGTACAGAGGTAAGATGTTCTATCTTTCAGACCTTTTGTTTCACGTTATTGGATTAGGCTGATTCAGCCGCCCCAGTCAGTTTTTGACTGGGGCGTTTTTTATTGGGCGAAAGAAAATTATTCTTTTGGATCAGCAGCTTAAAGTTAGCCTTCAAAAACCTTCTTTTTTGACCTTTCTAAGTCACTGCAAAATCTCGATTTTTCCTTCAAATTTATTGCGTTATTCATCCTGTAAATTTACGCCAGTCACACTATTATTTTTTCTTGAAAGAAACTAAGTTACATCTTTTTGAAGATTTGCTTGGCTTAACTGTCTGAATTGTAACGCTATTGGGTGTTGTTGGAGTGAATGTTTGGTGATACACAGGAAACAAGAGCGCTTTTTAACCTATTGAAATCGAATCTCAGTTCAGCAATGCTTCGTCACATAACAATAATTACCAATTTTTCTCTCCCGTTATCCCTGCCAGGAAGGCGGGGATTTTTATTGCCTGTTATTTAGTTCAGATAAACAAAAGCCCCACCAAATGGCAGGGCCGTGTCGAAGAAATTTAACAAATATTGTTAATTATTCTTCATCGCTCGCTGGTATCTCTTGTTCGTCTTCTTCTATCAGGTGTGCTAGTGCTGGTGCAAACCAGGTATCCAGTTTTGCACGTAGCTGATCGACACCTAATCCTTTCAGTGAAGAGAACACATCAACAGAAACGTCACCACCGAAAGTTTCTACTTGCTTACGAACTTTCAGTAGAGTTTGTTTGCGTGCACCACTTTTTAGTTTATCTGCTTTGGTTAGCAAAACTTGCACAGGAATGTGGCTATCGATGGCCCAGAAAATCATTTGTTGGTCGAGATCTTTCATTGGATGACGAATGTCCATTAGAACCACTAAGCCTTTTAGGCACTCGCGTTTCTGTAGGTATTCACCCAAAGATTTCTGCCATTTGTTTTTCATCTCTACCGGTACTTGAGCAAAACCGTATCCAGGTAGATCGACAATGTGACAACCTTCTTCTACTTTGAAAAGGTTGATTAATTGCGTACGACCAGGTGTCTTTGATGTCTTGGCTAAGCTTTTTTGATTAGTTAGACGGTTAAGTGCACTCGATTTACCAGCGTTTGAGCGTCCTGCAAACGCAATTTCGACACCTTCGTCTTCCGGCAGGTGACGAATATCGGGTGCGCTGGTGATGAAATGCGTATTTTGGTAATGAATTTTTACGCTCACTGTTAACTCCATCTCGACTTTGTGTAGTCGATTGATTACTTTTTTGTGAAAATGTGTAAAATAACCGTGCTCGGCATAAGGTCGCCTATTGTACCATGAGTGTACGCGGTATGTTCACATTCCGTGGTACTGGAAGCTTGATAATTATAATGGAATGTCATGAATAAATTAGCGCTAATTTTGAGTCTTTTAGCCAGTTGCTCAGTATGGGCCCAAGGTAATATTGAGGCTGGTAAAGCAAAATCACAAACCTGTGTCGCCTGTCACGGAGCAGATGGCAACAGTGCAATAACAACGTACCCGAAACTCGCAGGCCAACACGCTAAGTATCTTGAGAAGCAGTTAAAAGAACTTAAGCTAGGCATGACAAGTGGTGGTAAACAAGGTCGTTACGATCCTGTAATGAGTGGTATGGCAATGCCACTGAGCGATGAAGATATCGCAGACCTATCTGCTTACTACGCTTCGCTACCAGTTTCAGAAAACTCAACACCTGAAGATGTAGTAGCAAAAGGCAAAACGCTTTATACCGCTGGTGATGCCGAGCGTGGCCTAACCGCATGTATTGCATGTCATGGTCCTCGTGGCAATGGTACTGAGCTTTCAGGTTTCCCGAAAATTTCTGGTCAGCATGCTGACTACATCAAAGCTCAGCTAGAAAAATTCCGTGATGGCGACCGTGGCAATGATATGAATGCCATGATGCGCGACATCGCGAAGAAAATGACAGACGAAGATATCGAAGTGCTGTCTAAATACGTTGGCGGTCTGCACTAATATACCTAAATCGCTCAAGATCCTGCATCTTGAGCTGGTTGGGTAGATGTCCCTACATCGTTCGAGCAACTTGTACAAAAATGCCCTAGTGAATCCACTAGGGCATTTTTGTTCGTGACAGATATCACAGTCGAGTTTGGATGCGAAAGCGATAGTTGGCTCGGCAGTTTGTGAGACATTTGCCATACTTGATGTTGGCTTTTTCTTGTTAGTGTTTTTAAGCTTTTGATTAAATGATAATTTTGATTTTTTAGAAAAATAGGCGGATTATTTTTTCAACCCATTACTTGTGAGCATAACGGGATGGCGTAAAGTAGAAGTCGTTCACAGGGAGTGAATGTAAGGATTTAAGACCACGGTTTAGGTCTCCAAGGATGTAGCTCGGATGCTTGGTGATTTAGAAAGGGATTTAGATAGGTAGGGAGCCTATCAGATAAGGATGGTCATCTCGTCTGACGGTTAAGACAGTGAAACGGATCAGGCACAGGAAGTTGCTCAGTAGACAGGAAGTAAACGGATAGCCAAAACTCATCAGGAAGATGAAAAACAACTCTTTTTGGCAGGGAAAGCTCTAAAAACAAAGGGATCATTGGTGCACCAAATGTGTGCAACACAGTTTCGCCAATTGATGGCACTTAGAAAGCGACAGTCTGACTGTCGCTTTTTTTATATCCGTTGACTTGCTCAGTCGTAACTTGAATTGAGATTACTGCACTTATTTAGCTTTATAGGTTGTAAACAAAGTTTTTTAATAAAAATTGCTGAAAAAATACTCAACAACACTCCAATCCGAGTTCACTTTCTGGTATGTTTCGCATCCCTGTTTGAGGAAGTCAGCATGCATACCTGTCCTTTATGCCAAAATCAGCGCACTCACCATTATTTTGAAGATAAGCGTCGTGAATATCTTCAATGTGAGCAGTGCAGCTTGGTATTCGTAAATCCAGACCAACGTTTGGATGCGGAAAGCGAAAAAGCTCACTATGATTTGCATGAGAACAACCCCGATGATTTGGGTTACCGACGCTTTTTGTCGCGTATTGCTGACCCGATCACAGAGCGAATTTCTCCACAATCAAATGGTATCGACTTTGGTTGTGGTCCTGGCCCAACGCTCTCCTTGATGCTGGAAGAGGCGGGGCACAACATGGCGTTGTACGATCTCTACTACCACCCTGATACGTCGGTTTTAGAAAAAACGTACGACTTCATGACAGCAACAGAGGTGATAGAGCACCTCTACCACCCAGATTTGGTGTGGAAGCAATGGTTGAATTTAGTTAAGCCAGGGGGCTGGATAGGCCTGATGACGAAAATGGTCATCGACGTGGAGGCTTTCAAATCATGGCATTATAAGAACGATCTCACTCACGTAGTGTTCTTTAGTCGTGACACGTTCCAGTTCCTAGCAGAGCGGGATAAGCTCGAACTCGAATTTATTGGTAATGATGTAATTTTACTGAGGAAACCCCAGTAATGAGCCGTAGTAAAAAATCTAGAAAACCGGGTGCCGCTGGTGCACCTGAGTTTGTTGTAACTCGTAACCGTACAGAATCTGATGTGGAAGGCCGCTTACGCAAGCGTGCTAAAAAGCGTAAAGGTCTGAAAACGGGTAACCGTAACTCAGAAGTTAACGAGCAGAAAAAGCAAGCTGCTGCACAAAATCGCGACCCGCGCTTAGGCAGCAAAAAGAAAATACCTCTGATTGTTGAACCTGCGAAAAAAATGACGAAGCAAGAGCGTCGTTTGTCGGCAGAGCAAGAACTAGAGATGCTAGAAAATGACGCGCAATTGAACGTGTTGCTAGACCGCATTGAAGCGGGTGAAAACCTGGGCACAGGTCTACAGAAATTCGTCGATGAGAAACTCGATCGCATTGAGAAGCTAATGGACCAACTAGGCTTGTTGGAACCTGAAGAAGAGGAAGACTTCACTGCACCTGCTGAGAAAAGCACGCGCAACGATGATGACTTGCTGGCAGATTTCGACGACATTAATTTCGACGACTATAAAGGATAATTAAGCTATGAATGTAACCTTATTAGCTATTGCTGGTGTTGTGATTATCATCGCACTCGCTTCTTATGCAGGTTACCTTCTGCTTCAATTGAAAAAGCAAAAGGAATTGCAGCTGAAGCATCAAAAATTGGCGATAGACAAACGTAACGCCAACATTTTTGAGAATGTGCATACCTTGTGTCAGGCGGGCATTCAAGGCCAGTGCGATTTATCTGAAATCAGTATCCGTGTGTATAACATCATGGATTATGTACAAGGTGAAGACCGCGTTGATTTCGATAAAACGTACCCTGCGATTTCTGAGCTTTACCACATCGTGAAAGATATGGCGCGTGGCGAAGAACGCCAACAACTTGCCAAGAAAGAGCGTATGCAACAGAACTTGACGCGTCATAAAGCGGAAAGCCGCCTCACTGATGCGATTATTGAGGAGCTCAAAGTGTTGCAGAAAAACGTCCAGCCACTGAATAATCAAATCAATATTCAGATGATTTAAGCGCGACCTCCAATAGTCTCCTTATGGCTAATGGGGGTATCGTGATCACGCTAGCACTTCTTTAGTTTTATACTTAAAAAGCCAGTCGGCGTTGCCACGCTTGTCATCGTCGTATGGCAAAATAGCGGCTCTGAATATCGGGTGACGGCTTTCGTTGCCCTAGCATTTAACGGAAAGTACCACCATGTCGAATCAACACACTGAATCGAAACAGCAAATCGTCTGGGATCAAGCGGTATTGGATAAGTACAACTATTCCGGGCCTCGTTATACGTCGTACCCAACGGCGCTGGAGTTTCATGAAGCGTTCACCATTTCTGATTATGATATGGCATGCACTCAATACCCAGAACGCCCATTATCGCTGTACGTACACATTCCGTTCTGTCACAAGCTTTGTTACTACTGTGGATGTAATAAAGTCATTACGCGCCACTCGCACAAAGCGGATGAATACCTCGACGTGCTTGAACACGAAATTCGTCAACGTGCTGCATTACTTGTGGGTCGCACCGTGACGCAATTGCATTTTGGTGGTGGTACACCGACGTTTCTCTCTGAAAAGCAAATCACGCGTGTAATGAGCCTGCTACGCCAAGAGTTTACTTTTAGCAGCGATGCTGAAATCAGTATCGAGGTTGACCCGCGTGAAATAGAGCTGACCATGCTGGATCATCTGCGTAGTGAAGGCTTCAATCGCTTGAGCATCGGTGTTCAGGACTTCAACAAAGAAGTGCAAAAGCTGGTGAATCGTGAGCAAGATGAAGAGTTCATCGTTGCGATGGTTGCGCGCGCAAAAGAGTTAGGCTTTCGTTCGACGAACCTAGATTTGATTTACGGTTTACCGAAGCAGACCAAAGAATCTTTTGCCAAGACTCTAGAACAAGTGCTAGAAATGCAGCCGGGCCGTCTATCCGTGTTTAACTACGCGCACATGCCACAGCTATTTGCAGCGCAGCGTAAGATTAAAGACGAAGATCTGCCAAAGGCAGAAGAGAAGATGGCGATTCTGCAAGACACCATCGCGACACTGACTGATGCTGGCTACCAATTTATCGGTATGGACCACTTTGCTTTGCCGGACGATGAACTTGCTGTTGCCCAGCGCGAAGGTATTTTGCATCGCAATTTCCAAGGCTACACCACACAAGGTGAATGTGACTTGGTTGGCTTTGGTGTTTCTGCAATCTCGATGATCGGCGATGCGTACGCGCAAAACCAGAAAGAGCTGAAGAAATACTACGCTCAAGTCAACGAACTTCGTCACGCTCTATGGAAAGGGGTCTCTCTGGACTCCGATGATTTGCTCCGTCGTGAAGTGATTAAGCAGCTGATTTGTAACTTCAAGTTAGACAAGAAAGCCATTGAGTCTGAGTTTAAAGTGAGGTTTGAACAGTACTTTAAAGAAGATTTGCAGCTACTTCAGACCTTTATTAACGATGAGCTGGTGGAAGTGGATGATAATGAAATTCGTGTGACGCTGCGAGGTCGTTTGTTGATCCGTAATATTTGTATGAGCTTCGATAAATACCTACGAGCAAAGGCACGTCAGCAACAGTTCTCTCGTGTTATTTAATCAGAGATACAGATTCAAGATATAAAAAATGCCAGCAGATGCTGGCATTTTTTTATGTTTTCGCTGGATTTAAGCGCGATCTTTTACTTTTTCTCTCAGTTCCGATTTTTCTGCTTCTGAAAGGAACGCAATCTCAAGGCCATTGATTTGCGCTTGGCGAATCTGGTCTTGGCTCAGGCCAGCGGCTGGTGCTGCTACTTCGTATTCGTATGGCAGTTCGATGCCTTCAACCGCTGGATCGTCAGTGTTCAGACACGCAAGAACGCCATGCTCTAGGAACTGCTTGAGAGGGTGGTTTTCTAGCGTTTCTACCGTACTTGTTTGGTAGTTTGACGTCAGGCAAGATTCAATACCAATGCGGTTTTCTGCTAGGTAATCCATCAGTTTTGGATCGTGAATCGCTTTTACGCCGTGACCGATACGAGTTGCGCCCAGCTCATTGATTGCTTGCCACATGCTCTCTGCACCTGCTGCTTCACCAGCATGGACCGTTACCCCAAGGCCAGCATCGCGTACTTGCTTGAAGTGAGACACAAAGCGATCACCCGGTTGGCCTAGCTCGTCCCCCGCAAGGTCGACGGCAACGATGTGATCTTTCTGGCTCAGAATGCCGTCCAGTTCTTGTTGACATGCGTCAGTGCCAAATGTGCGACTCATGATACCGATCAGGTTGGCTTTCACGCCAAAATCGCGCATACCCGCTTGCACACCGTCCACGACGGCTTCAACAACCCCCGCTACTGGTAGTTTGTGTTTCATCGCCATGTAGTAAGGAGAGAAACGCAGCTCTGCGTAATCGATTTGTGCGTTTAGCGCGTCTTCTACGTTTTCGTACGCGACACGACGACATGCATCTAGATCGCCCAGTACAGCAACACCCCAGTCGAGCTTAGAAAGGAAAGCAACAAGAGAGGGTTCCGCTTCGACAATTTGAACGTGAGGAGTGAGAGACTCAATATCGTACGCTGGTAGGGCAATGCCAAACTTTTGGCCTAGCTCAAGAATCGTTTTAGTACGAATGTTACCGTCGAGGTGACGGTGCAAATCAGTAAGAGGAAGGTTCTTCGTTATCATTTTGTCGATCCGGATAGTTATGAACTGGAACAGGGCCCAAACATCATCTGTGACAATACATGGGTAAGATTTGCAGTTAAGTATAAATAACAGTTGGGTAGATTGTCAGTAGAGGATGACTAGGAAATCAACGATTCTCGCTCTTTTCTACTTCATGTTCACCAAATGTGTTGGCCATTCTTCTAGTGGCATAGGGCGGCTGTAGTAGAAGCCTTGCACCTGATTACAGCCTAAAGAGCGCAGTAATTGTGCTTGATTGCTATCCTCGACACCTTCCGCGACGACATTAGTTTTGAGACCTGCTGTGATATTGATGACGGCAGCGACGACTGAACTGTTTAAGTTTTCTTGTGTGAGTTGATTGATGAAGGTGCGATCAATCTTCAAGCAGGTAAACGGCAGAGAGTGGAGGTAACCCAGTGATGAGTAACCGGTGCCAAAGTCATCTATCGCGATACCAATACCCATTTCACGCAGTTTAGTCATGTTTTCTAGTGTGGTCGGTGCGCTATCAATGATACGTGATTCTGTGATCTCTAGTGTGAGGTTACTTGCTGGTAATTTCGTGATATCCAATACGCTTGTCACCGTATCAACAAAACTTGGGCAAGATAGTTGATTAACGGAGATATTCACATGCAGTTGGAAGTCCGACGGCCACTGTTTGCTTTCGATCGCTTGGTAAGTGTCGCGACAAGCTTGTAACAGAATCTGTTGGCCGATGGCTTTGATCATGCCGCTTTCTTCCGCGATTGGGATAAAATCTAATGGTGACACCATACCTGAGTCGCTATGCCAACGCGCCAGTGCTTCGGCGCCACACACTGTGCCACTGACGAGATCCACAATCGGTTGGTAATGAGGAATAAACTCTCGGTTTTCAATGCCAGTTTGGATCTTGGTCAGCATTTGCGTACGAAACTTTGAAGCGCTCGCTAGTTCTGGGCTGTAGTGACAAACACCAGTCAGTGAGTCTTGTTTAGCGTAACTTAATGCGATGCTGGCGTTGCGTAACCATAAAGGCATGGTTTCGTTTGGCTGGGTTTGTACAATACCAAGTGAAATCTTCATCACTACATTCTCGCCTTCCACCATAAATGGGGTGGAAAAGAGTTGCTGTAATCGACGCTCGGTTTGTTTAATTTTGGTTTCAGTGTCGACATTTGAGAGAAACACCGCGAACTCATCACCACCAATCCGAGCCAATAATGCGTTGTCACGAAACTGCTGTTTTAGCCTTTCAGCGATGCTGACCAACAACTGGTCGCCGTTGTGATGACCCACACTGTCGTTGATATCTCTAAATTTGTTGATACCAAGTAAAAATAAACTGCCGTGACAAAGATGAGACTGATTTTCACAGATTTCGACCAAACCCTGACGGCTATATAAGCGTGTTAGAGAGTCATAAACTAACTGTTCACGCAATGCTTTGAATGAAGCTCTTAGATTGTTCGCCATTTCATTAAAAGCATGAACCAGTACGGTTGTCTCATACACATAACCAGGCTTTGGCATGCCGCTATCCCAATCCCCATTTGCCAGGTGCTGAGCGGCGGCGGCCGTCGCGTTAATTGGTCTGGTAACTCGGTTGAAAATGATCCAACTGATGGCGATCCCAAATAGGCTTACAATAATGCCAACGAGCCAACTCTCTTGCTGGCTTTTCGGTAACAGGCCGAGAAGCTCAGACTCCGAAATGGAGGTGCCGATAAACCATGTTAAGCCGTCTTGGTCTCGATACGGGGTTAGCCGACTGAAAATACGTTGGCCATCATGTTCAAATGAAAAAGTATAAGGTTGCTTGGTGTTGTTGAGATCGAAAGACCGGACGCGGCTCGCACTGATTTTGATGATCGGGTCTGCGTTTTCAGCGGCAAGCAAACGCTGCCCTTTATCCGAAAATTTTGTGCCCCATGAGATGACGCTTCCCGGGCCTGAGTGAGCGATTAAACGATGATCTGGGTCCATGATGTAGACCGACGCTTTAGTGTTGTATTTTAACTCGCGCAGGAATTCGTTGAATGTATTGATACGAATGTCTGTCACCAAAACACCAGCAAATTGGTCGTGTTTGTACACCGGCGTCATGGCTGATAGCGTAATATCCTGGCGTTCATCAGCATTGGTATAAATTTCAGACCAAGTGGCGTTTTGGCTCTCTGCAACGGGCTTATACCATGGGCGAGTGCGAGGATCGTATTGGGAGATAACCGTTCGAATGTTGTTACTCACATGGTTGGTTCCATAAATAACCAGATCACCATCGGTGTGGCGATCTTGCACCATTAAGGTGTAATCGTCGGAAAGTTCGCGGCGAAAGCCTGCAAAGTCGCCGTTTTCTGAACCAAATGCGATTACATCCAACTGCGGTATCGATTGGTAAAGATTTTTGAATGCACTCAGCAGGTAGTTTTGAATGTCTGAGGTATCGTGAGGGCGATAAAGGTTGTGATAGCTGACGTTGTGCGCGAGAGCCATAACCGCAGTAAAAGGCTTACGTAGATAGCTATTGAGGTGGTCGTGGACACTTTCGGTTAACACGGAAAGTTGCTTGTCACTGATATCCGTGACCACTTCTTCGTAACTTTGTTTTTGGACGTAGACAATGACACCGATCGCCAGTAAGAAGATCATGACAAATGGAATCAGAACAGCAGTACGCAGTGTAATTTGAGTCGTAGCAGTAGACATCGCCTAATCACATAGATGGTGGTGCGCCACAATTGTACTGATGTTTTTATTAATATCGAGTGACAAACGACGCTCGTTGTTAACGCACCACGTAAGTGATTGTCAGTACAATTCTTTTAATTTTCTGGTGAGTGTATTTCGCCCCCAGCCTAATACTTTAGCGGCATCTTGCTTATGACCTTTAGTGTGCTCTAAGGCTGCTTCTAATAAAATGCGTTCAAATTCTGGTAAAGCGTAAGAAAGTAGTTCTTTATCTCCTGCTGCGAGTGAATGCCGTGCCCAATCCGCCAATTGTTCTTGCCAACTACCATGTGCAGAGTCTGAAATGGATTTTTTCTCTTCGAGTAGTTCGCTTGGCAAGTCATTTGGTAACACTTCGCTACCACTGGCCATAACGGTTAACCAACGGCAAATATTCTCTAATTGACGAACGTTGCCAGGCCAATCAAGGCGGTTAAGAATCTCCACGGTCGATGGGTGGAGAGTTTTTGTTTCCACACCAAGCTCATCAGCCGCACGGATAAGAAAATGCTGTGTAAGCTTTTCAATGTCTTGCTTACGCTCACGCAGTGCCGGGATCTGCACGCGAATCACGTTTAAGCGATGAAAGAGGTCCTCACGGAAGTCACCTTCTTGCACCAGCTTTTCTAAGTTCTGGTGTGTTGCCGCGACAATTCGTACATCGACACTGATCGGAGAGTGACCGCCCACTCGATAAAACTGCCCGTCAGCTAGAACGCGTAGCAAACGAGTTTGAATGTCCAATGGCATGTCGCCGATTTCGTCTAAAAATAGAGTGCCGCCATTGGCTTGTTCGAATCGTCCTTGACGAACATTGTTTGCCCCCGTAAACGCGCCTTTTTCGTGGCCAAACAGTTCTGATTCAATCAAGTCTTTGGGAATCGCCGCCATATTGAGCGCAATGAAAGGTTTGTTAGCACGTGGACTGTGACGGTGCAGTGCATGAGCAACGAGTTCTTTACCCGTGCCCGATTCACCGTTAATCAAGACTGAAATAGAGGAGCGAGAAAGACGACCAATGGCGCGAAACACCTCTTGCATCGCTGGTGCTTCACCGATAATTTCAGGCGTTTCTGCTGGAATGTCTTCTGGAGAGAGCTGCTCGCGTTTGTTTTCGTGGCTGTGTGCAATGGCTCGTTCAACCAGAGTTAAAGTTTCATCAATATCAAAAGGTTTTGGTAAATATTCAAAAGCACCTTTTTGGTACGCATTCACTGCCGCATCTAAATCTGAATGCGCGGTCATGATAATCACGGGAAGGTCTGGGTAATCGCGCTGTACTTGTTTTAGTAGCTCCAACCCATCAATACCTGGCATGCGAATGTCTGATACTAGAACATCCGGCACTTCGCGTTCGAGCGCCATTAACACGCTTTCTCCATCGGCATAGGTTTCACATTTGATGTTGGCAGAGGAGAGCGTTTTCTCCATTACCCAGCGAATTGAACTGTCGTCATCAACGACCCAAACATATCCTTTACTCATGTAGTAATCCTTGCAGCAAACCGAAAAACTGACGCGACTTGAAGTCCATTAGCGCAATCAGATCGGCAGATAAATAGTAAATGTTGTGTGACCAGGCCAGCTTTCTACGTCTATTTTTCCATTGTGCTGGTCGATCAAATTTTGCGAAATAGATAGCCCTAATCCAGTTCCTCCCTCGCGGCCACTGACCATGGGATAGAACAGCGTGTCTTGTAGTTCCGGTGGAATACCTGGGCCGTTGTCTGTGATTTCGACACGAGCAGCGAGTTTACAGCGTTTGCCGTGAATATTGGCTTGGTGCACCGTTCTGGTGCGAATGGTTATTTTCCCGTGTTCTTGATGGCTAAGAATTTGTGCGGCGTTGCTGACGATATTAAGCATTGCCTGTTCGATTTGGTCTGTATCCATCAAAATCTCTGGCAAGCTTGGGTCATAATCTCGTTCAATGATGATTGAGCGTTGTGACTCTAATTCAACCAGTTGGCGAACCTTTTCAAGAATTTGGTGCAGATTCTCTTGTGTCTTCTTACCTGGCTTTTGCGGTCCTAGTAATCGATCCACGAGCGCCCTTAAACGGTCTGCTTGCTCAATGATGATGTGTGTATATTCGGTGAGAGAGGGCTCTGGCAGCATTTTTTCTAACAATTGCGCCGCACCGCGTAAGCCGCCAAGCGGATTTTTGATCTCATGTGCAAGCCCTCGGACTAACAGCTTCGCCGCTTGTTGTTGGGCGTGTTGGTTCAGTTCTTGAGAGAGTCGGCGCTGCTGATCAATTTTGCGCATCTCGACCAGAAGCATCAACTGTTTTTGCCAAGTGATAGGGCTAACCGTCACCTCTAGCATTAAAGGGCGGCCATCAACAACGAAAGTGACGTCACTGTCGGTGATGCTTTGGCCACTTTGCAACGGTTGAGTGAGCAGCGCGAGATCCAGCGACGCATGCTGAATCAATTGAGAAAGTGATTGTTCAATAATTCGTTTGGCGCTTTGAGAAAACAGCAATTCGGCAGCCGGATTGGCATAACGGATGGCCAATCCATCATCAAGAATCAGCGTTGCTGTCACCATATTGTTGAGAATGGCACTAGGAAGACTGGTATCCACATTACGTCCTTGTTTTGCTTTAAGATTGTGCGATGCACAATAATGGTGCAATTGAACGTTAAGTATGGCGAATAAATCTTAGAAGAAAAAGTGAAAAGCACCGCTGAGATGTGATTTTTTTCACCAGATATTCTATTTTGCCCCTTTTACGGTCGGCTCAACACTTGCTCTATGTAAATGCACCGTTATAGGGCTAGTAGATGCAATAAGCTTGCCGCTTCTTTTCGCGTGCACAGCAAGTGTGTGAGTGCCTCGGTCAATATTGTTTAACTGCCACACTATATGGCTTTGTGGCGCACCATAAGGTTTTCCATCGAGTAACAATTGCAATTGCTCACCGATACCAAGCTTGCGATTGGTTTCTAATTGAATATTGATGATGCCTCGATTGCTGCGGATGGTCTCGTTGTGCTTGGGAGTCAGCATCGAGAGTTGTAATGGAAGAGGCTTCTCGGTTGTTTTCTCTGGCTTGTTTTGTGATGCAGTAGATGGCGTAGTCTGAGGTGCGAGCGATTCAGTACTTTCTACCTCAGGAGCTGGTGCGCTGGCTTCAAGGTTTGGCAGTGCGATCGCTTTTGCTCCTTTGTTTGGCGTATCACTAAAGTGAACCACGCCATTTTCATCTACCCACGTATACGCGACCTGCGCGAAGGCGATAGAGGCGATTAACAATCCGCTGAGTGCACACAGTGATGGAATAAGCTGAACTTTCATTGCTCACCTTCTCTTGTTCGATGATTTCACGTTTCAATGGCTTAGCTCTTTGACCTGTAAGGAAAAATTCTAAGCGTATTTTTATTATCCTCTTATGTTAAACGTCGAAGCTTGACTGGCGAATACAAAAAAGGCCCGCCTGCGAGGCGAGCCTAATATTTTATTGCTGTGTTTACATTTTACACAGTGTCGATCTTACACAGAGTAGTAAAGTTCGAACTCAACAGGGTGAGTTGTCATGTTCACACGCTCTACGTCCTGAGACTTAAGGTCGATGTATGAATCGATGAAGTCGTCAGAGAATACGCCGCCCGCTGTTAAGAACTCACGATCAGCATCTAGCTCTGCTAGCGCGTCTTTTAGTGAGTATGCAACAGTTGGGATTTCTGCTGCTTCTTCAGCTGGAAGATCGTAAAGGTCTTTATCCATCGCTTCGCCTGGGTGGATCTTATTCTTGATACCGTCAAGACCAGCCATAAGCATTGCTGCGAAACATAGGTATGGGTTCGCCGCTGGGTCACCGAAACGAACTTCGATACGACGTGCTTTCGGGCTTGGTACCACTGGGATACGGATTGAAGCAGAGCGGTTACGCGCCGAGTAAGCTAGCATTACTGGTGCTTCGAAGCCTGGTACAAGACGTTTGTACGAGTTGGTTGATGGGTTAGCGAATGCGTTGATTGCACGAGCGTGTTTGATGATACCACCGATGTAGTAAAGCGCCATTTCAGATAGACCGCCGTACTTGTCACCAGCAAATAGGTTTACGCCATCTTTTGCTAGAGACTGGTGAACGTGCATACCGCTGCCGTTGTCGCCAACAAGTGGTTTAGGCATAAACGTCGCTGTTTTACCAAACGCGTGAGCAACGTTGTGTACAACGTACTTGTAGATTTGGATTTCGTCAGCTTTGGTTGTTAGCGTGTTGAAACGAGTTGCGATTTCGTTTTGACCCGCCGTTGCCACTTCGTGGTGGTGCGCTTCAACAACAAGACCCATCTCTTCCATTACTAGACACATAGCAGAACGGATGTCTTGAGATGAATCTACTGGAGCTACTGGGAAGTAACCACCTTTAACGCCTGGACGGTGACCTTTGTTACCTTCTTCGTAGTCAGAACCTGTGTTCCATGCTGCTTCTACATCGTCGATCTTGAAGAAAGAGCCTGACATGTCTGTCGAGAACTTCACGTCATCAAATAGGAAGAATTCTGGCTCAGGACCGATAAGTACAGTATCTGCAACACCTGTAGAACGCATGAAGTCTTCAGCGCGTTTTGCGATAGAGCGTGGGTCACGGTCGTAGCCTTGCATTGTTGCAGGCTCTAAGATGTCACAACGGATATTTAGTGTTGCGTCTTCCGTGAATGGGTCAAGCACAGCAGAAGATGCGTCAGGCATCATTACCATGTCTGATTCGTTGATACCTTTCCAGCCAGCAACTGATGAACCATCGAACATTTTACCTTCTTCGAAGAAGTCTGCGTCGATTTGGTGAGCAGGGATCGAAATGTGCTGCTCTTTACCTTTTGTATCAGTGAAGCGTAGGTCAACAAACTTAACTTCGTTTTCTTGGATCAGCGATAGAACGTTTTCTACTGACATCTTGGATAACCTCCAGTGTTAATAAGCGGTAAAAGCTCGATTTATGAATTATTCATGAAACCTGGCATTGATTAATCAATTTGACTTTTCATTAATCGATGCTGTTTTAACTAAAGCCAAAACCGTGCCAAAAAAAATATTCCATTAATTTCAAGCAATTGTGTTTTTGAATGCTAGTTTGGTGCACTTGCTTGCACCAAAATGATCTTTGCTTGCACTATTATGGTGCCAAAAATCATTGTTGCACCATAATGTGACAGGTACATTGCGTATTCAGCCCATTTTTTGAGCAAGAGTCAATTTGAATTATGCATCGATTAGAATAAAGTTGCGTTTAATCAATTCGTTCTGAGGAAGAAAATGGGCATTAAGCGTAAAAATCGCAGAAATGCTCGGGAGTAGATCACATATTTCTAGGCTTTTTGCTAAAATCTGGTACATTATGGCCGTTTTTTTAATCAGCAAATGTCGCCAGAGAGCACCCGTTCTCAGCGTGGGGGCATTTCATCTATCTAAGTGAATCAATATCCATGGCTACTCCACAGATTGATAAATTAAGAAATATCGCGATCATCGCGCACGTTGACCACGGTAAAACGACGTTGGTTGACAAGCTGCTACAACAATCAGGCACGCTTGAGTCTCGCGGTGAAGCTGAAGAGCGAGTCATGGACTCGAACGACATCGAGAAAGAGCGCGGTATTACCATTCTTGCTAAAAACACAGCAATCGACTGGAACGATTACCGTATCAACATCGTAGATACTCCGGGACACGCGGACTTCGGTGGTGAAGTTGAGCGTATCATGTCGATGGTAGACTCTGTACTACTTATCGTTGACGCTGTTGATGGTCCAATGCCTCAAACGCGTTTCGTAACACAAAAAGCGTTTGCTCACGGTCTAAAACCAATCGTTGTAATCAACAAGATTGACCGCCCTGGTGCACGTCCTGATTGGGTTATGGACCAAGTGTTCGATCTATTCGACAACCTAGGTGCAACTGATGACCAGCTAGACTTTAAAGTAGTTTACGCATCAGCACTTAACGGTTGGGCTTCTCTAGAAGAAGGCGAAACTGGCGAGAACATGGAACCATTATTCCAAACTATCGTTGATGTTGTTGACGCGCCAAATGTTGACCTTGATGGTCCACTACAGATGCAAGTTTCTCAGCTAGACTACAGCTCTTACGTTGGTGTTATCGGCGTGGCTCGCGTAACTCGTGGTAGCGTTAAACCAAACCAGCAGGTAACCATTATTGGTGCTGACGGTAAAACTCGCAACGGTAAAGTGGGTACAGTAATGGGCTACCTTGGCCTAGAGCGTCACGAAGTGGAACAAGCTAACGCGGGTGATATCATCGCAATCACTGGTCTTGGCGAGCTGAAAATTTCTGACACTATCTGTGCACAAAACGCAGTAGAAGCATTACCACCATTGTCTGTTGATGAACCAACAGTAACGATGACGTTCCAAGTAAACACGTCTCCATTCGCGGGTAAAGAAGGTAAGTTCGTAACGTCACGTAACATCCTTGAGCGTCTTGAGAAGGAATTGGTACACAACGTTGCACTACGCGTTGAGCAAACAGACGATCCAGATAAATTCCGCGTATCAGGTCGTGGTGAACTTCACCTTTCTATCCTGATCGAAAACATGCGTCGTGAAGGCTTTGAGCTAGCAGTATCTCGTCCAGAAGTAATCATCAAAGAAGAAGATGGTCAGTTGATGGAACCGTTCGAAACGGTAACTATCGACGTAATGGAAGAGCACCAAGGCGGCATCATGGAGAACATCGGCCTACGTAAAGGTGAGCTGAAAGACATGTCTCCAGACGGTAAAGGTCGTGTGCGTATGGACTTCGTTATGCCATCACGTGGTCTGATCGGTTTCCAAACGGAATTCATGACACTGACTTCAGGTTCAGGTCTTCTTTACCATACGTTTGATCACTACGGCCCGCACAAAGGCGGTAACATCGGTCAACGTGTAAACGGTGTACTAATCGCGAACGCGATGGGTAAAGCGCTAACTAACGCACTGTTCAACCTTCAAGAGCGTGGTCGTCTATTTATCGGTCACGGTGTTGAAGTTTACGAAGGTATGGTTATCGGTATTCACAGCCGTGACAACGACCTAACGGTAAACGCACTGAAAGGTAAGCAGCTAACCAACGTTCGTGCATCTGGTACCGATGACGCACAGGTTCTTACTCCGCCAATCAAGATGACTCTTGAGCAAGCACTAGAATTCATCGATGACGATGAGCTAGTAGAAGTAACGCCTGAAAGCATCCGTATCCGTAAGAAGTTCCTAACGGAAAGCGACCGTAAGCGTGCTTCTCGTGGCGCGAAATAATTTTCGTTAAGCGATTCAATTAAGAAGAAGCCTCGAGTTATGCTCGGGGCTTTTTGTTTTCTGGAGTTGAATATGAACCCGATTATTATCACCGGTGGGCCTGGTGCGGGAAAAACAACATTGCTGAATGCGCTAGACGCGTGTGGTTACGCCACGTTTCCTGAAGGGTCTCGCGACTTGATTGAGCAGCAAAGCCAGTTAGAAAATGGTATTTTGCCGTGGACGAATTTACCTGGGTTTGCCAAGTTATGCCTTGGGTTGATGGACAAACAAAAGAGTGATGCGCGTTGTCATGATGTTGCGTTTGTTGATCGCGCCATCCCCGACATCATTGCATACCTACAAGTGGGCGGCTGTAAGGTTGACCAAGCTTTCTTAACCGAAAGCGCTGGGTACCATAGTCAGGTGTTTACTTGTCGACCTGAAGCATCCATTTACGTACAAGATGAAGTGCGTCCACACAGCTTTGAAGAAGCATTGGAGATTCATCAGTCGTTAGTGAGTGTCTATACTGAGTTGGGTTATGAAGTAGTAGAAGTGCCATGGGGAGCTGTGCCAGAGAGGGTAGGCTTTGTTCGAAGAGTCATCGGTTTACTCGGTGAGGTCGCCGACTAAAACCTCCTCACTAGGAGGAGGTCTAAATCATTTACTTTTGATTGAGCTTTTGTAGGAATTTATCGGACTCTGCAATCGCTTCGTTCATTTGTTTGATCGCAAACTGAATGTCTTTCTCTAAGCTAGAGAACTCACCTTGCAAAGAACCAATCGCACTGGCGTTAAGGTTGTGTTTTAAGTACAACGTGTTGTCACGTAGCGTATCCAGTACCGGTGTCATCTTTTTCTCTGCACGCTTCATAGCGCTAAGCATGGTTTTGTACGAGGCTTTGGTTTCACGTAGTTTTTGCTCGCTTGAACGACGCAGTTTCGCACTCGAGTACAGCTCTAGCTCATCTTGCCACTCATCAAACAGTGCGCCGGATACGTCTTCAATCGCAGCAATACGGTCACGTACGTCTTGAGCCGCTTTTTCGCTATCTTCGTATTTGTCATTGATGTTGTTGTAGACATTTTCTAGCTCACCACCATCAAAGTTGGTGATCGCAGACAAGGCTTCAAGTGCACTGGTGAATTCTTCTTGTGCATCTTGTTGAGATTCTTTGGCATCTTCGACGCGGTCGACCATAATATCTCGTTTATGATACCCAACCTGCTCCATTGCTGAGTAATAAGCAGATTGACACCCTGTTAAAGTGAAAATTGATAGTACAATTGCTAATAAATAAGGCATTCTTATGTCCTCGGCGCTAATTATGGGATGAACTATGAACCAGTTATCAGAGAGTTACAAGGCGAGATTAATCAATCTACTGCCAAGTTGCGTCGCGTTTTTTACGTACCTTCTTAAGCGATTAACGCATGACCGTGTGAATGTGAACGCGGGCTATCTTGCCTACATTACCTTGTTATCCATCGTGCCAATGCTGACGGTATTGTTATCAATATTGTCGAAATTTCCCGTTTTTGCGAACGTTGGTGAGGTGCTGCAAGGCTACATTATTGAGAATTTTGTGCCAGCTTCTGGAGAAGCTGTACATACGGCATTACAGGAATTTGTGGCGAATACGGGCAAAATGAGCGCGGTTGGCGGTGGGTTTTTATTCATCGCAGCGGTCATGCTGATTTCCAACATTGATAAGAACTTAAACTACATTTGGCGAGTTAAAGACAAGCGCCGTTTAGTCTTTTCATTCTCTATGTATTGGATGGTACTCACGTTAGGGCCGATCATGGTCGGTGCGAGTATTGCGGCGACGTCGTACGTGACTTCGCTGCAAATTTTAGAGAACGAGACATTATCTGGTGCGTTTAATTTATTTCTGCGTTGGCTACCGTTGTTGCTGTCCTTTTTTGCTTTTCTTGGCTTGTATATTCTAGTGCCGAATAAAAAAGTACACCTCGCTCATGGTGCCATGGGGGCAGCAGTCGCCGCGATACTGTTCGAGTTGAGTAAAAAAGGCTTTGCGCTTTACATCACTCAGTTTCCGTCTTATCAGCTCATCTACGGCGCGTTAGCGGCGATTCCTATCTTATTTGTTTGGGTGTATTTATGCTGGATGATCGTGTTATTGGGGGCGGAAGTTACGGCTGCGCTTGGTGAGCGAGAGCACTGGAGTGAAGATTTAGACATGATACACTCGACCGCTGAATCTCAGTTAACAGATGAAGGAAGCGAGAGTAGTGATAGCGCTAATTCAACGAGTCAGTGAAGCGGCCGTCCGCGTGGATGGTGAAGTCGTAGGAGAAATTGATCGTGGTCTGCTGGTCTTATTGGGCGTAGAGAAGGACGACGATGAAGCTAAAGCAAAGCGTTTAATGGAGCGTGTTACAACCTACCGTGTGTTCGAAGATGACGAAGGCAAGATGAACCTGAACGTTAAACAGGTGGAAGGTAAAGTGCTGGTGGTTTCTCAATTTACGCTGCCTGCGGATACAAAAAAAGGCACGCGAGCTGGCTTTTCTCGCGGTGCGCATCCTGTTGATGCAGAGCGCTTGTATGATTACTTTTCTGACTTGTGTGAAGAAGTCTTACCCACACAGCGTGGCCGCTTCGCTGCCGATATGAAAGTGTCCTTGGTGAATGACGGTCCTGTGACGTTTTGGTTGCAGGTCTAATCTGGTAACACAGGCGCCATAGTCTAAGCTTTAACTCCAAGCTCATGGAATTGGCTTGGAGTAATTTTTCCGACACTGATTAGTGTTGTGCTTTCAAAGGATTGATATGTTCAAACTCATTACTCCCAAAACCGATAATCAGATAAACAAGTATTATCAGTTTCGCTGGCAACTGCTTCGTGAGCCATGGCGTATGCCGATCGGCTCAGAGCGCGATGAATACGACGAAATGAGTCATCACCGCATGATTGTTGATGGTCGAGGTCGTCCTATGGCGATTGGCCGTTTATACATTACGCCGGACAATGATGGCCAGATCCGCTATATGGCGGTTAAAAATAATCGCCGTAGCAAAGGGATGGGTTCGCTGGTTTTGGTTGCACTAGAGTCGTTAGCACGCCAGGAAGGAGCGAAACGCTTGGTGTGTAATGCCCGTGAAGATGCCATCGCCTTTTATGAAAAAAATGGCTTTGAGCGTCGAGGTGAGCTGACCGATGAGCGTGGCCCTGTGCGCCATCAGCAAATGGTGAAGCAACTGGATCCGATGGCCAATGTGTTACGTCGCCCTGAATGGTGTACTGAGCTTCAACAGCGCTGGGAGCAACAAATCCCAATTAGCGACAAAATGGGGATCAAGATTAACCAGTACACGGGTTACCAGTTTGAATGCTGTGCGCAGCTTAATCCTAACCTTAATCCGCATAACACCATGTTCGCTGGGTCAGCTTTTACCTTAGCAACCCTGACAGGGTGGGGGATGACGTGGCTGCTGCTTAAAGAGCGTGGGCTGCACGGTGATATTGTGTTGGCCGACAGCTCGATTCGCTATCGTCAACCAGTCGAACAAAACCCCGTGGCGAGTACTTCGTTGGATGGGATCAGTGGTGACCTAGACCGATTGGAGTCGGGACGCAAAGCACGCATCGTTATTCACGTAGTGATTTATAGTGGTGACACGCCAGCTGTTGATTTTGTCGGTACCTATATGCTGATACCGAACTACTCGCAGTTACTCAGTTGCTGATGGGGTAAGCGCCGACTGATCTGCTGGGCGCTTATCTGTTTCACCTTCTTGCTCTGTCGGTGAGAGGGTTTGTTCTGCTGCGGAATTCGTGTCGGGTACTTCATCTTCTTCGATAACTTCTTCGTAAAGCTCTTCCTCTTGAGTCTCCAAATTGATGTTATCAATTACGATTGGCTGCTCGATGGAAGGTTCATTTTTCTGTGGAGTCTCAATATCAGTAGGCTCGGCCAGTTTTGATGCGTTCACGCACTCATTACGGTGGGTTTCGCCACTTAGTAGATCGCCTTCAATGTTTCCGCACGACTCTTCCAATTGATAAGTAATGCCACTTAGCGGGTTGTTGGCCATATCAAATGTTCCCCAAACCTTACCACTTATGGCTTTTCCTGAGATGGTGACCGGCGTTATGGCAACTTCCCCTCGTTGCGCGCTTAAACGCAGTGGACTTAAGGTAATGGCTTTGAGCGAATGATCCGCTTGGGACTTCAAGCGGGTATCTCGGAGATTGGCTTCCACTTCACCCGATAAGCTGTAGGCCAGCATGTTGCGATCACCTGATAACCCTTGTAGATCGAGGCTGAGATCGGAAAAACCATCAATAGCCAGTGTGTCGGGTAAAAAATAATCGTGGAAGAGCGATAAGGGAATACCATCAGCATTGACGTTGAGCGCCCAAGGTTGGCTCGGGGTACTCAAATCTATTTGTCCGATGCCTTCTACGTAGCCTTGCTTGAGTGGCGCAAAAAGGCGAGTCAATTGCCAAAAGCCATCTTTGCTTTGCATGGCAAGTGCTGCGTGAGACGTGAGTATTTGGTCATAGCTGGCGTTGACAACGCTGACTTCCAATTCGCCTTGCCAAAGGCCCCAACGTTGAGCAGACTGTTTAATATCAAGCTGTTGCCCTTCGATATTTAAACCGGAAAGTTGCCAATAAGGTTCGTGAGATAGCTGGATAATTTGGCTGCGCTCAATGTCGAGTCGTTCGATTGCAACATGCTCTAACTCGCTGGTGGCGGCGTGCCACCAATTTAGGTTGTCTTCTGGCTGTGTTGCCCACTTGAGGCCTTGAATAGAGGCTTCTTTGAGCTTCCATTGTGTTGGCGTGAACAATCCAGAAACTTGCACTCGACCTTGCTGCCAATCTAAGCTGAGCTCGTTGAGCTGGATTGTTCCTGGCTCGATAGCGGCACTCAAACGTGGCTCTATTGCGGTTTGCTGCTGGAATCGAACGCTATCCGCCTGCAATGACACTTGAGCTTTTGTCTTCCAGAGAGACCGTGGCAGTATGGCGTTTTCCACAGAAAGATCCAAGTTCTGCCAGTGCCAGTCGCCCCATTCAATATCGGCGTTAAGCAAATCTAAGCTATTAATATGATTAATGTTAAATGGTAGATCGTGCCAAGGTTTTGCAAGCAGTGATTGGCGCTGCGTATTATTCAGTTTCAGCTTGTTGATGGTCACATTTACTAAAGACCAGCCTTGAGGATACTGCTCCCCTTGCCCAGATATTTGACTATTACGCCAGTTAAAAGAGGTGCCATAAAGCGTACTGTCTTGCGGTTTGTAGTCTATATCGACTAAGACTTGATTAAAGGCTTCGCCATTCCAATAGAGTTGGTCAGCTGCAAGTTGAACTTCGCCATATGGTATTAATTGACCATTCCATTGTGGTGATTGAATTTGAAGGTCAATGCCATTGGCAGAGAACTGCTCGTCGGCGTAATCAATATTTTTGAGCGCGATTTGATGGAATAAAACGTTATCTAAAGGTGGGAGCTTTGGTGCGCCATACTGCAAGCTCATACCATCAATCAATAAACTATCAACGATCCATTTACCATTGCGATAAACATCGGGATTCATCCATAAATCGACTTGCTCGATGTAAGACGCATCGTCTCCGCTGGTGTTCACGCGTTGTAAAGTTAGGTGATAGGGAAAGCCATAACGCACGCTTTCGGCCCGGAAGGGAAGAGAAAAGGTGTTTGACAGCAAGCGCCAGGTTGCGTCCGCGTAAGATGTTGTTAGCAGCGCAATCGTAGCGGCTGGAATGGCAACTAAGATAACCAGTAACAGAAGTAGAACTCGACGCGCTGTTTTCATCTTTGCTAGAACCTACGTGTGTTATGAAATAAAACTAGATAGGCTTTAGCTTGTATCAATATTCTGTGGTATTCAATAAAAAGCCCCTCAAAAGAGGGGCTTGAAGCAATTTTTGTAACTTGGCCTACGTAAAGGTGATAAGTTAATGCCAACTTTTCACTGCGTTTACGCGAAGTCGCTGTTACTCGATTTAATCAATCTGAGGACCAGCCGCAACCAGAGATTTACCTTCAGCGTTGTCTGTGTACTTATCAAAGTTATTGATAAAGCGCGCTGCTAAATCTTTCGCTTTGCTTTCCCACTGAAGTGGGTCAACGTACGTGTCGCGAGGGTCTAGAATGCTAGGATCCACACCTGGTAGTGACGTTGGTACTTCAAGGTTGAAGATTGGAATGTGCTTAGTTGGTGCTTCTTCAATCGAACCATCAAGAATGGCATCAATAATTCCGCGTGTATCTTGAATAGAGATACGTTTGCCAGTGCCGTTCCAACCAGTATTCACTAGGTAAGCCTCAGCGCCTGCTGCTTCCATGCGTTTAACCAGTACTTCTGCGTATTTAGTTGGGTGAAGCGTTAGGAACGCCGCGCCGAAACAAGCAGAGAAAGTTGGTGTTGGCTCAGTAATACCGCGCTCTGTTCCCGCTAGTTTGGCGGTAAAGCCAGACAGGAAGTGGTACTTAGTTTGCTCGGGTGTCAATTTAGATACTGGAGGCAGTACGCCAAATGCATCGGCTGATAGGAAGATCACTTTATTCGCGTGACCGCCTTTTGATACTGGCTTAACGATATTATCGATATGGTAGATAGGGTAAGAAACACGTGTGTTTTCTGTTTTCGAACCATCATCAAAGTCGATAGAACCATCGCCACGTACTGTTACGTTTTCTAGCAGTGCATCACGACGAATTGCATTGTAGATGTCCGGCTCTGCTTCTTTCGAAAGTTTGATGGTTTTTGCGTAACAACCACCTTCGAAGTTGAAGACACCGTCATCATCCCAGCCGTGCTCATCATCACCAATTAGCGCACGTTTAGGATCAGTCGACAGGGTCGTTTTACCCGTACCAGATAGACCGAAGAATACCGCTACATCGCCATCTTTGCCCATGTTAGCGCTACAGTGCATTGATGCGATGTCTTTTAGTGGAAGGAAGTAGTTCATCATCGCGAACATACCTTTCTTCATTTCACCACCGTACCAAGTACCACCGATAAGTTGCATGCGCTCGGTTAGGTTAAATACGGTGAAGTTTTCTGAGTTCAGGCCTTGCTCTTCCCATTTTGGATTAGTGCATTTTGCGCCATTCATTACTACGAAGTCTGGTTCAAATGTCGCTAACTCTTCTTCCGTCGGGCGAATAAACATGTTTTTAACGAAGTGCGCTTGCCATGCGACTTCTGTGATAACACGAATGCTCAAACGTGTATCTGGGTTTGCACCACAGTAACCGTCAACAACAAACAAGCGTTTGTTAGAAAGCTGGTTTGTGACCAGTTCTTTTAGCTCGTCCCACACTTCAGGAGTGATTGGTTTGTTATCATTTTTCACTTGATCAGACGTCCACCACATATGTTCTTCTGTCGTAGCGTCTTTGACGATATATTTATCTTTTGGTGAGCGACCAGTAAAGATGCCAGTGTCAACGGCAACCGCACCTAGTTCAGTAACCACGCCGCGCTCATAACCGGTTAGGTCTTCACGCGTTTCTTCCTCAAACAACATTTCGTAGCTTGGGTTGCGAATAACCTCTTTTACGTTATGCAGTCCGTGCTTGGTTAGATCAAGTGTTGCAGCCTTAGTATGTTCCATAACGGTCATAGGTGCTCCTTATAAGGATTTTGTAGGGATTTTGTAAGAATGTTTTAATTTTAATCTGCTCACCATGCTAGCAACGGGGCGGGGAGAAAACAGGGAGATAGCTCAAAATTTGCCCATGATTTCAATAAGGTTTTAGGTAACCCGTCACATATTGGTGGGAATAGTCTATCGTGCACGCAATCCTTTGCGCTAGGGCAAAATCATTATTAATTGTTTAAAATTAAGCAGTTGTTTTATTACGCTTGAGGCTAGTTATTACGAGGGGTTGATCACAAAAAGGCCAGCATTAAGCTGGCCTTTTGTAGGGTAAATTACGTGCTTGATAAGCTATGTAAATTAATGCAGGGTTTTCTTGTCTGTAGAAGCTTGTGCATACAGTTCAGTGACTTCAGATTCGTCGAACGTATAAGTTGTGCCACAGTAATCACAATGTAAAGAAACTGATCCAACTTCTGCCAAAATGTCATAAATTTCAGCTTTCTCAACGGTGATGATTGCTGCACCGCTACGCTCACGAGAACAGCCACAATGGAACTCGACAGGTTGCGGCTCGTACAGACGTACTTTGTCTTGGTTATATAGTCGATACAATAACTCGTTCGCTTCTAAACCAAACAATTCTTCATCTTTTACTGTGTCAGTGAGCTGCTCTAGATGTTCGAAATCATCTGGAGAGCCAGTGCCGTCAGGGATCACTTGAATCAACATACCTGCTGCGTGTGCTTTGCCTTCATGCTCACCAGTGCGGATCCATAGGCGCGTTTTTAACTGCTCTGAGTTTGCAAAGTAGCCTTCTAGCACTTCTGCTAAAGTGTCACCTTCTAATCCACGACGCCTTGGTAACGCTCGCCGTTTTTCGGTTCGATGGTGATCACAAGGTAGCCCTTACCCATTAGATCGTGAATGTTTGCGTCATCGGCAATATCGCCTTCCCAGCGAGCTACGCCACGAACACGTTGGTTATGGTCACCGTTGATAACGGCAAGAGACACAGGACCGTCGCCTTGTAGCTGGATGGTGATCGAACCTTCGAACTTAAGAGTGGCAGTTAAAAGAGTAGTTGAAACGAGTAGCTCACCCAGCAGTTTCTCTATTGCTGCCGGATATTCCTTGCTGGAGATAACACGTTGGTACGCTTCATCCAATTGTACCAACTCGCCACGTACTGAAAGATCTTCGAATAGGTAGCGGTTTAAAACATTATTTGCCATGGAGTGCTTTCCTCGTTGGTAATTCCGGCTTTTATTGGTGTTTGAACTTAATGATGTCTCGGCGCTGCTTTTTATCTGGGCGGCGTTCCGGACTTGGGTTGTGGGCATTAAGCTTACGTTGAGTCGCGTGTTCCTCACGTTTCGCGATACTCTCATTGGTTTCGCGATATAAGGTTTGTGCGATGGGAGCGCCTCGGCGTTGATCTGAGATTTGTTCGATTATCACGATTTTTTCTTCGTTGCCTTGACGAAGTCTGACTTCAGCGCCCACTTCAACGATTTTACTCGGCTTGCTTCGTTGGCCATTATAGTGGACTTTACCGCCATCGACCATGTTACGCGCGATGGAGCGGGTTTTGTAAAATCTTGCGGCCCATAGCCATTTATCTAGCCTAACGGCTTCATTTAGGGAACTCATAGAACACTACGCTATCTAATCACTGCCCGAATACAGCAATGAGTGATGGATTATTCACCTACAGATGGAGTCAAGGCGTATTTTTTTCAAGGGAGTTGGCAAAAACTGCATAAGAAAAAGGTATGAAAGACAACTTGTGATATAGTTCACTGCTCTTTGTTGAGTAATAATTTTATTGCAAATTTAGCAATTTAAAGTCGATAGCTATCGTTATAGCTTAAATGACGGACGTTAGAATAAAGGAATCCATTCAGTGAAACGTTTAGAGCTAAGTGCAGGATTATCAAGCAGACCGCTACTGGCTCAGATCAAGTCCAATCATTATACCATTCAAGCCAAACTTAGCTTGTTGCTTACCTGTCTGTTTATTGCGATAACCGGATGGATACTTGGCAAAATTGTGTGGTTAGCCATACCTCAATCGTCGGAAGTGCCGCAATGGCGTCCATCGGCGAGTAGCGTTGCTGCGAGCAATAAAGGCGACGCGATAGATTTTAATGCCCTTCAGAATGCCAACCTATTCGGTAAATACACTGAGCAAAAAGCGGCGGTTGTAGAACAGCCTATTGTTAAAGACGCCCCTAAGACGCGCCTTAACCTTACGCTGGTCGGTGCGGTTGCAAGTAGTGATGCCAACACCAGCCTTGCTGTTATTGCTAACCGAGGTAAGCAAGCTACGTACGGTTTGGGTGAAGAAATCGAAGGGACACGTGCGACACTAAAAGCGGTATTGGTGGATCGCGTCATCATTGATAACCAAGGTCGAGACGAGACCTTAATGATGGAAGGTATAGAATATAAGAAGCTATCTGAATCGCCGCAGGTAGCTAGGGCGCAAGCTCAGCGAGCAGAAGCAGCGACGTCTGACGTTGGAGAGAAATTAGAGCAAATCCGCGAGGAAATTGCGAAAGATCCACAAAGCGTTTTTAAATACATCACCATTTCACCCGTCAAAAAAGACGGAGACATTGTTGGTTATCGAGTATCACCTGGTCGTGATGCCGCATTATTTAATGATGTAGGACTACAACCTGGCGATATTGCGGTTCAACTGAACGGGATCGATTTAAGTGACCCGTCTTCTTCAGTACAACTGATGCAAGTGATGAGCGATCCGCAAGAATTAAATTTAACTGTTGAGCGAGACGGCCAACAGTACGATATCTATATCCAATTGTAAGACTTAGGCAACCGGCGTAAGTTCAGGGAGACATACGTGAAACATTGGTTCAGCAAAAGTGCTTGGCTACTAGCAGGAAGTTTACTCTGCGTACCAGGTGCAATGGCAAACGAATTTAGTGCGAGCTTTAAAGGCACTGATATTCAAGAATTCATCAACATAGTGGGTCGTAACCTCGAAAAGACCATCATTGTTGATCCTTCAGTACGCGGTAAAATCGATGTCCGCAGCTATGACGTTCTTAACGAAGAGCAATACTACAGCTTTTTCCTTAATGTCCTTGAAGTATACGGTTACGCAGTCGTAGAAATGGACAATGGGGTACTTAAGGTTATCAAAGCAAAAGACTCAAAAACCTCAGCAATCCCTGTGTTAGGTGATGGCAGCGCGCAAGGCGATAGTGTTATCACTCGAGTTGTCGCGGTGCGTAATGTGTCGGTTCGAGAGTTGTCTCCTCTACTTCGTCAACTGATTGATAATGCCGGTGCCGGTAACGTGGTTCATTATGATCCAGCGAATATTATCTTGATTACTGGTCGTGCGGCAGTAGTGAATCGCTTAGCAGAGATCATCAAGCGTGTTGACCAAGCCGGTGATAAAGAAATTGAATTGGTGGAGCTGCGTAATGCATCTGCTGCTGAAATGGTACGCATTGTCGAAGCACTGAATAAAAGTGCGAATCAGAAAAGCACGCCAGAGTTCCTTGAACCTAAAATTGTGGCCGATGAACGTACTAACGCGATTTTAATTTCTGGTGATCCAAAAGTAAGAGCCCGCTTGAAACGTTTGATTCGTCAACTTGATGTTGAAATGGCGACAAAAGGTAACAACCGAGTTGTGTACCTGAAAAATGCGAAAGCTGAAGACTTGGTGGATGTATTGAAAGGTGTTTCCGATAACCTGCAAGCTGAAAAGCAAGCCGGTCAGAAAACATCAGGTGCATCGCGTGGTGAGGTCGTCATTGCTGCTCACGCTGCAACTAACTCGTTAGTTTTAACAGCGCCGCCAGATATTATGATGGCATTACAAGACGTCATTTCTCAACTCGATATTCGTCGTGCTCAGGTTCTTATTGAAGCGTTAATTGTCGAAATGTCTGAAGGTGATGGTATTAACCTAGGTGTTCAGTGGGGTTCGTTAGAAACGGGTGCTGTAATTCAGTACGGTAACTCAGGAGCCCCGATTGGTCAGGTGATGGTTGGTCTAGAAGAAGCAAAAGATCAAACCCGAACTGAATACTATACCAACTCTAATGGCGAACGAACGCCATATGATGTTACTGAATCAGGTGACTACTCTACGCTAGCGTCAGCACTTAGCGGAGTAAATGGTGCGGCAATGAGTATTGTCATGGGTGACTGGACAGCGCTAATTAGTGCTGTTGCTTCTGACTCCAACTCAAACATTCTATCTTCTCCGAGTATTACCGTAATGGATAATGGCGAAGCATCATTTATTGTGGGTGAAGAGGTTCCGGTTATTACGGGCTCTACGGCTGGCTCAAACAACGACAACCCATTCCAAACGGTTGACCGTAAAGAAGTCGGTATCAAACTCAAAGTAGTGCCACAAATTAACGAAGGTGACTCTGTACAGTTAAACATTGAACAAGAAGTTTCCAACGTATTAGGCGCAAACGGTGCGGTTGACGTTCGCTTTGCTAAACGACAGTTAAACACCTCTGTCATGATCCAAGATGGTCAGATGTTGGTTCTTGGTGGTTTGGTCGATGAACGCGCACTTGAAAGTGAGTCTAAAGTGCCGCTATTGGGTGACATTCCGGTACTTGGCCATCTGTTCAAGTCAACTAGCACGCAAACAGAAAAACGTAACTTGATGGTGTTCATCAAGCCGACGATTATTCGCGATGGTGTGACGGCCGACGGTATTACGCAGCGTAAATACAACTTTATTCGCGCAGAACAGCTTTACAAAGCGGATCAAGGTTTGAAGTTGATGGCTGACGAGAAGATCCCGGTTATGCCTGCCTTTGGCCAGGAGCGTCAGCACCCAACAGAGATTCAAGCGTTTATTGATCAAATGGAAAACAACTAATGGTTGATATGTTAGACACAGCGCCAAGTATGCGTCGTCTGCCATTCAGTTTTGCCAACCGCTTTAAACTGGTGCTGGAGACAGAGCATCCTGAGCGTCCACCTATTCTTTACTATGTCGAGCCGCTTAACCCTGCGGCTCTGGTTGAAGTCCGTCGTGTATTAAAGAAAAGCTTCGTACCGCAACCTATCGATAAAGAAGCCTTTGATAAAAAGCTGACTGAAGCATATCAACGCGACTCGTCTGAAGCGCGTCAGTTGATGGAAGATATTGGTGCTGATAGCGATGATTTCTTCTCTTTGGCTGAAGAACTGCCGCATGATGAAGACTTATTAGAATCGGAAGACGATGCGCCAATCATCAAATTGATCAACGCCATGTTGGGCGAAGCGATCAAAGAAGGTGCGTCGGATATTCATATTGAGACGTTCGAGAAAACCCTTTCGATTCGTTTCCGTGTCGATGGCGTATTGCGTGAAGTTCTGACCCCAAGTCGTAAGCTAGCGCCTTTGCTGGTTTCTCGTGTGAAGGTTATGGCTAAACTAGATATCGCAGAAAAGCGTGTGCCTCAAGATGGCCGTATTTCGTTGCGTATCGGTGGTCGTGCGGTGGACGTGCGTGTATCGACGATGCCGTCCTCTCATGGGGAGCGCGTGGTAATGCGTCTGTTGGATAAAAACGCGACTCGTCTTGATTTACATAGTTTGGGCATGACCCCTTCAGTGCATGACAACTTCCGTCATTTGATTGGCCGCCCTCACGGTATCATCTTGGTGACGGGCCCGACAGGTTCTGGTAAATCCACCACCTTGTACGCTGGCTTGCAAGAGATCAATAGCAACGAACGCAACATTCTAACGGTTGAAGACCCGATCGAATTTGATATTGATGGCATCGGTCAAACTCAGGTGAACCCAAAGGTCGACATGACGTTTGCGCGCGGCTTGCGTGCCATTCTGCGTCAGGACCCGGATGTGGTGATGGTCGGTGAGATCCGTGACTTAGAAACCGCACAAATTGCAGTGCAAGCGTCCTTAACGGGTCACTTGGTAATGTCGACTCTCCACACCAACACCGCAGTGGGTGCGATTACGCGTCTACGTGATATGGGTATTGAGCCATTCCTTATTTCTTCTTCGTTATTAGGGGTGCTAGCGCAGCGCTTAGTTCGAACGCTTTGTCCAAGCTGTAAAGAGCCGTATGAAGCCGATGCGGAACAGAAAAAACTGTTTGGTATGGAAGCGCATGAACCGTTAGAACTGCACCGAGCAAAAGGCTGTGAAGCGTGTAACCAAAAAGGCTACCGAGGTCGAACAGGTATCCACGAGCTCATTATGGTTGATGAGCAAGTGCAAGAGTTGATTCATCGAGAGTCTGGTGAACAAGAAATTGAGAGAGCCGTTCGCGCCCATACGCCAAGTATTCGCAGTGATGGTTTAAGCAAAGTACGTCGTGGCATTACGTCACTTGAAGAAGTGATGCGAGTGACGAAGGAAACCTAATGGCGGCATTTGAGTACAAAGCGCTAGATGCAAAAGGCAAGCATAAAAAAGGCACGATAGAAGGGGACAACGCCCGACAAGTGCGCCAGCGACTCAAAGAGCAAGGGATGATCCCGATTGAAGTGGTCGAGACGAAAGCTAAAACGGCTAAGTCTTCAGGTTCAGTCAGCTTTAAGCGCGGCATCTCGACATCTGAGCTGGCACTCATCACACGGCAATTGTCTACGCTAGTCCAATCAGGAATGCCTTTGGAAGAGTGTTTGCGTGCGGTATCTGAGCAGGCTGAAAAGCCGAGGATTCGTTCTATGTTGGCTGCTGTTCGCTCGAAAGTAACAGAGGGTTATCCGCTTGCCGACAGTTTTGCCGATTACCCACACGTGTTTGATGAACTGTACCGCTCTATGGTTGCGGCGGGCGAAAAATCAGGTCACCTCGATACCGTATTAGAGCGTTTGGCAGACTATGTCGAAAACCGCCAAAAGATGCGATCTAAATTGCTTCAAGCCATGATTTATCCTGTAGTTTTGGTGGTATTCGCGGTTGTCATCGTTTCGTTCTTATTGGCGACAGTGGTTCCTAAAATCATTGAACCCATCATTCAGATGGGCCAAGAGTTACCTCAATCGACGCAATTTTTACTGGCAGCCAGTGAGTTTGTGCAAGATTGGGGGCTGATTATTTTCGTTGTGCTGGTGGCGCTTTTCTATGGCCTCAAACTGGCGTTGCAAAAGCCAGACTTTCGCTTAGCTTGGGACAGAAAAATCTTGAGCTTACCGCTAATAGGTAAGATCTCTCGAGGTTTGAATACCGCACGATTCGCACGAACGCTTTCGATCTGTACTTCCAGTGCGATTCCAATTCTAGAGGGTATGCGCGTTGCGGTAGATGTTATGTCTAACCGTTATGTGAAGCAGCAAGTGTTGCTTGCAGCGGATAACGTTCGAGAGGGCGCTAGTTTGCGTAAGGCGTTGGACCAAACCCGCTTGTTTCCACCAATGATGCTACACATGATCGCCAGTGGTGAGCAAAGTGGTGAATTAGAGAGCATGTTGACGCGGGCAGCCGATAACCAAGATCAAAACTTTGAATCAACAGTCAATATTGCTCTGGGTGTGTTTACTCCTGCGCTGATTGCATTAATGGCTGGATTAGTGTTGTTCATTGTGATGGCGACCTTGATGCCAATGTTAGAAATGAATAACTTGATGAGCGGATAATTTCGAATTAAGACGTGTCTACTAACGGCATGGCTTTAATCTAACTTTCGGAGAAAAAAATGAAGTTTAAGCGTAGTAAACAACAGGGTTTTACACTTTTAGAAGTGATGGTTGTTGTGGTTATCCTAGGTATTTTGGCAAGTTTTGTTGTTCCAAACCTATTGGGTAACAAAGAGAAGGCTGACCAACAAAAAGCGATTACGGACATTGTCGCGTTGGAAAATGCCTTAGATATGTACAAGTTGGATAACAGCGTTTACCCAACAACGGACCAAGGTCTAGAAGCATTGGTTAGTAAGCCATCTAACCCAGAGCCACGCAACTACCGTGATGGTGGTTACATCAAACGTCTTCCTAATGACCCTTGGGGCAACCAGTACCAATACTTAAGCCCAGGTGATAACGGTACAATCGATATCTTCACTCTAGGCGCAGATGGCCAAGAGGGTGGAGAAGGTCCAGCTGCAGATATTGGCAACTGGAACATGCAAGACTTCCAATAATTGAGCCTAAGCCAGCACTAATGAAACAAATGCGAAAACATAACGGTTTTACATTGATAGAAATTCTATTGGTGCTGGTTTTGCTATCTCTTACGGCTGTGGCCGTGATCTCGACGTTACCGACTAGCCAAAAAGATCTTTCCAAACAGTATGCTCAAAGCTTTTTTCAGCGTTTACAGCTGCTCAATGAAGAAGCTGTGCTGAGCGGTAAAGATTTTGGCGTTCGAGTGGATGATGCCAAATCGACCTACGCTCTACTGAGTTTAACCTCAGAAGGTTGGCAGCCTCTGAAATTAAAGCAGATTCCGAGCAAAACCAAGCTAGAAGAAGATATTACGCTACAACTCGAACTCGGCGGTGGTGCTTGGGATAATGATGAGCGCTTATTCAAACCAGGTTCTCTTTTTGATGAAGACATGTTCGCAGAAGAAGAGGACGAAAAGAAAATTGAGCCACCGCAAGTGTTTATCTTTTCCAGCGCCGAAGTCACGCCATTTACCCTGTCTTTTTTTCCGCAAAATGGTGATGCCTTTAATGACGGTTGGCGAGTCATTGGCAAAGAAAGTGGACAAATTTTGTTATTAGCTCCGGGCGAAGAAGTGAAAGAGGATGAGAATGCGCAATTTTAAGCAAGCTCGCCCAAATTTGAGTCATCGCCGGATGAGAGGCATGACCTTACTGGAAGTATTGGTCGCACTGGCAATTTTCGCCACCGCTGCCATCAGTGTCATTCGCTCCGTGAGCCAGCATATTAATACAATCAGTTATTTAGAAGAAAAAATGTTTGCAGCCATGGTTGTGGATAATCAGATGGCAAATGTGATGTTGAATACCGGAGAACTCAAAGCGAAAAACGGCACAGAAGAGCTGGCAGGACGCACTTGGTTCTGGAAAGTCACGCCAGTCGCCACGACGCAGCCATTGCTGAAAGCATTTGATGTGAGCGTCTCGGTAGAGAAAAGCGCGAGCCCTGTAGTAACGGTACGAAGCTATGTGGCGCAATAATCATCCCCGCGCAAACACGCGCCAAAGGGTAAAAGGTTTTACACTTATTGAAGTGTTGGTATCGATTGCCATCTTTGCCAGTTTAAGCGTCGCTGCGTACCAAGTGGTATCGCAAGTACAGCGTAGCAATGCGCTATCACAAGAACGAACCCAACGCTTAAACGAAATTCAGCGTGCCATGGTGATGATGGATAACGATTTTCGTCAAATGGCGATGCGTCAAACACGTACTAATGGTGAAGAGCCTGCTAGCCGGCTAATTTTTTGGTCCGATTACCTGTTGGACTCCGATACTAAAGGGCTGATGTTTGCCCGTTTAGGTTGGCACAACCCTCAGCAGCAGTTCCCTCGTGGAGAAGTAACCAAGGTTGGCTATCGCTTAAAAGAAGAAACACTGCAGCGAGTATGGTGGCGCTATCCTGATACGCCGGTTGGGCAACAAGGTACTGTTACTCCATTGCTAACGCAGGTCGAGTCATTTGATATGCGTTTCTATGATGGTAAGCAATGGAAAAAAGAGTGGGCTGAAGAAAAAGCGCTGCCGAAAGCGGTTTCTGTTGTTCTCACTCTCAAAGACTATGGAGAAATTGCCCGCACTTATCTCACTCCTGATGGCACATTGAGTCAGAAAGATGAAAGTTCAGGAGACAGCAATAATGGTTAACCGTCAACGCGGTGTTGCTTTGATTATAGTGTTGATGTTGCTGGCGATTATGGCGACGGTTGCTGCCAGTATGTCGGAACGTTTGCTCTTGCAGTTTCAGCGAGGCGCTAATCAAATCAATTACCAGCAAGCGTACTGGTACAGCCTTGGCGTCGAGGCGCTAGCAAAAGTGGGTATCGAACAAAGTTATAAAGACACCGACACGATTAATATGAGTCAACCGTGGGCGATAAAAGAGCAAGTCTATCCGTTAGATTATGGTCAAGCGGCGGGACGAATTAGAGACAAGCAAGCGTGCTTTAATCTAAATGTATTGAGTCGTGTGCAACCAACGGGTCAGCAAATTACAAGACCATATTTAGTGAATGTATTGCAGCGCCTATTAGAAGAGTTGGATGTCGAGCCATATCAAGCAGAAATCATTGCAGACTCTACTTGGGAATACATTGATGCTGATGACTCTGTCCGTTCGACTACTGGGGTTGAAGACAGCACATATGAAGCGATGAAACCTTCCTATTTGGCATCAAATGGTTGGATGGCAGATGCTTCCGAGTTACGGGCTGTCTATCAGGTGAGCGGTGAAATTTTCCAAAAATTGGAGCCGCTGGTCTGTGCATTACCAAGTGATGACTGGCGTTTAAACGTGAATACGATTGATGTTGAGCAAGCTCCGATTTTGGTGGCAATGTTCTCACCAAACTTAAGCAGTAGTGATGCGATTCAGCTAATTGAAAAACGCCCATTTGATGGGTGGGATAGCATTGATGAATTTTTAGCAGAGTCAGAAATGGCTGGCTTAAGTGAAGATGTAAAGAAAAACGCCAAAGGCTATTTGGGTGTAGATAGCGCCTTTTTTGAATTGGATGCACAAGTGTTGGTGGATGAATCACGTGTACGTATCCGAAGCCTTTTGCAAAGTACAAATAGAGAAACGGTGACCGTAGTTCGCCGTCGTTTTGGAGGGATCAGTGAGCGAGTTTCTGACCGTTCGGCTGAGTAGCGAACAACAAAGTACCATTCCTTGGGTGGTGTGGTCGACAGATCAACAGGAAGTGATTGCTAGCGGTGAAATCGCCGGGTGGGAACACTTAGATGAATTGGTCTCATATGCTGGTCAGCGCCAAGTTGTGGCGCTGTTGGCGAGTAATGATGTAGTCCTGACGCAAGTGGATATACCACCTGGTGCAACACGCCAATTCGAGGCTATGTTACCGTACTTAGTGGAAGACGAAGTTGCTCAGGACGTTGATGGCCTGCACTTTAGCGTGTTGGGTAAACAAGCGGATAAAGCGCAGATTTGCGCAGTTGAACGTGCTTGGATTCAGACTGTACTGCAACGTTTCTCAAGCCAAGGTATCGCCATTAAACGCATTTTACCCGATGTGCTTGCGTTACCGGTTCGTGGAGATCACAGCAGTGCTGCAATGATTGGCGAGCAATGGCTAATTCGTCACTCTGCGACAGAGGGCGCGGTTGTCGACGCTTCTTGGTTAGACCTTTACCTCTCTTCTTATCTACAAAATCATGAAGGTTGGAAGCTCGATTGCTTTAGCTCGGTCCCGGAATCTGCGTTACCTGAAATATGGGATCCGCAACCAGAAGAAATGACGATGGCTTTACTGGCGAAGGGGGTGACAGAAAGCAAAGTCAATTTGCTGACTGGGATCTTCAAGCCGAAATCTTCTTGGGGTAAATACTGGAAGCTCTGGCAAAAAGCCACCATTGCTGCGGGGGTGCTTATCGTCGTCATGGTTGCGCAGCAGTTGCTCGTGGTCCACAAGTACGAAGCACAAGCTCAAGCGTATCGTGAGGAGAGTGAGCGTATTTTCCGCCAGGTGTTCCCAAATAAACGACGCATTCCTACCGTTAGTTACCTCAAACGACAAATGGATGATGAAGAGCGCCGCTTATCTGGTGGAAGTGGTCAGCAGGCAATGTTGTCATGGTTGGCGGCATTACCCGCGACGCTTGGTCAGGTCAGCGACTTGGAGATCACTAGCTTTAAATACGACGGACAACGTGGCGAAGTACGTATTCAGGCTCGTAGTTCAGACTTCCAACCTTTTGAGCAGGCTCGTGTGAAATTGGCAGAGAAGTTTAATGTTGAGCAAGGTCAGTTGAACCGTAGCGATAACGTTGTGGTTGGCAGCTTTGTTTTGAAGCGTTTGTGAGGTGATGATGAAAAACTTAATTTCTCAAGCTCAGGTTTGGTGGAGCAGCATCTCGCAGCGTGAGCAGCGTTTGGTCATGGGATGTGGCGCTATTGCCGTTATCGGTATTATTTATTGGGGTTTATTACAGCCAATGAGCCAACGTGCGGAGCTAGCTCAGTCACGTATTCAAAGCGAAAAACAGTTGCTAGCTTGGGTACAAGATAAAGCGGATGGCATCACTGCACTGCGAAAAAGCAGCGGTGTGAGCTACTCTAGTCAACCGTTGAATCAGTTGGTTTCTTCTTCAGCTCGTCGTTATAAAGTTGAGTTGATTCGCGTACAACCTCGTAATGAGAGCGTTCAAGTGTGGATCAAACCACTCGCGTTTAATCAACTAGTGGATTGGTTACGTTACTTGAAAGAGCAACAGGGTATTGAAGTCGAATTTTTAGATATCGACCGAACAGAGCAAGCGGGCATGATCGATGTAAACCGCCTTCAGTTTAAGCGAGGTTAAGGTGAAGCGAGCAGTACTTTACGTTGTTATCTTTATCGTCTTTTTTTCAGTCAGTCTTTTCATGGGATTACCAGTCTCTTGGGTGTTACAACAAGCACCAACAGTGAGAGGCCTGGACATTCAAGGAGCCAACGGTTCGGTATGGCAAGGTCAAGCTGCTAGTATTCGTTGGCAGCGCCAGAACCTTGGAGAAGTTAATTGGGATTTCCAATGGTCGAGTCTACTGACAGGTAAAGCTGAGTTTGCTGTGCGCTTTGGTCGTGGTAGTGAAATGGACGTTCGTGGGCGCGGTTTTGTCGGCTATAGCTTAAGTGATGGCCCTTATGCCAAAAACTTAGTTGCCTCGATTCCGGCGGTAAAAGTTGTTGAGCAAGCGCGCCTCCCTGTGCCTGTTGGTGTTGATGGGCAGCTTGAGCTGAATATTCGTCATGCGACTTATGCTGCGCCTTGGTGTAAGAACGGTGAAGGCACTTTAGTATGGAATGCCAGTGGTATTCAAAGCCCCGTTGGCAGCTTAGATCTCGGTCCTGTGATTGCCGATATAAACTGTCAGGATAGTGTATTGACGGCAACTGGTGAGCAGAGCAGCAAACAAGTCTCTGCGGCGTTTTCCGCTGAACTGATGCCTAATCAACGGTACTCAACCAAAGCGTGGTTCAAACCTGGTGCAGAGTTCCCATCCAGCATGGGGGAGCAACTGAAATGGTTGGGTAAGCCGAATGCTCAAGGTCAATATGAGTTTAATTACCAAGGGCGCTTCTAACCTATCGTGACAAAATCCAATATCTTAAAAGAGCTGCTATTGTGCAGCTCTTTTTGCTTTTGGATCATCGTAAGCTAAAACCTCTATTCGCTGTACATTGGGAATGAATGGAAATTTAAAGCCATGATTTTTAATTGATTTGTTTTCTTTCGTTCAGCTTTACAGGCAATTGGAACATAGTAGGCCAAATACTCCAAGTGTTGTACAGAAGGTCAAAAAGAAAAGGCCACGAAGATATTCGTGGCCTTTCTATTGCTAGAATTTTGTGCTCTAAATTTTACCGATAGGGCGCTTAATCTTTGCGTTGTAAAATCTCATTCCAAGGTAAATCCGCATCACCAAGAACAATAAAGTTCGGGTTTTCTAGTGTTTCCCGCTCGTTATATGACAGCGGTTCTAATTGCGTGCTGAGAATACGTCCGCCAGCTTCTTCAACAATGCATTGTGTCGCAGCGGTGTCCCACTCACCTGTTGGACCTAGTCGGAGATAGCAATCTACCGCCCCTTCCGCGACGAGGCATGCTTTCAATGCTGCAGAACCGAGCGGTATTAAGTCGTAATTCCAGGCGCTGCTCATACGGTTAGTAATACGATTGATGTCTTGGCGACGACTAATAGCAATTGCGATGCTTTGCTCTGGCTGTTCGTGTTTGTGTGTATGGATTTTGACGCTGTCCGACATGTCGGGAATTTTCCAGGCGCCTTTGCCATTATAAGCGTAGTAAGTCACGCCAGATACAGGGCCGTAAACGACGCCCATGGTTGGTCGATTGTTGTCGACCAACGCAATAATAGTGGCAAAGTCACCACTGCGAGCGATGAATTCTTGAGTACCATCAAGAGGGTCGACTAACCAATAACGTTCCCACTGAGCGCGTTGCTCTAAGCTTATGTCTGCGTCTTCTTCTGACAACACGGGAATGTCAGGCGTCAGATCACTCAAGCGTTCAGTGATGAACTTGTGAGCTGCAATATCCGCACTTGTTACGGGAGTTTCGTCACTTTTGGTGTAGGCCTCGTATTGCTTCTTTTCATATATTTCGAGGATCATTTGCCCAGCACTGCGGGCAATCTCGATGACTTGAGGAAGTAGGTGAGATAGATCTTTTGTCATTGGCATAAGTGATAGTCCTTACTCACAGTGTTATTCGGTTCTAATGACCGTTATTGGTTATGCTTGTGAGTGGTGTTTGGTAAGTGTTTCAGTGCCAACATTAGCGCTGTGATGCTTCGTGCTTCACAGAAATCCATGTGAGTTAATAACTCTTCGGCTTGCGCAAGTGGCCAACGCACAATTTCCAGTGGTTCAGGCTCATCGCCTTCTTGCTTCTCTGGATAAAGCGCCTGTCCTAAAAATAGAGTCATTTTGCTCGAAAAGTAAGATGGCGCGAGGATAACTTGTTTCAACGGGGTTAACTGATTACAGCCAAAGCCGATTTCTTCTTTTAACTCACGATCCGCAGCTTGGTGTGGTGTTTCTCCTGGGTCAATCAGCCCTTTTGGGAAACCTAGCTCGTAACGTTCAGTTCCAGCGGCGTATTCACGCACCAGTAATAAATCGCCTTGTTCTGTTACAGGGACTACCATTACAGCATCTCGTCCACTTGGCTTCATACGCTCATAAGTACGATGCTCACCATTGGAAAAACGAAGGTCGAGCGCTTCCACAGCAAACAGTTTGGATTTTGCAACCGTCTGGCATGAGAGTATCTCTGGTGGGGTTCGTTTCGGCATGACGCTGGCTCCTTGGTGTCGTTGGCGTTTACGAGATGCGTAAGATTCTTAATATATGAGAACTCCGCCTGAGTTTCTAGCGGATTTTACGAGTCGAGCTAAGCATCTCAGCATCACCTCAGTATCGATACAAAAATGGGAGACCGAAGCCTCCCATTTTCTGACAGTGTTTACTCTTAGTAGTAAGAGTGATCACCACGGTCATGTTCTGTAGCATCACGAACTGCGGTTAGTTCACCAATGAACTGGTTTAGCAGCTCTTTCTCGATGCCTTCTTTTAGTGTTACGTCAACCATAGAACAGCCATTACAACCGCCACCAAATGCAACAATCGCAACACCGTCTTCAGTGATCTCAACCAAGTTTACGTGACCACCGTGGCCAGCAAGTTGTGGGTTCACTTGAGTTTGGATAACGTACTCAACGCGCTCAACCAGTGGTGCGTCGTCCGCAACTTTACGCATTTTAGCGTTAGGTGCTTTTAGCGTTAACTGAGAGCCCATTTTATCGGTAACAAAATCGATTTCAGCGTCTTCAAGGAATGGCAGGCTTAGCTCATCAACGTAAGCTGAAAAACCGCTGTAAGAGAGTTCAGTGTCGGTCGATTCTACTGCTTCTGGTGGACAGTAAGACACGCCACACTCAGCGTTTTGTGTACCTGGGTTCACAACGAAAATACGAATGTTAGTGCCTTCAGGTTGTTGACCTAAAAGGTTAGCGAAATGCGTTTGCGCAGTTTCTGTAATAGTAATATTTGACACGACGAATACCCGAGTAAATTTGTAGGTTACTGCTGCTATTCTACTCTTGTTGACGTATGGGTCTAGTCTTTTTGATGCTAAGGCATGGCGAAGCGATCTAGAGAGAACGAGGAGCAGGTGTTCTGCAGATGCAGTAAATATCGATGCTTTCTACGCCAACTTCAAGTAGTAAATGACATAATTGTCGGACGGTACTGCCTGTGGTGACTACATCATCGACGATGGCAACATGGGAAGAGTGAGGGCGCTTATTGAGAATAAACGCGCCTTTTAAGTTTTGTTCACGGCTTGTTTTGGTATTACCACGCTGTGATTGGGCGAGCCTTACTCGACGAAAGACCTTCGCATCAAAATTAGTCTGCAATTGCTTGGCGAGGTGTCGGGCTAAAACATCACTTTGATTAAAACCCCGGCGCAGGTAACGCTGCCAGTGCAATGGCACACTGGTAATGATTGGAGCTGGCGTGGTGATGCGCTGTGCCAGTTGCTCGGTTAATGCTTTTACATGCCAAGACTCTCCGTGATCTTTAAAGCGTTGTACTTCCCGTGAAAGGGGAAAGTCGTAATCGCCTAACGTGTATAGCCTTTGCCATGGCGGTGGCTTTGAAAGACATTCACCACAAATACTATCCGTACTCATTTCTTCTTTCTGTAATGATAAACCGCAACGTTGACATCGTTTTACCGGAGTTAGGTATTTTAAACAGTGCTCGCACCAGCGCAGAGTATTTGTGTGGCTTGGTGTTTGAATAGGGAACCGACACAGGCCGCATTGACTGCTCAATACGCGATGCATGATGTTTTGCCAGTGATGAGATAACATAGCGTTTATTCATGGTGATATTTTACTCAGCCTAACGCTTGGCTGAAGCCGTAGGGAATAAAATAAGTGGGAGAGATTGAGAGCATGAGCACGAAATTACACTGGCAGTCATTTGGTCAGGGACCAGATTTGGTGTTACTGCATGGTTGGGGCATGAATGGTGCGGTATGGCAGCAGACAGTCGAGTCTCTTCAACCTTATTTCCGAGTTCATGTGGTTGACCTTCCGGGGTACGGACATAGCGCCGAATCTCATGCTGAAGATTTAGACCATATTGCTAACCTGGTGGTGCAAGGTGCGCCAGAGAAAGCGATTTGGCTTGGTTGGTCCCTCGGAGGTTTAGTGGCGACGCATGTGGCGTTAAATATGCCCGAGCGCGTGGCTAAGTTGATTACGGTTGCCAGCTCACCAAAATTTGCCGCAGAAAAACCGTGGCGCGGCATTCAACCGAATGTACTGAGTGCGTTCACCTCTCAGTTGCTAGAAGATTTCTCACTGACCATTGAGCGCTTTATGGCGTTGCAAGCGATGGGCAGCCCATCAGCGCGTAAAGATGTTAAACAGCTCAAGCAAGCGGTACTATCGCGCCCTCAGCCAAACCCTGAATCGCTGTTGGTTGGGCTAAACATCCTTGCTGATGTGGATCTGCGCGATGCGTTGACGTCTCTTTCTGTTCCAATGTTGCGTCTTTATGGCCGTTTAGATGGGTTGGTGCCAATTAAAGTAGCTAACGATTTGAGTGAACAGTTGCCTCATACCCAGCAGTTTGTTTTTAATCAGTCCTCTCATGCGCCTTTTATCACCGAACATGACGAATTTTGTGTTCAAATCCGAGAGTTTGCTCACGATTGAGCAAGTGCGAACGGAAATACCTCAAGTTGTTTAAAAAGTGGTCGATATAAAGGCTGGTGAGGTTTTATTAGCCAATAAAGCTAAGCCATATTGACGAGTTGGGCGACTCTGAGGAGGGTTCGCAATGATTGTGTCACCGACCAACGTAAGTGTGCCACTGATCGCCCCATCCGTGAATGTGCAGACGGAACAAGCAGCTCGCGACAATAAAGTCCGAGAGCCTGTAACGCCAACGGTCGCATTGGCCAAAACCAATGCAGAGCGAAAAGTAAAAGGTGATGACAAGCGCCGACGTCAGTCTTCTTGGGATCCTTCAGAGCATCCTGATTATGATATGGAAACGGAAGTCGACACGCGTTATCAAGAAGAGCCGGAAGATACACTAGAACGGCTTTTTAGTTTGCTTGCGCTCAAATCGTATAGTGAAGACCAGGGGAAAGGCTACGCGATCCGCTTTCGCTTACCAAAGCGCATTTTGGATGCTGCGATCAATGAAGGATTAATGGAAAAGCGCAGGAAGGTGATCAAGTTTCATTATGGTCATGCAGTCGCTCCCCATACCCCGTCAGAAGTGATAGCAGTATTATGACGACTCAATATCCTACTCAAACAAAAACGCTCCAAGCAGGTTGACTGATTGGAGCGTTTTCTTTTTAGTTATGAAAGCTCGTTAGCGGTGAAGCCTAGGTAAGATTACTTTTTCGCTTTAGCAAACGCTGCAGCAAATGCACCGCCCATCGCGCTGTTCGATGACGAATCATCACGGCGAGGCTGACGACGCTGCGGTTGGTCATTACGACGCGGCGCTGCTGATGAGCGTTGGCTACGGTTGTCTTGACCCGGTTCGTCGTTCATACGCATCGATAGACCAATACGTTTACGCTGCACGTCAACTTCCATCACTTTCACTTTGACGATGTCGCCCGCTTTCACCACTTCACGTGGGTCAGACACATAACGATCTGTCAGTGCAGAGATGTGTACGAGACCATCTTGGTGAACGCCAATATCAACGAAGGCACCGAAGTTGGCTACGTTCGATACCACACCTTCTAGAATCATGCCCGGTTCCAAGTCAGATACCGAGTTTACACCCTCTGCAAACGTCGCCGTTTTGAATTCTGGACGTGGGTCACGACCCGGCTTATCCAGCTCTTTGATGATGTCTGTAATGGTTGGAACGCCGAAGTTATCGTCGGTGTAATCGACCGCATGCAGACCTTTAAGGAAGCTTGAATCACCAATCAGTGCTTTGATGTCTTTGTTGTTCTTCTCAGAAATCGCTTTGACCACTGGGTACGCTTCTGGGTGAACCGCAGACGCATCAAGTGGGTTCTTACCATCCATGATTCGTAGGAAGCCTGCACACTGCTCGAACGCCTTAGGACCTAAACGAGGTACTTTCTTTAAGGTTGTACGTGCTTCGAAGCGGCCGTTCTCATCGCGGAAGTCGACAATGTTCTGCGCGATGGTACTTGATAAGCCTGCTACGCGCGTCAGTAGCGCCGCAGAAGCGGTGTTCACATCAACACCAACCGCGTTTACACAGTCTTCCACAATCGCATCTAGGCGTTTTGCCAACATAGATTGGCTTACATCGTGCTGGTATTGACCCACACCAATAGATTTCGGATCAATTTTCACGAGTTCAGCCAATGGATCTTGCAAACGACGTGCAATCGACACTGCACCACGCAGTGATACGTCCATATTCGGGAACTCTTTTGCTGCAAGCTCAGACGCTGAGTAAACCGATGCACCCGCTTCACTTACGATGATCTTCTGAACTTTCAGGTTGCCACGTTTGATGACGTCTGCGACAAAGCTGTCGGTTTCACGTGAAGCCGTACCGTTACCAATCGCAATCAAATCCACGTTGTACTTACGCACCAACTGCTCAACGATTTGTGCTGACTTGTCGTATTGTTTTTGTGGTGGGTGAGGGTAGATGGTTTCGGTTGCAAGCACTTTACCTGTTGAGTCGACAACCGCGATTTTTGAACCTGTACGCAGACCCGGATCGAGACCAAGTGTTGCACGAGGGCCAGCCGGTGCTGCCATCAACAAGTCTTTTAGGTTAGTGGCGAATACTTCAATCGCTTCGATTTCAGCGCGCTCTTTCATTGCGCCCATTAGCTCGGTTTCCATGTGCATCGATACTTTGATGCGCCATGCCCAGCTGATCACTTGCTTACGCCAGGTATCCGCAGGTGCGCTGCTAAGTGTCACGCCATAATGGTCGGCGATAATCGTTTCGCAGTAAGACTGACGAGCGCCTACTTCCTGTTCTGGATCAGCATTCATTGCCAATGTCAGGAAGCCTTCGTTACGGCCACGCAACATCGCCAGTGCTCGGTGCGATGGCACTTTGCTTAGGGGCTCGTTGTGGTTGAAGTAATCTTTAAACTTCTCGCCTTCTTGCTCTTTACCTTCAACGACTCGTGAGACCAGTTCCGCATTGCGATTTAAGTGGTTGCGAATTTTTTCCAGTAAGTTTGCGTCTTCTGCGATGCGCTCCATGATGATCGCGCGAGCGCCATCCAATGCAGCTTTGGTGTCTGCGATGCCTTTGTCTGCATCAAGGTATTTGCTTGCTTCGCTTTCTGGCTTGGTTTGTGGATGATTCCAAAGCTGATCTGCGAGTGGTTCAAGACCAGCTTCAATCGCGATCTGACCTTTCGTACGACGCTTGGGTTTGTAAGGTAGGTATAAGTCTTCAAGACGAGTTTTGCTGTCTGCCTGCGCGATCTCTTGTTCTAGCTCTGGCGTCAGTTTGCCTTGCTCTTGGATTGATTTGAGGATGGTTTGACGGCGATCATCCATTTCACGAAGGTAAGACAGACGGCTGTCCAAAGTACGAAGCTGGGTATCATCAAGGCCCCCCGTCACCTCTTTGCGGTAACGTGCAATAAAAGGGACAGTGTTGCCATCATCAATTAGGGTGACAGCGGCGTTGACTTGCTCTGGGCGAACATTCAGTTCTTGAGCAATCATGCGACAGATAGCTTGGCTCATCCGTGTTTTCTCTTTTAATTCGGTTTTGGTTGTATAGAACATTGGGGTCGTTCGAAGAATTTGCAATGTTTTAAATTAACGAGGCAAAAATTTACCGGGCGCTGGTGGACATCAGTCAGATTTATGTCAAAACTGTAATTAAATTGAGAACTTATATCCGCAGTTATCGACTAACCTAATTCCACGGTTGTTGATATCACTAAATGTACCTCGGCTTATACGGATAATCATGATGAAAAAAATGTCTTTGGCGTTAGCGCTTACGAGTGCCTTACTTGTCGCCCCGCTTAGTTGGGCGCAGTCTATCTCAGGAACCACACAAGCTCCCGTTTATCAGCTCGATAACAAATTGGTACTAGGGCGTGTGGAGAGCGTCTACTACAGTGACATTCCGGAACTAAAAGCGGTGCCATTTATTGGCAAGATTGATACTGGTGCAGATACGACATCGATGCATGCGGAGAATATCCATGTCAGTAGCTCACACCCAGATTACCAAGATTTGAAAGATAACGAGTTACTTTGGGCGATTGTCGATGACTTAGGTGGTACGAAGGCAAAGTGGGACGCCGACAGCTTTAAGCCATATCAAGTAAAGGTTAGCTTTACGGTTCCTCACCCTTATACAGGGAAGGAAATACAGATTACCGATGATCTGGAAAGAGTGAGCGCGATTCGCAGTCGAACAAGCAAAAAGCCCATCCTACGCCCGACAATAAAAATGCCGATGACAATCGCTGGTCACACCGTTGATACGGAAGTGAACCTGACCAAGCGTACGCAATTCTCTTCTCCTATCTTGATTGGTAAAACCTATCTCGATGATAACGCATGGGTCTTCGCTGGTTACGATTACCTTCAAGAACAGCCACGCGCAAAAATGATTGGCAAAAAAGAGACGGTTGAAGTCGAAGGTGTGCCATATAAGATCAGCATCTCAACTTCTAGCCGTTATACCAACGTCCATGCACTGGACATCAAGGTAGACAAAAAGCATAACGAAGTCTCTTTTATGTTAGAGGGCGAGAATGGCAAGCGTCATCCAATGACATTACCCTTGGTACGAATGCTGAAAACGACCAAAAGCGAGCGCCCTTTAGTCTATTTACCCGTCAAAGTCGGCGAAAATGAAACTCAACGTTGGTTGGTGTATCTGCGTGATCGCAGTAAGTTCAGTTCGCAAATTCGCTTAGGTCGGGACGTCGCGAGTCAGCACTTTGTTATTGATACGGACAGAGAAAATCTACTGGGTGGCGTAGAAAAAACGTTCAAAAGCGCACTCAAATCAAAACCTCTTGTCGTTTCACCAGAAGAACAGGTCACCATTGATGGTTATACCGTCCCTGCTTACCCCACTTTTACTGTGAAAACGCCATTACTGCGTGTAAATGGGTTTGAAGTAACAGAAAAAGGTAAGGATGAATCCGTCACGTTTTATTTAATGAACGATGAGGGGAAAGAAGAAAAAATCACCAAACCAGTGTTGAAAAAGCTCAAGGTTGGCAGCGCGGTTCGCCCTGTTGTCGAAGGAGACTTTCTTCTCGGTAGAAAAGACACATCAATGAAGTTTGCGCTCGATGTGCTTGATGAGGGTGACACTCAACCCTTTTTCGTCTTTGGTCATGACATAGCCAAGGGTGGTGTGTTGCTGAACACTCGCGCAGACCATCTACTAGATGCAAGGCCACTTTTCAAAGCTGGCCATATCGAAGTGGCGGAAGTTGAGGGGATGTCTTTCCCTGTGAAGTTAGACACGGGTGCAGATGTAAGCTCAATCAATGCTAAGAACATCAAGCAGTTTAAGAAAGACGGCAAAGACATGGTGAGCTTTACCTATGAGAACGATCTTGGCATGAAACAGGCGTTTACCAAGCCTGTTGTTGATGTCATGCGTATTAAAGCGAAGAAAGGTGAGAAAGCGAACGTACGCCCTGTGGTTGAAATGCATGTTAAGCTTGGCGAATTAGAGAAGAAGATCCGAGTCAACTTACAGGACCGAGGTCGCTTCCATTACAGCATGATTTTAGGTAAAAACTTCCTAAAACATGGCGCGGTTGTTTCGAGTGATACGAATTACATCGTGACGCAAAAACCGGATTACGAAAAGTAACACTCTGGCCGCTTTATCACCTTGATACCCAAAGCCTGAACAACATTGGATCTTTGGGTATATCATCTCCTTAATGCTGCCAAAGAGCAGCATTTTTTAGTTGAGATAGGAGTTAATTTGAAAACTAAGCTGATTACACGAGAAGGTTACAACAAACTCAAACAAGAGCATGATTACCTTTGGAATGAAAAGCGCCCGGAAATCACCAAGATCGTCACTTGGGCTGCGAGCCTGGGCGATCGCTCAGAAAATGCGGATTACACCTTCAATAAACGTTTACTCCGTCAGATCGACCGTCGTGTCCGCTTCCTTCGTAAATTCCTGCCAGAAGTCACGATCGTTGACTATTCTCCGCAACAAGAAGGCAAAGTCTTTTTTGGTGCATGGGTGGAAATAGAAAATGAGGCAGGAGAAGTGAAAAAGTTTCGTATAGTCGGGCCTGAAGAGATTTATGGCGATGCGAAAGACTACATCTCTATCGATTCACCTATGGCGCGAGCGATGTTGAAAAAACAAGTGGATGAAGAGTTCACGGTACGCACCCCAGAAGGTGAAAAAGAGTGGTTCATCAACTCAATTGAATACACTCAACCGGCCTCGGAAGACTGAGGCTTTATCACTGATTCAAGTCTCATGAAGTTCACTAGAAGTGACTTGGGTCTCAACGTCAGAATATTTGGTATAAAGGCATGGTGCCTTTCTCGGAGAAGTAAAATGAACAAAGCAGTCATGTGTAGTGCTGCACTAACAATAGGATTCTCACTTTCAGTTTTTGCTCAAGATGAAGTGAAAGGCTGTGACGCTAAAGAGTTAGCGGTAGAGCAGCAGCTTGAGTATGCAAAAGCGCAAGGTAATGAGCATCGCATTAAAGGCTTGGAGCAAGCACTTTCCGCTATCCAGAATGAATGCTCGGAAGGTGAGCTGCGCCAAGAGCTGCAAGCAGAAGTGGAAGAAAAGACTAAAGAAGTTGAGGAGCGAGAGGAAGAATTAGTCGAAGCTCAGCATTCAGGTAAAGCAGACAAAATTGAGAAAAAACGTCACAAGCTGGCTGAGGCACAGCAAGAGCTGCTTGAGGCCAAACGTGAACTGGAATGGAATTATGGTCAATAGTAGGTGCTGAAAATACCTGCTAGAGAGAGAATAAAGCGCTTAAGATAAAAAGAGTAACAATTTGCTTGAGCACGTTAGGAAAAACAGTGATACATTTTCGACAATAGACGCTTCTGAAAGGATGTTTCAATGCAAGAAAATCATAAAATTTTAGTGGTTGATGACGATGCTCGTTTACGTGCTCTATTGGAGCGTTACCTTTCTGAGCAAGGTTTTCAGGTACGAAGTGTCGCCAATGGCGAACAGATGGATCGCCTACTAACGCGCGAAAACTTTCACTTAATGGTGCTGGACCTAATGTTGCCAGGTGAAGACGGTTTGTCAATTTGTCGTCGTCTACGCCACGCGAACAATATGTTGCCAATCTTAATGCTCACCGCGAAAGGTGATGAAGTGGACCGCATCGTAGGTCTTGAGGTAGGGGCGGATGATTATTTGCCAAAACCGTTTAACCCACGCGAATTGTTGGCTCGCATCAAGGCAGTATTACGCCGCCAAACTGTAGAGTTGCCGGGTGCACCAAGCACGGAAGAAAAAGTGGTGGAGTTCGGGGAGTTCCGACTCAATCTAGGCACTCGCGAGATGTTCCGCGGTGACGAGGCAATGCCACTCACCTCTGGAGAGTTTGCTGTCCTAAAGGCGCTCGTGATGAATGCGCGTGAGCCAATGTCACGAGATAAATTGATGAACATGGCGCGTGGCCGTGAATATTCTGCAATGGAACGCTCTATTGACGTACAAATCTCACGTTTACGTCGCATGTTAGAAGACGATCCGAGCAAGCCGCGCTACATTCAAACCGTATGGGGCCTAGGTTATGTTTTCGTCCCAGACGGCAAAGAGGTGTAACCTCTTCACTCCATAGCCAGCACTTGGCTATAGCAACTTCAGCCTTCATTACCTTCCCTTTGAAGGCTGAAATTTCGCGATTAGGACCACTAGGAACGTTCCATGCGCATCCGAAGTTCACTGACACAATCTATTCTGCTGTTCATCTCTTTGCTTCTCGCGAGCCAAGTTTTCTCTTACTACGCCGTTTTTAACTACGCGTTGATGCCGAGTTTGCAGCAGTTCAATAAAATTCTCGCCCATGAGCTCAATTTGGTGCTTGATGATGAAGGACCTTTAAAGTCTGATGCACCGTTAAGGCGTCAATTATTAGAAAGATTAGGGGTGACGGTTCACAGCCTTGACAGCGATAAGGCGATTGAATTTCATCACGCAATGTCGATTGATTTGATGTCTGAAGAAATGAGCCAAGAGCTGGGTTCGCCTACAGAAGTACGCTTATTGCTTGGCGATGAAAGTTACATTTTGTGGATGCACATCGAAAAGTTGCCGAACTCCATCATTCGTATTCCGTTATCTGAGCTGCAAGAAGAAGATTTTGCACCGCTGTTTCGTAACAGTTTGATTATGGCGCTGCTGATCATTGCTGGTGGTTGGTTGTTTATTCGTTTGCAAAACCGTCCACTTTTGGCTTTAGAGAGAGCCGCGAAAGACGTCGGTCGAGGTGAGATCCCGCCCCCCTTAGCAGAGAAAGGCGCATCGGAGATTCGCTCTGTAACTCGAGCCTTTAATCAAATGTCGAAAGGTATTCAAGAGCTAGAAGAAGACCGAGCCTTATTAATGGCGGGGATTAGCCATGACTTACGAACGCCTCTGACGCGTATTCGCCTAGCGACAGAAATGATGTCTCCTGAGGACAGCTATCTTGCGGAGGGGATCATTAGCGATACGGAAGAATGTAATGAGATCATCAGTCAGTTTATGGATTATCTCAAACCGGTGAACCAAGAATCGTTTGAAGCGGTTGATATCAGTACGATTGCCAGTGACGTTGCCAGTTCTGAAGGTGGCTATGAGGTTGAAATTGAAACAGATCTTAATCTTAACTTGCCACCAGCCAAAGGAAGCGCGATTGCGATTAAGCGGGCGATCAGTAATTTAGTTGTGAATGCGCTACGTTATGGTAATGGCTGGGTCAAAATCAGCACTGGTGTGACAGCAGATAAGCAGCTAGTGTGGATTTCAGTAGAGGACAACGGACCGGGTATCGAGCATTCTCAAATCGCGAGGTTATTTGAGCCCTTTACGCGTGGTGACACCGCTCGCGGTAGTGAAGGCACTGGGCTAGGGTTGGCGATTGTGAAGCGCATAATCAGCCAGCATTCAGGCTCTGTGGTGATACGTAATCGCAGTGAAGGCGGTTTAATCGCTCAAATCAGTTTTCCTACCAAGTAAGTTGATGGCCCGCACCCTTTAAAACAAAAAGCCCAACCTAAATAGGTTGGGCTTTTCTTATTCTCAATAATCTTAAGACTCTTTCACTTCCTGAGGAAGTTCATCTTCGTCTTCCAGTTTCTCTGGCAGAAGTAGATTTAAAATGATCGCTGTGATGCCACCTGCTGCAACACCAGTTGAGAAAATACTCTTAATAAATTCTGGCATAAATTGCAGGATCTCTGGTTTTTGTGCGATACCAAGTCCCATTGAGAAGGATAAGGCCATGATCAGAATTGCGCGGCGATCGAGCTCGACACGAGAGATAATACGCACACCAGCGGCAGCAATTGTACCAAACATGACAATCGTTGCGCCGCCAAGTACTGGCTCAGGAATCAGCTGAACAAAGCTAGCGACGCCAGGAAACAAGCCAAGAATCACTAACATGCCAGAAATAAAGTAACCCACGTAGCGGCTCGCGACTCCTGTTAGCATGATGATGCCGTTATTCTGGCTAAACGTTGAGTTCGGGAAGCTGTTGAAAACGGCTGCGATTGCAGAGTTTAAGCCGTCTGCTAACACACCGCCCTTAATGCGTTTCATGTACACTGGACCTTTTACTGGCTCACCAGACACTTCAGATGTTGCGGTAATATCACCGATGGCTTCTAGTGCGGTAATAAAGAAAATCAGTACCAGCGGAATGAATAGAGACCAGTCAAACGATAAGCCATATTGCATTGGTACGGGCAGTGCTACGATCTCGGTTGCGCCTAGCTGAGAAGTATCTACCATCCCCATAAAATACGCCATGATGTAGCCCACTAGCATCGCAATCACGATTGAAGCCACACGGATGTATGGGTTTTTCGAGCGGTTTAAAATCACAATTAATCCAAGTACCGTCCCAGCCAAAGCAAGTTTGTCTAAGCTGCCGAAGGTTCCTTCATTTAATGCTGCGTAGCCACCGCCCATTGATACTAAGCCGACTTGAATCAGTGTGAGACCGATAAGAGTGACGACGATGCCTGAAACAAGCGGAGTGATGATTCGGCGGGCATGCTCCAACACGCGAGATAGAAAAATTTCTGCAAATGATGCGACTAAAATCGTACCAAAAATGGCAGCCATCATGGTGCTGATGTCTGCTCCACCGGCTTTCAGCGATAGGCCTGCACCAATAATAGGACCTAAAAAGTTAAAGCTGGTGCCTTGAACAGAGAGCAAACCAGAGCCAATTGGGCCAACGGTGCGAATTTGAATAAACGAAGACACGCCTGACGCAAACAAAGACATGCTGATGATGGTATTCGTTTGGTCTGCTGGTACACCCAAAGACTGACAGATGATCAGTGACGGAGTGATAACCGCGACGAACATCGCCAATAAGTGCTGAAGTGCGGCAAAAATGGTTTGAGGCAAAGGTGGTCGATCGTTGAGTTGATAGACCAGTTCCGAAGATCGGTTTGAAGTTGTCATTGTTTGTCTCGCTAGTCGCAATATTTCCCTAGTTCTCGCTGAATGGGAGAGCAGGGTGGAGTTGACGTCGTTACCTGTGATTGCTGTTAATCAGAGTCAACTCAGGTTGGTGGAGTGTGATCTAACACACTTAAAAATTTGTGCGCGATTATAGAGAGATTTACTCAAAAAGCAAACGTTTGCTTTGTTTTTGGCGTATTAAAAAACGAGCCATTTGGCTCGCTTTCAATCATTACGCTTTGGAGTAAATATCCCGCTCACCCAACCAGCGATCGATAATCGCTGTTGCGTTAGTCGGGTAATTGTCATGAATATGACGCGCAATACGCTGAACTTCGGGAATCAGGCGTTGATCTCGAACTAAGTCTGCGATTTTGAAATCAGCAAGACCTGTCTGCTTTGTACCCAATAGTTCTCCAGGGCCACGAATTTCTAGGTCTTTCTGCGCAATGACGAAGCCATCGTTACTTTCACGTAGTACTCCGAGACGTTTTTGCGCGGTTTTTGACAGCGGAGAGTGGTACAGCAGCACACAATGGCTAGCAACGGAACCTCGGCCCACGCGACCTCTTAACTGGTGTAATTGTGCCAAACCAAGACGTTCAGGGTTTTCTATGATCATCAAGCTAGAGTTTGGTACATCCACACCAACTTCAATCACTGTCGTTGCGACCAGCAAATGCAGTTTATTGTCTTTGAAATCTTGCATCACCGCTTGTTTCTCTGCCGGCTTCATTCGTCCGTGTACTAGACCAATTTTTACGTCCGGCAGTTTACGTTGAAGCTCTTCTGCGGTATCTGCCGCGGCTTGCGCTTCTAGTACTTCCGATTCATCAATCAGGGTACACACCCAATATGCCTGCTTGCCTTCGTTTAAGCAGGCATTTCGGACACGCTCGACGATGTCGTCACGTTTTGTATCAGGAATGGCAACGGTTTGAATCGGCGTTCGACCCGGTGGTAGCTCGTCAATCACGGAAGTTTCCAGATCGGCGTAAGCGGTCATCGCTAAGGTTCGAGGAATAGGCGTCGCCGTCATGATCAACTGATGAGGATAAGCGCCTTGTTTTGCGCCTTTTTCACGCAATTCTAATCGCTGATGGACACCGAAGCGGTGTTGTTCATCAATGATGACCAAAGCAAGGTGATGAAATTCAACGTGCTCTTGGAATAGCGCGTGAGTACCCACTACCATTTGCGCTTCACCACTGGCAATACGAGCCAGCTCGGCTTCCTTTGCCTTACCTTTGAGTTTGCCCGCTAACCAACCGACTTGAATGCCCATTCTCTCAAACCAGTTTGCGAAGTTGATAGCGTGTTGCTCGGCCAATAGTTCGGTTGGCGCCATGAGTGCCACCTGATGGCCATGCTCAATGGCTCTAACTGCGGCCAAAGCGGCAACCAACGTTTTCCCTGAACCAACATCGCCTTGCACTAATCGCATCATTGGGTGCGGTTTTTCTAGATCGGCTTCAATCTCTTGTACGACTCGGGTTTGAGCGTTTGTAGGAGAGAAAGGCAGTTGGGCTAAAAGCTGCGTTTTTAGTTTATTACAAGGACCGAGAGGTAGCGCTGAATCCTTCTGACCTTTGCTACGCACCGCCAACATAGAGAGATTCTGTGCTAGCAACTCTTCCATGATCAAGCGGATTTGGGCAGGATGTTTGCCTTCGTCAAACTCATCTAAATTAATGGTTGGTGGTGGGCGATGAATGGTGTGCAGCGCTTGCGACATCGTGATTTGATGGTCATACAACCCCGCTGGAAGTAATTCCTGCACTGCGGTTTTATCAAGCAGGGCTAAAGCTTGTTCGGTAAGGTTGCGCAATGTGATTTGACGCAATCCATCGGTGGTGGGATAAACAGGGGTTAAGCTCTGTTCTACATCGGGCTTTTGCTCGCTGACGTAAAACTTGTAGTCAGGATGAACAATTTCCAAACCCATGCCACCGCGCTTAATTTCACCGTAAGCATGTACTAACTTACCTTGCGTGAAATTGTTCTTCATGGCTGCGGTAAAGTTGAAAAAACGCAGCGTGATAGTGCCATTACCGTCGCTGATTTTTACCGTTAGCATTTTGCGCTTACCGAAGATGGTGTCGACTGCCATGACCTTACCTTGCACTGCCGCCCAAAGACCAGCATGCAGTTTGGCAATAGGGTAAATACGAGTACGATCTTCGTAGCGTAACGGAAGGTGAAACAGCAAATCTTGAACGCTATGTAAGCCAACTTTGGCGAGTTTTTCTGCGACTTTCGCGCCAACTCCAGAAAGGGAGGTTAATGGGACGGCAGATAACATTTGGGCGGACATAGAGGGCTCAAGAAAATGGTTAACATAGCAGTATGTTAACCATGGAGCTGTGTTTTTGTACAGGAAAAAATAGTCATGCTTTAGTTAGTGTCATGATTTGACTGATAACCTATCATTCCGAGGAGCTTTAGCGACATCAGGATTCTATTTCCAACAAGTATGTCGCTGAAGTTAACACTATCAGCATCTGTATATTTGAGAATTAGATCCTGAACCACGCTCCTTCGCCGCCGTTCAGGATGACGAAAGTCTGTTACTTGCTTTGCATCTCTTGCCACCACGCGTCATCGGCGATGATTTGACCTTCTTCATCGAGTGGTGGGTAAACGAGCCCTTTTCGTTTCGCGACTTTTGCCAGCACTGGGTGACCACGTTCAAAGAGAATACGGTTGATTGTCTCTTTAGGCAGAGCGCTTTCTTCTCGGTCGTACATGCCTGCGGCTTCACGTTGACGTTGCGCTTCATACAAAATTACGGCACTGGCAACCGATACGTTTAGTGACTGCACCATGCCCACCATTGGGATAATAATGTCTTGATCGGCAAGCTGTTTGGCTTGCTCCGAAGCGCCAACCTTTTCGCTGCCTAAAATGATTGCCGTTGGTTTGGTGTAGTCGATTTCGCGAAAATCGACGGCGGTGTCCGAAAGATTGGTCACCAAAACCTGCATACCTTGCGCTTTGAGTTCGGTAATCGCAGTTTCAATCGAATCGTGAGTATCCACTTCAACCCAGTTACGCGCGCCTGCTGAGGTATGGCTCAGCGTACGCATTTTGTCTGGCCAAATTGCGTGAACTTTGTGTAAGCCTGTCGCGTCAGCGGTGCGGATCACAGCAGAGACGTTGTTTGGCTTATGTACTTCTTCGAGACAAAGTGTCAGATCAGTTTGGCGAGTTTTTAGGACTTGGTGAATACGGTTGTAACGTTCTAGGTTCATATTTATTGAGGTATAAAAAATCGCCACCTAACAGAGTAGGTGGCGATAGAGGTTAGTTCTTTCTGCGTCTGACTCGGGTTGCTTGAGGCATTGCCTTAATCTTACGCATGATACCAGCAAGGTGGACACGATCTTTCGTCGTCAACAGCACAGTCACAGTGTACAAACGACCATCACGTTCTTCCGTTGAAAGGCCATGAATGTTTGATCCTGTTTTCGAGATCACGTTGGTCAGTTCTGCAAGAGCACCTTGGTTGTTAAGCATGTCGACTTTAAGTTCAGCAATGAACTCTTTATCGTAGTCTTCAGACCAAGCGACAGCCATATAACGGTCTGGCTCTTTCTGATAACCACGAACGTTCGGACATGTTTCTCGGTGAACAACCAAACCACGACCAGGCGATACGTGAGCAATAATGTGATCATCTGGGATAGGATGACAACAATTTGCAAACGTCAGCAATAAGCCTTCTGCGCCACGAATCGGAAGCTTCTTCTTCGAGTCCGTTGGGATTGAACTTGTTGTCGTGAGCTCTTCGGTGTCACCAAGGAGACGACGTGCGATCACAATGCTCATCAACTCACCCAATCCAATAGCAGCCAATAAATCATCGATGCTTTCTAGGCGAAGATCATTCAAGACTTCTTGGATATTTTCTGGATAAATTGAATCAATCGAGTGACGGCCAAGTGCGTGATTAAGTAGGCGACGACCTAAAGTAATCGACTCTTCACGACGCATCGTTTTCAGTACTTGTCGAATCTTAGTGCGGGCACGAGAAGTCACGACATAGTTTAGCCATGCCGCATTCGGACGCGCACCAGGGGCACTGATAATTTCCACCGTCTGACCGTTTTTCAATGCCTTACTCAATGGGTAAGGGTTACGATCAACACGAGCACCAACACAAGAGTTGCCTACATCGGTATGTACGGCATAGGCAAAGTCGACAGCCGTTGCGCCTAAAGGTAATTCAACGATACGACCTTTTGGTGTGAAGACGTAAATCTCATCTGGGAAAAGATCGGATTTTACGTTTTCAATGAATTCGAATGAGTTACCCGCGCTTTGTTGTAGCTCTAACAGGCTTTGCATCCAACGCTGAGCTTTCACTTGCGCAGTGGTACCAGACTTGTCGCCTTTGTCTTTGTAAGACCAGTGTGCCGCGACACCTTTGTCCGCCATTTGATCCATATCTTCAGTACGGATCTGAACTTCAACAGGTACGCCGTGTGGGCCAACCATGGAAGTGTGTAGCGATTGATAGCCGTTCGCCTTTGGTACCGCGATGTAATCTTTCATGCGACCAGGACGTGGCTTATACAAGCTGTGTACTTGGCCTAAAACGCGATAACAAGTATCAGCGGTATCAACAACGACTCGGAACGCATAGATATCCATGATGGTGTGAAAGCGCTGTTCTTTGGTTTTCATCTTGTTGTAGATAGAGAACAGGTTTTTCTCACGACCAACGACGCGAGCATTCAAGCCAAAATCTTGCAGACGGCCTTCTATTTCGCTGTGAATGCGTTGGATCATCTCTTTACGATTACCACGTGCGGCTTTAACCACTTCTTTCAGTACGCGGTAGCGGTTGGGATATAGCGCCTCAAAGCCCAACTCTTCGAGTTCGGTTTTGATATTGTGAATACCAAGACGATGAGCGAGGGGCGCGTAAATTTCTAACGTTTCACGAGCAATACGACGCTTTTTATCTGGTCGAAGCGCGCCAAGCGTACGCATGTTGTGCGTGCGGTCAGCAAGTTTGATCAGAATGACGCGGATATCTTGCACCATGGCCAGAACCATCTTACGAAAGTTCTCAGCCTGAGCCTCTTTCCTATCGCGGAATTTGAGTTTGTCCAGTTTAGATACACCATCAACCAATTCTGCGACAGTGTTGCCGAATTTCTCTTCGAGATCTTCTTTAGTTACATCACAGTCTTCAATGACGTCATGCAGCAAAGCAGCTTGGAGGGTTTCGATATCAAGGCGCATTTCGGCCAAGATACGAGCCACTGCGACAGGGTGGATGATGTATGGTTCACCGCTAGAGCGGGTTTGCCCTTCATGGGCATCTCTCGCTACCACATAAGATTGACGCAGAGCCTCAATCTGAGGCTCTGTTAGGTATTCTTGGGCAACGTCTTTGAGGCTATCGAATAGATACAAATTATAGGCCCGGGAGGTTGTTGAATTCTAAAGTCAGAATTAACGGTTGTGAGCGATGCTGCTTACTGCCGCTAGCTCTGCCGCTTCTTGCTCTTGCTGTTCTTGACGTTCACGAGCGTCTAGAACTTCTTTAGTAATTAAACCTTCTTCGATTTCGCGTAGAGCGATAACCGTTGGCTTATCGTTCTCTTCTGGCACTAGTGCATCTTTACCGCCAGTTTGCATTTGACGAGCGCGGCGAGCCGCAATCAGTACTAGGTCGAAACGGTTGCCAACTTTTTCAACAGCGTCTTGAACAGTTACGCGTGCCATGAGGACTCCAAATAGTTAACTAAAATTTTAGAATGACGAGAAAGTATACAACCTAACTACTTTATTTACTAGCAATTAGACAAGCCACCGTTTGTGGACTTTCTCAGGTAGTTTATTGTGTTTTTCGCACTGGGCAAAAAACGGGAAATTCTTTATGTTTTACAGCGTGACTTTTTTGAAGTTACTCTGCTAACAACGCGTCAAGCATACCTTTATATTTAGCAGCTTGCTTTTCTTCCTTCAATCTTTCAGCACGCAAGATAGCTTTAAAATCCATCAAAGCGGTATCAAAATCGTCGTTTACGATCACGTAGTCGTACTCGTTGTAATGAGAGATTTCCGACTTGGCTTCAGCCATACGCTTTGCGATCACTTCATCGCTATCTTGACCACGAGTGTTCAAGCGACGCTCTAACTCACCGTTTGATGGCGGCAGGATGAAGATGCTTTTGGCTTCTGGCATTTGTTCACGGATTTGGCGTGCGCCTTGCCAGTCGATATCTAGAAAAACGTCGATACCTTTATTTAGTGTTTCTTCAATCCATACACGAGATGTGCCGTAATAATTACCAAACACTTCTGCGTATTCTAGGAAGTCACCTTTAGCGATCAGGACTTCAAACTCATCTTTCGCTACAAAATGGTAGTGGACACCATTTTCTTCACCAGGTCGCATGTTGCGCGTGGTGTGAGACACAGACACTTTCATTGCGTAGGTTGGGTTGCGTTCCAACATCGCTGAGATCAAGCTAGATTTACCTGCGCCGCTAGGTGCAGATACGATATAGAGAGTACCTTTGCCCATTGTACTGTTCCACTTTTGATTGGATTGATTGAGTGCCGAAGGAAAGTTCGACATTCTTATAACGATAGCACTGGCATTGAGAAATCAACCACCAAAGGGGTGGATATTGGTGATAATCCCGCCAGAAAAATGGAGGCGAAGAGTATCATGATCTCTATTTTGTTACCAGTTGATCTTTCTGTCTGTGATCGTCCCAGATGAAATAGTTACTTACGCCAGAGTGTTCCTAAACAGCGAAGAAGGAGCGTGGTACAGGACTTACCATCCGCGCACTCTGTTATTAAAACCATTTCTACAACCGTTTAGTGTGCTGATTTTAGGTTTAGAGTCCCGATTTGGCTTGCGTGAGTGACTCTGGTTAAAAATAGGGGTTAATAAAGATAAAACGGAAAAAAGGGGAAGCTTTCACTTCCCCAGGCGTGCGACTGACTCACACTTAATCTTCGAATTATCCTTGAGACTCTAGGAAATTTATCCAAGGGCTAACGGTTGACCTGAATTTTGGCGATTGAGCAGCGCCTTTCATCGCCTGCAAGGCCTTTTGTGGTTGCTTAAGCTCGAAATAGGCCATCCCGCGAATGTATTCAAGTTCTGCCTTTTGCTCTTTAGAGGCACTGGATGCCGCGCTTTCTACAAAACGAGTTGCTTCAGAATACTGCTTGTCTTGTATCATTAAGCGAGCAATCTGAATTTGCGTTTTAGCAGAAGGAGCGAGGTTATATGACTTTTTATAAGCGAGAATTGATTTATCTAGCTCTTTAGCTTGCTGCCAGAAACTGGCTAGGCGGTCATAGTTTTCCTTCGTCTTTTCAATGTTTCCAGCTGCCATTTCCTTTTCAAGAGTTTTGGCTGCTTTATATGGAATACCTTGATAAGCCAAGAAGTTTACAAAGCGTAAATATTCCTTCTCTCCTTCTAGTTTCCCCATTTTGTAAACCATTTCTAGGGTGGCTAGAGAGTTGCGCTCTTGACCTAGCTCCATGTAGACACCAGAAAGTTGCATCCAGTAACGCTTTTTCTGAGGGTACTTTGAAGTCAGAGTTTTGAGTACACTGGCAACGCTTTTCAGCTGGCCTAACTCGTAGTGAGATGCAACGAGAATTAAGTACCAAGACTCACTTGGGCTCTTGCTCATCGCGATGGCTTTTTTGGTTGGTGGGATTGCATTTCTGTAATCTTCCAACTGAACATAAGCGCTCGCTAACGTGATATAAGCATGAGCTTGAGGCTTCTCTTTGGTTGTTTCTGCAACCTTGAACCATTCCTTCATCGTTTTTACAGACAACGTATACTTTTCTTCAGCTAGGTAAAGCTGAGCCAAGCTGTAGCGAACTTGTTGAGCAACAGGAACGGGAAGTGCGTCGAGCTGTAATGCTTCGGCAAAGTATTTTGCTGCTTGCACATAATTGTCTTGTAGCGAATACAAAAAGCCAGTCTGCTGAAGTAAAACTGCTCGGTCGTATTTTTTCGAACTTGTGCTTTCTAAAGCGCTTGCTAGTTTTTCTTTCGCTGCTGAATATTTTTCAGTTGCGATCAACTCTTGCACTTTGTTAACGGTTCGAAATGTCCGATCTGATAACTGAGGAGCTTCTTTTGCCATCGTAGGAGCGGTCATTGCCACTCCTGCGAAGAGAATTAAAGAAGCCACTTTGCTTTTCCATAAACTTTTCATCGTGACTCCTTAATTGGTTGAGAACTCTATTTCTTGCGATAGGCGCGAGCTAACAGGTTTCCCGTCAACCAATTTTGGTTTAAATGTCCATTTAGAGACTGTTTTTCTTGCCGCTCGACCGAGGCCTAAACGTCGTGGTTGCTCTTTAAGAACTTTGATGTCCTCTACGGCACCACGTGCGTTTACAGTAAACTCTAATAAGACGACCCCTTTTTCTATTCCTGCTTTCGCAGCCTTCCTAGGCATTTGAGGTTGGAATGTCGCTAGAGGTGTTGGACCTCCGCTACCCGCGAGTTGCGCACCTCCACCCTGGCTATAATGTCCAAGCACCGAACCACCTGTAACATTTACGGGTAGGTCAAGCTTTGGCATATCCATTGGGGTCTGCTCCATCACCGGTTTTACTGTCGCTGTCACTTTCATTTCTGGCGGCGGCGGCGGACGCTTAGGCGGTGGTGGCTTTGGAAGTTCGCGTTTTTTCTCCTGTATTTTTTCGTCTGGTTTAATGCGAATAAACTCGACCATACGCAGGTCGTCATTCGACACTAACTCGTGGCGCTCTTTGTTTACTAGCTTGTCCATCCCCCAGAACAACCCGAGGGAGACAATGAGCGCCAGTGCAATTGAGGCCAGATACCGCATAAGCTTAATCCTTATTGTTTGCGGCAATGGAGATGCTTTCTACACCTGCCATTTTGATCTGGTCCATAACCTTCACGACTACGCCAGCATTTGCTTCAGTGTCGGCTTGGATAACAACTGCGCCATCAGGGCTTTCTGCACGAAGACGTTCAATATTCGCGCGAACCGCGTCCACTTCGATGCGGCGTTTATCAACCCAAACATCACCCGCCGCACCAACTGCGACCATGATGTTACCTTTTTTCACGGTTTGCGCAGAGCTTGCTGTCGGGCGGTTTACTTCTAGACCAGCTTCTTTTACGAACGATGTTGTTACGATAAAGAAGATCAACATGATGAATACGATGTCGAGCATCGGTGTCATATCGATAGCGGTTTCATCACTGCTATCACTGCTATAGCGTCTTTTCATGACCTATACCTCTAATTCCATTTACTCAGGCAATATGCTTTAGCTTATCTTCCAGCTTTTGCGTTGTGACTTTGGCTAAATGATCAAGACGTGAACTAAAGAACAGTCCTGATAGAGAAGCCACCATCCCGGCTAAAGTTGGGATTGTTGCCTTTGAGATCCCCGAGGCCATTGCTCGAGGGCTTCCTGTTCCTGTTACCGCTAAGATGTCGAATACTTGGATCATGCCAACAACGGTGCCGAGCAAACCCAGTAAGGGACAAAGCGCAATCAATACTTTCACGATTGGCAGGCCCTTTTTATTCTCAATGTCCTGACGAGAAACAATTTCTTGTCGGATCATCTTAGCGTTCCAGCTCTGGTGCTCTGAGCGCCCCTGCCATGAGCCAACGGCTTTTTTCATGGCTTTTGGAGCGACGGCAGCAAAATAGAACCAACGTTCTAACAATACTGCCCACAGCATAAAGCTGAGGATGAAGATGGCGACGAGTACATCGCCACCCATTCCCAAGAAGCGCCTAATTGATTCAAGTTCTCCAACTAACCACCACATAACGCCTCCTTAGCTTTCGGCTTTATGTAGTTTTTCCTGATAGCGAGCGATGAAGCCTGCACTCTGTTCTTCAAGAGTTTGAACCAAACGACGACCTTTACTGTGTACGATGGTGTAAAGGAACAGCAATGGAATTGCGACAACCAGACCTAGCATGGTTGTAACAAGAGCTTCAGAAATACCGCCAGCCATCAGTTTCGGATCGCCGGTACCGAACAGAGTAATGGCTTGGAATGTGCCGATCATGCCCATTACCGTACCCAGTAGACCAAGTAGAGGTGCTACAGAAGCAAATAGCTTGATTGAGCTGATAAAGCGTTCAATGCTCGGTGCGTTACGTAGAATGATTTCGTCAAGCTTCGCTTCCAGATCTTCAAGGTTGTCACCTTTGTGCTCTTGGTAAGCCTGGATAACTTCACCCAATGGGTTACCAGGAATCACGGTTTCTGATTTCGCTTGCTTACGCATTTTACCGCCAATCACTTGAAGGCGTAGGAAGCAAACTAGAGCAATGATAGCGCCAACTGCACCCATACCAAGGATGACGTAACCTACAATGCCACCTTGATCAATACGTTCTTGAACGGTAGGGCTTTGTACAAGTAGAGACAGAATTACACCACGGGATGGGTCAATAAACAGTGGCTCATAGCTGTTTGACGCTGACTCAAAGCCTGCAACATGACGTGTAATATTGGTGCGAGGCTGTCGAGAGAGTTCTTCGAACTTACCTGTTTGAGGTACATAAGTAACGTACTTACCATCGGCAATCGCGTTAAATTCACCGACAAGAGTAACATCGCGAACCGCTTCTTTACCTTCGCCATAAACAACCGTTGCTTGGGTTGTTGCTGTCTCGCCTGAGGCAACCACTTGTTGAAGAATGGTATGCCAGAATGCTTCTAGCTCTTGTGTTGACGGCAGTTCTTTACTTTCAGCCAGTTTCGTTAGTAGAGCGTCACGCTCTGGGAACTGAACAGCGTTTTGAGAGGCTGCAAATAAGCCCTTAAACTCTCCCGCATACTGGCGGACTACACCAAACATTTCGCCCAAAGTACCAGAGCGAACACGGAGGGTTTCTGTTAGTTCAGTTAGCTGCTTATCGTTTTCATCAAATGTTGCTTTAAGTTGATCGCCTAGTGCTTGCTGCGCAGCTAACTCTTCGCGAGCTTGTTGCAATAATGCCGCTTGCTTATCGCGATTGTTCTTGAACTCAGCTTCACGGGCTTTGTTCTCTTTCGACTCAACGATGCTTTCTGATTTTACGTTTTTAAGTAGTTCAGATAAGTTTTTAGGCGCTTCTGCTTGTACGCCAGAAACCATAAATAAGCTCGCTAGTAGGCCAGCGGCTAGAGTTTTGAATCCTTTCATCTCTTATTCCTCCCCAGCATATACAGGCAATTTGATTAGCGCTGGTGGCGCTTGCTTCTTCGCGATACGAAGGCCTTGCTGTACCGCTATGCGGTAGCTTTCCGGTAATGTTTCCCATTGACGTGTTTGTTGGTTCCACATACCTGTCTCACCACCGTCTGGAGATTGGAATAAAAGCGCCGTGCGACCAATACGTAGGAAATCGTAAGTCACGGTTTCCCCATTTCTATCTAGGCTAGCTTTGTAAGATTCAATTGAGCGAGAGAAGCCTTCTTCAATTTGGTAGGCTTCCATCACTTTACGGAATTTCTCAGAAGTCGTTACGTCGGCGCGATCCATGAGACGACGCAGTTCTTGGACACGTTTATTACGTTCTTTTTTCTGGAAAGGCAGATCGAGAGTCACAAACTCATCGAGTGCATCGATCATTTTAAGTGTTAGTGGCACTACTTCTGTTGCCGTTTGATCGATCTGAGCAATTTGGTTATTTAATGAGTCCAATTCACCTTGCTGTGATTGAACCATACGATTAATTTGCTCGTTGTAGACTTTCATGCTGTCGATTTGACGTAGTAAGCCTTTGTATTCTGCCAACATGCCTTCAGTACTTTCGGCATAATTGTCGATTTTTTGTTGCGAAGCTTCTGAAGATTGATTTGCTTTTGCTTGTGTGGAAACGACAGCACCAGAGTTGGCCGCTATAGAGCTACTACTGATAGTAAGCAATGCTGCAGCTATGGCACTGAGACCAAATTCCTTGAATTTCATGGTTGCATCCTTGTCAGTGTTTTAGTCAGTCGAAAAGGGCGCGGAAAACCCGCGCCAAATATTTTTTAGAAGTCGTATGATGCCTCGACGTATAGCTGACGTCCGATTGGATCGTCATACCCAGTTGCATAGAATGGAGAGGTATCGCTTAGAGGATCTGCAGGCGGTACTTTGTCAAACATGTTGATAGCACCAAGAGTTACACGACCACTCTCGTTGAATTGGTAAGAAGCCGTTAGGTTCCACGTTGTCATACTAGCGATTTCTGCTTTGTAACCCGCTTTTTTAGCAGAATCACAGTCATCAAAGTAGTAACGGTTTGCGTAGCTTGAACACATACGGTCGCGGTATTTACCAAATAGGTTGATAGCGACATCTTCATATGCCCAGCCAAGATTTAACGTTGCGGTGTATTCAGGCATGAAATCTCTTTCATCCGTTACAGGCTCGCTGTCGTTTTCTTGATATTCAGCAATCAAGATCTTCGTTACAGCAACACGCGTGTTAAATGAACCGAACTCATTAGTGTCGTATGCGTATTTGATCGCTAGGTCAATACCAGAACGCTCTTCATACGACTGGTTCACTGGACCATAGGATACCGACTTGATGGTGCCATCTGGGTTACGAACGACTTCAGTACCTGGGTATTTACCTGGATCGTTAATTACGTCTTGGTAAGTTGGTGCTGTTACGACGTCTTCCATCTTGATGTGGTACCAGTCAACGGTTACACCAAGATCATCCACAGGCTCCCACGCTAGACCCAAGTTAATGTTTGTACTTGTTTCTTCTTTCAGCTCTGAGTTAGGTCCATTAAGCGTATCGAAGTACTGAGTATCACACTCTGGGTACTTGTCTTTATCTTGTGGGCCGCTACCACCAGCGTTGGCACAAAGCACAGGGTCAAAACCAGAACCAAAGCCTCGAGTTTGATCACCAAATAGTCGCTTCAAGTCTGGAGCTCGGAAGCCTAGACCGTAGCTACCACGTAGCAATAGGGTGTCAGTAGGACGGTATGCTAGGGCTACTTTAGGAGTGAATGCGCCGCCAGTTGCCGAGTCGTCGAAGTAGTGGTCGTAACGACCAGCGACAGTCATTTCTAAATCTTCAATGATAGGAATAAGAGCTTCAACACCAAGACCAATCTGATCGCGGTCACCGCCGCCTGATGTTCCACCTAGACCAGAGAAACCACCAGCTGCTGTTGTAGCATCAATCGTCTCATTGTAGTCAGTACGGTTCCATTCACCATAAACAGCAAAGCCAGACATACCTGCAGGAAGTTCAACCAAATCACCAGCCAGTGAGCCGTTAACAGAGTAAAGCTTTGAGTAGGCTTCTTTGCTTGAAGTGCCGCTGTATTTGTCTACAACGTCTTGAGAGATAGGCCCTAGAAGATCGACATCACCATTTTGTACAGCTTGGTCGAGAGTTAGGAAGATTGCTGGGTTGCTTGTTTCAACGCTTTGCTCAGAGTAACCAGCGGATAGGTCCCAATCATACGTATCAGCAAGCAGGCCGTTCAAGCCTAAGGTTAAGCCAAAAGAATCGGCTTCAGTGTTACTTTCGCGTGGTCCAAATTCGACCATACGGCGAGTGTATTCGCCTTCGCCGCGGAAGTGAGTGGCATCAACTTCAACGCTGTAAGGGTTAGGTTCGAATTCAGATTCTGTAGACTTGTAGCCAAAACGGGCTTCTGCCATGGCAGTGACATTGTCGTTAATGTCCATTTCACCACGTAAAAGTAGGTCTACTTGTTTGTTTTCTGGTTTTAATGTTCGGTATGCAGAGCGGTTAACACCACACTTTCCATCCGCTCGTTCAATCGCGGCATCACCAACGACTTCTTTACATGAAGAACCAGCATCAGCTGGTGTTAGAAGTGTTCCGTTGGCGCCTTCAAAGTTTGCACCGTAGCTAGAGTAGCCACTTAGCTGAGAACGGCTAGAACCGTCATCGCCAGCCCAATCATCTCGGTCAGATTGCTTTAGCATTTCGTTGCCCGCAAATTGGCCAACGAAGAGAATACGTTTGTCGTCAAAGTTTTTGCCAGCTACAACGTCTAAACGACCATTTTGGTAACCACCATCCGTCGCGTCACCCGCGCGTACTTTTACAGAAACGCCATCAAAGTCTTTCTTTAAAATGAAGTTTACGACACCACCGATTGCGTCGGAGCCGTAGATAGCAGAACCTGAGTCGGTCATTACTTCAACACGCTCAATAGCGGCGACAGGGATTTGGCCGATATCTTGGAAGTTAGATGTACCATCTTGTGCTAGCGGGTATTGAGGAAGACGACGGCCATCAATAAGAATCAATGTGCGTGACGCGCCAAGGCCACGTAAGTTGACTGACTGCGCTGCTGGTGTAAACGAGAAAGAGTCTGTTTGAGCCATTACACCACCTGTGTTTTGGGTCAAACTGTTCAATACGTCTTGCGCGCTGTTAAAGCCTTTAGACTCAATGTCTTTACTATTAATAACAGTAACTGGTGAAGGACCTTCCATATCCGTCGTGGAGATACGCGAACCAGTAACTTTCATCTTTTGAAGTTTTTCAACTTGCTGCTCTTCTGCCAGTGCTGTTGCTGGGGCTGCAACTGCTGCTGTCCCCAAAGCAAGGCTTATCGCAACAGATAAAGCGGTTGTGTTTTTATACATCCTTGTTGCTCCGATTATTATTATTTCCTATGTCTGGCCGCATAGCGGCCAAATGTGACGTTAATATTTCGTTAACGTTCGGCCAATGTATAACCGAGATGAAAAAAGGAAGTCAAACCAGTGGTAAACGGGGATGCTTAAATGTAAAAAAGATGTAAATAACCAGGCTTTGTTTAAAAGGCGGAATAAAAAACCGAATAGGGTTTATGAATCGAGATTAAATTTCAATAAAACACCGTATTTTGTGTTTCTTATAAACTTTAATGACTTATCTTGCCTATGGTTTTTTAGTGGGTAATTGAATCTGGAAAAAGATATTTTTCCAGTGAATTGTTCTGAGATGAGTTTTATATCGAATCCATACTTTGTTAGCTCGAACTTATTAGGTGGTATCAAAATATGATACCCATTGCTGTTAAAGGGCTCACTCGTATTTTTAGGTCAAATATAACCTTGGATTATGTGTCTATTTATGTGTGTAGGGTGCATTTTTATGTAGGGTTTTGGCTCTAAACAGCCTAGATTGATATTCTGTATGAATTATTTTTGTGGTTTTTTATAATTTTTTACAAAAACATTTCTGTTTTTCGACATCGAAGGAAGTTTGTCATGTTTTGGTTTCAAACACTTGAAGCTGATGTGGATTCAAGATAAATATGACGCTGAAATTATTGCAGTAGTAGAAAAGTCTAGCTCTTGAGGCGCAGGGAGTGTGCTTCAACAGTTTTAGTTACTACGAGATAAATATGCACCATTTTGGGCGGAAAATATCCTCTTTCACTCCGTTTGAACTGGACAGTAGACAAGGAGCAAGTTGTATATGCTGTCGTACTTTTTACGCCGTTTGGCGTTGGTTATCCCAACGTTTCTCGGGATAACTATTCTCATCTTTGCTATCACTCGTTTCGTGCCTGGCGGACCTGTTGAACGCATGTTGTCACAAATGCAGTCTCAGGGAGATGGCGCCGCATCAATGACGTCTGCGGGTGGTAATACGGCCCTTTCTGACGATCAAATCGCGGAGCTGAATGCGTTTTATGGCCTGGATAAACCTGTAACGGAAGCGTACGTCGAGTGGTTAAGTCGTTTGGTAATGCTAGATCTTGGCGAGTCGACGCGTTACTACGAGCCTGTCTCGGACATGATCGCAGAGCGTTTGCCAGTGTCGTTGTTTTATGGCGGCATGACCTTCTTTATTAGTTATTTTATCTCGATTCCTCTTGGTTACTATAAGGCACTCAAGCACGGTTCTGTGTTTGATTCCGCTTCTTCAGTACTCATTTTCGTAGGCTACGCGCTACCAGGTTATGTGGTGGGTGTATTGCTGATCACGTTATTTAGTTATCACTTGGAATGGTTTCCGATGGGAGGCTTTGTCGGCGATGACTTCGACGATTACGAAACCTTCTTTGAACGCGCTAAAGACATTATGTGGCATGCGGTGTTGCCTTTGATCTGTTACCTCATTGGTGATTTTGCCACGCTGACGATGACAATGAAAAATAACCTGATGGAAAACCTTTCCTCAGATTACATCCGCACCGCAATTGCGAAAGGATTACCTTTCAAAAAAGCAGTTCGTAAGCACGCGTTGCGTAACAGCTTAATTCCAATCGCGAGTCACTTTGGTAACTCTTTGTTGTTCTTCATGACCGGTGCCTTCCTGATTGAAGTTATCTTCAATATTGATGGCATTGGCTTATTAGGTTACGAATCAATCATGGAGCGTGATTACCCTGTTGTTATGGGTATTGTCGCCATTAATGCGTTGTTACTGCTCATTGGTAACATCATTTCAGATATTTGTGTTGCTTTAGTCGACCCACGTGTGAAGTTTGGAGCGTAACATGATTAAAGTTAGTCCATTAACTCAAAAGAAAATTCGTCACTTTAAAGAGATCAAACGAGGCTATTGGTCGTTTGTTGCTCTTTCTATCATGTTGATCCTTTCTTTATTCGCCGAACTTTTGATCAACAGTAAAGCGCTAGTCGTCAAGTACGATGGTAGCTACTATTTTCCTGTTGTCAGTGACGTACGTTTAGGTAGCGAATTCGGCCAAGAGTCATCCAGTGAAGCCGATTATCGTGTACTGCAAAAAGCGTTTGAGGCTGAAGGGGGCGACAACTTTGTTATTTTGCCGCTTGTGCCGTGGAACCCATATGAACAAGATTTTAGTGGTGATTTCCCGCCAACAGCACCTAGTGCCGAAAATAAGCATTATTTAGGTACAGATGTGATAGGTCGCGATATTTTGGCGCGACTCGTCTACGGATTCAGAACGGCGATGGGATTTGCGTTGCTTACGATGGCCATTTCCTACGCGATCGGTACTGCAGTCGGTTGTGCTATGGGTTTTTGGGGCGGTAAATTTGACTTGTTTGTACAGCGACTTATCGAAATCTGGTCAATGGTCCCGTTTTTGTACGTCATTATGATTCTTGTCTCAATCGTTCAGCCGACGTTTGCTCTCTTTGTCGCTATTAACGTGCTTTTCACTTGGATGGGTATGACATGGTACATGCGGACCATGACCTATAAAGAAGCGGCACGAGAATATGTAATGGCGGCTCGTGCTTTAGGGGCATCGACTGGACGTATCTTGTTTAATCACATCTTGCCAAATACGATGGTGATGATTGTAACCCTAGCGCCTTTCACTATTGCAGCTAACATCACAGCACTGACTGCTCTCGATTACCTAGGCTTAGGCTTGATGCCACCAACGCCAAGTTGGGGTGAACTACTGCAACAAGGTAAGTCAAACTTAGATTCGCCATGGATTGTTGCGTCAGTAGTGACTTCTATTGTTCTGGTTCTGGTAATGGTGACCTTTATTGGTGAAGCCATTCGAGCGGCTTTCGACCCGAAAAAATTCACACGCTATGTTTAAGCGAGCATTGTGAGCAAAACATAAAAAAGGGAAGTTTTATGAAGAAATTATTTTTAGCGTCCACGCTGAGCGCCCTGAGTTTTGGTGCAATGTCAGCAACGCTTCCGACCGACTTAAACTGGCAAACAAACTGGGATGAGCCTCAATATGGTTCGCCAGAAGCGAAACGTGGAGGGACTTATCGCACCTTTATGTCAAGTTTCCCGCAGACGTTACGTAGTGTTGGTCCAGACGCTAATGCAGGGCTACGTTCTTTTATCTTAGATGAAACACCAGGCTTGGTGGTCCGCCACCCAGATACTTTAGAGTTCATCCCTGAGCTTGCTAACGAGTGGGCGTTAGCAGGTGACAACAAAACGGTCTATTTCAAACTCAACCCTGAAGCCAAATGGTCGGACGGCAAACCTGTGACTGCCGACGATTTCGTGTTCATGCTGAAGTTTTATCGTTCCAAAGACATCTTGGAACCTTGGTACAACGATTACTACAACAAAACGATTGCGGATGTTATCAAGTACGACACTCATACGTTTGCTGTTAAGGCGGCGAAAGAGTTTAATCCGGAAGAATTGCTGTTACGAATGGGGGCTCTGCGCCCACGTCCCGCACATTTTTATGCTAACCCTTCAAAAGATGAAAATGGTGACGGTATACATGACAACTTTGTCCGCTACTACAATTTTAAAAGTGAACCAACGACCAGTGCATACTACCTAGATGACATTAAAAAAGGTAAAAGTGTGACCTTCAAACATGTCGGTGAAGACTGGTGGGGTTACAGCAATAAGTATTATCAACATCGCTATAATGTCGACAAAATCCGCATCACAGTGATTCGCGACAGTGATATCGCGATGAAGCACTTTGAGAAAGGGAAGCTGGACGCATTTGGTCTTGTTTTACCAAGCTTGTGGCATGATAAATCGAATACGGAACCTTACCAAAAGGGATACATTCAAAAGTTCTGGGGTTACAACCAATTCCCAGTTGGGGCTGGTGGTGTATGGATGAACACCGCGATGCCTTTGCTGGATGATTTAAACATTCGCAAGGGCATTACTTACGCGATTGACTTTGATGGCATGATAGAGAATGTCATGCGTGGCGACTACTCCCGTAAACCGAACCCGACCGGTTATGGTCATGGTAAATACACCCTACCAGATGCTAAGGCACCGAAGTTTGATCCCGCAAAAGCGGCCGAGGCATTCGAAGCCGCAGGCTTTAACAAAATTGGTTCTGATGGTATTCGTGTCAATGATAAAGGTGAGCGCTTAAGCTTCGAGCTGACCTACGGAACACCTGTTCATACTCCTCGTATTGCCTTTTTGCGTGAGCAAGCCAAGCTAGCAGGGCTGGATATTGAGCTCAAGTTAGTTGATGGCTCATCCATGTTCAAATACGTACGTGAGAAAAAGCACGATTTGGCTTTCTTAGATATGGGTACGTCTGAGATCCCAACGTATTGGGAGTACTTCCATTCAGTCAATGCGAACAAGCCGCAAACTAACTCTTTCACAAACTACAGCACGCCAGAACTGGATGAAAAGATCATCGAGTATCGTTTTGGCATGGATATGGATAAAAAGATCCAGCTAGGTCATGAGATTCAGCGTGACATCATTGATGCTCACGTTATCGTCCCAGGCTACATGGTTCCTTATGTCCGCTATGGTCACTGGCGCTGGTTAAAGTTTCCAGATAAGCCAATGAATCGCATGACAGAGGCGCTGTTCAGTGGTTCAATCATAGGCGATGGCACTTACTGGATTGATAGTGATATCAAAAAAGAAACGAAACAAGCGATGAAATCAGGCAAAGCTTTTGAACCTGTTGTTGTCGTAGATGACACTTATAAGCTGTAAGGATTGGTTATGGAAAACGATGTAATCCTAAGTGTTAAAGATCTCGAAGTTGAATTTACCACCGATGATGGGCCAGTGAAGGTTCTGCATGGTGTGAACTTTGATGTGAGAGCTGGACGTACACTCGGCCTGGTGGGAGAGTCAGGTAGTGGCAAGAGCGTAACTTCAATGTCGATCATGGGGCTATTACCTAAGCCATATGGCAACATCATTAAAGGTGAAGTGAATTATCGCGGCACCAACCTAGTTGATTTGCCTGCGGAAGAGATGTACGCCATGCGTGGCGATCGTATTTCGATCATCTTCCAAGACCCGATGACGGCGCTCAACCCAGTGCACACCATTGGTCGTCAAATATGTGAAGTGCTTGAGCTCCATCGACCTGAGCTCGACAAAAAGGAGCGGGAGGCGTACTCGATTGAGATGCTGGCAAAAGTAAAAATTCCAATGCCAGAGAAGCGATTGAATGAGTATCCCCATAACCTATCTGGTGGTATGCGCCAGCGTGTCATGATCGCGATGGCATTGGCCTGTAAGCCGGATATTCTGATTTGTGATGAACCGACTACAGCGTTGGATGTTACGGTTCAGGCGTCTATCCTTGAACTGATGAACGAGCTTCAGGAAGAAACAGGCATGGCAATGATCTTCATCACTCACGACCTCGGGGTTGTGGCAGAAGTGTGTGATGATGTTGCCGTGATGTATGGTGGGCGTATTGTCGAAAAAGCAGAAATTTTTGAGTTGTTTGATAACCCGCAGCACCCATACACAGAGCGTTTGATGGGGTTGATGCCGAGCTTAGATAATGAGCCAAAGCAGATGATCGATATCAAGCCTATTGATGCCAGTATGTTTGCCAGTTAACTGAGCAAAGTGAACCAGTCATAAAAGAGGATGTTATGGCAAAAGAAGTATTAAGAATTGAAAATCTTAAGCAGCACTTTGTTTCTGGTAAAGGGCTGTTCAAGAAAGGCTACACCATCAAAGCGGTAGACGGGGTTTCACTGTCTGTTTCTGAAGGTGAAACACTGGGGCTAGTTGGTGAGTCAGGTTGTGGTAAAAGCACCCTTGGTCGCACGATCTTAAAGTTATACGAGCCAACGGAAGGTAAGATTTTCTTTGAAGGTAAAGACATCACTAAATTGTCTGTTAAAGAGATGCGCTCGCTGCGTAAAGACATGCAAATCGTCTTTCAAGACCCAATGGAGTCACTCAATCAGCGTCATACCATCGGTATGATTCTGGAAGAACCGTTTGTTATTCATAAAATTGGCACGCCAACAGAGCGTAAACAATGGGTAAAAGAGCTTTTAATCAAAGTGGGATTACCAGAAACGGCAGTAAACCGTTATCCACATGAATTTTCAGGCGGACAACGGCAGCGTATCGGTATTGCTCGCGCGATTGCATTGAAGCCTAAACTACTGATTTGTGATGAATCGGTATCTGCGTTAGATGTGTCGGTACAGGCGCAAATCTTGAACCTATTGCTACAACTGCAACAAGAAATGAATTTGGCGATCATATTTATCTCTCACGATCTCTCGGTGGTGAAACATGTCTCTGACAAAGTTGCCGTGATGTATTTTGGTAAAGTGGTAGAAGCAGGCAGCGCTAAAGAAATTTATGCAAACCCGCAAAACGAATACACCAAAAAACTCCTATCTGCGATTCCGATCACTCACCCTAAATATCGGAAGAAAAAGCGCGTAGCTGAAAAAAAGCAGCAAGTGGCGTAAGTGATGCCACAGGTCCTATAACACAAAAGCGCTCCGCCAAATAAGCGGAGCATTTTTATAAGCAAATGCCAGGACTTGGAGTCGATTCGCACTGATGTTTATTCTGATTGATTGCAGATCGTTGCATGCTAAACTCAAGGCCTATTTTCTTTGTTTGGATAATGGACCATGCCGTCGAATTTACCGAAATCCTTTAGTCGACCTTTTCTGAAAATCTTCCATATTTTGGAGGCGGTGTTATTAGTCTCTATTACCTTGGCGACGTTGTACGCCATGATGCAAGAGTTTGTGCACGTATTTGTAGAGAAGCGTGTCTTACTCACAGATATTCTTTTGATGTTTATCTATCTGGAAGTGCTCGCCATGGTGCAGCAGTTCGTGATGAACGGTAAAATTCCGGTACGCTATCCTATCTACATCGCGATGATGGCGATCGCCCGCTATATCACTCTCGGAATGAAAGAGCTGGATGCAGTTTTGGTTGTGTGGTTATCTCTGGCTGCGTTTATTTTGGCTGCGGCTACTTTGCTGATCAGAATTGGACATCATTATTGGCCCTACGTTGATAACAGTACCTTGGAAAAAGACGAATAAAAGAAAGCCCCGCACTAGCGGGGCTTTCTGTTTCAATACTCGATGACTTTTAGATCATTCAATGTTTTGGATCTGAATACTATTTTGAAAATAAAGTTAAACAAAATCAGTATCTTACCTTTATTTTTTGGTGGTTTTTTAATTTGTTGTCACCATTTGTGTCACCATGAAGTGTTAGAGTGTCTTAGCGATTGCTTTGACAAGATTTCCGTGAGCAGTAGGTAAGCTATTTGATAGTTCAGGATACTTGTAGCATGTAAACTTTTTCAGAGCTGAGCGGAGGCTACCCGTTAGGCTATAGCATGCAGTTTTAGTTTTAGTATTCTTTTCTGAATAGACTTGAATTTTGGCAAGTAGTTCTAGATAACCTTCTTGGCTTGCTATTTTCTGTTCTAAATCAGAACATATTGTTTTGTGGATACGATTTACTCTACTTTTCATATCCTTTGCCACTTTTGGTGAGATGTTGTGATTGGAAAGCAACCAATGTTCAAAGTGGTTCAACTCACTGATAAAATCTACTTCGTTTCTCATCATTTTGCATACCAATGATTAGCCGGTTGTGTTACTGTAGCGCTAATATAAGCGCTATTCAAATATGAATGTATATTTATCATGGAAAAACAGCATACTTTAATATCTTTATTCACTGGTGCCGGAGGTATGGACCTTGGGCTAGAGATGGCCGGGTTCACAACGCTCGTTGCTAACGAATTAGAACCTCAAGCTTGTGAAACACTTAGAAAAAACAAAGAATTGTGTCATTTAATAGGTGATGAACTAGATAGGTTTATCTCCGACTCTATGCAACAAAGGTGCTTCAATCGTTTATCTGATTTTGAAAAAAAACAGTTTTTTGAACGATTAAAAACTCAATTGAATAAAGATAAATTTTTACAAGAATGTCAGGTTATAGAAGGTGATATTAGAACAGTACCTTCTAAAAAATTTGAAGAATATGCAAATGGAAAAGATATTTTTTGTATCGCAGGTGGTCCACCATGCCAGCCTTTCAGTAAGGCTGGAAAAAAGAAATCATTAGACTGTACTAAGAACGGCGATTTATTTTTTGAATTTGTCAGGGTCGTAAATGATATAAAACCTAAATGGTTTTTGTTTGAGAATGTTAAAGGAATAACGTTCACTAAAACAGATGTGCTGTATCAGATATGTAATAGTTGTGGCGAACATACTATTGCTCCATTCAGGATACGTCAGGACTTTGAGACAAACAAAGAGGCCATACCTTGTTTGAAATGTTCATCTAGCAATACCAGTTGGCTTGTTAAGAATGAGCCGGGGGGATCATTAAAAATTATATTTAATGAGTTTCAAAAGATTGGATATAAATGTTCATTCAAAGTCCTCAATGCTGCTGATTATGGGGCTCCTCAAATAAGGGAGCGACTATTCATAGTGGGTAGTAGAGAGGGTAAGGAGTTTTTGTGGCCAGAACCTACACATTCGAAGGTTGTGGATAAGAATGTCCAAACAGATTTGTTCACCAACAATACCAAAAAACCTTGGGTGACAATGGGAGAAGCTCTTTGGTCAAAAGGCCATAGCTACTATGGTTCTATTCATGAAGGTGAAGCTAAATTATGGGTGAAAAATGTAGTTAGGCCACATGATGAGCCTGTTACATGGTCATTAGATAGACCTTCACCAACTATTGGTGCCCATCAAGGAGCTAAGTTGGCATTTGCGCCTAGAGGAGTCCCCGAAAAACAGTTGTTCCGACAACAATGGGCAACAAAAGGTAGAAAGCAAGGTGACACTCCTCCTGTTGACGTTGAACATCAATACTTAACTGATGAAGAGTTATTGCTACTTCAAACTTTTCCTAAGTGGTGGTACCTGCACGGAACAAGAATGCAGAGAGCCTTCCAAATTGGCAATGCCGTTCCTCCGCTATTGGCTCATACGATGGGGAAAGCGATTCTTGAGTCTGAGGAGCAATAATTATGACTAAATTGTTACAAGCGTTTACATCAGATGAATATTTATTAGCAAATGATCTTCTTTCTGCAAAAGTTGCAACTATGTTAGGCCGAAAAATGGAAGAGGGAGATTGGGATTTCGTTTATTGTAACTCGAAAAATATTCCTATAACTGAATGGAGCAATGTAAATATTGATATTAATCATAATGGTTTAGGTGTTGAGCATAAGATGCTAAGAGTTACTAAAGCTGGTTCGATTACTCAGGAATGTGGTACAACTAAAATGCACCCAGCTGGCACAAGAAGTATAAGAATACCTGATGAAGAAGATCCTCAAAAAGCAATGTTCTCAATACTATCTCAGTACAATGAGTTAATTGAGGCTAGAACCTTAGCTGTAAAAAAAAATAGCTGCAATAGTGTGGCCGATATGCGTATAGGGTGGTTATTATGGAAAGATACGCTTGATGAGTTTTTATACTTTGAAGAAGAGATGAGCAAGGTTGATGTTGATCATTATTATGCAGAATGGAATTTAACTCCTGCGAAAGGTTCTCGTAAAAGCTCCCGTAGTTTATGGATATATGAACGTGCTACTGGCAAAAAAAAGTTTTCAGTAACGACGACAGCGGGAGCTAAGATACAGCCCTATTTTGATGTACCCGCTCCCAGTAACCCAAATCTTTTTCATTTTGTAGTTCAAGGTGTAAAAATTGATGGAGGTTTAGTTAAAGTTTGGCTGACTAAGAGTACAGCTAAATATTTAGAACTATTACTAGGATCTTTGGATGAGCAGGCCATTTCAGATTGTATCAATTCGTTTGAATTAATAGACGGGAATAATGGCATTGAGCAGTCTTCGGCTGAAGAATTAGCAGTACCTGTTTATGTACAGATATCAGCTTACGAAAAGTTAAAACAAATATTTCCGAATAATATTAGTGATGAATACTTATTCCAGCAATTGGCAATATTCCTAGGGGAAAGCAAGTAATTCACTTTGAATTGATTAATATGCACACAATCTTAAGGCCTCTTCGTTATAAATGAGGCCTTGGTTGTACGCTTCATATGCAACTATGTTAGATCTAAATGACAAGACCTTAGTTTTGTATACTCTACTTGGTTGTCCTGCTCAAAAAAAAGTTCAACAGCCAAAGAAGTATGACGATCTTGTCTCATCAATTTAGCTAATGCTATTTTTCTTAGAGTATGGCTTGGCTCAATCTCACCTTCAACCGCTCTCACTTGCTCATCAATTTCGGCCTTATTGACGTAGATATGAGATTTATCTTTATGGCGACTGAGAGCAACATAGGTTTCTCGTTGGCCCATTCGCCCTGAGTAAAGAGTGAATGTATTGCCATTGATGGTCGTACCTTGCGAGCTGAAAATCGTTAGAGCATAGGCATGGCATAAATTTAAACCAACCTCATCACTATACTCTGATGCTCTGAATGTGATTATACGTTTATCATCAAGAGCAATAGAGAGCTCGGCGTCGTTATCACTTAGTCGTGTGATCTGTAAAATTGTCCCCAAAGTACCGTTCGAGACTTGCAGTCTCTGGTATTCGTTACGGCAGAACTTGACGCGATCTCCTACAGAATACTCATATTCAAATTTTTTATCAGCGACGCTACATGTCAGTTTGATGTTTTCGTTGCTCACCCTGCCTTCGCTAATATATATTTTTCGAATTGCTTTGCTAAGCTGTTTAACATCTTTCCATTCGCGAGCAATAACTAGTGATTGCTTTTCAGGATTCGATTTCTGATAGTGGTGCCAATCATTGATTAGAGCTTGGATTGCTTCGTCATTGTTATCAGCCCAATGTATGCAATTGTTCATTTCTAGCAACTCTAAAGCCTGTTCTGAGCGTTTGTCTCTAAAATCCATGACAACTTGTTTCGCCCAGGTTTCTCTCTGTCTACGGATGGTCTCAATCCGCTGTGTTCCTATTATTTCTGGACGAGATAGGAAACGCAAAGAACCGCCACGGTTAATCGCATCAAGCTGCTTGTCTTCTCCGGTTAGAATTATTTTACAGTTAGATACTTTTGCTTCGTTAATAAGTAGTTGTAAATCAGTGCTTGGAAGTAGTCCCGCTTCATCTACAACGAGTACGTCTACACTGTTTAGTGGATGTCGATTATTGCTGACAGCTGTGATCAGAGAGGCAACAGTATGCGATTGAATACCAGTTTCTTGCATTAGGTTATCCGCAGCTTTTTTTGCAATACATGCTCCTTTGATATTCATATCTTTTTGTTCATAAGCAATTTTTGCAGCAAGCATTAACGTTGTTTTACCAGCGCCAGCGCTACCTTGAGTAATCGACAAGTCACCTGAGCATAACGTGTAATAAATAGCTTCTTTTTGCTCATCATCAAAACAGAAGCCAAGTTGTTTTTCTGCAAGTTTTACCGCGTTATCGGTTTCAATTACCCCGATTTTTTTTGTAAATCGCTTGGCCAGAACTTTAGCATCATTAACCATAAGTGTTTCGGATGTAAGCACATCCACACTCGTAAATTGTCGAGTAAAAACATTTTTTTGCTGTAGCTCAATCAAGTCTTCACTATCTAACAGAGAAAGTGATAATTTTTCTGCTTGGTCACCATTCATACCTTGATGTGAAGCTTGTACAGCGATTGTCCTGAAGATTTCTTGCTCAGTAAAAACAGCTTTTTTTTCAGTGATCTCTGATAAAACAACATCAAGGTCTAACTCTACTGGAAGCATTGACTGTTCTTGATGAATTAAAGTTTCAAGGTAAACGTCTGTCAGACCATGGTTGGCAAGTTCACCTATCCACTTGTTAAATAGCTCACTTCTGTCTAGTTTTTTCTTAGAGCTTCTATTTTTAGTCTTGAAGCGAGCGCCTTCCTTACTAGAACTGCTTTTAATTCTTGATTTTTTGAGCTCTCTTTCTATCTCTTTGGCTCTGCTAGAAAAAGTATCGCATGCTTCTTTGGGGATACCTTTGAGATGGAAAGAATCCTCGTCAGGCTCAATTTCAAACCCTAACTTGTGCATCTGATGAGCAAGTTCAGCACGATAGATTGCACCTGATGGCATTTTCCAAAAATATTGACGATCAAATGATAACGATCCCCAAGTATCGTCCAAACGTGGTGCCAGATTAAGAACCAGTGCGTGAGTATGTAGGTGCGGATCTTCATTTCTATTTGAACAGTGCTCGAACGTTGCTATGACAAGACCTGCTGGCTTTTCATTGATGGAAGAACGATAGCCTCGACGAGTTAATGCTGCGTATCGCTCCATAAATTTGATAGCTTTATCTACAGCTATTTTTTGGGCATTCTCGATCTGCTTTTTAAGTTGAACGGACGAAATAACCCATGCTAGTGTCACGCTTTTTGGTGCGCTAAATGTGCAGTCCCAGCCTAGTCGCCGATTATCTTTTCCTGCGTTCTGAACCAGTTTCTCTCCCGTTAGAGAAAATCCTGCCATCAAATTTATATAGTCATCATCATTAATGACCTCACCGTAAAGGCCAAGAATTCTACTACCTAAACCTGACCAATTTCCTTTGGGCTCTCCATGGCCCAAATAGTAATCTTCTTGCGCCAAATCAGCGTAGTAAGCGATGTTATTAATCGGATGGATTGACAGCATGGCTATTTCCTCTTGTTTAAGCGATTTTGTTGTTGTGTGTTTTTCATTACCGACTTTTTTGCCCATGCCGCCGGAATCTTTCTCTTGGCTTTTTTAATTCGGTGAAACAAAGGCCAGCACAGTTTGTAAGCCGCGTTTCTGCCCGGAAGTATCATGTAACCTTCAACACCTTTTTTACTAGGTTGTTTGAGCTGTGTAAGTTCAGTGGACTTTATCAGTGGGACTTCAGCTCTTGTACCTATACGATTAGGGTGGTCGTAGTTCGGCACTTCTGCTGTGTACTCTCCAAAAATACTTGAACAGTATTTCGCATCATCTCCTGCTGATCCCATTCGAAACACTATGATGTTCGATAGTAAGTTGATGATTGAATCTGTTTCGTCTTTTCCATAAAGTTCTTTGAGTTGTGAGATAGATTGAGTACAGATAACTGATCTCGCACCATTTTCACGTGCTAACTCAAGCCATTTCTTGATGTTTGGATTTCGTGGAAGGTTGGCAAATTCATCAATGAATAACCATGTCTTCCTCTCTGTTGGAAGAGTTTCAGACAGATAGTTCTTTGTCATAAACGAGATAATTGCATTACATAGCGGCTCACCAAGGCTTGGGTATTTACTATCTGCTTGAATAATGACGGCGTGTTTTGCGTTATTATCTTTAATCCAACGTTTCAAGCTGAATGGTGATTTGTCTTGTCCTGACCAAGCTTTTGCCAGATCTTCAATCCAGCTCAGTTTACTCATGATATGAACATAAAAGCCTTGCGTGGTTTTAGAGTCATTTTCAATAAAGCTTTTCACTATTGGGTAGTGAACTATGAATTCAGATTGAGCTTTATCAATGCTGATTGTGAACAATTTATAAAGGTCGTGCCAATTCCATTTTTGTCCATTCTCGTTTATTAATTTCATTAGCATACTGACTAGAATGACTCTTGCACCCTGATCCCATATGGGATCTGGCGTTTTGGAATCAGGAATTAGGCACAGAGCCAAAAGCTCTGCATCTTGTTTGGTTCTTATATCTTCACAGATGTTCCACTTTGCACTTCTCTTGTCCCATGGAGCGATTAAGACGGAATTAGATTTGCGATAAAAGCTTTCCGTATATTCTCCCTTTTCGTCGTAAATGACTGAGTAGTCTCCACGATTGATAGCTTGATGAACTAACGGTTTGAATGCAGTTGATTTACCTGAACCGGTTGTTCCCAGAATTAAAAAATTGTTCTGCTCTCTTGCTTCCGTGATTTTTATCTTTGGATGAATGTTTATGCCGGCTTTAGTCAACTTATTAGTTTTCAGTTCTGCTCGGTGCGCATTCTGAGCGTGACGAATTGCTTTTTGTCTCTTATATAATTTAGGGCCACTAATGTACTTCAACTCGTGTAATTCGAATCTAGATTTGAAGAGTATTGTTATAAATGTGAGTGTTAGAAACAGTGATATTGCCAAGATAATAGTATTGTCCTCACTCTGAACCAGATCGGCGAGAAGGAGTTTTATATTATGAGTTTGAAATAGATCTTTAAGCCATGATTGGCTGTCATTCTTCGAAAAAAGTGAGTAAAACCCTTTCAAAGCCAAAGTAACTGGTATCGTCAGCAGAATGCTGGACAAAATAAAAATAACAGTTCTATAGATGAATGAAAAAGTACTCATTATTTGTTCTCTTTTTTTAGGTTCGAAAGATATTGATTCTTAGCTTTTAGGCGCTCGTGTTCATCCAGTCCGGCGATAGCCGAAACCATTTCGAACATCCGCCTTTCTAGTCGTTTTTCTAGTCTTGTTAATTCAATATTTATCATTTTGTTGTTTATATGCTGCTCTACGACCCACCGAGTGAATGCAGAATTATTCATGTTTATTGCTTCTGCCTCTTGCGTAATGCGGTTGAATTGGTGTTTACTAGTACGCAAAGTGATAGTTTTTTCAGTGTTTGATTTGGACTTTGAGTTAGTCATTTGTTTTTTCTCAATGTTTTCAATGTAAACAGTATGAATTTGTTAGATTTTTTAGCGGAAAATCTAACGTTTCATTAGTTATTAAATGCACGCTAACTATTTGTATTTAATGAATTAACGTGCATCACTCTACCAGAATAAAGCTTACCTAGAAGCGTTCAGGTCTGAGTCCATAATCGATCTATAGTTATATTTAGGGGCTTCTTTAGAAAAAATAAGAGCAGCGTTAAGTAAGAGTTTTAATCCACTTTCACTTATTTCTATTTTTTTGTTATCTAAATTAACGTTTGCAAAAACATGAAGGAAAATGTTGATGATTAACTTGTACTCATCATAATCAATTTTGTTGATCAATTTTTCTTTGGAATCTTTGGTATTTTCGGCATCTTCAAAAACACTAGATAATATTTCTTTTACCATGTTGGCCATTTGATGGTCGGTTCTACTTATTTTCTTACAAAGGTCTAGATTTTCATCTAAAGAACTAATTAGAGATCTAATCTCTTTAGCTCGCTCTGATAGTTGAGGATTACACATAATATTTATCTCCTTTAATGACTTTTATTGGTTCTCTAACCATGAATTAATATCTTTCATTCGCCAACCGACTACTCTAGGTCCTAGAGATAATGGTTCAGGAACTATTCCTTTTTTTCGCCAGCGCCATAATGTTGAAAGGCTTATACCTAAAGCTTCCGATAGCTCATTAGTGCGAATAAAAAGCCGTACTTTAGACTGTGTATTTATTTCCAATGGTCTGCCCTCTAGATTTTTGAGTTGTCCTAATTTTCTTTACCGATGGTTTTTCAAAAAGTGGGTAAGTAGATAAAACTTTTAATTCTCTTAACCTTAAGTGAAGAGGAGTTTCATCCGCCTCACTTACCTTTACCGATGGTTTTCTATAAAGTGGGATAAGAAAGGAAAAATCTTTAAATTTTCCTTTTTTCAACAGGAGTTACTGAACTATCTGGTTTTAGTTCGGTGAATTTGCATGGATAAAAATGCAGATTCGAATCAAATGTGGTGGCTTAAGAAGTGATTAGATGTTATTCATATAGCTATCTTAACTATATGATTTATAAGGTTGGTTTATGTCTATTTATTCTCAAAAATCTACGGACAAAGAGTTATTCGTAGGTAGTGTTAAAGGAAGCTCCTTGGCGTTTTCTATTTTAGGCAAACGCTATGAACCAAAACTTAAAGCGATTTTGAATAGAAGCTTGAAATCAATAGAAAATAATTTGTCTTACTCGGTCGATGTACTGTATGAAGATTTTAAATCAATGGTCTTGGCCGATTTACTTCGTAAGCCGATTGACAGTCTACGGTTTGATGAAAATGATTCGATTGGTGGCTTGATCGACCATATGGCTAAAAAGAAAGCTATTGATATGTATATCCGAACAGAAAACCATCGTTCAGAAGAGAGCACGGAAAGTCGTAAGAAAAAAGATAAGGAAAAACAGACAGCTATACAGGAGAGTCTACTGTCAGAAGAAGAGCGGCTCGTTGAGATAGAAACGTCGACGAAAAAATTCGATTATGGCTTTCATGAATTTGATGAAAAAGAGATTGATGGTTTATATATCAATAATCCTGAAAGGGCATATATAGCAGAAGATATTAAGGTTAAATTTATCAATATGTTGAGTTCTGTACAGTCTAGAATTGTAGAGCTTCGTGCAAAAGGTGTTACTCAGAATGAGATCGCTAAAGAAACGGGATTGACTAAAGATCAAGTGAGAACACACCTTAAGAAAATTGATATTATTGCTTCTGAAATCCAGATGGATAATTAGTAACTTAGGTTAATCACAACAGCATTTAAGTATGCTGTTGTGATTATAAATGTAGTGTGTTGTCAGAAAATGAGGTGATGAGAGGCGTCTTGTATAAGATGGCTGATCTTTGCTGCAACTTCTGTTAAAGCTTTTCTACGTTCTTCAAGGTAATCGTATCGATCATAAATCCCTTCAACGCCTTTTATCTTGTGATTCAGACAGCGTTCTGCCACATGGCTCGGAACACCGTTTTCGGCTAATAGACTGCGGCAGGTTCTTCGTAAATCGTGTACGACGAAATGCTCAATGCCGTACTCACCAAGTATATCTGGAAGTGGTTGTTTTTTTGAGTCCACCTTTTTCCCAAAGAGTTTAGCCAATGCGTGGTTCAGAGTGTCATCACTAATGTACTTGCGTCTTCTGCTTGCTCTACGAGCTGGAAAAAGGTAATCCGAACCATTGGCCCTAACGTGCAACTCTTTAAACCAAGGAAGCATTTGTTCTGGAATTGGGATAATGATTTTTACACCAGTTTTCGTTCTTTCGGCTGGTAGTTTCCAATTCATATTTTCAAAATCAAACTCGTCCCACTGTGCGGCGATTAACTCTCCCTTACGAACACCGAAAATGATAAGCATGGCGATAGCCAGATAATTTTCGCGGGTCATGATGTCAGAGTTATTACGAAAAACTTGAAAGATGGTTTCAATCTCTTGGAGTGACAAAACTCTATCTCGTGATTTTTCCGTGCCACCCGCATCTTTTTCTGTGAACGGGCTTGCTGGATTATTGTGTAATAGATCTAGTTTTAGTGCGTGGTTAAATAACTGCTTGCAATAATTCAATGCATCATTGGCAATTGAGGGGCGACCACTTTTATTAATAAGGCGGATAATTTGGAGAATGTCTCTGGAACTGACTTTATCTACAGCAAGTTCTCCAATAAAAGGTGATATGTCCTTGCGGTATACACGAGCAGGAATTTGGGGATTTTTTAAGTGACGTTCGCATTCAGCAAGCCAGTCTTTTGCTACGTCATCAACTGTATGAAATTGAGGTAGTTTGCTTCTTTTTTTCTCTGCAATCGGATCAATACCATTTTTTATACTTGCTCTCATTTGTAGAGCTTGCAGCTTAGCATCACTTAGAGGTAGTCCTTCGGGAGCTCTACCATACCTACCTAAAGTAAGCTCTCGTCGCTTTCCATTAACAGAGTAACGCAGTATCCAAAAAGCACTACCTTGCTCTGTGATTCGAAAGTAAAGCCCTGTATCTACCTTAAACTTTCCTACCTTCCCTTCTTTTAGCTTAGCTTTTAATTGTGCGTCGTTCATAAGATATAAAAATGGTGACAGATAACAGGCAACTTATCATTGCACTGAAAGTCTGTCACCATCTATGTCACCACATGGATGAAATTATGTCACCAATTATGAAATCTTATGAAATCGAAACTTTAATTAAATGTTTTAAGTTTCATGCATTTAGTTTGTTATTATGTCCTGTGAATTATCATTCAATATTCTGGATCTGCTCACGCATCTGTTCAATTAGAACTTTCAGTTCAACGCCCGATGCGGTGATGTCGGTGCTGATGGATTTCGACGCTAGCGTGTTCGATTCACGGTTGAACTCTTGCATCATGAAATCTAGACGACGACCCACTGCGCCACCTTTCTTCAGGATGTTTGTTGTTTCTTTTACGTGAGAATCAAGACGGTCTAGCTCTTCTGCTACGTCTGATTTCTGTGCCAGAAGGATAAGCTCTTGCTCGATACGAGATGGATCCAGTTCCACTTTAGCGTCTTCGAACTTCGAGAATAGTCGCTCACGTTGCCACTCTAGTATTTCTGGCATGCGTGCGCGCACTTTCACAACTTCTGATGTGATCGCTTCTAGGCGTTGCTCAATCAGCGCCTTCATGTTCTCGCCTTCACGAGCGCGCGCTTCAATAAATTCATCCATTGCGCCATCAAACGCTTCTAGTAGCACTTTATTTACCGCATCCATGTCTTGCTCTGGCGTTTCCATTACCCCCGGCCATTGCATGACTTGAAATGGATTGATTCGGCTCAGTTCACCAGTCATGTGCATGACTTGTTCAGCGGCTTTAATTACCTGGCTAGCAAGCGCTTCATTGATGCTAAGCTCACCTTTTGCGGCAGGGTTTGCTTCAAAACGTAGATTACATTCTACTTTGCCTCGCGCTAAGCGCTTACGAAAACGCTCACGTAAAACGGGCTCTAACCCGCGAAATTGCTCTGGCATGCGGAAGTATGTTTCTAAATAACGCTGGTTCACGCTGCGGATTTCCCATACCGCAGAACCCCAATCGCCTTTTACTTCTTTGCGTGCATACGCTGTCATACTGTAAATCATCGAATTTTCCTGTCTTCATTTTTTGAAAATTACTTCAAGAGTGTATCACGCTGCGTCGATAGGTGCGCGGGATGTATGGATTGTTTATGTTGTGCCAGAGGCGTAACCTATGAATCCGGAATCGATTCCGTTATAATCTTCGCCCAACCAAATCGTCTTCTCCTCATATTTAAGGTAGATGCCCATGCGTCCAAACGATCGCAAGGCGGATCAAGTTCGCCCTATCAAAATTACTCGTAACTACACAGCTTACGCTGAAGGGTCAGTGTTAGTTGAGTTTGGTAACACCAAAGTGTTGTGTAATGCGACCGTCGAAGAATCTGTGCCACGTTGGCTAAAAGGTCAAGGTAAAGGCTGGGTTACAGCTGAATACGGCATGCTACCTCGAGCAACACATTCTCGTACTCGTCGTGAAGCGGCAAGTGGCAAACAAGGCGGCCGTACGATGGAAATTCAGCGTCTTATCGCGCGAAGCCTACGCGCTGTGGTCGATCTAAAAGCCATGGGTGAGTTCATGATCACCGTTGACTGTGACGTTATCCAAGCTGACGGTGGTACGCGTACTGCATCCATCAGCGGCGCAAGTGTTGCAATGGCCGATGCATTCCAACACCTAGTGGATAGCGGCAAGCTAAAAGCGAATCCAATGAAAGGCCACGTAGCGGCAGTTTCTGTCGGCTTACTAGGCGACGAAGTATTGTGTGATCTTGAATACGTTGAAGATTCAGCGGCAGACACAGACATGAACGTAGTAATGACCGAAGAAGGCAAGATGATTGAAATTCAGGGCACCGCAGAAGGTGAACCGTTCAGTCACGAACAGCTGATGGCATTGCTCGAATCGGCGAAAGTCGGCATTACAGAAATTGTCGCAGCGCAGAAGGCGGCGTTAGCCAATTGATTTAGATAGCTCCCATTATGGGGGCTATTTTTTTATCTCGACAATAGAGAAATGAATGATTGTCGAGAAGAGACACAAGAAACCAAGGACATAGAGAGAAAATAATGAAAGCATACCAGCGTGAATTTATTGAGTTTGCACTTGAGAAAGAAGTTCTTAAGTTTGGTGAGTTTACTTTGAAATCTGGCCGTAAAAGCCCGTACTTCTTTAACGCTGGTCTTTTCAATACTGGTCGTGACCTAGCGCGCCTTGGTCGTTTTTACGCAGCAGCGCTTGCTGATTCTGGCATTGAGTTTGATGTGCTGTTTGGCCCGGCGTACAAAGGTATCCCAATCGCGACGACAACAGCGGTCGCGCTGGCGGATCACCACGATATCGACACGCCTTACTGCTTCAACCGTAAAGAAGCGAAAGATCACGGCGAAGGCGGTAACCTTGTAGGCTCTGCGCTTGAAGGTCGCATCATGCTAGTGGATGACGTAATCACAGCAGGTACTGCGATTCGTGAATCGATGGAAATCATTCAAGCAAATGGCGCAGACCTTGCTGGTGTGTTGGTTGCGATTGACCGCCAAGAAAAAGGCAAAGGTGAACTGTCTGCGATCCAAGAAGTGGAGCGTGACTTTGGTTGTGCAATCATCTCAATCGTTAGCCTGACTGACCTTGTGACTTTCCTTGAAGAGAAAGGCACAGACAAAGAGCATCTAGAAGCAGTCAAAGCGTACCGCGCAGAATACGGCATTTAATTGGTTACTTTTTCTGAAAAAGTAAAAAGGGCAGATGGATATTCATCTGCCCTTTTTTGTTTTTGGATTTATCGCCGTGACCACTTACTTATAGCGAATGCCTTTCTCGACATGCTCATCTTGCATGGTTTTATAGCGTTTATGGAGCCACATCCATTGCTCTGGAGCGCGTAGAATGACTTCTTCCACATACTTGTTCATATAAGCGGCAGCGGCGACTTCGTCTTTTTGTGGATAATCGGCTTCAATGCAGTTATCGGCGATGATGTCGTATTTTCCTTCGTCATTGCGAAACCCTGAGCCTGGGATGATCGCACATTTTGAGGTATACGCCAGAATGCTCGTGCCTGTTGTCGTACACGCATCGTCTACGGCAAAGAAGGGCACAAATACTGATTTTTTGCGACCGTAATCGTGATCCGGTAAATAGAACAGACGCTCACCGCTGCGTAAAACACGAATCATCTTTTTTACATCTTTACGATCAATCAGTTTATTGCCGTTATGTGTCCGTCCCCAATACTGGATAAAGTTATAAGCAGGATTATTATGCGGACGAAACGCGCCGTACCCGGCCACGCCTAACACGGCGAAAGCACGCGCAGTGATCTCTAGATTAAGAGCGTGGACACAACAAAGTAGGACGCCTTTACCTTCTTTGGCTTTTTCACGCAGTGCGCCGAGATCTTTCTCGACGATCAGGTTTTTAAAGCGCCAAGTCGGCCAGAACCAAGTGATTCCGGTTTCTATCAGTGCCATACCGGTATTTTTGAAGTTCTCTTCAACAATATGTTGAATCTCTTCAGGTGTTTTGTCTGGAAAGGCCAATTCTAAGTTACGCTGAGCAACGTGGACACGCTTTTTACCGTAGCGCATGCCAAGTTTACCGAGTGAACGACCTAATGAAAGCAGCAGCCGATAAGGAAGAATATTGACGAGGATGGCCAACAGACCAAAACCAAGCCATACGCCCCAGTTACGAGGGTGAAGAAGTGAAAGAGAAAACTCGGGCTGCGTGTATTTGTCTTTACTCATAGTCTTTTACTTTATTTGTGCACTCAAAAGCGCCCAGTACTCGTCAAAGTTTGCAGTCGGCTGGTATTTAAAGTCGCTACGCACAAAGCGGTTTAGGCTCCCCTCAACTTGCCCCAGAATTTGCGCGGCTAGGATGCGCTCTTCGACAGGGAAGGACTTCCCTTCACGAATCTTACGTTCACGCAGGATTTGGCGCAATTGTGTTTCTATACGCTCAAAGAGTTGATTGATGCGTTCACGTAGACGTTCATTTTCAAACATTAGAGCATGACCCGACAAAATGCGTGTCAGACCTGGGTTACGTTCAGAGAACGCCAAAATAAGGTGCATCACCATACGAATACGCTCTAGTGTATCTTTTTCGTCGTCTAGAATACGGTTGATACGTGTCATCAAGGCTTCTTCAATGAACTCAATCAACCCTTCGAACATGCGCGCTTTACTTGGGAAATGACGATACAGCGCGGCTTCTGAAACGCCGACTTGCTTGGCCAGTTTTGCCGTAGTAATGCGTGAAGCGCCATCTGTTGATTCAAGCATTTCTGCCAATGCTTGTAAGATTTCTTCACGACGGTTGGATTTTTTACTGCCGGCCATTAGTTACTTCCTTTCAAAATACAAAGTTGAGCGGAGGGGATTATAAGACGCTATTTCGCCTCAAACTAGACCACTAAGGGTGGAATGGGAGATTTAACACCCTTAGTTGTCATTTTTGTACCAAATTTATGCCAGCTTTTGTAAAAAATTGGCAGGGTTTTCAAACGTTAGTTACATCAATTGATGCATTTTTTCGAGAATTTTAAAGCTCAATGCTTCTTTTGATTCTAAAGCGAGCGCAAGTTCACCTTCAGGCCAGTAAAGGGTAATTGCGTTGTCGTTGCTGTTAAATCCTTGCCCTGCAACCGAAACGTCGTTTGCACAGATCATATCGAGGTTTTTCTTTGTTAACTTGCCTCGAGCATAGGTCTCTACATCATTGGTTTCAGCCGCAAAACCGACGGTAAACGGACGCTTCTCCGTCATTGCTGCCACAGATGCAACAATATCAGGATTTTTAACCATATTAATGACCATTTCTTCGTTGTCTTCTGTCTTTTTCAACTTTTGAGACGCGATCGTTTGTGGGCGGTAGTCGGCAACGGCAGCGCAGCTAATAAAGGCATCATGCTGGTTTGCATGTGTCATAACGGCTTCGTGCATCTCTTGTGCACTGGAAACATTTATGCGCTCAACACCTACGGGCGTATTTAAACTGACAGGACCGCTCACGAGGGTGACTTTTGCTCCCATCTGCGCTGCGGCGCTCGCCAATGCATAGCCCATTTTCCCGGAGCTATGGTTTGTAATGTAACGCACTGGATCAATCGCTTCGCGAGTTGGTCCGGCGGTAATGAGTATCGACTTACCTTCTAGCAATTTTGGTTGAAAGAACTGTTCACATAGATGTACTAGCTGCATTGGTTCCAGCATTCGACCTGGTCCTACATCACCACAGGCTTGCTCTCCTGCCGCAGGGCCCCAGATGTGCATACCACGACGCGCTAACGTAGCGATGTTCTCTTGGGTTGCGATATTGCGATACATCTGTTGATTCATCGCAGGAGAAACAGCAACAGGGGAATCCGTCGCGAGCACGAGCGTAGTAAGTAAATCGTTCCCCATGCCTGCGGACATGCGCGCGATTAAGTCCGCGGTCGCGGGCGCTAATAGCACTAAATCTGCCCATTTGGCCAATTCAATATGGCCCATAGAGGCTTCCGCTGCTGGGTCTAGTAAACTGTCCGAGACAGGACGGCCCGAAACGGCTTGCATGGTTAAAGGGGTAATGAACTCTTTTGCGGCTTTCGTCATTACAACTTGAACTTGCGCTCCTCTCTCTATGAGGCGACGGGTTAGCTCCGCACATTTATACGCGGCAATACCGCCACTGATGCCGAGTAGAATTTTCTTTCCTGCTAGTGTTTGCATGTGAGATCTCCAATTTGATGACCGGATTTTAACACAATTCAAAGTCTGACCGCCCGAGCATATATAACGAGAAGATAATTCACATCAAACTCCAGAGTATTAATCTGACCGAGGAAGGGAAAATTCTCGCCTACCTCACAGACAAGTTGCGCGGAGTTTGCAAGTCTGAAAAGAAAAAGAGGTAGTGGAAACCATGGTGTTGAAAAGTCGAAACAAATTGCTGCTGATAACCCTAATTCCGCTGTTGTTGATCACTACGTTGATCTCAGTGGTGTATTACATCAACAGCAGTAAAAGTTTGGAAGCGGAGCTAGCAAGAGACAGGCAAGAGCTCATCGAAACGAAAAAGAAAGAGTTACAAGCCTACATGATGATGGGCGTGACGGCGATAAAACCGTTATACGACGCGGATGTAAATGGAAGTAATAAAGAGGCAGCAAAAGAAATTCTGAAAGCCATGCGCTTTGAAAGCGATGGTTACTTTTTTGCCTACGACTCTCAAGGTGTGAATACGTTGCACGCCATCAAACCTGCATTAGAGGGTAAAAACCTTTACGACTTAAAAGATGAAAATGGGGTCGCAGTTATTGCGGGCTTGATTGACGCTTCTCAAAAAGGGGATGGGTTCCTCTATTTCTCGTGGCACAAACCGACCATTGACGCACAAGCGCCTAAGTTGGGCTATGCAGAATATCTATCGAAATGGGACTGGGTTTTAGGTACTGGCGTTTATATTGATGACATCGACCAGCAAGTTGCGATGCACAGAGAGTTAAAGACTCAAGAGCTAAAAGAGCATACGTTATCTGCCGTGTTGATTTCCGTTATTGGATTGATCATTACCAGTGTTCTCACCAGTATCGTGGTGTCTAAAGGTATTCAGCCATTACAACATGTCGCGGCTTCATTAAAAGATGTTGCCGCAGGCGGCGGTGACTTAACGGCTCGTTTAAAAGTCGAAAGTCAGGATGAAGTCGGTGAAGTGGCGGCCGCGTTTAATGATTTTATGGATAAGCTGCACCCACTGATGCAGGACATTCATCGCTCTGCGACGACAGTACAGACCGTTTCCCAAAGCCTGAACACTCAGACCAGCCAAGCGAGCGGTCAAATGCAGGATCACTGTTTAGAGACGGACAAAGTCGTGACGGCAGTGACGCAAATGAGCATGACTGCCAAAGAAGTAGCCAGCAATACTAATGCGACCGCGCAGGCAATTGACGATGCCAACAGTCAAGTCACCGCTGCTCAGCATGAGGTCGAGCAAGCAATAGAAGGCATTACCGAACTCGTGACGGAGATAGACAGCACGTCAGATGCAATTTCTGAGTTGAGTTTACAGACTGAAAAAATAACCAAAGTGCTGGATGTGATTGGCGAGATAGCCGAGCAAACGAATTTGTTGGCCCTAAATGCGGCGATTGAAGCGGCTAGAGCCGGTGAGCAAGGTCGAGGGTTTGCCGTCGTTGCGGATGAAGTGCGCTCGTTAGCCAGTCGTACACAAAATAGTACTCATGAAATTGGTGACATGCTTAAGCAGCTACAAAATGGTGTATCAAGAGCGGTCAGTACGATGTCGGTGAGCCAAAAAAGAGGTGTCAAAACGGCGGAAGAGTCCGCGCTCATTCAGCAATCTCTTTCTGGTGTTCATAATTCTATCGGTACGATTCGAGATATGGGGATTCAAACCGCGTCTGCCGCCGAAGAACAAAGTGCGGTTGCAGAAGACATCAACCAAAACTTAGTGGCTATTCAACAGATCGTGAACAACATTAATGAGACGTTGCAGCATGCCGAGTCAATCAGCACGCAGCTATCACAGTCTGGAACGGAAATTCACGGCTTGGTTGGCAACTTTAAACTCTGATGAACTGTTAAGTTGCATGGAACGCACTGATGGTACGAAGAAAGCGAAAGTCATACTCGACTTTCGCTTTTTGTTTTGTGGAATAGGGACACTTTCCATATAAAGAGACATCAGATGATACTGAAAGCTTTGCCAAATGAGTCCATGCCCAGAGAGAAGCTACTGCAACGAGGGCCGCAAGCTTTGACCGATGCCGAACTGCTGGCCATCTTCTTGCGCACAGGCACCCGCGGAATGAACGTGATTGAGCTTGCAGACTTCCTTATTCAAGACTTTGGTTCGCTCAGACAACTATTTTCAGCATCAGAAGAAGAGTTTTGTCGTCACAAAGGATTAGGGCAAGCCAAGTATGTTCAGTTGCAAGCGGTACTAGAAATGACACAACGTTACTTGGCGGAGACGCTAAAGCGTGGTGATGCCTTAACCAGCCCCGACCAAACTAAGTTATATCTGTCTTCTATTTTAAGGGATCGGCAAAGAGAGGCTTTTTATATTCTTTTTCTCGATAACCAGCACCGAGTGATAAAAGATGAAATTTTATTTGAAGGAACGTTGGATGCAGCGTCGGTGTATCCGAGAGAAGTTGTTAAGCGTGCTCTGCATCATAACGCGGCGGCTTTGATTTTGGCGCACAATCATCCTTCAGGGGTTGCTGAGCCGAGCCAAGCTGACAGAAGGATTACAAGGCGTCTCATCGACGCATTAGCATTGGTGGATATTCGTATTTTGGACCATTTCGTCATCGGAGATGGGGAAAGTGTCTCTTTTGCTGAAAGAGGCTGGATATAACTGTGCGTTTTTTAGGTTGTTAGTTGCTAAAAATCTGCTATCATCCACGCCACTAAATTTTTAACTGAATTCAGCTTGGACTGCTAAAAAAATCTGCTGTCTAAAAAAAGATCACGAAAACCTGTAAAAAGGATCTGTTCGGGTCTTGAGCAATGCATATCAAGTTAGTATAATGCGCGACCTTTGATAGCCTTGTATGGATTTTCCATAGCGGTTCTTAACCTCTAACTTCTTTTCGAGAGATAGAGAGGTTCGGCCACCAAGGTTGATATCGAGCTGAAACGATTTTGGAGAAGACATTCATGTCACGAGTATGCCAAGTAACTGGTAAGCGTCCAGTAACGGGTAACAACCGTTCACACGCACGAAATGCTACTAAGCGTCGTTTTCTGCCGAACCTACAAACTCATCGTTTCTGGGTAGAGAGCGAAAAACGTTTTGTTAAACTACGTCTATCTGCTAAAGGTATGCGCATCATCGACAAGAAAGGTATTGATACTGTTCTTGCAGACATGCGTGCACGTGGCGAAAACGTTTAAGAGGAAATAAGCAATGGCAAAGAAAGGCGTTCGTGAGAAAATCCGTCTAGTATCTTCTGCAGGTACAGGCCACTTCTACACAACTGATAAGAACAAGCGTAACATGCCAGGCAAATTTGAGATCAAAAAGTTTGATCCAGTAGTTCGCCAGCACGTTATGTACAAAGAAGCAAAAATCAAATAATTGGTTTCAGTCTCTTTGATGAATTGAAAAACCCAACTTTCGAGTTGGGTTTTTTATTACCTGAATAAAAGTGCTGAAGATAAAGTGTTCAGTACGTCATCGGATTATAAAGTACTGCTGAAGTTATTTTACTGGTCCGACTCTATACTCGAATTTTTGATTGATCGCTCTCTGCCGCTTCGTTACCACTTCCCTACACACTTGCACACCGTTGTTCTAGTCAAGCTCAATACTCTTTGGTAGTTTACTCATAACGATAAGAGAGTAGAGATGGTTATGCGTGTGAGTCCGGCTCGTCGCCGCCGATGGAACAATATTCTTATTCTGGGCATTATCGCGTTTATAGTGATCTTAAATGCGCCGATGTGGATCAAAACTTACCTATTAACAGACCAAGCAGACCCTTACCCAAATGTACTTCGCTCCGACTATACGGTGGAGTCTTTGTACTATAGTGGCTGGGAGTTTGAACTGCATGATGGACGATGGCAATCCAACATCAAAGTTGATGCACCGATCAGTGAACTTGTATCACGCTGGCAATCATTGGAAGGGACCGAGCTCACCTCAGAACAGTACGATCATTTAAAACCTAACCTGACGGTACCTGAAACGGTAGAAGTTTGGTATCAGGATCTCGAAGAGCCGCAGCGGGTGACTTTCTTTCGTTTACCTGATTTTTGGCTATTTAAAACCTGGCAAGACAAATGGGTCGCTATCTCCGTCGATGAAAACTACCTTATGCCAGAGTAGAGCCTTTTTGCGCCTATACCCCTAATAAGCTTCCCTATTTATCGTTTTTCTTTTCGATTATGCTAGCAGCGAGAACTATTAGCCGGTGAATTGGAGAATCTAATGCCTGAGTTGCCAGAAGTTGAAGTGAGCCGTATGGGGATTAGCCCCCACATGGTTGGACAAACGATCCAGTCGTTTACTTTTCGAACGCCTAAATTGCGCTGGGATATTCCTACAGAGCTTAAAAAATTGGAAGGGCAGGTGATCCGTGCGATTAGCCGTCGTGCGAAATACTTACTGATCGAGACAAACACAGGTACAGCCATTGTTCACTTGGGCATGTCTGGGTCTTTACGTGTCCTAGATGCCGACTTTCCGCCAGCAAAGCACGATCATGTGGATCTCAAACTAAGCAGTGGAAAAATACTGCGTTATAACGATCCGCGTCGTTTTGGGGCATGGCTGTGGTGTGCTCCTGGCGAGTCACATGCTGTGCTAGCAAACATGGGGCCTGAGCCTTTAACTGAAGAGTTCAATGCGGAATATGTAGCGGAGAAAGCTAAAAATAAGCGTGTCGCCGTCAAGCAGTTCATCATGGACAACAAAGTCGTGGTTGGTGTTGGGAACATCTACGCGAATGAGTCGTTGTTTAAATCTCGAATTCACCCTTCAAGGCCCGCAGGTAAGTTGACTTCTCAAGAGTGGAGGTTACTTGTTGAAAATATCAAAATGACACTTGAGATTGCCATTACGCAAGGTGGGACTACTCTGAAAGATTTTGCGCAAGCCGATGGAAAGCCGGGTTACTTTGCACAAGAGTTATTGGTTTACGGAAAACCCGGAGAGCCATGCCCAGAGTGTGGCGAACGACTTCAAGAGCTAAAGATTGGCCAACGTAATACCTTCTTTTGTAGTGAGTGTCAGAAGTAAGTCGAGCTATTATCGAGCTTAAGTTGTTGTAATCTTGCGTTCGAGCCTCAATAATTCAATCAGTTTCGAATAACTTAGTAAATTATATGAAAGTCATTTATCCGGGCACTTTTGATCCAGTGACTAATGGTCACCTCAATCTAATAGAACGTACTCACGAAATGTTTGATGAGGTTGTGATTGGCGTAGCCGCAAGCCCATCGAAGAACACTATGTTTTCATTGGAAGAGCGCGTTGCACTGATGCAGGACGTTGTAGCGCATTTACCTGGTGTGACGGTAAAGGGGTTCTCCGGGTTATTAGTGGATTTCGCGAGAGATGAGAAAGCTAAGGTTCTTATTCGTGGTTTACGAACAACGGTAGACTTTGAATACGAGTTTGGACTGACCAACATGTACCGAAAGCTATTACCAGGAATCGAGAGCGTATTTTTAACTCCTGAAGAAGAGTTTGCGTTTTTGTCGTCGACTATCGTGAGAGAAGTGGCCATTCATGGCGGAAGTATCGATCAGTTCGTTCCCAAGCCAGTAGCCATCGCGATTGGGGAAAAACTGAATGAAAGACAGTAAATTCCCTTATTATTTCTCAAACGCTCTCTCGATACTTATCCCTCGTTTTGTATATCGAGCACAAGCCAAGCGTTTACTTTCGAATTTAACTGAAGCCGAGAAGCAACTCTGCCTGGAGCGGGTGAACTATTACAACAAGTGTGAAACGCCGTTTTCAGTCGATAGCCGAGAACAAAGTTACGCGACTGTCGATACATTCAAAAAAACGAAAGGTTGGACGTATTTTTTCGATCTTCGCCAAGTTGTACGCTATTTCCCTTCCAGTTTTGCGTTTAACTACATCAACGGTGATGTTACACACATTCCCAATGTACCGAGCTTTATAAAAAGCCGCCCTATTTTTGGTAGCAACCAAAATTCAGTGGTGTTGAAACTTAATCAAGTTCGTCATTTTAAATTTATTGATGATCCTGTTCGCTATCAAGATAAAAAGGACATGGTAGCGTGGCGTGGCGTGGGTTTTCAGCCGCATCGTAAAAAGGTGATTCATGCGTTTTACAACCATCCGCAATGCAATATTGGCCAGACCCGCCCGGTAGAAGGGAAACCATGGGAAAAGGGCTTTATGAGTATTGAAGAGCAACTGCAGTATAAGTTTTTGCTCTGTATAGAAGGCAATGATGTGGCCACCAACCTTAAGTGGGCTATGTCGTCTAACTCCTTGGTTATTATGTCAAAGCCAAAATATGAGACTTGGTTTATGGAAGGTAAGTTAGAGGCAGGCGTCCACTATGTTGAAGTGAAGGATGACTATTCGGATTTGCCCGAAAAGATGGATTATTACCTAGCGAATGAGCAAGAAGCATTAGCGATCATTGAAAATGCGCACCAGTGGGTTGAGCAGTTCAAAGATAAACGTAAAGAGCGTTTGATCTCATTGATGGTTGCCGATAAGTACTTCGCTTTATCTCAGCAACAATAAAAAGGGGCGAAACGCCCCTTTTTATAATCTTAAGCTTCTAGAAATTGATCAACACCATTCTCACAGCGTTTAAGCTTGTTTTTAATTGTGTTTTCTAAAATCTCGTCATTTTGTCCGAGTGACGCGCGAGAGTTTTCTACGTGGTACAAGTGGTAGCCTACACCTGCAAATTTTAGGTAAAGACGTGACTTACCCGCATTCAACATGCGATGAACAAACTCGCTGTCTTCGCGTCCCCATCCAACAAAATCTTGGTTGAAGCCATTCACCTCGATGACATCTTGTCGCCAAAACGCCATGTTGCAGCCGCGAGTGGCTTTATCGTTATTACGCTCGTAAGAGAACCATTTCGATAGCAAGGCGTTGGTGATGCAGTTTTTACGATTGCGAATGCCTTTGCTGAAAATGGAAGGCACTAAGCCGTTTTCCATGATGGCCTTGCTGCAGCTTTCATCCGTTAACACACGTCCACCCTGCACAAACCAATTTGGTTTCGCGACTTGCTTATGTGATTCAATAAACGTTTGGGACAGCACCATGTCGCCATCAATCATGATGAGGTAGTCACCTGATGCTTTGGCGATCGCACGGTTGCGGCTCATTGAAAGCTGAAAGCCATTATCCTCGTGCCAACTATGAATCAGTGGAACCGGAAAACCTTCACGCATTTGGTCAACCATTGCTTTGGTGTCTTCTCGAGAGCCATCATCTGCAACAATGACTTCGTCAGGCAAAACGGTTTGACGTTTCACGCTTTCTAACACCGCTTTTAATGCTTCTTTCCAGTTGTAAGTGGTGATAATTAAAGTCGTTTTCATGATTTTTTTGCCTGTTCACGTAAGTAGAGATCGATATATTTTACAAAAGTAGAGTGCATGCTTAGCCAAGCTAGAATGAAGCCATGCTTGCCATCAAGGAAGCCTCGTTTGAGAACATACATCTTCAAAAAGCTCGCAAGAGCGTGAACGATAGCGGTCGTTAAACCCGCTTTCTTTTTACCTTCACGTTCATCCGTCCAGGCCTTGAGGTAGCCAGTGGTTTTATTGATGTAATGATGAAGGTGCTCGTAAGTGTAGTGATGCAGTCGACCATCCAGTTTTTCAGTTTGATAGTTTTTCTCATCAACTTTTTCATGAACGAGCGAATCATTATATTGTGTATATTCGGTGCGATATAAGCGCACAATCCAGTCTGGAGACCAACCAGAATGGTAGATGAACTTACCAAACGCTGAGCTTAGTCGATTAAGTTTGTATAAAACGTTCGGCTTATTGGCTGATACCGCGTGTAAGATACTTTCTTTTAGCTCTGGAGTGACTTGTTCGTCCGCATCAAGCCACAAAACGTAGTCTGCCGTAACGTATTGCTGCGCCAGTTGGCGCTGTTTACCGAATCCTGGCCAATCTAGGTTGGTGTAAAACTTATCTGTGTATTGTCGGGCGATTTCTTCGGTGCGATCAGTGCTGCCCGAGTCTAGAAGGACAATCTCATCGACCCAATCTTTTACTGTGTCTAGACAAGCTTGTAAGTGCTTCTCTTCATTTTTTACAATTAAGGCAACGGCTAAGGTTGGTTTGGACAAGGTCATTTCCTTCTTAACAAATCAAGACAGTAAGTTTACTGGTATTGAGGATACAAATCTTCTAAGACTTGATCGAACATGCTCATTACTTGAGTGCTGGTAATGCGGTTCATTGCCGTTTCATCTTTAGCGCGAGTTCGCCAGCTTAACTCGTGACTGTTTTTACCTGTTTCCGCAAAGATCGTTTCTTCATACACTGAGACAACGTATTTTAGATAACGGTAAGGTCCCACTCGCAGCGGATTATGGTGTGCATAGAGCCCGATGATTGGTGTTTTCATGGCATTTGCCATGTGTGCTGGTCCGGTATCGGGGGCGATGACCATTTCAACCTTATCTATTAACGCAAGCATTTGCAGAATTGAACTTTGTCCAACTAAATTTAGACACGGTTCTTCCAAGCGAGATTGAATGGCCTCTGCCAGGTCCAATTCTACCTGAGCCGGGCTGCCTGCCAGAATCACGTTCCAGCCTTTTGCTCTGGCGTGATGAATCACATCCACATAACCTTCCGCGTTCCAGTTTTTATAAGCTTTGCTCGCACCAGGCACAATCAGCAGGTTAGGTTTACTACGAGAAATATGAGACTCTGCCCAAGCTTGGTCGTGGTCTGAATAAGAAAGTACCCAGTCTAGTCCTGCCTTTGGTACCCCAATTTGATGGGCAAAGGCCATTAAGCCATCTGCGACATGCAGAGATTGCGGGGAAGGCACTTTGACATTGGTAAATAGTGTTTGAAAGTCCTGGCTTCTATCAGAAGAGAAACCAAGTTTGTATTTTGCTTTAATGCCCAACGTTGCGACACTCGCTCGAATCGCGTACTGCATATGCAATAGCGCATCAAACTCTCTGCCTTTCAGCTGTCGCCAAAGTGATTTGTAGCCATCAAGTCCCGCTTTTTTATCAAAAACAATCACTTCTACACCATCGATGGCGGCTAATAACTGGGCTTCAAGTTTACCCGTTATCCAAGTAATCTGGGTCGAAGGCCAGTGTTTCTGAATAGCTTGAATTGTGGCGATAGTATTGCAAACGTCTCCGATAGCGGACAAACGCAAGACGCATAGTGACGATGGGGCAGAAGTGAACATAATTATTGTCTGATTCGATGAATAGAGGCAGGTAAATTATGCAGACATCCCCAATAAATGTAAAATACACGGCTCGAATATAGCTAAGTACTGATAAGTGTTCTGCAATGTCAAAGACAACACCACATCAATCACAAGAATCTGGCAAGCCGGGTAATACCGGACTAAAGCGCATCGTTAAAGCGACGGGTTATTCGATCCAAGGATTAAAAGCGGCTTTTAAGCATGAAGCTGCCATTCGACAAGAGTTGGCTCTGTTGAGTATCGCCGTGATTTTGGCTTGGCTAGTGGATGTCGGCATGGTTGAGCGTATCTTAATGATCGGGGTCGTGGTATTAGTCTTGATTGTAGAGCTTGTAAACTCAGCGATTGAGGCAGTGGTTGATCGTATCGGTATTGAACGGCATGAACTCAGTGGTCGAGCTAAAGATATAGGCTCTGCTGCCGTTATGGTTGCATTGGCGTTCGCTGCATTTACTTGGTTGTATATATTAGCCAGCCGATATTTAGGCTAGAGGGTGAGCGTATGACTCGACAGTATAAAAACAACAACCAAGTGATCTGGTTTGATGACGAGATCATTACAGACCCTAGCCAACCGATATTTGATGCGGAATACTGGCAGTCCTCCGACAAGGTGGTTGGCAGTGCGACGGGGCGAGGCACGACATGGTTTATCCAACTAGAGAACATGCAAGCGGCACTACGTCATTACCGTCGTGGCGGTTTGTTTGGGAAGTTAGTTAACGATCATTATTGGTTCTCTGGCTGGGATAACACCCGTTGTGCGCAAGAGTTTCAGCTTTTGTTGGCGCTAATTGAGGCTGGGGTGCACGTTCCTCGTCCTATTGCAGCAAGAGCCGTAAAGTCAGGACTCTTCTATCAAGCTGATTTATTAAGTGAGCGAATCCCAAACGCCAGAGATCTGGTTAGTATCTTGCAAGAACAGTCTTTATCGGTAGAAATGTATCAGAAAATAGGGCAAGAAATTGCCAAGATGCATCAGGTTGGCGTTAACCATACCGATTTGAATATCCACAATATCTTGATCGACGACAAAGATAAGGTATGGATTATCGATTTTGATAAGTGTCGTTTTGAAACTTCTGGTGACTGGAAGCATCAAAATCTAAATAGACTTCTGCGTTCATTTAATAAAGAGCGTTTAAAGCGACAGATTATTTGGCAAGAATCCGATTTTGAACATTTTCAGGACGGTTATGCTTCTCAATCTTAATTGAGTTTTTTATCATTTTATGTCGATTGCTCTAAGTAAGCCTTCTTGAGTCTAACGATGCTCGAGTGAGTCTATAAACTACAATAATCATAAAGTATTCATGTGTATCTGATGGCACAAAAATTAACGTAGGTAACATTTGTAATGAAAATATTAGTAACCGGTGGAGCAGGCTTCATTGGGTCAGCTGTTGTCCGACATATCATTCGTGACACCCAAGATACTGTTATCAATTTAGATAAACTGACCTACGCAGGGAATCTAGAATCACTGGTTGATGTCTCAGAGAGTGAACGTTACCACTTCGAGCAAGTAGATATCTGTGACCGAGCTGAACTAGATCGCGTGTTTTCAGAGCATCAACCCGATAGGGTGATGCATTTGGCCGCCGAGTCTCATGTCGATCGTTCTATTGATGGTCCTGCTGCTTTTATTGAGACCAACGTGATGGGCACTTACCATTTGCTTGAAGCGGCTCGCCAATATTGGTCGGGCTTAGATGAAGCGCGCCAATCGGCATTCCGTTTTCAT
>Ga0056111_1000012_pt1 | contig 131043 bp, 113 predicted proteins | sample WorMetloBBELIZE2_FD_83874 | JGI IMG/M metagenome (GOLD analysis project Ga0056111, IMG submission 83874) | Marine gutless worms symbiont microbial communities from Max Planck institute for Marine Microbiology, Germany - Olavius longissimus B... ... | reverse complement strand
GTTGAAGTTAATTTCAACCGTGAGATTAGGATGTTGCTTGGCAAACGCCATCAAGGCAGGCGCTACATGGTTCTCAGAAAACGCACCAGCGGCACTCACACGTAACGTACCACTCAATTGAGTTTGCTGCGTGGTGAGTTGCTCATTGGCTTGCTGAAGCCCAATCACCAACTCTTTACACTGTTGATAATACGCTTGCCCCGCTTCCGTTAGACTCACCATTCTTGTCGAACGTGCTAACAAAGCGACACCTAATCGCTCTTCTAGTCTTGTGACTTGGCGACTGACGTGACTGGTACTGCAACCTAACTGTTTTGCCGCTGCAGAAAACCCTAAGCTCTCAGCAACCGTAACAAACTCATTGATGCCTTCAAAACTGTCCATACTTACCTTTGCTATATAGCAATAATGTTTTGCCAATTAATCATATTATCACTTATTTGTTTAGCAATTAGTATGAAGGTGTTCAACAAATATACGTAAGCCAAAAAGGAAACCATCATGAAAAAAGTACTCATCATTGTGACGAACCATGCGACCCTTGGTGAAACTGACCAAGCAAACGGAACTTACGCGCCAGAGCTCACTCATGCGCTTAGCGAGCTACTAGGTGCAGGCTTCGATTACGACATTGCCTCTATCAAAGGCGGGCAAGCACCACTGTACGGAACCGACATCGAAGGCGACGCAGTCAACGAGAAAATCTTAGCGGATGATGATTTCCAGAACCGCATCAACAACACGATTCCAGTATCACAAATCAACGGTGACAACTACGATGCGATCTTCTATCCGGGTGGCTTTGGTCTTCTTTCAGACCTAGCGAGCAACGAAGATTTTGCCAAGATTTCTGCAAAACACTATGAAGATGGCGGTATTGTGGCAGCAGTTTGTCATGGTCCAGGCGCTCTTCTCCCTATCACGCTTAGCAATGGCGAAAAGCTGCTTGCGTCTAAATCAGTAACAGGTTTCACTCGCGAAGAAGAGATCGACTTCGGCACCATCAACGATATCCCATTCCTATTGGAAGAATCTCTTGCACGCAGCGCAGCGCGCTACTCTAAAGTGCAACCATGGCAAGAGTTTGTAATTGTGGATGATCGTGTCATCACAGGTCAAAACCCAACGAGCGCACACGGCGTAGGCAGAGCGATTGTTGAACACCTAGCTTAAACGCGCCGGAAACTACAACTATCCTAGAAGAGGAAAGCGTGCTTTGTCATGCTTTCCCTTGCTACAGGCGATCGCAAGATGCGCTTATACTTCTTCCCCTGCCTCGTCCTCTTCTACGATATCCGTTTCTTGGCTCGCCTCTTCCAACCATTGCTGTAAAGATTCACTTGCTAGCACCTTCTGTTGGTAAGCTTTGGCACCTTCGGATAACTCGATACCGTAAGTTTGGAAACGCAATGCCACAGGTGCATACATAGCATCAGCTATCGACCATTCTCCAAATAGCCAACCGTTGGGATACAGCTTGGCTTGTTCTGCCCAAATAGCGTCAATGCGTGCAATATCTTTACGTGCACCATCCGTTAGAACGACTTTTCTGCGCGCGCGGATGTTCATTGGGAGTTCGTTTCTTAAATCAAAGAACCCCGAATGCATCTCTGAGGCAATGGCGCGTGCTTTAGCTCGTTCTGCAGACTTACTTGGCCATGCTTTGCCTTGTAAGTATTGCTCGTTAACGTATTCCAAAATCGCTAATGAATCCCACACGGTTGCGTCACCATCCACTAAGGTAGGGACTTTCGCGGTTGGTGTAATATCTTCCAAGGTCTTATAAAAATCTTCTGTGAATAATTTGAGCTTGGTGACTTTCACATCCAGTTTGAATTGAGAAAAGATCAGCCATGCGCGAAGTGACCAGCTTGAGTAGTTTTGATTAGCAATAAACAGTTTCATGACGCCTCCATGCGGTTCGTGTTTTGAGTACCCATTCACAATATCTGATTGTATTTAAGGGGACTAACGGATAGTTTTGATGGAACACTTCAACAAAAACGATGGATGAGTTTTAGATATGGATATCGATGCGTTACGCAGCTTTCTGGCTTTTGTCGAAACGGGAAGTTTCACTCGTGCAGCCAAGCAGATCAATCGCACCCAATCCGCGTTCAGTGCGCAAATGCGTAAGCTAGAAGACGAACTCAGCGTCAGTTTGTTTGAAAAAGAAGGTCGTAACCTCATACTGAGTGAAGCGGGGCTGGCACTGCGCTCTCACGCCGAGCAATTGGTCAGCTTGCACAATCAAGCGCTGAAACAAGTGAAACGTTATGAAAACAAGCGCCCTCTTCGCTTAGGTTGCCCCGAGGATTACAACGACAATATCCTGCCTAGAGTCATTCGCGTATTACAACAATCTGAGCCCACATGTTCGATTCAAGTCTTTAGTGAGCCAAGCATCACCTTGAGAGAAAAACTCGATGAAGGAAAGCTAGACGCCGCTATTGTGACAAGAGCACCGGACAGTGAAGAAGGTTACTGGCTAGCAAGCGACAAAGGCGTATGGATTGCTCACCCTGATTTTGACATTGAGAACGCCCAACCTCTCCCTCTCGCCCTATTCCAAACCGACTGTAAATACCATGCGGCAGCAGTAGACGGATTAACCAAACGTGGCACTCCTTATCAACTACTGGCATGTTGCAATACGGCTTCTGCACAACGAGCAATTGTACGTTCAGGCATGGCTATCGGTGCGATGGGCAGTATTAGCGTTAGCGAGGATCTTAAGATCTTAGACGATATGCCATCGCTACCTTCCGTGGATATCGTTTTGGTCACGGGCGTCGAGCCTCATCCGATACTGGATAAAGAATGCTTGGCGCAATTGGTTGAGTTAATGGCTTAACCGGATTAGCTAGCCAATCACAAAGTTAAATTGGCCAGTTAATCGCCCGTCGGTTCGTATGGTTTCAAACTGTAGATAATCTCGGGCTTTGCCACCCCACCATTCATCACCAGTATTGCCTTTTAAGTACAACTGAGTGGTCAGAAGCTCTTGGTTATCCCGCCACAACTTAACGTGAATGTGCGGTGGACGAGAGGCATAAGGCACGGGGTACAAAGTCTGGAACAAGTAGCGACCATCCGATTGAGTTTCTACCGCGCCAAAACCTGCAAAGTGAGTATCAAACTTATCATTATTTGGTTCCTTAGGATGATCGTAAATCCCCTGCCCATCGCATTGCCAGATTTCTACTTTGATGCCTGAGGCAGGGTTTCCCGATGTATCTAATACTCTGCCTTGCAACACGATAGGTTCACCGACCAAGCCTTCTGATTGCAGAATCAAGTTTTGACGAAGAGGAATATCCACTACTGGATAAAATGGTCCTTCTGTTTGTGCTGGCGTCGACCGCATTGGTGTTTTCGCTTTTAAAGAGGGTGCGAACAACAATGTCCACAGCGCTAAAAAGTGTCTTCTTTCCATGGTGCCACCAATACAATTGCATTGAATTAAGTTTGGTGGAACTTGAGGGATTTGCCATGACGAATATAAAAAATGCCCCTGCAAGAGAGTCATTTGCAAAGGCACTGTGGAACGAGATGATGAATGTTGATTGAAGGTTTATGCGGCTTCGAACGCCAATGCTTTCTTCTCTACCTGACGGAAAATAAGAGTTAGCACACCATTTACCGTTAAATAAAATGCGCCCGCAATACCAAATACCGTCAACGTATCGTAAGTTTGTGCGTTAATGCGCTGCGCGTAACCCATCAGATCCATGATCGTAATCGTGCTTGCTAGTGACGTGCCTTTGAAGACCAAAATCACTTCGTTCGAGTAAGCAGGAACAGCACGACGAATAGCGTATGGTAGCAGCACTCTCAGTGTTGCGGTTTTGTTCATACCTAATGCACGACACGCTTGCCATTGACCGGAAGGAATCGCGTTAAACGCTCCTTTGAACAGCTGAGTACTGTACGCCGCGGTATTCAACGCTAACGCCAACATCGCACAGAACCAAGGTTGGCTTAACCATGTCCAGAATACACTTTCTCTTACGGCATCAAACTGACCCGGACCGTAGTACACCAAGAAGATCTGTACCAGCAAAGGCGTACCTGTGAACAAGGTGATGATGCCACGACTTACCCAATGCAAACCCGGAGTACGTAGGATCAGAGTCAGCGTCATCATCAGAGCTAAAAGACAGCCCACAACCAAGGAAGCGGCGGTCAATTGGAGGCTAGTGCCTAAGCCATCCAGCATTTGCCAAACGTGTTGTTCGTTCATGCGGTCGCCTCCTGTCCCATGCTCATGCCTTGAATTGAGAACTTCTTATCAATCAGTTTGACGGCACGTTGTGTAATCAAAGTAATGCCTAGGTAAATCACCGCAGCGGTTGCGTACCATGTAAACGCTTCATGCGTCGCTGCAGATGTTAGCTGCGCTTGTTTCAACAAATCCGTCACGCCGATCAGTGATACAAGTGCGGTGTCTTTCAGCAAAACCAACCATTGGTTAGTTAAACCTGGCAGTGCGTGTCTTACTGCTTGTGGCAAAACAATGCGAACAAAAGCGTGTGCTTGACTGATGCCGAGTGCACTTGCTGCTTCTCTCTGCCCTCTTCCAACGGCTTTTAATGCGCCACGTAGAGTTTGAGAAGCGTAGGAAGCGAAGATCAATGACAACGCCACCACGCCAGACAAGAACGGGCTAACTTCAATAAAGTCGCCGGTGATTAAAAACAGAACCTGCGTCGAACCAAAATAGATGAACAACACGACAAGGATTTCTGGCAAGCCACGTACAATCGTCACAAACGCCGTCATTGGCCATTTAACGAAAACGCGGCGAGACATTTCACCACTGGCGAATACCACTGCCAGAATCAAACCGACTAAGAGGCTTGTGAAGGCTAGCTGGACAGTCATCCAACTAGCTTGAACAAGCGATAAAGAGTAACCCGTTAGTGCCATATTACTTACCGAAGTATTTGTTGTAGATTACGTCGTATTCGCCGTTTGCTTTCACTGTTTTCAGTGCTGTGTTCAGCTTGTTCACTAGCTCGTCGTTACCTTTATTTACTGCGATACCGAAACCGTTACCGAAGTATTTAGGGTTAGTGACGTGCTCACCCACGTAAGCTAGGTTGTCTTCTTTCTTGAACCATTCTGCTACGACTGCTGTGTCACCGAATACAGAATCAATACGGCCATTTTTCATATCGATGAACGCGTCTTGGTAGCTTGAGTAAGGAACCGCGGTTACGCCCGGCATTTGCTCAATCAGGTAGCTTTGGTGTGTTGAACCGTTTTGAACACCAACACGCTTACCTTCTAGTGCTTTTTGATCAGCCACTTTTTCTTTGATAGAAACAAACGCTGCTGAGTTGTCATAGTATGCATTCGTGAAATTCACTTGCTCCAAACGCGCCTCAGTAATGTCCATTGCAGAGATTGCCGCATCGTAGCGCTTGAATTTTAATGCTGGGATCAGGCTGTCAAAAGATTGGTTGTGGAAGGTGCATTTTGCTTCGATTTCTTTACATAGTGCATTCGCCAGATCCACGTCAAAACCTTGGATTTGGTTGTTTTCATCCATGTATTCGAATGGTGCGTACGTCGCTTCCATCGCGAATTTGATCTCTTCTTGTGCTGCTGCGTTTGCTGCCATAGTTGCAGAAGAAAGGCCGATTAGTGAAGCTAGTAGAATCTTTTTCATTGCAATACTCCGTGTGTACTTAGTGGGCTGACACTCGCAATGACAGCCGAGCTTATCTGTTAAATAGACTGAACTTTAAAAACGTAATTTAGTGATTTAGGTAGTCAGCAAACTGGGCGGTTTGCGGATTAGAAAACGAATCATTTGTGCCGTGCTCGACGATGTGTCCTTTTTCTAGATACAGTACGTGGCTAGCGATTTTCTTAGCAAAATCGACCTCATGCGTTACTACGACTTGGGTGATGCCAGTTTCGCTTAAATCTTTAATAATCTTAACGACTTGGTTAGTAATTTCCGGATCAAGCGCTGCGGTCGGTTCATCAAAAAGCAAGACTTCCGGTTTCATCATCAATGCACGAGCAATCGCCACACGTTGTTGCTGACCACCAGAAAGCTGCATCGGCCATGCATCCGCTTTGTCTGCCAAATGCAGCGTTGCGAGAATTTGCATTGCTTGGTTCTTCGCTTCTTCTTTATCCATGCCAGATACTTTTACCGGAGCCTCAATCAGGTTCTCCATCACTGTCATGTGCGGCCATAAGTTGTACTGCTGGAACACCATGCCTACTTTACGACGAAGTGCTAAACCTTGTTTCCCTTTGATTTCAGTAGAGAAATCAAAAACATCATTTGCGATGTTTAGCTTGCCGTTATCCGCCCCTTCAAGAAGGTTAAGAACACGCAGTAGAGAGCTCTTACCTGCGCCACTTGGACCAAGTAACACCAGTGTTTCCCCGCTTTCACACTTAAAGCTGACATCGTGAAGCACTTGTGTCTCACCGTAGGATTTATTGATTCCGCTTACCTGAATAGTCATGCTGACATACCGCATTAATTGTCACTTGGTATTTATATTACTCAACTGGACTTTTTATGCAATAAAAATGTATAAAAATTTAATTTGTTAATTTTTTGTATGATCAGCTACCACCAAGACAGAGTATCTGACTGGTTTGAAGAGTTAGTTTTAACTGAATTTGTTGAAGAAAAATCCAACAACATGGTGACGACCGAAACAAGGTTAAAATGGTGGTTATTTTTGTGCTGACGTGTAGAGGAAGTTTTGAGTCTATGAGGATGATCTATTCCAAGTACACCCGCTCATTTTTGCACAGCATCCCCTGTTAGTTTTCCTGTAAAGTCCTCTATGGCAGGGTCCTGATTACGACTTCGCGAATGGACTATAATTTCTCTTTGTATCTGACTCTTAATTTGAGTCATCTAAGTATTAATGGGATAACTCCATGTTGAAGTCGCATTGTTTTTCTCTCGTTACACTCATTTCTTTGAGCTTGCTTTCTGTACCCAACGTTTGGAGTAGAACAGCAATCGTATTACCTGGGTTGCATGAACAGGGTATTGATCTTCAAGATAAGCCTATCTCTGCTGCGGCTACACGTGAATGGGAACTGGATTATGCTGATATCTTATTCGGCGCTTACGAAAGTAAAAGTCATAATGAGCGTGTACAAGCACTTGGTTACATGTACAACCAAAAGCTGGAACTTAACTCAGGTTGGCTGGAAAACGATATACGTAACCAAGCAGAACTGAATGGAGTTGACTACGAAGATTTCTTTCTCCACTTTTCTGAAGACACTATCCTAGCTGAAGTCGACTCAAGCCATGGCGAGAATACTCTACTCAATCGAAAACCGATGATCGTTGGCTATACCGCCAGCGCTGACCACGCCGGTTTTTGGCTATATCAACCACCGCCATGGGATGCTGATGTATTCGGTCAGGCGAATAATGGTGGTGCCCTCTATGTTTATCACTCAGAGAAGTTCGACCGCTTAACCTTTACGTTTTCTCAGTTTGCTCAAGGCGGCAGCTTCACGATTGAATACCCTTCTGCTATCGACTCGTTTGGTCGGGTAACTGAATGGAAAAGCTTCGCGATTAAAAAAGACAAAACTGAGAACATGACTAAAAACCAAACAGTAAACTGGTCTGTTCCTTCGGATTGGGTTCGCGCTACAACGCATGATGGTAGCGGAAAAACTTATGGTGGCGGTCAGTACTTTGGCTCCACCTTTTTACGCGACGGCGGCCGCCTTTACTTTGCGAAAATTACTTGGCATGACGACAACATAGAAAACCGCCCACGTCTCGAAAACATTCAACTCAAAAATAGCTTCCCTGCCGTCAATATCTCAGGAGCACCAACGGAGACACCGGAAGGTCAAACCATTCAACGCTGGCGTAAAATTCGTGGCTTCGACAAATCTGCAGATCGAAACCAAGACAATTATCTTTCTTGGAATGAATACAAAAACCGTTCGAATAAGAATGCAACCGCACGATTTCGTTGGGAGTCACGGGTTATTCCATTTGGTCGTATGTGGAATCAAACCTCTTCTTGGGCATTGACCAATCTCGGTAATCCCGTTTTTACCAATACAATGCGCCACTCTTACCAAGCTGAATGGGCGAAACAAGGTTTAAATGGTGCGTACAACGACGATACGAATAAGTTACTCGGTGCAAATCAGTTCTACATATATTCCGGAGGCACAGTGGATGAACTTGGTTTGGTGGCGGGTAGCCAAGCTGCTGACGATGCTTACAAAGCGCAATTTTCGGCGTTCTTGAATAAACTGGCAACGCTGGATGAAGATGCGTTAATTGGCCTCAACATAGGTACGGCAAACTTATTCGGTCGTAATGGGCAAAACCACTTGGTTAACGCTGGCTCCTTGTACTTGCGCGAGCACTACCTTTTCCCTGCTACCGGCTTTAGTGGCTATGCTGGCTTGGCTAAATTTTGGGATAACTCTGCACTCGCCAAAGCTGGCCAGAAAGTGATTTATCAAGCGACCACGCGTTATGGTCGAGTTCAATACTTTGGCAACACTGAGGATAACTGGAAACAGGACCAATACTCTGCACTAGCGGTGTTCTACTTAAACTATCACCCTGAGCGCAGTTACTTTAATCAGTGGAACAATGGCTATTTATATGGAAGTCATAACACAACAAGTGACAACTTCTGGAAGGCAGGCGTACCAAAGAATATTGCTTATCAACCTAGCACCTTGCTTGCCGTTGATTTGGGAGAGCCTGCCAATCAAATACCAGAGGGGTATCAGGCGACTCCGGTAATGATGTCCACCAGCACGCCCTATCCTGCCGATTACACAGTCATTGGAGATGCTTCTGTGAGCAAAGTGGCTCATGCTGACTTGCCCAATGGCTCTATCGATTTGTTACCAACCCATACGTACTTTGCGTATCACTCAGACGATACGGTGGTGATGCATGGTCCTACGGAGATGGTGTTAGCCCGCGAATTCACTAAAGGCCGAGTGCTGTATCGGGCTGATTTTTTTGGCAAAAATATCGATTACTTCTCCTCACCGAAGATAACTATCGCACTTCCAGAGCCTATGCGACCTGTAGATCAAGACGGTAACATCGGCGACTATGTTTCTCATATTGAGATTGGCGGCTACGAAGGAGTGTTCTTGCTGTATTAACTCCCTTTCGACCCGTCTCACCAAACGCTTCATAAATCGCCGTTTTCATGCTTAACGTCACTGAAAAAAACTTGTTCACTGAATCTTTATAAACCGATGTATATACTGAAGTAAATGACAACGACAAGGAAATTCAGTCACATGAAGACGACACCTTCAATGCTATCTGTTCTGCTGCTATCAGCATTATCTACTCATGCAAATGCGGACGAATGCGGAAAAATAACCATCGCAGACATGAATTGGAATTCGGCCAGCTTAATGGCGCACATCGATCAATTTGTCTTAAATGAAGGCTACCAGTGTGATGCGGAATTGATCCCTGGTGATAGCGTTCCTACAGGCACCTCTATGATTGAAAAGGGACAGCCTGACGTTGCGCCAGAGTTATGGACAAACGGCATTAAAGAAGCACTTGATAAAGGGATTGCGGATAAACGCTTGCGCATCGCTAGTGAATCGCTTGTCAATGGTGGTGAAGAAGGGTTTTGGGTTCCCGCCTATCTGGTAAAACAGTATCCAGAACTCGCAACGATAGAAGGCGTCATCAAGCACGCCAAACTATTTGAACACCCAGAAGATGATGACAAGTTCGCGTTCTATAGCTGCCCTGCTGGTTGGACATGCCAAATCACCTCCGGTCACTTGTTTAATGCATTAGGGTTAAGTGAGCACGGCTTTGAGATGGTTGACCCAGGATCTGGCGCAGCATTAGCTGGCACCATCGCCAAAGCCTATGATCGCAAAATGCCTTGGTTTGGTTACTACTGGTCACCGACCCCCGTATTGGGCAAGTATGATATGGTCAAAGTGGATTTTGGTAGCGGAACAGATTTAGAAGAGTATCGCAACTGTACCACTCAGCCTGATTGCGCTTCACCAAAAGTAACAATGTACCCACCTTCTCCAGTTCGCACAGTAACAACTGAGGCATTTGCGAACAAAGAACCCCAAGCATTCGCGTACTTGCAGAAACGCGGATTTACCAACGAGCAAATGAGTGAAATGCTGGCCTGGATGGAAGATAACTACGCGGACGGTGAAGAAGCGATGTTTTACTTCTTTAATACCTACCCTGACTTGTGGAAAGGCTGGGTATCTGAAGACGTCGCGGTGAGAATCGAAAAAGCGCTTTGATGATTAATACTTAAAGTGCCACAAATCATTTAACCTCCCATACCGTTTGAATAAACGGCATGGGAGACTCGTCAACGACTCGTTAATACATGGTGTGACCATTCAATGTTTCTTTAGGAATCTCTTGCAGAGCGTCCCAATGTTCAACAATCTTCCCATTATGATCAAAACGAAAGAAATCCATCGTCACGTATTCAATATCATTAGGCCATGTTTGGTGAGTGTGTAGTGCCACCAAGTTCCCTTCAGCAATGGCTCGCACAAACGTAATGTCTTTATTGGGATACTCATTTTGCATCCGCTCAAAATACTCGATAAAAGCCTCGGGGCCATTTCCAACTAATGGATTGTGCTGGATGTACTCATCGCCAACATAGTCTTCAACCGCTTTTCTTGGATTACCTCGATAGGCGGTTTCGTAAAACGCAATGGCATTTCTTTTATTCTCTTGCAGATCCATTTTTCTTACCTGTGTTGCTCCATCTTGCGGATAACGGTAATCATAGTCTTTGAACTTCAGAAGTGACCAAACTTCGCGCACAAAAAAGGCCGCTAAAGAGCAGCCTTCATCACTTCTACTTGGAATCATCGCCTTTCATCGCTTAAACCACACCGCCAGCACCGAGCATAGAACGCTCACTGTTCTCCACCAGCAACGCGGTTGCGGTTTGTTTCAGTGTTTCCCATTCTTGGTCTTCGACAAAGATACCATTTTGCCAAGAAGCTTGTTGCGTGCGGCTTAACTCATCACCTTCAATGTGGGTGGTATACCCTTGTGCACTTTTCTCGATATCGAAATCGTTCACGGAGAGCTCGATAACCATACTATGCAAATCCGTATCATGCCCATCAAACTGATCCGAGAAAAAGACTTCTGGCGCGATTCGTCCACGGTTTAACACATAAAGCGTTCGCTTGGGACTAGAGCCATTGACCCATTGTGCACGGCACGCAATGCCTTTTGCAGAGAGCTTCAACAACTCACTAAAACCTAGCCAACGGTTATGGCACTGCGTCAACGTGATAGTAATCGACTTACGGTTAATCATTTTCTCAAGTGCGAAATCCAACACAGCGGGTAAATGACACGCTACACTCCCGTTGTGCAGTTCTACCTCTATGTTTGACGGCGTACTGTTGGTCACCGATACGGCGCAGTCTGAATCTAACCCAAGAAACAGACTGGCGTTATTAAAATGACGAACTCCATGTAAGCCAACCATTTGCAAGTCCGCCACCATGTTCGCAATGACATCCGCCTCACCACAGTGACGGCGCATGCCAAGAAATGCCTTATTAACCGCGGCCACCAATTCGTTGTGAGAGACGATCATAATGCAAATCCTCCACTGATTTTTTGATTATCACTTTGCGCAATTTCGTCACGTGGCGGCATGCTAGGGAAAATCCATGTGTCTGCCAGTTTAGGGTCGTGAATTTCATCTAACAACGGCGCACCTTGGAAGAAAGTTACTCGAACCCAACGATCCGAGCGCGGATCAAACTTAGTCGCGCCAAAGATCGCCAATTTACAGCGCAGTAAGTGCATTGGTAACGCATCTTTACGCAGCACATTCATTTGAATATCCCCCATCGCACGGTTGCCTAGCGTCCATACGCGACGTGCGATCGAACGATAAGCCGGTTTTTGCAATAGAAACTCTGCTACGGACATTTCTACATCACAGTCAAGCAAGGCCTTGTACAAGCGATTCACTTGTCTGCCGATATCAAGCGGCAGTTCTTTTTCTTCTCCAGCCTCTTCCCCGCGAACACCAAGCCTTGGCTCTTCTTTATCTTGTGAGCGATACCAGAACCAGTAGTTGTTCTCGGCTAGTGAGTAATCCGCATCAATCGCCCAGCGGTACTTGCTTTGCAACACTTCCAGTAAATCTTGGATCTTTTTCCCGCCCGGAATAGATAACGTTTCATCCGTATTCATTTGGCTAGCAAATTCATCCACTAAAGATGGGTAGAGTTCGATCAAGCAAGAGGTGAGGATTTCTTGGGCTTCCACACTCATTATTTTCTTATGCTCGACCAAACTCGCCCAATTCGGATGTGATGCCATTAACGTTGTTAGCTCTGATAGCAGTTGTTTGATGTCTGATATCGCTTGATGATTGAGCCTGTCTTGATGTTCATTGATGGTGATGACTTGCTCTAAATGACGCTGTGCTTTTTGTAGTAATCCTTGCAAAGGAGCATGGAATGAAGCTTCACATGGCATCGCAAAGACTCGCGCTACCGCACGTTCGCGAGAGGTCATCCATTGGTCAACGATGCACGGGTGATTAATCAAGTATGGAGCCATGCCTAAGCCAGTCGCATTGCCGACACCAAGGTAGCGCTGCAAGCCACGATGCAAAGCCACCGCGTTGTCGCCACCTTGTTGAAGTGCCAGATAGTGCACCCAATCTAGGCTGAATTCACGCAACATATATACGGCACACATTTGCGCACTAAAAGACTGGCTGAAATCTGAGTTGTTCTCTAACAGTTTGAAATCGGCGATACCAAACTTTCCGTTACCATAAACAGCTGTGGTACGCAGGATATAACCCACTTCAGCTAACTCTTTCGGCTCAGGCTGCTCGCCTTGAGAAAGCGCGCTAACAATGTGCTCAAACACGCGCACACTTTTGTTTGCGCGAGCAAGAACAAGTACGTTGTTTGGATTACGTCCCGCTTCTTGCAGCGGTACATTTTCTCGCAATCTTTCCAACAAAGTAACATCAACATCGCCTTGAACCAGTGCAAATGTGACGTCCCACTTTTCAGCAATTACGCGATCATTACGCTCGTCGTCGGCAATTTCATCACAGAATACCACCAAATGATAAACGTGCTCTGGCGTGGTCAATTTGTAAATCACATGACCATAACCACGAGGACAAAGCTGCCACTCATGCTTGGTTACTTGCCAGTTTTGGCTTGCCATATTACGAATCAGACTACGAACAAAGCTGATTCGGTTTTGGTGCATTGCGCCAAGCCTTTCGGCTGCCATGACAATCGCTGCATCGCGCATAGTTGCTTCCGTATAAGTAGAACGATGTGCATCCATTTTGCTCACCACCTATTTGTTATTGTAAGAATACTAGGGTTTGTGCGGATGCAGGAGGAAAACACCCGCACAAGCTCCACGTTGTTTGAATTGGATAATTGTTATAGCCCTTGCTCTTTCGCCATTTTGATTGCAATTTGTGGCGCATTCCAAAGTGACGGTAACAGAATCAACGAAACCGGAACCGCGGTAATAACAATGAAAGATTGCAGAGCAGAGATGCCACCAGAGCCAAGAGAAATCAGGATTAGTGCCGTCACACCCATCATTACTCCCCAGAAGGTACGGATGATCGCATTCGGCTCCGTTTCACCACTGATCACGACACTGATTGTGTAGGTCATTGAGTCGCCCGTCGTGACGATGAAGATCGTGGTTAAAATCAGAAATAGAATTGAAGTCAGCATTGGCATTGGTAGTTGCTGAGTCACTGCAAGCAAAGCACCTGGCAAGTTAAAGCCTTCAAACGCCGCACTCACGCTACCCGGTTCAGCAATTTCAAACGCAAGGCCTGAGCCGCCCACAATCGTGAACCAAAAACAGGTGGTTAACGGAGCCACAATACTGATGGTGGAAATAACTTGGCGAATAGTGCGACCACGGGAAATACGCGCAATAAAGATTGCCATCATCGGACCATAACCCAGGAACCAGCCCCAGAAAAATACTGTCCACCAACTTAGCCAACCTTCGTCACCGCGATAGGTCGCCATTGGGATAAAGTTATCCAGCATGCTCCCTACACCTTGAATATATCCGTTAAAGATAAAATTCGTAGGGCCAAAAAACAGGATGTAAACCATCAATGCCATTGCCAGAATCACGTTGTAACGACTAAGCAGTTGCATGCCTCGGCTTAATCCACTGAGTGCTGACAAGGTGTAAAGCGCAATCGCAAACAAGATGATGATAAGCTGAGTGGTAAAGCCATCAGGGATATCAAACAACGCATTTAACGCGTAGCTAACCTGCAAGCCCAGAAACCCAATTGGACCAATGGTGCCCGCGGCTACCGCGATAATGCAGCATGCGTCAATCAATGCACCGAGTTGGCCTTTAAGTGCTCGTTCGCCCAAGACTGGGTAAAGCAAAATACGGGGTTTTAGTGGTAAACCTTTGTCGTAATGTAGGTGCATCACCACGATGGAAGTTAAGCTACCTACAATCGCCCAAGCTAGAAAGCCCCAGTGCATAAAGGATTGCGACAACGCATTCACCGCACCTTGCTGCGGGTTATCTTGCGCGCCGTACAAAGGAGGTGGGCTAACATAATGCGCGATAGGCTCAGCCGCGGCCCAGAAAACGCCACCACCAGCCAATAAGGTACAGAAAATAATCGCCATCCAGCGGAAAGAATCCATTTCTGGTTTTGCAATCCCGCCCAACATCACCTTGCCTGTTCGCCCTGCAGCCAAGCCAAGACCAATAAGAAAAGTGAGAAGCAGCAGTAACTGCCAGTATGGACCAAATACCTGAACTGCCCAGCTAAAACCGGCGTTAACGATTGTAGATAACAGCTCGCCGTCATAAAGTGCAATAGCAACGAACAACGCGATGAAACCACCGCTATACCAAAAGGCCGGGTTATTCAGTCCTAATTTGTCCGTCGTGTTTTCTGTTGTTGATGTGTTGTGTTTTGCTTTCGACTTGCCCGATGACACGCTCATCGTGGAAGCTTTCATGCTATTGGTTAAATCAGACATACTCTGGCTCCAGAGGTTCTTTGCAGCAGCCAAAGACTGGCTACAAATGTGAGTTTTACGCCTGCCGTATTGTTATTATGTGGGCAGGCGGTTCCTACTTTGGGGAATGCTATGAAATAGGCTCTAATCCTTCTTTAAGGAAGTTGAACCAGTTTTCACCCAATATTTTTCCAGCCTCAGATTCACTGAATCCGTGACCCATTAATCCGTTGTAGATGTTCTCCATCCCTGCGCTGCCGCAGAACCATGGCAGCGCATCTGGCCATCCCGAGTTACTTGCTGAACCTTCGCCGTAATCCATCGCTTTTGACCAACGACCGTTGCGCATCCACTCCAACACTTGTTGCGGCTGATTTAGGCACAAATCGCTACCGATACCTAAATGGTCAACGCCAAACATGTCTGCGGTTTTCGCAACCATCTGGCAGAAATCATCCAGCGTGCACTGGCTGCCATTTGGCAAATGGAACGGATATAAACTGAATCCAATCAAACCACCGCGCTCCGTCAGTGCTTTGATCACGGTGTTGGACTTGTTGCGGAGTGCGTCATGCGCAAACGTCGGGTTAGCATGGCTGATACAAATTGGACGCGAAGAAAGATCGATGGCTTCCAACGTCGAACGCTCCGCGCTGTGGGACATATCAATGATCATCCCGACTCGGTTCATCTCTTCAATCGCTTGTTTACCAAAGCGAGTTACGCCGGAATCGTTTTGTTCGTAACAACCTGTCGCCAGTAAGCTTTGGTTGTTGTAGGTCAGTTGCATGATCAGCAGACCTTGGCGGCGCATCACTTCAATCAGACCAATTTCATCATCGATAGGTGAGCAATTTTGCGCGCCGAAGAAGATGCCGACTTTGCCTTCTGCTTTGGCTTTTTCTACATCTGCCATTGAATAAATAGGCATGATGAGGTCCGCATTTTGCTCGAAGCGCAAGTTCCATTCAGCAAAACGCGTTAAGGTTTCGCGCGCAGTTTCGTGGTAGACGATGGTGGCATGGACGGCGGTAATGCCACTCGCCTTAAGCGTTTGGAAATACTCTCGATCCCAATTGCAGTACTGCAATCCGTCAATCACAATCCGTTGTTGGTACATAACCACTCCTTAAACAATTTCTTAGCCTTTTCGTGCGGGCAGCTGACACCATCAGCTACCCTGCTGTTCTTAGTAAGGGCGCTGATAAGCGGTTTTCACCACGGTGTAGAACTCTTTGGCGTACTGACCTTGCTCACGAGGACCAAAGCTAGATTCTTTACGACCACCAAATGGCACGTGATAATCTGTACCCGCAGTTGGCAAGTTAACCATGACGCAGCCCGTTTGGACTTGCTGTTTGAAGATCGCGCTATTGCGCAGGCTTTGCGTGATAATGCCGCCTGTCAGGCCAAAGCGCGTATCGTTCGCGACTGCAATTGCCTCATCCAGATCAGAAACGCGAATCACGCTCGCCATTGGCGCAAAGACTTCTTCTTGGTTCACTTCCCAGCCATTCTGTGTATTTAAAAACAGAGTTGGTGACATGTAGTAACCGTCATGCTCTAGGCTCAGACGCTCACCACCGAAAGCCAGCTCCGCGCCTGCTTGGCGTGCGTTTTCGATCCACTCAAAGTTCGCATTCAGCTGGTTACCATCAACAACAGGGCCCATGAATACGCCCTCTTCTAGAGCGTGACCCACTTTAAGTTCGCTCATGCGTTTGATTAGCGCCTCAACATACGCGTCGTGAATTCCGTCCATAACCACAAGACGAGAAGACGCGGTGCACTTTTGACCTGCACCCGAGAATGAGCCTGCGATTGTCGCTTCGACAGCAATCTGAATGTCTGCATCATCTGCCACTACGAGCGCATTTTTGCTACCCATCTCTAGCTGACAACGCACAAAATTTGGTGCCGTTGCCGCTGCAACTTTACGGCCAGTGCCCACAGAACCAGTGAAGCTCACGCCGTTCACTTCCTTCGAATTAATAAGGGTATTACCGACTTGCGAACCGCTACCCAAAACGAGGTTAAACGTGCCGGCAGGTAAACCTTGGCGATGGATAATCTCTGTCAGCGCAACGGCACTTGCTGGGGTTAGGTTGGCAGGCTTCCAGACGACGCTGTTGCCAAACGCAAGTGCTGGCGCGATTTTCCAAGCCGCTGTTGCTGTTGGAAAGTTCCAAGGAGAGATAATGGCGATAACGCCGACGGCTTCACGAGTAACTTCAACGGAGACACCTGGACGGACGGAAGCAGCGTTATCGCCAATTTGACGCAGAACCTCAGCAGCAAAGTATTGGAAGAATTGGCCAGCACGGTATATCTCACCTCGACCTTCAGCAAATGGCTTACCTTCTTCACGCGAAAGTAAGGTGCCCAATTCGTCACATCGTGCAATGAGCTCATCACCAATCGCTTGTAGCACTGCTTGTTTGCGCTCGATTGGTGTTTTTTCCCACTCTGGCTGCGCTGATTTAGCCGCTTGAATCGCTTGCTCTACTTGCGACACGCTCGCTTGTGCAAAATCACCAATGTTTTCGCTGATATCAGAAGGGTTAATATTGGCGATGGTGTCCATGCCCGATTGCCACTCACCCGCTATATAGAGGGATTTTTCTGCTTGAACATTGTTAATAAAAGTCATGGTTCTTTCCTTGTTCTTCCGATTTGTGATGGCAAGCCACCCACTCACTGATCTCTAATTATTCTTATTGGATTTATTCTGGTTGGCTTGCCGACGCGTAGACAACAAACTCCACCAACATCTCTTCTCGCGCTAACCCTGCAACCACCATGGCGGCGCGATTTGGGTACGGCGCTTCAAAATATTCCGCGTACACTTGGTTAACGGTTTTTAAGTATTCTCTGTCGGTCACGTAAATCAGGACCTGTAATACCGAGTCCAAAGACTCCCCTGCACACTCCAGGGTGTGAATGAGATTGTTAAAGGTTTGGCGTGTTTGTGCTTCGATACCGCCTTCCACAACCGCGCCTGTGTCATCAATAGGAATTTGAGCCGTATACAGGGTTCCGTTGTTGACTATCGCCCATTCAAGCGGCGCTTTAGAAGCAAATAGACTGGTTTTAACTGGGTGTTTTTTAGTAGGAGTATTCACGTGCCTTTCAACCTTTGTAACAGCTTTGTTTCAATATGGTTAAATGATGCACATTGACAGGCGATAAATCTAACGGTAAATTTTTGACATTTGATAAATTAAACTTATCACTCTATTTAAAATAACGTAAATAAAGGGATTAAGAGGCATTAGGGATGAGTATTAAGCTTCAACAATTAATGCATTTTGTGATGGTAGTCGAGGAAGGAGGCTTTCGAGCCGCTTCACATCGTGCAAATCGTTCTCAGGCGGCACTGTCAACATCGATAAAAGAGCTTGAAAAAATTCTAGGGCAAACGCTGTTTGAACCCGGAAACAAAACCAAATTGACCCCGTTTGGTGAAATTTGTCTTCCCAAAGTGGTTCAGTTTCTCAATATCTACAGTGCACTAGACAACGATCTCAAAGCAGCCGCTGCCGGACAGCAAGGGAGAGTGCGAATTGCGAGCGTTCCTTCTGTTGCAGCGAAGCTCATTCCTAGCGTGTTGGGCGCCTTTTGCGAACAGTATCCAAATGTAGAAGTAAGCTTGATAGACGATAATGCCGCTGGCGTCGAGGCTCGCCTACTCTCCGGTGAGGTCGACTTAGCGCTCGGTAACCCCTCTCACCTCGATGAGGGCGGCATTGACTTTACACCGCTGTTAGCCGATCCAATAGGCGTGGTGTGTTTAAAGGACAACCCTATTGCGAGTCATCCAGAAGGAATCGAGTGGCAAACTTTGTTGGAACAACCCTTTATCCGTAACGGCACTTGTACACTTCTCGATCCAACCCCAGCAAGAGCTCTGAGTCAGCAAGCGCTCTATTCGGTCGAAAATATTACTTCGCTGTTTTCTGTCTTAGAACTTGGGATTGGTGTCACGACCCTACCGAAGCTTGCTTTCCCAACCAATGAAACACGCTTGGTTTGGATTCCGCTTATCGATCCACCACTTGAAAGGCAAATTGGTATATTTACGTTAACCGATCGCACGATCTCGCCTCAAGCTAAAGCATTTCACGATCTTTGTGTGCATTATTTAAACTATCAAAAAGAAGATAAATAATGGTTCGATTAACATGCGGATAATTAAAAGCCTCCATATTCAGAGTGGAGGCTAATTTGTATTTGTGTAGTCGCTTCGTTTTATTTTTTGCGACGATTTCGGTTCTTATACACCACGCAAAAGTTACCACGCTTGGTACGACACTTTGAGCAACGTTCGCAATCTACTGGTGCGCGATTGCCTTCTTTCCAACGTTTGATCAACTGCGGCTCAGCCAATAAAGGGCGTGACACAGCAAAAAATTGGATATCTGTGTTTTCTGCAATTTTCTCAATCGCATCAATGTCGCTCAGCCCGCCGACAGTAATCACCGGTATGCTAACGTCCTGACTGATCACGTGACCATATTCGTGAAAGTAACCTTCTTCTTGTAGTGTGTAACCATCGAACGTTTGACCAACAAGTTCGTTTGCTTTGCCGTGAACATTGCCAGATACGATGATCGCATCAACGCCTACTTCTTCAAGTTTCTTACAGACGACGCGAGTTTCATCGAACGTTAAACCGCCGTCAAAGAACTCTGTTGCCGTCAGTTTAACGAGGATGGGAAATTCGCTTCCAACCAGCTTTCTGGTTTCAGAATAAATTTCTAAAAGAAAGCGCATGCGATTTTCTAAGTCACCACCATATTCGTCTTCGCGACGATTATAGTACGGGCTTAAAAACTGGTTAATTAAATAAGTGTGCGCCGCATGAATCTCTACGCCGTCAAAACCAGCGTCTTGAGCACGTTTACTCGCCAATGCGAATGCCTTTACGATGTAGTCTATTTCGTCCTTTGTCATCGCTTTGCCTTGCGTATTTGTACCACGCTCAGGCACGTCACTCGGAGCGAAGATGACACGCTCACCGACGTTATGGGTGGTTTTGGTGCCACCGTAAGCAATTTGCATCACGATTTTAGAATCTTGTTGATGTACTAGCTCTGTTAGCTTTTTGTATTCTTCAATAAAAGAGTCGTTGTAGATCCCCATCATACCTGCGTTGGGTTTCTCTTCTTCAACGATATTGGCATAACCCGTAACAATAAGCCCAACTTCCCCTTTCGCAAGCGTTTCGTAAATATCGTAAAGCTTTACCGTCATGTGACCATCTTCGGTCGCCATGTTCTCCCACGTTGCGCTTCTCACAAAACGGTTCTTTAGGGTCATGTTGCCAATTCGGGCTTCGGAAAACAAAATGCTCAAAACCAGTCCTCTTAAAGTTGTCTTTATGTTTTATCTTTTCGCAAGTAAACAAGAACGAAAAAGGAACAGCGATACACGATGTATGGCTGTTCCTTCTCTGAATCCTTGAGACCTGCAAACTACAGGCGCACCTTAATGCCTCGGAGACGACAAAACTTTAATCTGGGTTAAGGTTTGGTGAGTTTTTAGATTATGTAAAAGGATGATTCTTAATCGTGTTCATTTCACTGGAGCTAAGGTGCTTCCTCACCCACTTTCAGTCGTAAAACTTTTGTATTTCGCTAGCTGGTGATTCAACTCAAACATTCACATTGTTAGTTTGTATGCTGCTATGGGAACTAGCACTCTCCCCAAATGTTTACATTACAAACTATCGATATTGAATTTTCATATGGCAAATAGAGTTATTGCGCTGTTTATACTTTTTAGCTTAATAGTCACTATTTCTTGGCATTATTACGCGTCAGCGAAAACGTGCTTCACTATGTTTTACACACTGGTTGTTTTTGCTTTTAGATATGAATACGTGATAGTGAAGCTAGAGGAGGAGCAGGAAAAACAGGGAAAATAAAGAACAATAGAAAGTTAAATGACCTTACTTCTAGGTAAGGCCATTCATGCATTCAGCAGCAAAAGATATTGGCGCTTAGCAAACGCTTAGGTTTGGTTGTTACAGAGCTAGAGGAATCAACTCGACACCAAGCACACCACTGATCCCCATCACCACTAGCAGTGAGACTTTAAACACCGACTTTGACCAAGCGATATAGTTGTTGTCATCAATGCTGCGAAAGGTCACTTTCGTCCACATAAAGCAAACAACCGCTGCAACCGCTAAGTATTCATACCCGGCTTCACCTAGTAAAAATAACCCCAATGATGCTGCTCCAAACGCTACGACATACGCTTTCATGTGTCGATGCGCTTTATGAATGCCTTCTTTAACTGGCAATACGGGAATCCCGGCTTCTCGGTAGTCTTGCATGCGGAACATGGCAATGGCATACGAGTGCGGCATTTGCCAGAGACAGAACATGGTAAAGAGTAAAATCGCTTCCAAGCTAATGAAGTTTGTTACCGCTAAGTAACCCACCAATGGCGGAACTGCGCCTGAGATACTTCCCACTAAGGTTCCATACACCGAGTTACGTTTGTACCACATCGTGTAAAAGAACACGTAATACACGTAGCCAAGCAACACGACGACAGCGGATAGTGGGTTCACTCGGATAAATAACAGTGCGGTTCCTACCAGCAATAAAGCAAGTGCATAAACAAACGCAATATCGATATTGATGTTGCCTTTCACTGTTTCACGATTTCGTGTACGTGCCATCTTTTGGTCGATATCACGATCGAAAATATTATTCACCACACAACCTGAAGCGATGACTAACCCAACACCAACTAACGTCGTAACGAACAACATTAGACTGGCTGGTTCTGTTTTTGCGGCGAGGAAGAACCCCGCCGCAACAGAAATCAGGTTGCCGAAAATAATGCCCGGTTTAGTGATAGACAAATAACTTTTCAGCATACCTTGACCTACAACTTCATGTTGACGTTCATGTTGTAGATGATCCATACCGAGCCAGCGATAAGGATAAGTACAACAATGGCGGTAAACATCAGTGATACAAGGTTCCAACGTCCGTCGGATGTTTTTGTTTCCATGTGCAAGAAGTATTTAAAGTGAACAAATATCTGCACTAATGCACATCCAAATAGAATCGCATAGGTCGTTGTATCTGGTAATGATTTCGTCCAAACAAAGTAGAACGGAATTACCGTCAGAATCAGTGAGGCAATAAAGCCTTTCACGTAATCTGACGAACTGGTTTCTACATGTTGATCCATTACATTACCCCCAGTAAGTAAACGATGGTAAAGACACAAATCCAAACGATATCTAGAAAGTGCCAGAATAGGCTTAAGCAGTTAAAGCGCATTGCCATATTGTCGTTTAGACCTTTCGTCGACAGTTGATGGTACGCTACCGCTAACCAAATCAGACCAAAGGTTACGTGCAGGCCGTGCGTACCAACCAACGTAAAGAATGCCGATAGGAATGCACTTGTTTGTGGCCCATAGCCTTCTTCAATCAGGTGATGGAACTCATAGACCTCCATACAGATAAAGCCAAGACCAAGCGCGAATGTGACTAACATCCAACGTTTGAGACCAGCAACGTTGTTGCGCTTCATCGCGATAATGCCAAAACCAAATGTGATACTGCTAAACAGCAGCAGCATGGTTTCGACAAACACGAATGGGAGTTCGAAAATGTCTTTACCTGTTGGGCCCGCAATTGAATTGCTCGACAGCACAGCGTAAGTCGCGAACAAGGTCGCAAACAATACACAGTCACTCATCAGGTAAACCCAAAAGCCAAATAGCTTGTTGCCATTCGTGTCATGGTGGTGATCATGGTCGTGATGTGCTGCGATATTAGTTTGCATACGTCACCTCCAGATCATCTTTACTTTCGCTGTCTTTCACTGAGTTTTTCTTCGCTTCTTCAAGCTGAGCTCGACGCTCGGCCTCAATTGCTTTGATCTCTTCAACTTCCACGTAGTAATCCACGTCATCGTTGTAGCTGTGCTGAATACACGTCACGATAATACCGACCAAACTTGCCGCCGCTAGCCACCAGATGTACCAAATCATGCCGAAGCCAAATAGGAGCGACCAAGCCGACACGTAGATGCCTGTTGCAGTGTTTTTTGGCATATGAATACGTTCGTATTCCACTTCTTTAGTTGGATCGAACTCGCCACTTTGTTTCTGGTACCAGAAGGCATCTAGCACATCACCTTTTGGTAGGTGCGCAAAGTTGTAGAACGGCGGTGGAGACGATGTTGCCCACTCAAGAGTACGACCACCCCACGGGTCACCAGTTAGATCACGGTTTTGCTCGCGGTCACGGATACTCACGTAAATTTGGATGAACTGAGACAATACGCCCAGCGCAATCACAACCGTACCTGCTGCGGCAATCGACAACAGTGGGAAGTATTCTGGGTTGATGTCTTGGCTTAAACGACGAGTCATCCCCATGAAGCCCAGCGCGTAAAGCGGTAAGAACGCCATTAAGAAACCAATAATCCAAAGATAGAACGCGCGTTTGCCCCAAGTTTCATTCATGGTGAAACCGGTCGCTTTCGGGAACCAGTAAGTGATCGCAGCGAAACATCCAAACACCACACCACCAATGATTACGTTATGGAAGTGCGCAATCAGGAACACAGAGTTGTGCAGAACAAAGTCCGCACCCGGAACCGCCATTAGTACGCCCGTCATACCACCAACAGTAAAGGTGATAAGGAAGCCCACCGTCCACATCATTGGCGTCGTAAAGCGGATGCGGCCTTTGTACATGGTGAATAGCCAGTTGAAGATCTTCACCCCAGTTGGGATAGAAATGATCATCGTGGCAATACCGAAGAAGGCATTTACGTTCGCGCCAGATCCCATCGTAAAGAAGTGGTGTAGCCAAACGACAAACGCAAGAATCGTGATAACTACGGTAGCCCAAACTAGCGATGTGTAACCGAACAACTTTTTACGTGAAAAGGTTGCGGTGACTTCTGAGAACACACCAAAAATTGGCAAGATCAAGATGTACACTTCTGGGTGACCCCAAGCCCAAATCAGGTTGACGTACATCATTACGTTGCCGCCAAGATCATTGGTAAAGAAGTGCATGCCTAGGTATCTATCCAGCGTAAGCAGAGCGATAGTCACCGTTAGGATTGGGAATGAAATGATGATCAAAATGTTTGCACACAGAGACGCCCAAGTGAAAACTGGCATCTTCATCATTGGCATAGACGGTGTACGCATACGCAAAATGGTCGCGAAGAAGTTCACGCCTGTTAACGTCGTACCAACACCTGATATCTGCAGCGCCCAAATCCAATAGTCGACCCCGACTCCTGGGCTTGCCTCAATACCTGAAAGCGGCGGATACGCTAGCCAACCTGTACGACCAAATTCACCTAAGCCGAGAGACATGTTTGTTAGGATGACACCAACAACAAACAGCCAGAAGCTCAAGTTATTCAGATACGGGAAAGCTACGTCACGTGCACCAATCTGCAATGGCACGATGATGTTCATCAAACCAATGACCAATGGCATCGCTACAAAAAAGATCATGATCACGCCGTGGGCAGTAAAAATTTGATCGTAGTGATGCGGTGGCAAATAACCTGCTTCACCCGCAGAAGAAAGGAGTTGCTGACTACGCATCATGACTGCGTCAGCAAAACCACGAACAAGCATCACCATCGCTACTGCGATGTACATGAAGCCAAGTTTTTTATGGTCTACTGAAGTAAACCATTCATTCCACAAATATTGCCACTTTCCGGCTTTAGTTACCGCGTAAACTACGGCTAAACCAACCAGCGCCACAACCGCTAAGGTGATGACGATAATAGGTTCGTGGAATGGAACTGAATCAAGAGTTAATCTTCCAAACATTACGATTATCCTTGGTTTTCAGGCAAACAGTTCATTGAACCAGGATGCTGAGTCACAACGTCGGTGAACAAGAACGGAGGAACGCTAGAGAACAAAGTGACTGGCTCTGCGATACTTGGCGCTGCCAGTGAGCTGTATTGCTCCCAATCTTCAATACGATCAGGGCTCGCCTTCACTTTCTGCACCCAATTTAGGAACGCAGCACGATCAGACATTGCTGAAGCTGTGAACTTCATTTGCGAAAAGCCTTCGCCGCTGTAGTTCGATGCAAAACCCTTGTAGTCACCTTCGTGGTTCGCTATCAGGTTGAGCTTGGTTACCATTCCTGGCATCGCGTAGATCTGTGTACCTAAGCGAGGGATGAAAAACGCGTTCATGATGTTGTCCGAAGTCAGTTTGAACTGCACTGGCACGTCTTTCGGGAACGCCACATAGTTCACCGTCGCAATGTTTTCCTCTGGATAGATGAACAACCATTTCCAATCGAGTGACACCACTTCGATGGTCATTGGTTTAACATCACTTTCCAATGGTTTGGAGGGCTCTAGTTCATGAGTCGAACGCCATGTGATCGTCGCAAGAATCGCAATGATGATGATTGGAATTGTCCATACCACCACTTCGATTTTGGTCGAGTGTGACCACTCGGGTGCGTACTCTTCTTCAGTGTTAGAGGCGCGGTATCGGTAAGCGAAGTAAATCGTCATTAAAATCACAGGGATTACAACGATCAACATCAGCAAAAGAGCAGTAATAATTAACTCTTTTTCTTGCACACCAATGGCACCTTTGGGGTCAAGTAAAGCTGAATTACATCCTGAGAGCATAAGTATGACGGACGCCAAACTTCCCCTCGACAAGATGCGTTTATATCTTGAGGCTTCCATTAACTTTCTCGATGGTTGTCTGGTTTCAAAGCAGATGCCAATCAAAGTAAATAAGAGCTCACAAATTGCGCAGAGGTAATGTATGAGAACAAGAAGAAACTTCGATAAGCAGTTATTCTACTTACAATTTTTCAACTTCGTCATCAAGCATTTAACCAGCTAGAATGAACCGTTATTTACTACGATACGATTGGTACCAAGCCAAGAACCAGTTGTTATAGTCATTAGAATGTTTATGTGTTGAGCATGAGTAACGTCGGGCTCAGAGCGAAACAAAACGGAATTGAGTGGAGATCAAAACCACACTCTTAGTGTGAGTTTATTGTTACACTTTGAAACACTATGTTACATTTGGCGCATTATGAGGAGTAAAAAGTTAAAGCTCATTAGCCACAACTGGAAACTAACCTTCCATTAATGGAAGTTACACACTTTAAATCGAATATTAACCTCAACACGAATTTCTCGTGCTTCAACAATTAATTATTTAAAAACAAACAGTTGAAACTTAAAATTGATGAGACTGACTATCAACTTCATTTATGCAGATAGCCTTAATGAGAAGCGGAAACTAAAAAACAAAAAGTGTGATCAACGTCAAATTAATGATTTCACTTAATATTTGAGTGGTATTTACATCTCTTTATTGGATTGTGAGAAATCATTCTCAAAGTAAATCCAAACATAAGTTGTAAATACATTTGGGTTGCGCAGAATTAGCACTCCACAACATAGAAAATGTTGAAATGGAAAGAGACTTATTATTCAGGTCTATCAGAGCCTTATTTCAGTGGCCACTTACATACGAATGCCGCCATCCACTTCTAAAACCCTGCCAGTAAAGTAATCACTCTCAATAATGTATTTTACTGCATGCGCGATTTCGCTTGTTTCGCCCATCCTGCCAACTGGGATCATCTTTTCTAATCGCTCTATGGCTTCTGGTTTCATTTGCTCTGCCATCGCGGTGTGTACTACACCTGGTGCAACCGCCGCCGCGCGAATACCGTATCTTGCGAGCTCACGGGCCCATGTTGTCGCCATGGTCGCGACCGCCGCTTTTGACGCAGAATAATTGGTTTGTCCGATATTTCCTGCTCTCGCAACACTAGAAATATTGATGATAACGCCTTGGGATCCACTCTCAATCATCTTGACGGCAGCTTCACGCCCACACAAAAATGTTCCTGTCACGTTAACGTTCATGACCAAATTGAATTGATCCAAAGACATCTTACTGATCACGCCATCTTTTGCTTTTACAAGTAACCCATCTCTTAATACGCCAGCGTTATTGACTAACCCATTGAGTTGACCAAAATCTTGGATAATCGCTTCAAACGTGGTTTCAACATCGATTTCGTTGGTGACATCCACTTGATATGTCAACGCTTTCGCACTCAGCATTCGACACTGCTCTTGTGTTTCCATTAAGCCACTGGCGTTTACATCCAACAACGCTAAATCAGCGCCAGCTTGAGCAAGGGTAATGGCCATCATTTGCCCAAGCCCCTGCCCTGCTCCTGTAATGGCAATAACACTACTTTTTATGTCCATATTGGTGCACTCCATAGCTCGTAATGTTCTCTATCTCAACCAGTCTAAGTTGGCCGAAATGATGCGCATTTTACGTCACCATCTCGGGCTGGTTTGTCACAAAACTCGGTCTAGCCTTTCTTACTCTTGTATAACTCAAATAAGCTTGAGAAATCGAGCTCGCCGTGGCCGCTCGCGTTGTGGAAAGAATATAAGTTGCGCGCTAACGACCCCATCGGAACCGAAGAATGTGTTTGTAACGCCGCATCTAACCCCAAGCCGAGATCTTTTAGCATGAGTTTGCTCATAAAGCCCGGCTGGTAATCGTGACTGGCTGGCGCACTGTCCATCACACCTGGGCAAGGATTGTAAAGCTCCAATGCCCAATTTCGGCCAGAGCTTTGCAGCATGATGTTTGATAGCACTTTTGGATCGAGTCCATGATCGATACCTAGGTTTAATGCCTCGCACGTACCAGACATTAAAATGCCGAGCATAAGGTTGTTACAGATTTTCGCCATTTGACCATCGCCTGCTTTGCCAGCATGGAAAACATTTTTTCCCATATACTGCAAAATCGCATTGGCTTTAGAAAACGCTTGATCCGAACCACCAACAATAAAGGTTAATGTCGCCGCTTTCGCGCCAGCAACGCCTCCCGAAACGGGCGCGTCGACAAACAACACACGTTTATTTGCCGCTTCATTGGCGACTAATCGCGCAGAGTCCGGATCAATGGTTGAACAATCAATCATCAAGGTACTTGGCGAGACAAGATTGAGGACACCTACGCCGCCGTGTAAGTCACCAAGATACACGGAACGAACGTGAGACCCTGCTGGTAGCATCGTGATGACTGTGCTAGCACCATCTACTACCTCTTCGATAGAGCTCGCCACCACCGCACCAAAAGGTACTAGTTGCTTTGCGGCTTCGCTATCGACATCGAATACTTGCACGTTAAATCCAGACGCGAGTAAGTTTTGCGCCATAGGATGCCCCATTCTTCCTAAACCGATAAATGCGATGGTACTCATGATCATTCTCCTTATTGACCTAGTGTTTGTTCACCCAAATTAGCAAGCGGATGCTCGTTATCCGACCAAAGCGAGGTAAACAAAGTATCGATAACATCTTCATCGACTTCACTGACACTGTTAAACATCCAGCTCGGCTCGCCATCCCGGTCAATGAGCCGAGAACGGACGCCCTCTTTAAACTCACCTAATAAGGCACTGCGAACCGACAAACTCAACTCTAAACGGAAGCAATCTGCAAGCGGTAAGCTGTGGTACTCTTTCACTTGTCTAAAGCAAATATGCGCGGTGATCGGACTGCCCGATGCGAACGTTTGTTTCGCGTTTTCTATCCACTGGCTATTCCCTTCGATAGTCATGATTCGCTGTGCTATCGCATTAAGATCAAAGCCTTTGCACGCTTCCTCTATCTGATCTAAGTATGGACAAATTTGCGTGGTTGGTTTGCTATCAATAACTTGTTCTTCCATTAATTGTAGTCGCGCAGTTACCAACTCTTTCGCGTCTTCTTTGCCCCACTGGAGCCGCTTTAGCTCATCCAGTAAGGTGGGATACTGCTCTTCCAACAGTAACCAATCGGCCAAACCAATAGTGACAGCGTCACTTGAATTTACCATTGAACCTGTCAATCCGAGGAATAAGCCCACTTGCGGATCTATCTGGCTTAAAAACCACGTACCTCCCACATCAGGATACAGTCCGATATTGATTTCTGGCATAGCAAGGCGTGATGTTGTTGTCACAACTTTATGGCTGGTTCCCATAAAAAGCCCCATCCCACCGCCCATGACAATACCTTCTCCCCAACCGATAATGGGTTTGTTGTAAGTGTGGATGAGATAGTCACACTCATACTCCAACGAGAAATAGTTCGTACAGAACTCTACGATTTTTTCTTTACTCTCGTTATGCATGACGTGATACATAGCTCGAACATCACCACCAGCACAGAATGCTTTTTCTCCAGCGCCAGTCAGTACCACACAAGCCATATGTGGATCATCTTGCCACTTGATAAGCTGATCGTTGAGTTGGACCAACATGTCATACGTCAATGCATTCAATGAAGCGGTGTTTTCTAACGTTGCGATACCAATGCGGTGCACGCCATCTAAGCACTCTATTTCACTAATGGTTACCATCCCTGCCATGTGGCCTCCTATCGGTTTTTCCATTGCGGTGGGCGTTTTTCTAAAAAGGCGCGAACACCCTCAACTTGATCTTCCGTATCAAAAAGATTCAGAAATAACTCTCGCTCTTTCATTAAGCCGTGCTTAAGTGGCGCAGAGCGCATATTTTGAATGAGCGCCTTACATGCGGCGACAGAAGATGGTGACTGGTTCGCAACAGATTCAGCAAGCTCCAGCGCTTTACTTAAAGCTTCGCCTTTGGGAACCAACTCCTCAACTAGGCCTAGTTCTTTTGCTTTGTCAGCGCTGACTTGCTCTCCACATAAAATGATGCGCTTTGCCCAGCCTTCCCCCACTAACGCTGTGAGGTTTTGGGTACCACCAGCACAGGGCAAAAGTCCGACTTTGGCTTCTGGTAAAGCAAGTACCGCTTGCTCTTCAACGACTCGAATATCACAAGCTAATGCCACTTCTAACCCTCCGCCCATGGCGTAACCATTAATGGCGGCAATGGAAACACCACGAAATTCCGAGAGCGTTTCAAAGGCTTCACCAAAGCATCGCGCCATGTCTGACGCAACCGCTTTGTCACCGTCAGAAAACAACTTGAGATCCGCACCAGCAGAGAAAAACTTTTCTCCACTGCCAGTTAAAACCAGTGAATAAACCTGGTTATCATCGTTAAGTGTGAGTATCAGCGATTTCAGTGCCTTGAGACTCTCTGCTGTCCACGTATTGGCTGGCGGGTTGTTCATCGTCACCAGCGCAACGTGATTAGCGATCGTATGTTGAATGGCAGTTTGGGTTAATGGCATATCTGAATCCTTTCTCAATGAGCAAATCCAATACTTCGCTACAGCAAGGCCGATTCCTCAGAGAGCAAACGGCGCGCGATGATCAAGCGCATGATTTCGTTCGTTCCCTCCAGAATTTGATGCACACGCACATCTCTGAAATGACGCTCCATTGGATACTCTTTGATGTAACCATAGCCGCCATAAAGCTGCAGCGCTTGGTCGCAAACCTGAAAGCCCACATCAGTTGCGAACCGTTTTGCCATCGCGCAATAAGCCGTGGCATCCGGGTCATTTCGGTCGAGTTTACTGGCGGCATAGCGCACTAACTGCCGCGCAGCCACTAGCTCTGTTGCCATGTCTGCCAATTTGAATTGTAAGGCTTGAAACTGCGCAAGCGACTTGCCGAACTGCTTACGTTCTTGAATGTACCGTGCCGCCCGTTCAAGGGCCTGTTGAGCCGTACCGACGGAACAGGTCGCAATATTTATACGCCCTCCATCAAGCCCTTTCATCGCAAAGACAAAACCTTGCCCTTCTTCGCCCAGTAAATGGCTAGCTGGAATAACGACATTTTCAAAAGTAACCGCTCGTGTTGGTTGGCTGTTCCAACCCATTTTGGGTTCTTTGCGCCCATAGCTGATACCATCAGCGTGAGCAGGAATAACAAATGCGGACACGCCTTTGGCACCCGCTTCTCCGGTTCGCGCCATCACGACCAAAACATCTGTCTCTCCTGCGCCAGAGATAAAGGTTTTGCCACCATTCAACACGTAAGTATCACCTTTTTTGCTCGCGGTTGTGGCCAACGAAGCGGCATCCGATCCCGCATTAGGCTCGGTTAAGCAATAGGAGCCTAACCACTCCCCCGTAACTAATTTCGGACAGAACTGCGTTTTGGCTTCATCGGTAGCAAAACTGGCTATCATCCAACTGACCATGTTGTGAATCGTCATAAACGCCGTAGTGGACGTACATCCCATGGCCAGTTGTTCAAAGATAATTGAAGCATCCAAGCGACTCAGCCCTAGGCCACCTTGCGCTTCTGGAGTGTAGAGACTGAGAAACCCCAGTTCCCCCGCCTCTCTCAATACGTCTTTGGGGAAGATCTGCTTTTCATCCCACTCCGCCGCCATCGGTGCTAAACACTCATCGGCAAATTGCTGAGCGGTATCAGCAAATGCACGTTGATCTTCATTAAGTTCAAAGTCCATAAAAGCTCCTTTTATTCACTCAGCGCAGTTGGATGGTCAGATTGGGCCCCGTCGGAATATCGTCATCAAACCAACGTGTCGTCACCGTTTTAGTCTCGGTATAAAAACGTACCGCTTGTTTACCATACGCATGTAAATCACCATAGAAACTGCCTCTCCAACCAGTAAAGGAGAAAAATGGTAAAGGGACTGGAATTGGCACATTAATCCCAACTTGACCGACTTGAATGTCATGCTGATATTTTCTCGCAGCAGCGCCATTAGCGGTAAATATAGAAGTTCCGTTGCCGTAAGGGTTGCGATTCACTAACTCAATGGCCTCTTGCAACGTTTCGACTTCCATACAAACTAAAACAGGGCCAAATATCTCTTGCGTGTAAATCGACATGTTCGCTGTTACACCGCTAAACAAGGTTGGGCCAATCCAGTTTCCACCGGGAAAGCCGTCCACTTCACACTGACTGCCATCGAGTTCACACACTGCGCCTTGTTGTTTGCCATCTTCGATTAGGTCCAATACGCGTTGCTTGGCTTGCTCACTGATCAGTGGGCCATAAGCAGCCTGTTCATCATCCCAAGGCCCTGGGTGTACTTTCGCCATCGCCAGTTTCAGGTCTGCAATCCATTGTTTTGAATCGCCGACAAATACCGCAACAGAAATTGCCATACAACGCTGCCCCGCAGCCCCTACGGAGGCTCCGATTAGGTTATTCACCACTTGATCTTTGTTTGCATCAGGCATGATCACCATGTGATTCTTTGCACCAGCAAAAGCTTGAACCCGTTTAAAATGTTTAGTCCCTGTAGTGTAGATATAACGGGCAACGGGAACCGAGCCAACAAATGACACCGCTCGAATATCAGGATGAGCCAGAAGAAAGTCGACTTGCTCTTTGCGGCCAAGAACGACCTGCAACACTCCTTTCGGCGCGCCAGCTTGCTCAAATAGTTCAGCTAAACGAATAGAGGTCAATGGCACTTGTTCGGAGGGTTTGAGCACAAACGTATTGCCCGCAGCGATAGCGATTGGGAACATCCACAACGGAATCATGGCTGGAAAGTTAAACGGCGTAATGCCGCAACACACACCTAGGGGCTGAATCATTGAGTAACTATCAATATCCGTGGCAACGTTTTCGACGGTTTCTCCCATAATATTGCTGGCAATGTTTGCAGCCTGCTCAACCACCTCGATACCACGCCACACATCGCCTTTGGCATCCGCTAAAATCTTACCCGTTTCATGAGAAAGCAGTGTGGCAAGCTCATCATGATGCTCTTTGAGCAAGTGCTGATAACGCAGCATAACTCGGGCACGCTCGGATATTGCCACTTCCTTCCAAGATTGGAATGTCTCTTTCGCATTATCAATGGCGGCTTCCATCTCGTGCTCTGTGGAACATGGAACGTACGCAATGACATCATTAGTGGCGGGATTGGTTACCTCAACCCAATCCGATGTTTGAGATTCACGAAACTCGCCACCAATAAACAAGGGAACCAAACGAGTCATCATTTACTCCTTTCTAATTTCAATTAAAGCGGTATTTCAATGCCTATCGCCGTGGCTTCTCCACCACCGATACAAAGTGACGCAACACCCCGCATCACTTTTTTGGCTTCGAGATCACCATTGGTGCCTAGCGCTTGTAGCTGACGCAAACTGTGAATCAATGTCACCAGAATTCGTGCGCCACTAGCCCCTATCGGATGCCCAAGCGCACAAGCTCCACCTTTAATATTTACTTTGCTCGTATCTAGTCCAAGTTCCGCCACCGCTATTTGTGTCACAACGGCAAAGGCTTCATTGATTTCCCACAGGTCCACTTCATAAATTGACCAATCTAGCTGGAACAGCAGTTGCTCAATTGCGTAGACGGGTGCCAAAGTAAATTCTGCAGGTTTTCTGGCATGTGTAGAGTGCGCCTTGATGATCGCAAGTGGTTTAAGCCCCTGATGACGCGCAGTGTCTTCATCCATAAGCACAAGAGCCGCCGCGCCATCTGAAATGGCACTCGAATTAGCAGCGGTCACCGTACCTTTTTCATCGAATGCAGGTTTGAGTTGAGGAATTTTACCAAGGTCAATCGAGCGTGGGTGCTCATCGTAGTCCAGCACCGCTTGTTCTGACTTGGTATTGAGTGAAACCGGCGAAAGTTCATCGGCAAACAAGCCTCGCTCTTGAGCTTCCAACGCACGTTTTGCCGACATCACGGCCCATTCATCCATTTGCTCTCTGGTGAACTTAAGCCTGTCAGCGACTTGCTGAGCATAAACACCCATTAAGTGCCCTTCGTAAGCATCTTGTAGCCCATCGAGAAACATGTGGTCATACGCAGACTGGTGCCCCATACGCATTCCCTTTCTCGCCTCCCTCAGCAAATACGGCGCATTGGTCATACTTTCCATACCACCAGCAATGGCAGAGCGAATCGTTCCAGCTTTAATGAGATCGTGCGCTAACATGACGCTCTTCATGCCAGAGCCACACACTTTGTTAATGGTGGTGCACCCTACACCCAAAGGAAGATCTGCCCCCATAGATGCTTGCCTCGCAGGAGCTTGTCCACACCCTGCTGGAAGCACACATCCCATGAACACTTCATCCACCGAAGTCACATTCACTTCGTGCATTGCCGCCTTGATCGCCAGTGCGCCTAATTGAGGAGCAGAGTAAGTTTGCAACTTGCCTTGAAAGCGCCCAATTGGCGTTCTTTTCGCGCTGACAATCCAGATGTCTTTTCCCATGATTCGCATTCCCTTAAGGTATATGTGAACACTTGGCAGACTGATGACACCCTACATAGAATTACTCACCAAGCGCCGCACCAGCCTTTATCGCCTTTTTCACTAGCAAACTTTCATTCCGCGATTTCTTGACGTTTACGTAAGCATAGCACTAGCCTTTACAATGAGATGAAAAAACACACCAAGCAGGCGTTTATATTTCAAAGTTGATGTTCGGCCTTCCCATTTAAGGTTCGATTTCCAGAAACTGGATTTTTATTCGAGGTAAGTATGTTATGGAAAAATACAAGATCAGTGACCTCGCCAAGGAGTTTGATATTACTACTCGCAGTATCCGGTTTTATGAAGACGTGGGTCTGATTGAACCAGAGCGAAAAGGCAATATGCGCGTTTATCAACGCAGGGATAGAATTCGCCTCAAACTGATTTTAAGAGGGAAACGGCTCGGTTTTTCGCTGGCAGAAATTCGTGAACTTTTCGAGCTCTACGACATGCAACAAACCGAAGGACAGTTATTGAAAATGCTCAATATCATTGAAGAGAAACAAGCCGTCCTACAACAACAACTCAACGACATCAGCGTCGTTATGGCTGAGTTGAATGCCGCTAAGGAGCGTTGTATTCAAACACTCAAAAGCAAGCAGACATAAACGCTATACTCAATTAGCAACACCGCTACCGGCTTTTCCACCTTACCTCTGATACCGGGAGACGTTATGAAAAGCACCTATACCCCACTCAATTTCGGACTTGGTGATACCATCGATATGCTCCGAGAACACGTTAATGCCTTTGCTACGGAACATATTGCGCCCATCGCCGCTGAGATAGACCGCGATAACCAGTTCCCGAATCATTTATGGCCTTTGTTGGGAGAAATGGGGTTGCTTGGTGTGACCGTCGATGAAGAGCTTGGTGGTGCAGGCATGGGATACCTCGCTCATGTTGTTGCCATGGAAGAAATCAGCCGTGCCTCTGCGTCTGTCGCTTTAAGCTACGGCGCTCATTCTAACCTGTGCGTCAACCAAATCTTTCGTAACGGCACGCCTTCTCAACGCGAAAAATACCTTCCAAAACTCATTGATGGTACGCACGTTGGCGCCCTAGCGATGAGTGAGCCCAATGCCGGTTCAGACGTGATAAGCATGCAACTGAAAGCGGAGAACAAGGGCGACCATTTTGTACTGAATGGCAACAAAATGTGGATAACAAACGGGCCCGATGCTGACGTAGTGGTGCTTTACGCTAAAACGGATGTCAGCGCAGGTTCACGTGGCATTACCGCATTCATTATTGAACGTAACTTCGCAGGTTTCACTCATGCTCAAAAGCTGGACAAGCTAGGCATGAGAGGCTCGAATACTTGCGAACTTGTATTTAACCATTGCGTAGTGCCAAAAGAGAATATTCTTGGCGAGTTGAATAAAGGCGTCGAGGTGTTAATGAGTGGGCTGGATTACGAGCGCGTCGTCCTCGCTGCCGGACCACTCGGGATAATGCAAGCTTGCATGGACATTGTGGTCCCGTACGTACATGAACGAGAGCAGTTTGGAAAATCCATTGGCGAGTTTCAGTTAGTTCAGGGCAAGATCGCCGATATGTACTCTCGAATGAGTGCAGCAAAAGCGTATGTATATACCGTCGCAGCGGCTTGTGATCGAGGTAACGCAACACGCAAAGATGCGGCAGGAGCGATTTTGTACAGTGCAGAGCTCGCCACACAAATGGCACTCGATGCAATACAACTGCTCGGTGGGAATGGCTACATCAATGAATACCCTGCTGGTCGTTTGCTACGTGATGCAAAGCTTTATGAAATCGGCGCGGGTACCTCAGAGATTCGCCGCATGTTAATAGGCCGAGAGTTGTTCGAAGAATCTCGCTAACGGAACATACGACAAGGAAGTCATTATGGCCATTATCAAAAGTAAAACTAAGCCAACTGACGAGTTATTTCTTTCCAATAAAGCTGCGATGGAAACGTTGGTCACTCAACTTAATCAACACATCGAGACCATCAAACAGGGCGGCGGTGAAAAAGCCATTCAGCACCAGAGGCAAAAAGGAAAACTCCCCGCACGAGAACGCATCGCGCGCTTGCTTGATGACAACACTGACTTTCTTGAAATCAGCCAGTTTGCCGCCTGGCAAGTGTATGACGAAGCGATCCCCTGCGCTGGCGTTATCGCCGGCATTGGTATCATAGAGGGGATTCAATGCATGGTCATCGCCAACGATGCTTCGGTAAAAGGCGGAACCTACTACCCACTCACGGTAAAAAAACACCTTAGAGCGCAAGAGATTGCCCAACGTTGCCAACTCCCCTGCGTGTACTTGGTGGACTCCGGTGGCGCAAATCTCCCTCATCAGTCCGACGTCTTCCCCGACAAAGAACACTTTGGTCGCATTTTCTTTAACCAAGCGAGAATGTCGGCGAAAGGCATCCCCCAAGTTGCTGTTGTGATGGGGCTTTGCACTGCTGGGGGCGCGTACGTTCCTGCCATGGCGGATGTGTCCATTATGGTTAAAGAGCAAGGCACCATTTTTTTGGCGGGGCCACCTTTGGTGAAAGCGGCCACTGGCGAAGTCGTGACGGGTGAAGAGCTCGGCGGTGCAGACGTGCATTGTCGAAAATCTGGTGTCGCAGATTATTACGCTGAAAATGATGAACATGCCCTAATGCTTGCGAGAGAAGCCATTGCCAATGCCAATAGAACAAGACCTGTTAAGCCAGAAAACACCGTGCTTCCTCCCCGCTACGACGCAGAAGAAATCTACGGAATTGTGAATGCCAACTTACGACTGTCATTCGACGTTCGAGAAATTATTGCCCGCATCGTCGATGATTCTGATTTCGACGAATTCAAAGCCTTGTACGGCAGAACGCTAGTGTGTGGCTTCGCTCGTATTCAAGGACACTTGATTGGTATTGTGGCAAACAACGGTATCTTGTTTTCTGAATCGGCACAAAAAGGCGCGCACTTTATTGAGCTGTGCGCCAAACGGAAAACACCGCTTCTCTTTCTCCAAAACATTACCGGCTTTATGGTCGGAAAAAAGGTTGAAGAAGAAGGCATCGCAAAACATGGCGCCAAGCTAGTGATGGCCGTCGCTTGTGCTGACGTGCCGAAGTTTACCGTGATCATCGGTGGATCGTACGGCGCTGGTAATTACGGCATGTGCGGCCGAGCGTATGATCCAACCATGATGTGGATGTGGCCGAACGCGCGTATTTCTGTTATGGGCGGAGAACAAGCAGCAGGCGTTTTAACACAAGTTCGAAAAGACGCGAAGGAACGTCAGGGGGAAGAGTGGTCAGAGCAAGAAGAGCACATTTTTAGAGAATCGATCATAGGCTTGTATGAAACACAAGGACATCCCTATTTTGCGAGTGCTCGGCTATGGGATGACGGAATTATTGACCCTAAAAAAACGCGTCAGGTGTTGAGTCAAGCGTTAATGGCAGCATTAAATGCCCCCATTCCTGATAGCGAGTTTGGCGTCTTCAGAATGTAAACATCCAAAGATGAATTAAGGAAGTTAGTATGCAGGAAATGCAACCAAGCATTATTCCCAACGCCCAAAGGCAAGATGATGTTCTTTGGCATGTCGATGATAATGGCGTAGCGACCATTACCCTAAACAGAACAGCTAAACACAATGCTTTTGACGCTTGTACGATCGACTTGCTGATCCACCGCCTAGATTATCTCGCTTTACGAACGGATGTGCGGTGCTTGGTATTAAGAAGTAACGGCAAGCACTTTTCATCCGGGGCCGATTTGAATTGGATGCAGTCGATGGCCGACAGCACGAGGCAAGATAACTTCGTTGATGCCCAAAACTTGGCAAGACTCATGGAAACATTAGATTCGTTCCCTCAACCCACCATCGCAGTTGTTCAAGGTTCCGCTTATGGTGGTGCTTTAGGGTTGATTTGTTGTAGTGATATCGCCATCGCAAGCCAAAGTGCCAACTTTTGCTTAAGTGAAGTTAAGCTTGGTTTAGTTCCAGCGACCATTGCGCCTTACGTCATGCGCGCGATGGGGAATAGACAAGCTAGACGCTATATCTTAAGTGGTGAAGTCATTTCAGCCGAAGATGCCGAACGGTTTGGTATTGTGCACGAAGTGAAAGAAGCCAAACAGCTTGAAAATGCGGTCGATAGCGTAATCAAGACGTTGCTACTGAATAGCCCAGATGCGATGCGTAAAGCGAAAACGCTCTGCCATCAATGTCATCAAAACCCCATCGATCAACAACTGATTCACTATACTAGCAAGCTCATTGCGGACATTAGAGTATCACCCCAAGGTCAAGATGGGCTGCAAGCGTTTCTTGAAAAACGTAGCCCAAGTTGGGTCACCAAGTCACAGGACAAGTAATGCTACCTTCCAAAGTAAAGATTGTCGAAGTAGGTCCTAGAGATGGGTTGCAAAATGAACCTCCTGTTGCGACCCAGACTAAAATCCGGCTGATCAACTTACTCTCTGATACTGGGTTAACGCATATTGAGGCGGGCTCTTTTGTTTCGCCCAAATGGGTGCCACAAATGGCGGACTCAACAGAGGTCATGAAAGCAATAACAAGGCGAAATCATGTTACTTATTCTGCCCTGACACCAAACCTAAAAGGCTTCGAACAAGCCTTGGAGGCTGGTGCCAATCAGGTCGCGATTTTCACTTCATCATCAGAAGGATTCTGCCAACACAATATCAATTGCTCGATTGCAGAAAGCCTAACTCGCTTCGAACCTGTAATGCGATTAGCCACCAAACACGGCATCCCTGTTCGTGGCTATCTATCCTGCGTTGCCGACTGCCCTTACGATGGCCCGACAGCCCCTAAACAAGTGGCGAGCGTGGTCAAATCACTCATCGATTTAGGGTGTTATGAGGTGTCTCTAGGCGACACAATCGGTACAGGCACGCCAAACCGTATCGCTGCTATGCTGGAAGCCGTCATGTTGGTTGCACCTCTTCCCCAGCTTGCTGTCCATTTCCACGACACATGGGGACAAGCTCTCACCAACATTTATCAGGCATTGAGTATGGGCATCAATACCATCGACAGTAGTGTAGCTGGGCTGGGTGGATGCCCATACGCTCATGGCGCATCAGGAAATGTCGCAACGGAGGATGTACTGTATTTATGCCAAGGGTTAGGAATAGAAACGGGGATCGACTTAGAGCTACTGGCTAAAGCTGGCTGGATGATCAGCGAAGAGCTGGGTCGGCAGCCTACATCAAAAGTGTCATTAGCATTGCGTAACCGCGTATTATCACTTTCGTAGAAGGCCATCCGGCACCTCAAATTCTCCCAACCCAAGTTAATTTGCTCTACTTTCGAGTAGGGAAGCGAAACCGCCCGCCAGTACGATAAATAATTAGAGAAAATAAGATAAGCACACAACCTACTAGTTTATTTGCCGTTAGCACTTCGCCATACCACAGCACGCTCAGAATAACCGTCCAAACTGGTTCTAATATCATAATTAGAGCAGCGTTACCTGCCTGAACAAATTTTTGCCCCATGGTTTGCATTACGTAACGCAAGCTCGTCGCTAATAAGGTACTCAACGCAAACCACCACCAAATAGAGGAGTCCACCTCAGCCGGGAAAGATTCCATAAAAAATGAAACCAACAAACCTAAGCAACCTGCTGAAAAAAGTTGCACGCAAGTAAGCAGCAGCACAGGTAGTTTTTGAGAGTATTTGCTGTTCACATTAAAATGAAGCGCCAAAACCAGTGCTGCACCAAGAAACCACAATTGACTGGCCGATTGTTTCCAGCCACCAACTAAAGAAAGACAAGCAAGACCTAATACAGCGATAGGCAAAGAAAGCCAGAAAATTCGTTGTGGTCGTTGACGAAACATAACCCATGCAACAATCGGCACAAACAGCATGGAAAGGCTCATGATAAATGCGCCTTCCCCAAGAGTATCACTGATAGAAATAGCGTAAATCCATGTCATAACGGCACTGCCTAACAGGAGCCCGACACCACCAGCAGAAAGCACATCTTTTAAGTTTGCTTTCAGCAAAGGTCGGTAACATAGAGGCAGTAAGCAGAGCGAAGCGATAGTAAATCGCGCCCCAATAAAGCCAAAAGGTGGTAAACCCTGTATTGTTTCCTTAGAGAATATCCAGCCAAGTGCAGCGATCATCGTCGTCGCAACCAGAATAACCGTCGCTTTGCGTTCTGAGTTAAACATAAGTACTCACAAAATATGGAACACACAATAGCGCAGCAAGAGAGTTTTACTGCGCTATTGTGTAAATTTGAAAGGGGTTTGTGTCGAGCGAAAAAGTGAAAGCCCGATCCTCTCCTGTATTGTTGTCACGCAGATTGAAGTTCTGCTGCTAGATACATTAAATGCAGGCAAAGTCTTAAGGCAAGCCTTTTCGCATACTAAATTACTTTAGCATTCTATACAGCAAGCAAACTGGCTAAAACCTGTACCGGGTGTCGAACTACCTCCCCTTCAAAACGCTTAACTTGACTGCGGCAGGAGTACCCCGTGGCTAACACACGCTCAGTGGGCAGGTTCTTTATATTCGGTTTCCAACTAAGCTGATATATAGCTTCAGACGTACTTTTCTTATCCACTTCATGTCCGAATGTCCCAGCCATGCCACAACATCCCGTAGGTATGACTTGCAGATTTAAGCCAAAGTGCTGAAAAATAGACTGCCAAGATTTCTCAGTCTCCGGTATTTTGGTCTTTTCTGTGCAATGCGCCATCAAATACCAAGGCTCTTCATCTGATGCGCGTACAGCTGGCCATTCGTTGAGTGTATCCACCAGCCATTCATGAGCCGTATAAACTGTAAATTCGCCTCGCTTCTCTTTTAGAACCTGATGGTATTCATCACGATAACAAAGCACTAAGGCTGCATCGATACCGATCATAGGAATTTCAACCTCAGCAACTTGTTTGAGAAAATCCGAGGTGTTTTGTGCATTTCTGGCGAATGCCTTAAGGAAACCTTTTACATGTTGAGCTTTCCCATTGGGTTTGAAAGGCAGAACAACAGGGTGTTTCCCTAACCGCTGCAATAACTGAATAAAGTCCGCAACCAACTCGGCTTCATAAAAGCTGGTAAATGGATCTTGAACAATCAAGACGTAATTTTGCTTCACTTCTGGGGAAAGCGATGCTAGATACACAAAGTCAAACGGGCTCACTCCAAGTGCCTGACATCGACTTTGCAACGTAGGGATCGATAGCACTGGCGAATCAATAAAACCGATGGATGTCTCTAATACTTGCGTAACAGGCCTACTAGATGCAATTTGATTAACCAGCTTGGGAGCTTTTGCCATAATCGGCAGCAGTTGCTCAATATTCGACACCAGATAGTCGCGCAGAGGTCTACGATAACGAGAGTGATAGAGGTGTAAAAAACGCGCTCTAAAATCAGGCACATCAACTTTCACAGGACACTGACTCGCACACGCTTTGCACGCTAGACAACCGTTCATCACCTCATAAACTTCATGCGATAAATCATCAGGAGCGGGGCGAGATATCAACTTACTCAGCTTCTGAGCCAAAAGCTTAACCGATAACGTTTGATTGAGAAGTTGCTGTTCGTTAGCGAGCAAATCGAAGTCACTGTCATTAAGGCGACGCAGCCATTCACGCATTATCCCCGCCCTCCCTTTCGGAGAGTGGCGACGATCGGCTGTCACTTTAAATGATGGACACATTGGGCTATCAGCATCGTAATTAAAACACAGCCCATTGCCATTGCAAGACAGTACGGGCTTAAGCGACTCTCGGACTTCTACGGGGATCTGACGATCATAGTAGCCACGCTTGGTCGCTGTGACTTTTACCATTTCAGCGTCGCTATTCAGTGGCGTGCAAATCTTGCCCGGGTTCATTTTATTGTCGGGGTCAAACGCCGCTTTAATACGCCTTAATTCAGTAAAGAGCTCATCACCAAAGAAGGCAGGTCCATATTCTGAGCGATATCCTTTACCGTGCTCTCCCCACATTAAACCATTGTATTTTGCCACGAGCGCGACCACATCATCGGACAGTTGATGCATCAACGCTTCTTGTTCGGGGTCACACATATCGAGCGCTGGACGCACGTGAAGAACGCCTGCATCCACATGCCCAAACATGCCATAATGCAGGTTATTGCTGTCTAGCAACGTACGAAATTCCGCGATAAAGTCCGCCAAACTTTCAGGCGGCACACAGGTATCTTCCGCGAATGCAATCGGCTTTGCCTGACCTTTAGTCGCGCCAAGCAGCCCAACCGCTTTCTTGCGCATTACATAAATAGCTTGGATGTCTTTGGGGTCGCGACAGACTTGATAGCCGATGATACCACTGCGTCGATGAACGATTTCTTTATCAAGAATTAAAAGTAAGCGTTCAACTTTATCCTCAATATCATCGCTTTGACTGCCTGCGAACTCGACAAAGTTAATCCCTTGCATCTCTTTGCCCTGCACGTCTGAGATCGCGTGTTTTACCGAGTGCCAGACAATATCTTCTCTTGCAAGATTGAGTACCTTTGCATCAACTGTCTCAACCGATAGCGCCTCTGCTTCGACCAACAAGGGCGCATTTCGTAGCGCAGAGTCAAAACTATCGTATTTTACGTTCACTAATAGTCGCGTGGTAGGTATTCGCGTAAGATTGAGCTTGGCTTCAGTGATAAAAGCTAACGTACCTTCAGAGCCACATAATATTCTCGTGACGTCAAACTCTTCACTCTTGTCGTTGATGGCGTTTTTTAGGTCATAACCAGTAAGAAATCGATTCAAAGGAGGAAACTTATCCAGAATCTGTTGACGCTTGTCTCGACAAACTTCCTCCGTAATTTTTAACGCTCGCGATACTACATCACTGTTTAACCATTTGTTTTGTTGAACTGCTTCGGTATCGAGAACCGAACCATCCGCCAATACGGCTTTGAGTGCCAACACATGATCCGAGGTTTTACCATATTGCAAAGAGCCTTGGCCTGATGCATCAGTATTAATCATCCCACCTAATGTTGCGCGGTTGCTGGTCGACAGATCTGGCGAGAAGAAATAACCATAAGGGCGAACGATGTCGTTGAGTTGATCTTTGACTATCCCAGTTTCCACTCTCACCCAACCTTCCTGCTCGTTAATCTCTAACACTCGATTCATGTAGCGAGACAGGTCAACCACAATCCCCGAGTTCAATGATTGTCCGTTGGTGCCCGTTCCGCCTCCTCTGGGCGAAAAGGTCAGGTGCTTAAATTCATCACGTGCACTGACCTTGCCAAGTATTACCACATCATGATGGTTGGCAGGAAAGACGACCGACAAAGGAAGTTGCTGGTAGACGCTGTTGTCAGTCGCCATACTCAATCGAGTGGTATAACGAGCATCAGTATCCCCCTTGAAACCAAGTTGTTTAAGGGTGTTAAAGAACTTGATAACCACAGGATCAGAGGAAACCTGTAGCGGAAGTGCAGGAAGCATAATTTGAATCGGTGCCTTACGGTTGTCTTTTTAGGTTCGTAACATGAATGCGGAGTTAAAAGTGGTAGAGGCGCTTGGGGTTATCGACCAGAATCTTGCCAAACAGTGTCGTATCTTGCGTCCAGTGCCACAAGGTATCTAATAGCTGGCCATCATTTGGCATCTCAGCAGCAAAACATGGATGAGGCCAATCCGAGCCCCAGAAGCATTGCTCTTCATTCGCTTCTAACAAAGCTTGAGCAAACGAAGAAACGTCATCATAAGGCGGAGATTGAAGCGACAAACGATACGGTGCCGACAATTTTGTCCACACTTTCCCTTCGGCCTTAAGCTTCAATAAGGTTTGAAAACCAGGATGAGAAATCAGCTTGTTTGTTGGCATATGTCCAAGATGATCAATCACTACGGGCACGGGTAAAGCCCTTAATCGCTGATATAAGTCATCAAACTGCGAAACATCAATTAAGCATTGAAGGTGCCAGTGTCGCTCTGCAAGGCGAGCCGCTAAACGTTCAACATCACGCCACTCAATACCACCTTTAAACAGCAGGTTCATCCGCACCCCACAAAATCCGGCTTCTTGTAGCTCATCCAGCGTTTGCTCGGACACATCCGCATCCACGACCGCGACGCCTTTGTAGTCGTAACCTTGCTGGCGTAAATACCGTAATGTATCAAGATGCAACTGGTTGTCATTGCCATACACACTCGGCTGAACCAGCACGCCATGACGGATGCCTAATTGCTGGTGTAAATGCAGGTACGCGCCGACGCTGGCATCGGGTGGCGTGTAGGTTCGCGTTTCACAGTACGGATAACGTGAAGAAAAAACGTGGGCATGACAATCAACCGCGCCTTCAGGAATCGCGATTGTTGGTTTATTTACAAATGGGTCCGCCGCTTCACAAAATGGAATTATGCTCATCGAAAATCATCCTGTCAGAAAGGTAGAGGTGCCATCAACGAAAGCACCTCTTGAAGACTTAACTGAAGTTCTCACTCAACCAGTTCGCGATCACGCCAGAGAACTGAATAAACTTAGGATCGTCGTCCAACATCCACTCGGTGTGACCACCTTCAGGCAGTAAGAATAGAGATTTCGGCCCAGGGTATTTCGCGTACAGCGACTTTGCTTCGGTCACTGGGTGAAGATCGTTTTCTGCACCGTGCGCAATCAAGATTGGCGCGTCTGCAAATCGCTCGTCCAGTAGGGCTTCCGGTTTGAAATTGATGAGAGAATCCGCAAAATCCAGATCAGATGTCACGCCGTAGCCCGGTGCTTTGACCAGTTCAGTGAATACATATTCGCGGCTTACTGGGTCAAGCGGGTAGATTTCAAATGGATCAATCCCCTGCTTTTCTCCACCAAGAGCAAGACGTGTACGCTCTTCTAACATAAATTGACGGAACGCTTTCCAACCGTGCTCGCCACGTTGAGCAACCTGAACACGTACCGCATCATAAAAGCCGTTCATGGAGATAAGGCCATCAATCGCATCTTGACAAACTCGGTAAGCATCAAGAATTAATCCACCGGCCATGCCCCAGCCAGCCAGTACGACTTTGCGGCCTTCCTCGTCAGCGCGCTGTTTCACAACCGCAACCGCGTTCGCGATGTCACGTACTTGTTCATCTAGGATAACTCGCTCACGAATACCCTCAGATTCACCAAAGCCACGGTAGTCAAATCCGAATACTGTAAAGCCCTTCGCAGTTAAGGCTCTCGCGTAACGCTCTGGGTGAATATTTTTTTGCCCAGTAAAGCCTGAGCAGACAATAACGATCGGTAAGTCTGGGTTGTTAACGTTCTCGTCAGTAAAGAAAGCGCCATCAAGGCGTAGACCATCACTAATTACTGGGGCTTTTTGTTCAATCATAATTATCTCGTCCAAATGAATGTGTATGCTCGACAAAGAAGTCCTTGTCTTAAGTCACATCATGTTCGAATTTTGATAGCAATAATTTAACAATTGCGACATTCTTATCCAGAAATACGACATAGATGAACTGCCCACTTGGTGACCACAGAGAATGAAAACGACACACACGTATCGCATTGGTTTTTTCCTTATTCCTGATTTTTCGATGCTCTCTTTTTCGGCGGTTATCGAACCTCTTCGAATGGCCAATCGCCTCGCTGGTTGCGATTTGTATCAGTGGGATATTTATGGATTCGAAGATAAAGAAGTGTCGGCCAGTAATGGCGTTTCATTCTCGCCAACACAGTCAGTCAACAACATTGCTCATTTAGACTTGCTGCTGGTTGTGGCAGGTATTGGCGCCCATGTTGCTGCTGCGAGTGGCTCGGTGAATCAGTGGTTAAAGCAAGCGCTTCGTCAAGGCATCGCCGTGGGCTCGACTTCGACAGGCAGCGTATTGTTAGCAAAAGCTGGCCTGTTAAAAAACAAAACGTGTACCGTGCATTGGGAGTCCGCCAACAGCCTGGCAGAGGAGTTTCCAAACATTAACGTGACCAGTGAGTTGTACGAATTCGACCCACGCACACCAACTTGTTCGGGCGGCTTAGCCGGTTTGGATATGATGCTTCATTTAATTACAAACCAACATGGGAGTGACTTGGCGAATCAAGTGGCAGAGCAATGCATTCACCCTGCGATTCGACCCGCGCATGATAAACAGCGGATGTCGTTAATCCGTAAGCACAACATCCGCCACCCGCGCCTGCTCGACGCTGTAGAGATCATGGAAGCCAACATGGAAGAGCCGCTAAAGTGCTATGAAATTGGCGAACAAGTAGGATTATCGGTCAGGCAGATGGAAAGGTTATTTTTGCAATACTTGCAAGACAAACCAGGCAATTACTACCTTCAATTGCGCTTAGAACGCGCTCAACATTTGTTGTTGCAAACCATGCTGTCCATCACTCAAATCAGCACGGCTTGTGGGTTCAGTTCTACATCGTATTTTGCGCGCTGCTACAAAAAACGCTATGAAAAAACGCCGCGTGAAGAGCGACGTTTAGCTTAAGATTGAGTAAGAGAAAGGAGTTCAATCTCTTCGATCTCATCGTGATGTGTCAGACGGCTTATCGGACAACGTGCCTTGGTAAAGCAATGATAGCCAAGCAATTACCTGCTCTTTACTGGCTTTATCAAGTTGCAAACAGCCCTCTTCTATCGCTGACACGTGCGAGGCGGGCAGTTCTTTCTCTGCCAAAGTACGAAACTTACCTCGCATCTCGCCTCGACTGAGCGGATTTTCAGGATTACCTCGCGCAATACAGGGAGGTGAAGTCAGTTTGTCGCCATTTTTCAACGTCACCACGACATGCGCCCAACGTTCGGCTGGAAACTTATCATTGTATGCAGGCTCTTCAATTAACTTCATCCGTTCCGTAAGTGCCAAGCGAGCAGGATCGTTCAGTCCTTTGGTGACGGCTTCTACCGTGACCGTATTATCTATAACCGCACTCGCGACTGAAAATGGCAAACTGTACTGAGCCTGCTCGGTTGTCTCAGGGCGCTTGGTATGCAGGCACACCGCCTGGTGAAAGCTGTGAACTTCGATAAGTTCAATCTCATCAGGTTCTAGTTTATTTTCTTGTTGCAGCGCTCTCACCGCTTCAACCGCGGGTTGAGCCCAACGACAAACCGGATACGGTTTAAAGTATTGCTCCAGGATATACCAGCGCTGCCCTAAATCTGCCCACAAAGCGTGAGTTTGTTGGTCCAGCAGAGTCACGGCTGGCGCGCCAGTAAAGCCCTCTTCTGCCAGCTCTGCACTGGCAAAGCCCGCCATCGCTCCCCAGCCAGAGCCGTCTTTGAGCATGGTTGGATGTTCAATACAACGCATCATTTGACTGCGCGGGCCATAGAACTCGGCAATGCCGAGCGCATGCTCTGTTTGTGCATCCGTTAAGTCTTTTCTTCTTGCAGACACCGCAGCGACGCCCAACGCATTCCAAGCACCAGAAGTATGATAGTCACAAGCGGTTTGATGCAGCGCGATTCCGGCGCGAGTTGCAATTTCGTAGCCAATGATGAGGGACGTTAATAACTCTTCTCCCGTGATCGCTGACTCATGCATACTGGCGAGCAGCCCCGGCAAAACAGCGACGCCAACATGGCCTTTCGTCAGGACTTGGCCGTCGTGCGCGTCCATGCTGTCAATCAACATGCCGCCATATAGAGTCGCCCCACAACCACTGGCCGTGTGATCAGAAAACAGCATCGGCGTATCACCGGCAAACTGCTTCTGCGCGAGTTTAGCTACCATATTTTGCAGTTGCGTCGCTTTACCTGCTGCGGCGACACCCAACAGATCCAAGACGCAATATTTCGCTTGTTCAATAACGTCAGCAGGAAGCTGTTCAAAGGTTAATTCGTGAATAAATCGATGAATAGATTGCATCATCTACTGCTCCAGTTTTAGCGTTTTGCCTTCGACAATAGCGTTGTGATCAATGGTGTATTGCTGTCTCGCACGGTAGGCAGCTCGAACCTGGCTTTATCAATATCGTCCAATGACAAGGTTGCAGTTATCAAGGTTTCACCGTCTTCTGCCTGCGCCAATAGCTCGCCCGTTGGAGACAAAATACAGCTTCCTCCCCAAAACCACGCTTCGCCCTCTGGCCCGTAACGATTAGCCATCAAAACTGGAGTTCCGTAGAGCACCGCATAAAATTTAACGTTAACTAACCAGTTGTCTTCGTTGGAAAAGTCTTTACTGACAATACTGCTGGCCGAGTTGATCGGCGCGAGCAAGATTTCAGGCTTATCGAGTAGCGCGCAATGAACCAAAGGTGGGTTCCATAAATCGGCACAAATTAAAACCGAGCCTCGCCAATTTTCATCAAGACAAACGCTGGTGGTAGCCTCTCCCGAATGAAACCACTTACCCTCTTCAAGCCCACCATAGGTTGGTAAATTGACTTTACGATGCACAGCAACCACCGTACCACCGAGCAACCAAGCCATCGCGTTGTAGTATTCTCCCGGAGCGGCCTGTTCAACAAAGCCGACAATCACGGACATCTGCGGTGCAAGTTGCGCAAGCTCTTTAAGCCGAGCATCATCACGCTTCATGGCAACTTCACGCACAGAGGATTGGAGCTGGTATCCGGTCAAGGAGAGTTCAGGAAACAGCAATAGCTGCGACCCTATGGCCGCAGCTTGCTTTATGTAATCCTGATGAGTATTCAGATTGGCATTCACATCGCCTAACTGGGCGTTGATTTGGGCCACACTGACTTGCAGGATAGTCATGGTATTACCCCAAGTTATGCTCAGATAGGAACTGGCTTGCGACTTCTGAGATCGAACGTCGCTCCACATCAACTTGTTGATTCAATGTCGACATCGTATCGCCATCGATCGCCGCAGAAAGCGCGTTCATTTGCTCGGCAAGGTCTGGGTTCGCATCTAGCGTTTCTTGGCGAACCACAGGAGTGATCGCGTAATCAGGGAAGAACTGTTTGTCATCCGTTAAAACGGTAAAACCAAATGCTTTGATACGACCATCTGTTGCAAATACGAGCGCAGCATCGACTTCTTGCCCTTTTAGCGCATCATAAGTTAACCCAGTATCCATGCGTTTCACTTGGTCTCGTGAAGCTTTGAATTTGTAGGTTTTCTGTAAAGGTCGGAAGCCATCTTTTCGTGCATAGAATTCCGCATTCAAAGCAATGGTCATTGGCGGGTCTTGGCGCATTTGCTCGGCAAACTCGGACAAGGTTGAGATGCCACGTTGTTTCGCATCGTCACTGCGCATAGCGAGCGCGTAGGTGTTGTTCGCTTTTGAAGGGTTAAGCCAAACTAGGCCTTTCTTCGCATCGAGTTCCTTAACGCGTTGATACACTTGCTCTGCTGGGAGCTTGTCTTTGACTTTGTTGTAAATGATCAGTGATGTGCCCGTGTATTCCCAATAAAGATCAATCTGGCCGTTTTCTTGCGCTTTACGCAAAACCGCACTGCCCATGCCCGAACGCTTATCAACGTCGTAGCCTTTTTTGGTTAAATATTGAGACGTGATCTCCGTTAAAAGCTGTTGTTCTGTAAAGTTTTTGCCACCTACGACGATTTCCGCGGATGCGTGAAAACTTGAAAGCAGTACACCAACGGCCAGCAAGCGGCGAGTAATTTGCTTTAACATGTTTGACTCCTGTCTGTGTTCAATTTTTAGGATTGTTATTGTCTAGCTCTAATAGGGTTACAGCCTTTAGGTACAGTGACATAGGAAACGGCTCCTACCACACTGTCGATAGCGATAGCCAACATCGCTGTAGGAATAGCGCCTGCCAGCATCATGATGGGTTCATCCAGATCAATACCGGTAAAAATGAGCTCCCCTAACCCACCGCCACCAATTAAGAAGGCCAGTGGCACGGTGCCCACGTTGACAGCTAACGCCGTGCGGATACCGGCAAAAGTGACGAACAGCGCATTAGGAATTTCAACCTGAAATAACATTTGTAACTCGGTCATACCAATGCCTGACGCCGCTTCTTTTAAATGAGCGGGCACTTCTTTCAGCCCGATGTAGGTGTTTCTGACAATCGGCAACAACGAGGCAATCGTCAGCCCAAATACCGCAGGCACGGTGCCAATGCCAAGAAAGCTCATTGCCAGCGCAAGAATAGCTAAAGTAGGAATCGTGGTCCCCACATTCAAAACCTGCATCGCCGATTCTGCGACTTTCTGAAAACGAGGACGGCTGAGCAATACGCCGACGGGAATAGCGATTAGGATCGCCAATCCACCAGACAGCAGCACCAGTTCAATGTGCTGAACCGTCAAATAAACAATGTCTTCTTGGTAGTAGAGGAAATCATCGATCGTACCCGCGCCTTGTAAATAAATACCCAACGCAAAGACACACGCCAATAAAACGAAATAGTAGGTTTGTTTTAGCTGATTGGTCACGATGCCTCCTTAGCCTGATGCAATGGCTGTGGCTCACTAAGAGAGGTATCGCGCTGATAAGTTGCGCCTAGATAATGAGTAATGCCGCGCTGTGTGACTTCGCCCACTAAGCGGCCATTCTCGTCAACACACGGCATCCAAACAATGTCGTGCGTGAACATCTTCGACGCGACTTTACGCAGATCATCCGTGGTTCGGGCGATTGTTTTCAGGCCGACATAATGTTCGCCGCAGTACCCCTTCATATTGATTGCTGTAGCTTTTGGCACATAACCGATAGGCTGGTGTTGGCCATTTACTAATATCACGGCGTCGCGATACCCATACGCGTCAATTTTGGTTAAAGCGTCGGCAAGCGTCTCGTTAGGTTTCACGTGCGCAAAGGTGGTCTGCATGACGGACTCAGCCGTCACTAAGCGTAGACGTTTAAGTGCGCGATCATCTCCGACAAAGTTTTTCACGAAATCATCTTTCGGGTGTGCGAGCAAATCGTCAGGCGTATCGTACTGAACCAGATGACCATCGCGGAAAATCGCAATTCTATCGGCCATTTTGACCGCTTCATCAATGTCATGACTGACAAACATGATGGTCTTGTTGAGCTCTTGCTGCATTTTAAGGAACTCATCCTGGATTACTTCACGGTTGATCGGGTCAATCGCACCAAAAGGTTCATCCATCAGCATGACGGGAGGATCCGCAGCTAGCGCTCGAGCAACTCCAATTCGTTGCTGCTGTCCGCCAGACAACTCATTTGGGTAACGATTAAGAAAGACACTAGGATCAAGAGCAACCATCTCCAATAGCTCTTTTGCACGCGTCATGTATCTTGCCTTATCCCACCCTAATAACTTGGGAACCACCGCGATGTTTTCGCCGATCGTCATGTTGGGAAATAAGCCAATTTGCTGAATAACATAGCCGATGTTGCGGCGCAGAGTGACTGTATCCATCCCAGAAGTATCTTCACCGCCAAGATAGATCTTGCCCGATGTCGCGGGAATAATTCGGTTGACCATTTTCAGCGTGGTGGTTTTGCCACAACCGGACGGGCCAAGTAACACACATATTTCACCACTGTGAACTTCCATCTCAATGTGATCTGCGGCAGTCACCGGGCCATTAGGCGTTTCAAAAATTTTGGTTAGCTTGTCAATTTTGATCATTTGAATGTCCCTATTATTTGTCCTTTATCGAGCAGCGGTTAGGCCCGGTGGCGTTAATCTTTTTTGTAGTCGAATCAATCCGTAATCCGCGATGATAGCCAGAAGGCTGACGGCGATGGCACCAACGATCAGTTGTCGAGGATCACTTTGCGAGATGCCACGGCTGATAAACACGCCCAGCCCACCGGCTCCGATATACGCGGCGATCGCCATAACGCCAATATTCATTACTACTGCCGTTCTCACACCCGCCATAATCACCGGAATCGCCAATGGAATTTCCACCATTTTCAAACGTTGAAAAGGCGTCATCCCGATACCGCGAGCAGCCTCTCTGAGCGATGGTTCTACGTTGTGAATTGCGGTATAAGTGTTGCGAATAATAGGCAGCTGAGAATAAAGCAGTACGGTAATCACGGCGGGCACGTAGCCAATCCCATGACCAATGGTCGATAAGAGAGGAATCATCAAACCAAACAATGCGATTGAAGGAATGGTGATAATGATGGACGCTACGTAAAGCACCACTTTCGCAGCGCGCTCATTTTGTGTGATAAGAATGCCGATAGGTACGCCAGTTAAGATGGCAAGCCCAACAGCCAGAGCAACCAAAGAGATGTGCTCCATGGTAAGCGTACCTAGCAGCGCTAAGTTATCTATGGTGAAATTTAGTAAGTCCAAGTAGGTCTCCCCCAACTGTGATTCGCAACCAAGTTAACAGGAGATTAAATTACGCTACTTTTTATTAACAGTGTTGTAAAATAGCGACACGTAAAGATAGAAATACGAAATATTAAGAAAGGAATGAACTGGCTTTCTCATCACCAAAAACACGCTTGATTGGCGATGAGTAGCACTAGTAAACAATTTGATTATATAGGAACTTAAAAGCCTGTGCTGGCATGAAGAACTGACTACAACGAGCGGTTAAATTGCTCCACGGCCTCTACAACACGGCTAGCGCCATCTTGTATTTCATTCATCACATTGCCTGCTTTTTCAGAGAGCTCTAGCGTATCTAGTGCTTCTTTTTGGCATTTAGCGATCAGCTTAACTGCGTTATCTGTTCGCTGTAGGTTTTCACTGACCATTGTGACAACTTCATCGGTGGTTGCATTGGTTCTTGTAGCAAGCTGTCTGACTTCATCGGCAACAACGGCAAAACCTCTACCATGCTCACCCGCACGAGCCGCTTCTATCGCCGCATTTAACGCCAATAAGTTAGTTTGGTCAGCGATACCACTGATGCTATTTACCAACTCGCTAATACGCGATGAGTGCGCTTTAAGCTCGTCAATCGCGGTGTTCGCTTGCTGCATTTGCTCGGAAAGTATCTGCATCTTTTCTAACGTTGAGCCTATAACCTCTTGCCCTTGCAGGGTTTGTGTTCCAGTTTCTTGCGAGATTTCATTCGCCAATTGCGCAGCCTGGGCCATTTTCTGTTCCTGCATCACCTGCTGGGTAATATCTGTCGCGAACTTAACGACCTTGTAGAGCTCTCCTCTGTCGTTATGGATAGGGTTATATGAAGCCTCTAACCACACCTCTTCACCATAACGGTTAACTCGTTTGAATCGCTCTGATGAAAATTGCCCTTTTGCTAAACGTTGCCAAAACTCACGGTAAGCTTGAGAGCTCGACTCTTCCTGATCACAAAACATGCGATGATGCTTCCCTAGAATCTGATCAAGCGTATAACCCATTGTGTTTAAGAAATTATCGTTGGCTTTTAAAACATGGCCATCTAATGTGAACTCAATCACCGCCATAGAACGACTTAATGCATTTAGCATGTCCTCTTGCTCACGGGATGATTTGATCGTTCGCGTAAGTTCAGAAGCAAAAACAAAAAAGCTTTCTACTTCTCTGCGCTCATTTAAAACAGGCTGGATAATCGTTCTTAACCAGGCTTCCTCACCATTACCTTTCTGTACTTGCAATGCCCCATTCCAGAACACTTTATCTTGGACGGCTTTCTTCATTCGATGAAAGTGGTCTGTATTGCGCGAATTTGACGGTACCAATTCAGTAATTGATTTCGTTAAGATCTCATCATCATGTAAGAAAAGTTCTTGCTGTAGTTTAGTATTTGCAGAAGTAATGATACCTTTACTATCCAATGTTAAGCGGATCATCTCTTCATCTAAACTGGTTTGGATTTGCTGCAGGATTTGCAACTCCTGCTTTAATCGTTGATTTTCTTGTTGAAGCGACTTATTAAAAAACATGACTTTCTCTCATTTGACCGACCTTCGGATTAGTCAAAGGTTTATTATTTGTATACCGAATAAACTGCAAGCGGCAAAATCGTTTGGTTGCATATTCAAACGCGATTTCTATTTCTTATCAAAGGACCCCGCAGGGAATACGGCGATTTTTTCTCCAGTGTAACCTAAGCGCAGTATACTGAAATTTCTTCAGCACCCAAGTTGTTTATATATTTATCAATATTAAAGCTCTTTATCGCCAATTTGAGGTTTATATTTGTGGATATACTTATATGGAGAAGTGGTGTGTTCAGATCAATAAGCCTTTTCATTTAAAAAAAGGGCCTTGACTTAGTTCCAATAATTTTCGCCGTTTTACCGCTTTTCCACCCGACTTTTGAGCGATTACCCACTCCTTATTCGCTTGTATTTCTATTAACAACGCACGGAGCAACAAGCGCATCGATTTGCCCAGTATCAATACGTTGTGGTATTCGCTCATTCAGTTTGCCGTGAAGGTGATGAATCACCACCTCATCAGTCGATTCGTCACGATCAGAAATGAGGCAATGAGGTAATAACGCATGACACCAGAGATTACATTATGTGTCCAACATTGTGCCCACTCCTAAGTTTCATAACTTCCTTCCCTCGGACGCTTCTATCTCTCACCACAGCAACTATGCTTTAAACGACATGTATTCAATTGTCTAGCTTCAACATATGAAGGTTAAGTGAACATAAACAAGCGAAGGAAACAGGGCCATGGAAGTCGATAAAAATGATAAGTTAACAAAAAAATTACAGATAGTGATTCATTGGTCTGTAAGAGTATTGTCGATAGTTATGTTGTTTGTAATCGTCATGGGTGTGATAGATGTTGCATGGACGATATATCAAAAACTTATCACGCCACCTAAACTCATTCTGACGATTTCAGATATGCTAGCCACTTTTGGTGCTTTTATGGCCGTTTTAATTGCTATTGAAATTTTCATCAATATAACTATTTACCTGAGAGAAAATGTTATTCATGTAAAAATCGTCATGGCCACCGCGCTGATGGCAATCTCCCGAAAGGTCATTATTATAGACTTTGAAACCTTGTCTCCAATGTACCTGATTGGAATTGCGGCTGTAGTTCTTAGTATGAGTCTTGGTTACTGGCTGATCCATAAACTGCCCAATAAGAGCCATACTGAATAAACTTCTCAGCCTCCCGACTTTTCAGATACTCTCACGGCATGAAAAAGTCTTGTCTTGGCACGTTGAAGCTAATAAATTCCTCCATGCTAGGCTCTATATACTGCGAGACTACAAGATTATAGAGTAGTGCCTAAGCGGAGAAATTATCGATATTGTTTTCTAGCAGCTAATCTTTGAGTATTGGCACAGCTCAATGGGGGCAAGTGTTGCTCCAGTTCCCCCATCTGATATATACCCTCAACATCTATGCATTTTACTTTCAACTTTTCCGTGGTCCTCTTAAACAAGGTCGTCACGAGTAGCCTGAAGGATTACATCCGGCTAGAAGTAACAGCCAGAAAAGTGATTGTCAGGAGGTCGGTCATCTCGCCGTAAAATTAGCTCTTAACGTATACCTTCAGCTCAGTTTGCGAAAAAGCCTTAAAGGTCAAAGTAACTTTCAATCCCATTCAGAGTGTTGGTCGTGGCCACAGCGGCTAATATCAACCCCATGATCCGACTTACAGCACTAGCTCCTGTATTCCCAATAATCCTGTGTATGCCGCTGGCCATTAATAGCAAGATATAAACAACCAATAGTACCAGCAGCATCATAGCCACGGTCTGGACTTGCTCCCAAATATTAAACCGCACGTTCTCTGTGAGTAAAACGGCGGCTAATATTGCGCCAGGGCTAGCAATTGATGGAATGGCTAGAGGAAAAACTGCTGTATCATGATGACTATTGAGCGTTCTGATTTCTTCTGCTGGTTTACTCTCACCAAATATCATAGTCAAAGCAAACAAGAACAATACGATACCGCCCGAGATTTGAAACGCAGACAAGGGAATACGCATTGCTGTAAGTATGATTTCACCAGCAACAACAAAAAACAGTAGGATAGCAGCGGAGAATAGAGTCGCAAACAGAGCGACCTTACGCTTTGCCACTTCTTCATAGCTTTTTGTGGCTGCGATAAAAACGGGCACAGTACCTATGGGATCGATGACAGCAAAGAAAAAGATAAAAGTTGCCACAAAGTCAATCATGCTACTTCTCCAGTACCAATTTAGCTTTAAGGATAGAAGATCAGCTTGAAGTAGCAGAGAAAATGTTTGACGCTAACATAGCGAGAGCTCATTCAGAAAAACAAAAATGGTGCGTTATTTACAATACAGAACTTACTTCTATCCTATCGATAACTATTAATATCTCAAAGGTAATGACTACCATACCTAACGGTAGTCGCCATCGCTTTAGACTTCTCAGAGAACATCAAAAAAAACAAGTGAACGAGAAGAATATCGACGTCATAAGATAGTGAGGCTTTAGTGTTTATACCAGTGCTCTTTTGACTCCATTTGAGCTTTTACTTCTGCACTATATTCAGCAGTAGGTCGTGCCAATAACCTTGGAATGCCGATAGGTTCTCCGGACTCTAAACAGTAGCCATACTCCCCTGCGCGCAAGCGAGCCAACGATTGTTGAATCTTAGGTAACAGCTTTTGCTCTCTGTCTATGATTCTTAATGCGATTGCAGACTGCTCTTCACTGGACGCCCTATCGCTTTCGTCACTGAATTCCATTGGCGCAATCATCTCTTCTTTCGCACGTTCAATATGCGCTAACGTCGATTCATAAAGCTCAAATAATCGGTTTTCAAAAAACGCGAGCTGAGCTTCATTCATATAATCCGCCTCGGGCGCTGCAAGAATTTCTTCTTCTGTCATGACATGCTTTTTCTCTTCGTTCATAGAACCTCCACACCGAGATAAGAGTTCGATCTCTAAATTCTGTACATCTGAATCTGTATAACTTAATGACGAATGAATGCGCCAATAAGGTGCAGTGCTCGACACAGTCACAAACTGCTTGATGCCAGAGTTAAGATCACCGACTATATTAATTGTTATATTATAACATCACACTATAAAGAGCATGAGCATGAACACCCAGAAACTCCCTGTTACGGTTTTATCCGGCTTTCTAGGCGCAGGAAAAACAACCGTTTTAAGTCATATTCTTAACAATAGACAAGGCAGAAAAGTCGCGGTCATCGTCAACGACATGAGCGAAGTCAACATCGATGCGGCAACTGTTCAGAATGAAGTTTCTCTCAACCACAGTGAAGAAAAGTTGGTTGAAATGAGTAACGGCTGCATCTGTTGTACCCTGCGTGAAGATCTGCTTGAAGAAGTCACTAAACTCGCGCAAGAAGGCAGATTCGATTACTTAGTTATCGAGTCCACCGGCATCGCCGAGCCACTCCCCGTTGCAGAGACTTTTACGTTTGCTGATGAAAACGGGCTATCACTTTCAGACGTTGCACGTTTAGACACCATGGTTACGGTGGTTGATGCGATTAACTTTCTGCGTGATTACGATGAAGCTAAGTTCTTAACAGAGACAGCCGAATCCTTAGGTGAAGACGATGAACGCAGCGTCGCCGACTTACTCGTTGATCAAGTAGAGTTCGCTGACGTTATCTTGATAAGTAAAACCGACCTCGCTGAGAAATCAGAAATCGAAAGGCTTCTTGCGATTCTTAGAACTCTCAATACATCCGCCACTATTCTTCCTATCTCGAATGGTGAAGTAGAACTTGATGCGGTACTCGACACACAAAGCTTCAGTTTTGAAAAGGCACAACAAGCCCCAGGTTGGTTGAAGGAAATGCGAGGCGAGCACATACCGGAAACCGAAGAATACGGTATTTCTAGCTTTGCCTATCATGCGAGACGCCCTTTCCATCCAGAGAAGTTTTACGACTTCCTCCACAATGCGAAAGATTACGGCAAACTGATTCGTTCCAAGGGTTATTTTTGGCTAGCAACCAGACCAGAGTTTGTCGGTCAATGGAGCCAAGCGGGAGGCATCGCACGTTATGGTGTTGCGGGTATGTTTTGGAAAGCGATTCCGAACGAGGAATGGCCGACGGATCAAGATTACCTCGATGCTATAAACGACATTTGGCAAGAACCATACGGCGATATGCGACAAGAATTGGTGTTTATTGGTCAGGGATTAGAGCAAGAGAAGTTGATTGCTCGTCTCAACGAATGCTTGTTAACAGAAGTTGAGATGGAGCAAGGGCTCGACTATTGGTTATCTCTGGAAGACCCTTTCCCTGAATGGGAACAGTAAACGACTGAGATACAAAAAGCCTCCCACCATTCGGGAGGCTTTCTCGTTACACAGAGCCAATTTTGGTATACCGAGCCAATTCAGTAAGTCCGTTCTCGAAACAACCCGAGCAAACATGCTGCGAGGGAATCCTCACCAGTGCATTCAAAGCGTCTTCTTCTGGCTCAACTTAGCTATTTTCTTTGGCCAAGGATCTTCAAATGTTGCCCCTTGTTGCCATTGCTCCAGTTCCGCATCCGTTAAAAAGCAGTTTTCCAGCGCATCAATAAACACATCGACTTCGTTTTCTTGACCAATCACCGTTAAGCGACAACGACGATCACCAAAGCGGCTTTCAACGCTGTCTATCTTATCTTGCAGGATTTGGCGATGTTCGTCAGTGAAGTTTTGTGATTCGTCATTGATTACCGAAGCGCGCCAAAAGCCTGTAATTTCAAGCCCCACGTTGCCGTTCGCTTGGCTCCAAAGCAGTGAAACATCGTCTCGAGTTGGAAACCAAAAGAACCCCTTACTGCGGAACACACCTTTAGTTAAATACTGGTGGCAGGTATTCCACAAACGCGCAGGATGAAAAGGTCGATCATCTTTGATCACTTTCGCGACAAGGCTTTGTTCGTCTTTATCAGAGAGATTCAACGGCTCATTCACCGTCTCACGAAGTTCTGCGATTAGCTGCTCAACGAGGAAGAAGTTGTAGTCTTGCTCACCTTTCAACATGCGGATATCCAAGTTTCCCCATGACGTTTTGATTATCTCGGTGTAAACATTAAGCGGATGAATCGCCTGCGCGATGTTGCGAACGGTATTGTCATCCACTTTGTCCGTCTTGGTGAGCATGACTCGGTTTGAGAACATGATTTGCTCTACCAACAAGTTTTCAACGCCGCGAACACCCTGCTGTACGTTCTCTTGCCACTTCGGAATTAAAGCAGAGCCTTGTCGATAGTCATCTCGCAACCAAGTCGCATCCACCAACGTAATCACGTTTTTGAGTGCGAATGGTGCGTTGTTTTTAAAATACTCAACCAAAGGCAAAGGATGACTACTGCCCGACGTTTCAATCACAATCCATTCTGGCAATTTTTCTGCGCAGAGCTTTTTAAGGGCTTTATCGAGCTGCTTTACACCACTCGGGCTGCTGATGCTGTCCCCACTGATCGTGACAAAATTGCCCTGCTCTTCACTCACCGCATCGGTATTTAAGATAAGCACGCCATCGACGTCTAACTCACTCATGTCATTCACAATAACGGAAAGATCAATACCAGAAGAATCGGCTTGTTGAAGAATGTTGCGTAAAAACGTGGTTTTCCCGGACCCGAGAAACCCATGCAAAATGGTGACTGGAATTGATGGCATACCTTTGACCTACAAACTCTGAATAAATACATGTTATAACATAACAATTTGATGAGTTATAGAAGGAATCCAATTGCTGTCTTAGACGCAAAACTTAAGAATCGGTAAAGATCACAGGGGCTGATTTTTCAGAACTTACCTTCGTTTCTCAGCACGTTTCACCACCAGCAAAGGTCTGACTATTGATAAAAATAATAAGTGGTTACAAAACGACCATTGCTTTGTTTATAAAATTGGAGAAAGATGACAATACAGCGATTTATAGGAGGTGGTGTTATGACTTTAGTTCTTACCGTTCTTATTTTCCTAAGTTGTATTGCGATGCTCGCAATTGGTGTGATGTTTTCACGTAGGCCGATCAAAGGCGGAGATTGTTGCAAAGCGTCCGATGTTGCGGATGTGGACGCACGTAAAAGAAAAAATCGCAGTCATTATTCTTCTAGGAACACATATTGAGACTCACCTATTGCTCCAACCTCATAACACAAAATAGCATAACTGAGCCCTAACAAATTGTCGGGACTCAGTTTTTCGTTTCTACTAGATAATCAAACTCTGATACTCGCGCCAAAAATGAAGGTTTCTGGATGTTAGGAAGCGACTTCGCGATAGGTAAGTCGGCTTTCATTGCATCAACCGGACGATTACGAACTAAAACTTCAAAATGTAAATGTGGTCCGGTTGAACGACCAGTATTCCCAGAGAGGGCTATTTTTTGCCCACGCTTTATAACTTGACCTTTTTTAACCAAGATTTTATTCAAGTGTAGGTAACGAGTTTTGTACACACTGTTATGTTCAATCACTAAATAATTACCGGCATAAGGGTGCTTGCGGACCGCAATTACTTTTCCATCCCCAGTAGAATAAACTGGCGCACCGATTGGTGTCGCGAAATCCGTTCCGTTATGCGGGGTGACTCTTCCCGTCACTGGGTGTTTACGCTTAGGGTTAAACCCAGAGGTGATTCGGCGGTATGCCCTATCGACAGGATAACGGTTAAACGCTCGCTCCAAACTGTTACCAGCTCTATCATAGAACCGTCCATCCTCGGCTAGAAATGCAGCGACTTCGCCCTTCGCTAAGTTAAAAGAAATAGCCTTAATCTCACTATTGCCAGTTTTGTATTCACCTAAATATTGCTGTTTCACTAATATATCGAAACGGTCACCGGCTCTAAGAGATCGCGCAAAATCAATCTTATCTTTCATCACCTGCGTAATATTTGCGACGTGGCCTGATGCCAATCCTACTCGATGTGCCGAGACTGAAAAACTCCCTTTGATTTCTCCCGAAAATAAGGTTTCACGCCATTCCCCTGAAATTTCCTGAAATTCGTAAGAGAAGGAGCCATCGTTTTCTCTAGTGTAGATAGCCTTCTCTACAAGGCTCATATGATAAATTAGTCGACTCAATTGCCCCATGTCATCCATCACTAATTCAAGCTCTTCTCCGGGCTTAATCATATCTAGCTGGAGGTGATCAAGATCAACTGAGAGAATTTGCTGCAAAATACCGTAAGGGAGACCCAATTGAGCGAAGATACCACTGAGCGTATCTCCCACTTTAACTATGTAGTGTATTTGTTTAGGTTTAGGCAACGGAGTCAAACTGCTATCTGAGGGAACCACTATCTTTGATGATGGAGGTGGTGACGAATCACTGCTTTGATTCAGTTGAGTGCTGTGACTATCTTGATTTGGCTCATCCTCTGTAGGTAGAAGCAAAGCGACCGAAAAACAAAACACAGCAACGATTAAAGCAATAAATTTAAACTGACTCATGAGAAACTAAGTATCAATAACAACGATTGTTATGTTATAACATATCTAGGATTGTTTTTACTCAGTTTAGTAAACGTTTATTCAGTTCACTGGATTGGCTAAGAGAAGACCAGTCATTCAACCCATTCTCTTTGAGAAGGCTCAATAATGAACACATTCAATTCAGCACTTATCGTTGCAGGAACACACGGAAACGAACTTTCTGGTATTTATTTACATAAACTAATCAAAGAAAAACGTTACTCTGTCAATAGATCAACCTTTTCAGCCTGCTCGATCATCGCAAACTCCGAAGCAGCAAAACACAACGTCCGATACATCGATACAGACTTAAATCGCGAGTTCTCAGCAATGAATAGCAATCATTGTCCTGATTTGCATGAAAGCAAGATTGCACATCAATTTATCGAGAAATATGCAAACCAAGAAAAACTGTTGATTGTTGACCTGCACAATACAACAAGCAATATGGGAGCGACGTTGATTTTGCTTTCTAACGATGTGTTTTATCGGAAACTGGGCGCGTACGTCAAACAACGAATGCCATCAGCACATGTCCTTTTCGAAGAGCGAAAAGAATGGCAAGAGCAACCTTACCTTTGTACTGCTGGGCAATATGGAATAATGATTGAGGTCGGGGCGCAAGCACATGGTGCGCTAGAGTACAGTACGTTGGAGTTGATGAAACAGATGCTTACCGCAGTATTGGACTATGTTGAAAAGCACAACCTCAACCAAATAGGCTTACTGAGCGATTATGAGGCGTTTTTTTACACCGAAGAAATCAGGGTTCCACTTGATCAAGAGGGTATGCGGCAAGCACTAGTACACCCTACTATTTGTGGCAGAGATTTTGAGGCGGTCAAACCAGGAGCACCTTTATTAGCGACTTTCGCTGGTTATGATATCCATTGGAATGGCAAAGGGGAAATTTACCCGCACTTTATCAATGAGAGCGCCTACAGTACCGCAAATATAGCAATGGCCCTCGCTAAAAAAAGACGTGTTTCTTCCGTGTAACTTAAAGCAAGTAATTAGGCCACGTGTAACGTGGATACCTCACCCCATGAATAAAACTGTGCCTGAACCGCATAGGCAGAAAATACGGGTACTAACCCCACCCTAATACGGCAGCATAAGTGCCCTAAGCGCAGCTTTAAAAGAAACCCCACTAGAATTTTAAGGAGGTAAGACATTATGGTTAAAAGGAGAGTTTTCTCTTTTCTATCATGATGCCTTCTCCAAACATCGAAATAATCTATCTTCAAATTGGTCATCTAGACCGGAAGAGATCAGTTCTAGGCGGCTTTCTGAACACTCGTCTAGTTCAAACTCTGTGAGTCCATCTGATGTTAGATTGTAACCAAAAATACCGCTTCCCGTGATAAAAACCGCTTTCATTCGTTCGACCTTGAGGTCGAGCAGCAATAATCTCAGCTTTTGATGATCGAACACGTTTTCAGCGGATATACGCCAACCGATACTGTAGAAACCTTCCCCCTGATTGGTTGCTTTTAGAATGCCGCTCTCAGGCATAGGCAACTCAGGAACAAGTGACTTTTTCTCTCTTTCACGATAAAGAACAGAGGGCGTTTTTTGCACGTCAATACGAGTCGCTCCCTCACATTCATGAAAAGGGATAGCGCCATGTTCAGCGAAAATCACTTTTGTTTCCCGCAGACCGAGCTTTGCTATATAAGCCGTCAGCTTTTGCTCATCTTCATCTTGATAGAGATCGCGCTTATTACCTACCACTGTATCTGCGATAGTGATTTGCTGGTTAAACGTTTCATGCTCAGTGTACTTAGGATCCGATAGTTTACGTGCATCGACTAAAGTAATGTTTTTTTGCAAAGCGAGAATTTGACGATAATACTCGGTCGATAGCACTTGCAGTACTTCTTTAGGATGACCAAGGCCTGTAGGTTCAATCAACAATCGATCTGGCCTTGCTTCAGACAATAATTGATTTAAGGCGATTTGCATCGGAAGACCTGCTGCACAGCACATACATCCCCCGGGGACCTCTCGAATAAACACTTGGTCTTGTTGTTTTTTTTGGCCTTGTAACAAGCTGCCATCAATACCAACTTCGCCAAATTCATTGACCAATACAGCCCAACGTTCATGACTCGGTTTATGGGTCAATAAGTGCATTATTGCCGATGTTTTCCCCACCCCGAGAAAGCCAGTGATGATGTTAGTCGGCACTCGCGAAATCAGTGGCTTATTAAAGTTCATTGGCAATTCTCCGGTAGCCTTGGACTAGTTCATGGTTGGCAGAAACGACGGATTCGGAAAAAGCTGAATATTCTGGCGGCACTTTAGAGATACTCTCTAAATCAAAACCGACACCAATATTGGTCATCGGTGGTACATGGAAATAAGCGGGTAAATCGAGGCCATCGACGACACAGTTATGACGAATAACACACCTCTCACCGATGACGCTATTGAACACGACGGAGTTGAAGCCAATGAAAACATCATCACAAACCTGGCAAGGACCATGAATAATCGAACGATGAGCAATGGATGAGCGCTCACCAATGGTCACCGCAGCCCCTGCCTTAGAGTGAATTACGACACCATCTTGGATATTGGTGTCACGTTTGATGACGATAGCTTCCATGTCTCCATGGTTATTAACTTCGTCAGCTCGAATAACAGCATAGGGTCCAATAAAAACGTTATCCTCAATAATGACTTTGCCACAGATAATAGCGGTTGGATCGATAAAGGCTGTTGAGGACACCTGTGGCATATGGCCCGTTGGGTTTCTTCTTAACATAATGCTTCCAGTTTGTTTATGGCTCTTTTTTTACGGTCAGCGACTTAACGATTGAAGGATAAACGCATCGCTCCAGCTGGTTTATCGATGACTTTGTTATTGTCATAAACTAGCGCGCCATTGACCCAAGTCTTTTGAATTTGAGCTGAAAATTCATGTCCAGCAAAAGGCGACCAACCACAATGATATAAACTGTTTTCGTTGCTAACTCGTGTTGGGGTATGAGCATCAACCAACACCAAATCGGCGTAGTAACCTTCACGGATAAAACCTCGGCCTTGAATGCCATAGCGAATGGCCGGGTTGTGCGCAGTTTTTTCGACTACTTGAGTCAAACTCATATGACCTAAACGGACATGCTCGAAGAGAGTAAGTAACGCATGCTGAACTAACGGCAGTCCGGCTGGAGCCTGCTCGTAAGGCACTTGTTTTTCTTGCCAAGTGTGAGGAGCGTGGTCTGTTGCAATGATATCTATTTGCCCCGTATTTAACGCTTTTAACAACGCATCGCGGTCACTAGGAAACTTGATTGAAGGATTACATTTGATCAAGTTACCAAGAGCGCCATAATCTTTGTTGCTGAACCAAAGATGGTGAACACAAGCCTCCGCGGTGATTGATTTGTCTCGAATGTCTCCCTCGTCAAAAAGTGCTAGCTCCTTCGCCGTTGTGATGTGCAGCACATGCAGTTGGCTGTGATACTTTTTGGCAAGTTCTACCGCATAAGAAGATGAAGCGTAACAGGCCTCTTCGTCACGCAAAATGGGATGGTCTTCGATAGTGAAACCTGGCTTCTTAAGCCTTTGCTTTTGCTGGTTTTGTTTAATAACAGTCCCACTTTCACAATGAGTAACAATGAGTACTGGAGAGTCACGAAAAATTGACTCTAACGCTTGCGGATCTTCGACTAACAAATTTCCTGTTGATGCCCCCATAAATACTTTCACACCACAATGTTGTTTGGGGTTAAGTTGTTTAATCTGTTCAAGATTGTCTTCGGTTGCACCGAGGTAGAAAGAATAATTCGCAAACGAGCTTTCTTTAGCGAGAGCGAACTTGCGCTCTAACGAGTCAATAGTCGTTGTAGCCGGACTAACATTGGGCATTTCCATGTAGCTTGTAATACCGCCGGCCACCGCTGCCCGCGACTCACTTGCAATTGTGCCTTTATGTGTCAGCCCAGGTTCTCGGAAATGCACTTGATCGTCAATCATGCCTGGCAGTAAGTAAGCCCCTTTAGCATCAATTACAATATCTCCGTGTTGTACGGATATATTAGTAGCAATCTTGTCAATTCTTTGATCAACAATACGTAAATCTGTTTCGGTAATGGCTCTTTCGTTGACCACCCGAGCGTTTTTAATCAATGTTGCTGACATAATTCATTCTTTTAGATAATTTGAAAAGGTGGCCAATACTCGGTCACCTTGTGAAGCTATAAGGGGAGATCGTGTGTCTGCCTCATAGGGGGCGGTTTGCGCATTCATCGCAAACACAGGAAATCTCAAATTGTGGGCTAAGAACGGTGAAGCCTTCTTGTATGGCTTTCGCACATACGCTAGAAATAACATTGGCTTCAACCGCTATTTCACTAACCTTTCCACACTGAGAGCAAATCAAAAACTGTGGAACGCCATGCTCCTGATCGCACGCGATTTGAGAACAAACGACGTATTTACTAGATGTATTGAGCTTATGGACAAAGTGCTCTGCTTCAAGGAAATCGAGTATTCGATAAACCGACATCGCTTGAATGTTTTGAGAAAAGTTGTGATTGCAGTAGTCAACTAGTTCGTAGGCAGAAAGCGGCTTCTCCGCATATAGCAGTGAAGTCAGTATCAATTTCCGTTTAGTAGTGAGTTGTTTACCTCGCAGCAGGCAGATTTTCTCTACCTGCTTCATGACGTCATCTACCGTTTTGAGCTTTCTCATATCTCTAGATGAAATCCAATGTGAGTAGTAAGCGACGTTCATTGTCTGCAACATGTGGAGAGCGATGTATAAGTCCAGTGGCTTCATTGCCTTCCCAACCACTTCCTTTGAGCAGGGCAACATCGCCAGGCTGCATTCGTCGTATGGCACTTTCAGAGTCGTATAAGCCCGATAGGTGATCAGGTTGACCAAGACTACCGGCACCGAGTTTAGTGCGATCAATGGTATCGTTGGTTAACCATTCGGTCGCTCGGCCGGTATAAGTTATGACAAGTCTGCAAGGCACACGATCAAAGTGAAATTTCGGGCACATCGGGCTGTCTAGGCGAGTTAGCCTCAAACCTGCTTCTTTAACCTCAAACAAACAGCAGAACATATCGACGATTAAAGCAACATCTTCACTCAGCGCATCAGCACACGCATAGCCCTTTAACTTGCTTCGTACCCATTGTGCAGCATCATCTGGCGTGACACTTTGTACCAGTGCCAATCTAGGCTCCTGTGCCAGCATCAGATTAATGTCCTTCGTCAACTCTTTCGAGAGCGTTCGCTGCCATATGGCAATATTGTGCTCTGGTTTGTAGATGTCGCTAAGTATGTTCGCTGATGTCGATATCGCCAACGATGATGTTGTTTGGACACGAAGCGGGTTCTCAACTACATCAATGCTCATATATCTTCCTCCCAAGCGTTAAAAAGGTCAGGTAAAGGTTTTAATAACGTTGATTTTCTAGGGCTATGAGACCTAGTAATCGTTACGATTTCGCTCTAGTTCACGGACATATTGACACAGTCCCACCCCATGTAGAGTCAAGTCAGACAACGCTTGTGAAGAAATCAACGTTTACTCTCTCTCAATAGGAGACTACTGGTTGTGAGATCAATTCTTTAAACAACAAATTGTAGAGCCCCAAACAAAGCAACGTTATAACATAACAATTAATCTTTTCAATATTTACCTTTTTTGATTAAAAATAATTAGGGGAACATCATGAGCATGCGAGCACGGAAATTATATTCCGCGATTAGAAAAGTAACGCGTAGGTGAATCGCCATAGACCCGACGAAACATCGCGATAAAGTTGCTGGGCGTCGAATAACCCAAAGCATGTGCAACCGCTCCTACAGATTCCCCTCGAGCTATCATTTCTAATGAATGTATTAGCAGTACTTGTTGCCGCCATTCATTAAAACTCATGTTTAACTCACTTCGAATCAATCGTCTTAACGTCCGAGATGAGACTGCCCCAATATTGGCCCAATGCTCCACAGAATGTTTGCTGTTTGGGTCTATTAAAATTGCTTGAGTAACTTTTTGCAGTCTCGGATCTCTGGGCAGCGGGATGTGGAGTGACTCATGAGGGCTATTGACGATTTCATCGGATATTACGGCAAGAATACGTAAAGACTGTATGGATAGATCGTCTGTTTTGCTCCATATCGATGCTCTAACCGATAGGGCTTTCAACACATCGCTCATTTGGATAACACAAGGTCTCATTGGAAACCGCTCACAACTCTCTGGAGTAAACAGTAATGAACGACCTTTCAGAGAACCACAAAAATAAACACTGTGCATCGCACCCGGGGGGATCCAACCAGCTCGGTGAGGTGGTAGTATCCACGTTCCTTCATCGGTTTTGACCTGAATTAGCCCTTCATCTATACACAGTAACTGGCCTCGATGATGACTGTGCCAATTATGTGGCCGTTGATCCAAATGGTTGAAGTCGCTCCTTTCATGCTGCCACTCCTTAACGATCAGTGCGGCGCCATTTTTCCATTCGCTGTAATCAGAGTTTGTCACTTTATTTACTCAATTCCATTTTGGCCATTATTCATTATTTTCTGTCCTCTTAACGTTACCATAGCAAGTTAGCGTTCGAGTAACATTTTAGCAACGACCATTTTATCGAAGGCAGAACCATCATGAACGAACCTATCTTTATTATCTATTACATTACGGCAGGCTTGGGCATTGGCTTTCTCGCAGGACTCGTTGGTGTGGGTGGTGGTGGAATGGCCGTCCCTATTTTTGCGTTTCTATTTTCACTACAGGGAATAGCTGATACGGAAGTAGTGCATCTTGCGTTGGGGACATCAATGGCTTCGATGATTGTTACAACATTGGGCAGCATGCGCGCTCACTACAAAAAAGAGAATGTAGACTCGACAATGGTAGTAAAAATGTTGAGCGGAGTTCTAGTCGGAACATTTTGCGCCACATTCGTAGCATCGTATCTACAAGGAGTCTATCTGGCAGGCTTTTTCAGCGTATTCATGTTGTATGTTGCTTATAAGATGTTTCTCAACACTGAAAATGAGTACAACCCTAACCCACATGGGGCTATCGGTAATATCACTGTAGGCTCGGTCATTGGCTCTGTATCAGCACTTGTCTCTATAAGCGGTGCGGGGTTGATCATCCCCTATCTTGTCCAGCAAAATTTTGAAGTAAAACGTGCTATTGGAACCTCTGCTGCGATAGGTTTCCCTATCGCGCTGTCAGGAAGCCTCGGTTACATGTTAAACGGATGGGAAAATACAGATTGGAACAACTTAGTCTTAGGATACATATACCTTCCTGCAATGCTCAGCTTCTCCATTAGTAGCTACTTAACTACTAGCCTCGGCGTGCGTTGTGCAGAGTATTTCCCAAATAAAGTTCTTAAGAAAATCGTTGGTATTTTGTGTGTTCTTCTAAGTTTCAAAATGTTGGTACAAGTACTTAGTTAGAGCAAATAACACGGTCACTAGTAGGCCTTGCACTATGGTGAAAGGATAAGCCTGCAAAAACTTACTTCTCGCTTTGCTGGTCCAAGCACACAATGTGTAAGAAAGCTCCTCATTGTTGCACTCTTATGACTTTGTTAACCTGGCCAGAATTACATCCAAAATGTGCTGATGATTGTCCTTTCTGGAAACCTCGTCACGCTCCTGGCAAAGTGCTTCCTCCCCTTCTGATGCGAGAATTTTAATGCCACGCTCAGTACATTCTGCGAACGCACTAAACTGACTCGCACTGGGGATCTCTTGAAATGTTACATTGGGAAGAGCAACAAGTGATTCGGCTGGTGTCAGTGCGGGATATAGCCGATCAGAGAGCGCCACCACGGTGATAGCATTGTTCATCAAGGCCAGAGTTTCAGGGACAAAAGTTTTCGTTAGCTCAGGGTTGATAACGACGACCGATTTCAGTTTGTTTTCAGACTGAAATCGGGGAAATTTTTGATCCGGGATGCTGGTAATATCAACGTTATTTTCACGTAACCAATGACAGTCTACATTGGTGGCGTTGTGACACGATGTTCGATATTTCTCCGGGCTTATTTGCGCTCCGGAGAGCATCAGCATAGATGTGCCGCCCAGAAAAAAGCCGACCCCCTGCACTGCATCAGTATCTACGCCTCCGGACAGTATCCCGACCGAACTTAATTCGTTCAGCCCAAGCACCAAATCACTGGTTCTGAATGTGATTTCATCGACAGCCATTTCTGCATTGATTTCGTTCGGTGCAGGAGGCTTTGGTACCACAACGACATAACCTTGTTGCGCCAGGCTCGAGGCTATCCAACCACTGTGGGAAAACGCTGACCGTGTTCCGCCCTGCGACAAAAGCACAACGGGAAATTTTCCACTTGCTAAAGGGGCATCTAACTGCGTTTCGACTGATTTAAAAATGTTCCCCCTACCAAACGTGAAATTGTTTTTTTCGTTCGTTGTGGGATACCAATAATAGACTTCTACTGGCTTATCTCTGTCTTCACTGAATCCCGTTTTGATTGTTAGCGCAGAATGGTATTTCGGCTCATTCGTACTGGCGCTGGCACTGACACACAATGTAGCGAGTAGAAACGACATTATTATTTTGGTTTTCATTTTTCCCTCAGCCGGTCAACACATTATTCTGCACGGAATCTGAAGATAACGAGCAGAAGAATATCCATATATTTTGCGAAACATAGCAATTAAGCTATTCATAGTCGAGGTAACCCAAAGAAAATGATAGACCGCTCCAGCTAGAGCCTTTCTTTTCAATAATTTTCTGCGGATATCCACCATGCAGAAGTTTGTACTTTACTCATTGTAAACGACTAATCATTGCCTCTTAAGGCAACATTAGAAAACCAACCGTATTCACAATCCATAACTCCATAACTCCATAACTCGTAGTTACACCGATGTATATCTAAGTGAGCTGAAGCTTCATTGCCCATCCAGTGCCCTTTGCATTTTTATAGCAAGGTAGCCAAGCACCATTTTATTACGGACCATTGCTGCCTGCGCTAATGCTTTTGTTTTGTATCGTAACTGATTTGCTTACTGACGTTCTTTAGTTGCACTCCTACCTTATTAAATGCCTTTTGAATAGTTGTGGAAACATGCTGGCGGCCCTCTCCTTCAAAAAAGTTAGCTCGATCTTGCTTCGTTTCGAATACACAGACTATTTCTAAACTTTGTGGAAAAGAAGAGAATTTGACGGTATGAGTCACCCAAAGAAAGCCATCGTAGCCTTTTAGCGTATCTTCACAAACTTCGGTCAACACTTCTCTAATTAGATTCTCGACCTTCTTATCTGATTTGCGCATGAATTAAACTGCCTTCCTATCTAACGCCTTTAATTAGGTCTCAGTCTACATTGTCTTAAACAGTATTTGGCAGTGGTATTTAGTCAATAGCCTGTAGATGAGGTTATTCGCACGAAGATTTACCGACCTACTCGCTTCGAACTACATCTTACGCTGTTAAAAATAAGCGCTTTGCAACTCTACAAAACGCTTCTAACTTATTAGATTATTTTAAGTGTGTTTCAAGGAATGCAGAAACCTTGTCCATTGCAATGCCGACTGCTTCTGGATGGTCATACAGTTCATAGTGAGACCAATTTTCCAAATTAACCAGCTGTCGGTCTTTTGATTGAACAGAGCGGCCATAAATTTCCTGCCCATCACGATAAGCACCAAACGCCCCGACTTTTTGCCCTACCACGGCCATAACAGGCTGAGTCAATAACGTTTCGGCAAATGCAAAGGCATCCCAGCTCAGTGTTTTCTGTGCATGTGAAAACAGCATACGAGTTGCACCACCTTCGGTTTGTCCACGTGATGTTTTGTAGTATTCAGTAGCTTCGAACACGTCTCGTTCTGTTAATCCATTTTCTTTTGCAAATTCAATATTTGGAGGAAGAAGTTCATCGATTTTCAGCTCTGAGCCGCGAGCTTCGGCTGTTCTCTGTGCAGCCATAGCTTCAAGATTGGCGATAGGGTCGTACATACTAAAGCCTTCACGGAACAAGCGGCCTAAGTTAACAGGCGTAATACCTACGACAGCTTTCAAGCGCTTTTCGGTTAGGGCTGAATTGATCATGTAACCACCACCGCCGCAGATACCGAGTCCACCAATTCTATTCTCATCGACATATGGTAAAGTTACTGCATAGTCGATAACGCGACTGATATCTTCAACACGTTGACTTGGGTCTTCTACGTAGCGAGGCAATCCTCCCGATTCTCCTTGGAAGCTCGCGTCAAATGCGATCACGACGTAACCTAACTCAGCAAGGGCTTTACCATAGACAGCGCTGGATGTTTGCTCTTTACAACTACCAAAAGGATGAACGCTTATCATTGTTGGGTAGCGTTTCGATTCATTGAAGCCTTCTGGAAATAAAATTAATGCAGACATATCCCAAGCCATATCAGCATTTCTAAAAGTGATTTTTTGCATATTCATAATCAATACCTTAAGAGTAAAAAGCCTTGAGAGCAGAAAGGCTCGAAGCAATTGAGTCTTTCATCGGGAATATTAAAGAGTGCGTTGGAATACTGCGTCATCGACGTATTCGGCAACATCATAAAGCGACATATGGTTTGCACCATCAATGGCATACAAGGTTTTATCTGAACTCGCTGCACGTTCTATCAGGTCATCACTCATCCATTTGCTGCCTGCGTCACTACCAACGACAGCAAGAATTGGCTGAGTTAGGAATGCTTCCGCTTTGTGGTACGCATCGTAAGTAATGATCTGGTTTAAGTTACGAGTTAGAGCAAAACCCGGCGCATTTGGATGTTCACAACGTGGTGTGTGGTAATACTCCCAAGCTTCGCGTAGCTCTGCATTTGAGGCATCTTCTTCACGCATCGGAGCTAGAGGAATAGTCGCGAATTCTGTACCATTCGTGTCGGTTGTGCGAGCATTCGAACCAAATTCTAAGTAACCAACAGCGTCAGCATCGTTAACCGAATTATCCCAACCATTACGGAACATTTGGCCAATGTTTACGGCACTAACCATACCCAGTGCTTTGATTCGACGATCATTGATCGCTGCATTTGCACTATAGCCCGCACCAGCACAAATCCCCATTGCGCCAATTTTATCGTTATCGACGTACTCTAACGTTGTCAGATAGTCGACGACTGCGCTCACGTCTTCAGTACTCGTGTAAGGGTTTTCCATTTGGCGAGGCTCACCTGTACTTTCACCTTGATACGAACGGTCAAACGCAATGGCAATTATGCCGCTTTTTGCAAGTTTACTCGCATATAGGCCTGCGGTTTGCTCTTTTACGCCACCACCTGGGTGTGAAACAACAACCGCCGCATATTGTTTACTTGCATCAAAATCTGTAGGGAAGTTGATAACCGCTGAAATCTCAATACCTTGACCATTGAGATTTTTGAAAGTGACTTTAGACATAGCGACATTCTCCATTAGAGGTTAACTGTTCATCTCAGGCTGACCTAAGCTTCGATGTAATATTAGTCAACACACTGTTTCGGATAAATATCGTTTTATCTACATGACTGTTTAGTTATACTTAACAAATGAGAATAGAACCTTCTTTAATTTCATCACTGACGTGGTTTGCACATATTGCTCGCCATCGCAGTTTCACTAAAGCAGCCTTAGAAATGGGGGTAACCCGTGCTGCCTTATCACAACACCTAAAAGCGTTAGAACAACAGCTACAAGTTCGGTTAATTAATCGAACCACCAGAAGTATGTCGCTGACGGAAGAAGGCCAACGTCTGCTTGATATTTTGCAACCTTCATTGGTGAACATTGAGCAGGTCGTTAACGAATTGAACGACTCTCATCTTGAGCCTTCGGGATTAATCCGTATCAGTGTATCAAGAACCGCTGCTCGGCTGCTTATTGAGCCCTATCTAGGTGAGTTCCTCTCTCGTTATCCTAAAATACGCCTAGAGCTAATCATGGATGATGGGTTTTCTAACATCGTCGCAGAAGGCGTTGACGCTGGCATTCGCTTAGGATTAAGCTTAGATGAACATATGGTTGCGATCCCTATTACTCCGCCGTTAACAACGGCAATAGTGAGCTCTCCTGAATACTTTAGGCAAAATGGACTACCTCAAACTCCTGAGGATTTAGAAGATCACAATTGCCTTGCTTATCGTTTTACCTCTAGCGGAACAATTGATCATTGGTCGCTAACCTCTCCAGATGTTGCAAAGCGCACCCTCGTTTTCGAGCCTAAAGGCAATGCTATTTTTAATGATGACTATAGTATGTTACAAGCTGCAATACAGGGTGTGGGTTTAGTGAAGCATATTGATTTATGGGTGGAAAAGCACATAAATGAGGGAAGATTGACCCGAGTTCTGACACCTTGGTGCAAAGAGTTTCCAGGGTTTTATTTGTATATACCTTCACGAGAGCATATGCCGAAAAAAATCCGCGTCTTGATGGATTTTTTAATCGAAAAGCGCGAAGCTCTGAAACCCAAAGAGTAATTGTCAAATTGCTTTAAGTAAAAAAAGCGAGCACGAGGCTCGCTTTTAACTTTCTGTTTTCGTTATATATTACAATAGCTCAACCGATTGTTTGGCTATCACAAATTCCTCGTTAGTAGGAATAACAAGAGCTTTGGCACCTAACAACTCAGATGTTGCAATAACACCTGCGTTACCAAATCTTGCATCTTCGTTACCTTTCTGATCTTCAACAAAACCTAACAGTTTTAGGTTTTTCAAGATTTCACGACGAATTGGTAGTGAGTTTTCACCAATACCACCAGTGAAGATGATGCCGTCTAATGAATCCAGAGCCGCGAGGTAGGATGTAATGTATTTCGCAACGCGGTAAGTGAAGATCTCAAATGCCAACTTCGCACGTGAATTCCCCGCTTCCATTGCTTCTAGTACGCCACGAGCATCACTTGTCACACCAGATACACCTAAGAAACCTGACTTCTTGTTCATCATCTCGAACACTTCGTCTTTTTCCCAGCCTTTACGGAAAAGGAACTCGATAACACTTGGGTCGAGGTCACCACAGCGAGTGCCCATCATTAGGCCAGCTAACGGCGTCAAACCCATACTTGTATCAACACATTCGCCATTTTTAACCGCACTCACTGATGCACCGTTACCTAAGTGCACAGTGATAAAGCTGCTTTCTTCAACCGGCTTATCTAGCATTTTCGCTGCTTCACGGCTTACGTAGTAGTGGCTTGTGCCATGAGCACCGTAACGACGCACTTTATGCTCTTCGTAAAGCTCGTAAGGAAGTGCGTACATAAAGGCTTTGGCTGGCATTGTTTGGTGGAAAGCAGTGTCGAATACAGCAAATTGAGGCAGTGAAGGGAACGCCGCCATTGCCGCTCTCATGCCTTCAGCGTTCGCTTTGTTATGAAGTGGTGCAAGTTCAGCAAGGCGCTCTACTTCTTGAATAACTGTTTCATCAACTTTCACAGTTCCTTTAAAGGTTTCACCGCCTGCGACAATGCGATGGCCTACAGCGACAAATTTTGAGCTCAAACCTAGAGTTTCGAGTAGTTTTACCACTCGCTCAACAGCGTACTGATGATGGTTACCGCCAGCTGGAATTGCTTCAACGGTTTTTTCTCCCTGATATTTCCAACTGATTTCAGCTTCAGGTAGGCCAAAACACTCACCAATACCTGATACCAAAGCTTCACCGGTTTCAGAATCAATAACAGCAAATTTTAATGAAGAGCTACCAGAGTTGATCACCAGTACAAACGAATTAGACATGAAATAGTTATCCTGTTGTAGAGCAGAGGTTGTAATAGCGCTTGTGCGCTGCGTACTTCTTGTTTGCCCCTCTATTATTCAATAATTTTTTAATCTTTCAACAATCTTTTAGTAAAAGCGATTTGATTGAACAAATTTTGTTGATCTGTAGCAAGTTTTGATTTTATTTGAAGACTAAAAAATATCACTTGTTAAACATAATTTATGAATAGGTCAATTTGTACAAAGTCAGATATATAAGCTACGTTGTTTATTGGGTGAACAAAAATAACAAACCAATCAATAAATCGGGGTAATAATGTGCCCACTATTGCATTTCTATTAGTGATCTTAGGTTTGATTTTGCTCTGCTGGGGATGGCAGATGACAAAAAACATCTGCTCGAAAACTGACGTAACCGGGTGGACTTTCCTATTATTGTTAATCAGCTGTTTCATTTTTGCTTATGCCGTTTTTTTGCACGCTATCATGCAAAAACCTATTACTTCTCTCTTAGAAACGGGGGTTTCTCTTATACTTTTTGGCGGCAGTATCTTTGTCGTGCTGGTGATTAAGTGGAGCAACGATTCGATATTAAAGCTTCATACTGTTGCTGAAAGAGAGAAGCGCAATGCCGTCCATGACGCTCTTACTGGGCTCCCTTATCGTAAATACTACTTTGAGTCTATCGAAGACATGACACAACCTGAAGGCCAATGACTGATTCAAATTATGAGATAACCTCAAAAACGTCGAAAGATTGATAATACGTTTCAAGGTAAGCTGGTTAATTTCTTTTCACAGCAAGCCGCACTGAAGGCTCCCGCTCTATCGTTGAGAACACGATTGCGCTAGCACATGGATTAGGGTATTCGGTCGTAGCAGAAGGCGTTCAAGACATGGACACACTGCATTTTTTGAGAAGTCGAGGCTGTGACATCATTCAGGGTTACTTGTTCTGCCCTGCCCTTAGACGAAGTAATAAGTTGGGTAAACAAACACGATGAAAAGCAAAACCGTATTAGACGCGCATAAAAAAGCCGAGCGCTTTGCTCGGCTTTCAATTCTTTTTGTAGCAACTTAAACCGTCGCTTTAATCACTCGTGATTATGCGTCTGTACGACGGCCACGACCGTGACCACGTTCACCACGATGTGCACCACGGTGATCACCACCACGGTTGCGATCGAAACGACGTTCGCCACCTTCACGATTACCATCGCGGTTGCCGTCACGGTTACCACGGAAACCACCTTCGCGACGACCGCCTTCACGACGATCACCACCACGATTGCCGCCTTCGCGGTTGCCACGGTAACCACCGCCATCACGACGACCACCATCGCGACGACCACCGTCACGGCGACCACCACGAGACTCGCGGAAATCATCGAAGTCACATACTACAGCACCAACATCTTGTTGACGGATACGTAGTTTGCTTAGCTTGTTCGCCGCGTCTGAAGTCATTGCTTTAGGTAGCTGTACGAATGTGTGACCTTGAGCTAGTTTGATCGCACCGATAGAACCTTTACCTAGACCTAGTTCGTTTGCTAGAGCGCCAACGATGTCTTTAACTTGAACGCCTTGCTCACGACCAACTTGAAGCTGGTAAGTATCCCAGTCTTGGTTGTTGAAGTTACGACCGCCGTCGCGACCACCTTCACGGCGCTCTTTACGACGTTGCTTGTCACGCTCAATTGCTTCAACCATTGGGTCTTCGCCAATATAGAACAGAGGACGTTTGCCTTGCTGACGCTTAAGAAGCATAGCAGCAAGTGTTGCAGGGTCGATGTCTAGAGAAGTTTGTAGTTTCTCTACCAACTCAGCAAATTTGTCTAGTGCTTTGTGCTCTTTTTCTGCTTCAAGCTCAGCGCCTAGCTTAGCTAGACGAGCTTCAGCAACTTGGTCACGTAGAGGAAGTTGGATTTCTTCCATAGATGACTTAGTTACACGCTCGATAGTGCGAAGCATACGAATTTGGTTAGTGCGAACTAGAAGGATCGCTTTACCTTTACGTCCAGCACGGCCAGTACGACCGATACGGTGGATGTATGACTCAACATCAAATGGGATGTCGTAGTTAAATACGTGCGTAATACGTGGAACGTCAAGACCACGAGCTACAACATCAGTTGCAACTAGGATGTCAATAACACCTTGTTTGATGTGATCAACAGTACGTTCACGTAGAGACTGAGGAATGTCACCGTGCAGTGCAGCTGCTTTGAAGCCACGTGCAGATAGCCAGTCAGCCAGACGCTCAGTATCTTGACGAGTACGTACGAATACGATTGACGCGTCAGTTTCTTCAGTTTCAAGAAGACGAGACATTGCTTCATCTTTCTCTACACCTTTCACTACCCAGAACTGTTGTTGAACTTTGTCTACAGTGTGGTTTTTACCAGCAACGTCAACCGTTACAGGGTCACGAAGGAAACGTTCAACGATCTTCTTCAGCATTGGAGGCATAGTTGCAGAAAACAGAACGCGTTGTGCTGACTCTGGAGCGTGCTCCATGATCGCAGTTACGTCATCTACGAAACCCATGTTTAGCATTTCGTCTGCTTCATCAAGAACGAAAGTACTAACTTCGTCTAGGTGTAGACGTTCGCGATTGATAAGATCTTGAACACGGCCTGGAGTACCGACAACTACATGAGCGCCACTTTTAAGAGCACGCATTTGGTCGACAATAGATGCGCCACCGTAAATCTCTAGAACTTTCAAACCTTTGATGTTTTTACCAAGGTTTTTCATTTCCGCTGCAACCTGAATTGCCAGCTCACGAGTCGGAGCAAGTACAATCGCTTGCGGTTTGCGTTGGTTTAGATCGAGTTTGTTGAGAAGAGGCAGAGAGAACGCTGCTGTTTTACCTGTACCTGTTTGAGCTTTACCCAGCGCGTCAGCACCTTCCAATAGGTGTGGGATTGCCGCAGCCTGAATTGGAGTTGGTGACACGAAACCCATTCCGTCTAGAGCAGAAAGGATAGAATCATTCAGAGATAAATCACTGAATTGAATAACAGAATCTTGCATTGGGATCCTACTTAATTAAACAAAAAAACAGTCCCATATGCTCTTCCAATTCGATACTGATCCATCCAGATACTGATTCCATTCAGACGGGAACACAGCACAGTACACAACCGCGATAAGCCATTAGGGACGACTAAGGGAGGCGGATTATTCCTTAAAAGCATAAAAAAATCCAGAAAAAATTGAATTACATCACAATTTATTCTCAACAATGGTATTTTTAGCATATTTTTCCACCAACCCTACCATTCCCCGTAGATTCGCGTAACTCACAGATGAGAATTTCATCAATATTTAAGCCAATTTCTCGTGGTTAAATTGGCAAAATTCACGGCGAAATTACGCTCCACAGGTAGTAATAATAGCTCGCAATGATTATAGTGTGCCCAACTCCATAGGTAATTTAAGAAAAGATGTTTCAAGATAACCCACTACTCGCTCAGCTTAAGCAGCAAATCCAAGAAAACCTGCCTAAAAAAGAAGGCTCAATAAAAGCCACAGATAAAGGCTTTGGCTTTTTGGAAGTGGACAGTAAGACGAGCTTCTTCATCCCGCCTGCGTACATGAAAAAGTGCATGCACGGTGACAAAGTCATCGCCATTATCCGCACCGAAAATGAACGCGAAGTTGCAGAGCCACAAGAGCTGCTAGAACAAGCCGTGACTCGCTTTATTGGTCGAGTAAAAATGTTCAAAGGCAAGCTCAACGTAGCACCTGATCACCCACAGCTTAAAAAGCTATCTCTTAAAGCGAAACTAAAGAAAGGTCTAAAACCTGACGAGTTCGCCGAAGGTGATTGGGTTGTCGCACATCTTATTCGCCACCCTCTAAAAGGCGATAACTCTTTCTTCGTAGAAATTTCTGAAAAAATCACTGACGCGAATGATAAAATTGCGCCTTGGTGGGTAACGCTTGCTCAAAACGATCTACCAAACTCTGAGCCAGCAGGCATCGATAACTGGGAACTGAAAGACGACGCGGAGCTAGAACGCGTAGACATGACTCATGTTCCATTCGTCACTATCGACGGTGAATCGACTAAAGATATGGACGATGCGCTGTACGCGAAGAAAACCGTATCTGGCGATTTCGAACTCACCATCGCTATTGCGGACCCAACCGCTTACATCACACCTGAAGATGAAATGGATAAAGTAGCGCGTGAGCGTGGCTATACTATCTATCTTCCAGGACGCAACATCCCGATGCTACCTCGCGATTTAGCGGACAACCTATGTTCTCTGATTGAAGGTGAAACCCGCCCTGCTATTTGCTGTACCGTAACGGTAAGTAAAGATGGTGTGATTGGCGACGATATTAAATTCTTCGCGGCAAACATCAAATCACATGCACGCCTAGCATACGATCACGTGTCTGATTGGTTAGAAAACGGCAGCTCTGAAGCATGGACGCCATCTGAAGAGATCGCGACCATCGTTCGTGATCTTTATGAGTTCTCTCTTGCTCGCGCTGAATGGCGTGAGAAAAACGCAGTGGTCTTCCCTGATCGTCCTGACTACCGTTTTGAGCTCAGTGAAGATAACGATGTAATCGCTATCCACGCAGACATGCGCCGCAGTGCAAACCGTCTTGTTGAAGAATCCATGATTACCGCAAACATCTGTGCAGGTCGTACATTACGCGATAAATTTGAAACAGGTGTCTTCAATACGCATGCAGGTATCAAGAACGAGAAGATTGAAGAAGTGGTTCAACTTGTCAATCCAGAAGGCCAGTTGGAGTTCACAGCGGAGTCTATTGCTACGCTAGAAGGCTTTGCTGCGTTGCGCCGCTGGTTGGCAGCTCAAGAAACGTCTTATCTAGATAACTGTATTCGTAAGTTCCAAGCATACAGTGAAGTGGGTAATCAGCCTCTGCCTCATTACGCAATGGGTTTAGACATCTATGCAACTTGGACATCACCAATTCGTAAATACGGTGATATGATCAACCACCGTATGTTGAAGGCCGTCATCCTTGGTAAAGAACCCGTACAAAAACCAGATGACCAAGTAGGCGAAGAGCTAGCTCTACATCGTAAACATCATAAAATCGCTGAGCGAAATGTCTCAGATTGGCTATATGCACGCACGCTTGCTGATGAGCCGAGCAAGAAAACTTGTTTCACAGGTGAGATTTTCGATATTAATCGTGCAGGCGCACGTGTCCGACTTCTCGAAAATGGCGCAGCAGCCTTTATTCCTGGTGCACTAATTCTTGATAATAAAGAAAGAATTGAGTGCAATGGCGACAACGGTACCATCTCTATCGATAAAGAGGTCGTATACAAACTTGGGGATACATTGGAAATTGTCCTTACGGACGTAAACCAAGAAAACCGCAGTTTAGTTGCAAAGCCAACCCAGGTATTCGCTGAACAACCAGCAGCACAAACAGAACAGACTGTAAGTGAATAATACCGAATGAAGTTAAAAGGCGCTCTATTGAGCGCCTTTTTTATTTGTTATGTAAAACGATAAGAAAGAGTATGCCGAACATTGAGATCATTCGCTTTAATCACTTCACTGCGCGCAAAAGTGAGCGTTACACTGCAACACATAATGGGTTATATATTGTTGAAGAAGGTGCCCTATTAGTTCATCAACCTAATGGTGAGCAATTTGAACTTAAAGCCGGAGATTTCACACTCTATAACTCCGCAGATCTGAGCAGTGCAGAAGCCGTCTCTAGTGACGGAGGCTTTAAAGCATTGGCTTTAGTCTTCAACCCAAATATATTCTGTGACTTTAAGAAAGCGCACCCGATGCTACGTTCCAAAACGGAAGAAAGGCGCTTCTATCCTTTTTCAACGCAATCCAGTAGCGAAGTAGCACAATTGAAGGACATGTTGGTTAAGTTAGCGAGTCGCAACGCTCCAGACTACACACAAAGCCATATCGCAATGGCATTGCTGTCGTTGATGGTTGAGGTAGAGCCAAACATCCTATCTATCATAGATGATGCAAGTAGCCTGAGCGACTCTCAAAAAGCCATTAAGTACATTGAGGGTAATATTGAAAAAGACATCACGCTAGAAGGCTTAGCGGCTCATATGAGCATGTCCATCGCGACCTTAAAACGTCGCCTCGCCGCAGATGATCTTTCGTTTTCTCAGATATTAAAGGTGAAACGGATAAACTTCGCAGCAACCCAACTGCGCAAGTCAGAAAAATCAATAACAGAAATAGCGTTTGAGTCTGGTTTTAAAAGTGCAGCGCATTTTAGTACAGCATTTAAATCCGTTTACAACATGACCCCCAAAGACTTTAGAAACCAAGTCGTTAAGCCTAAAGTATAAATCATGTCGGCATTCGCATCCGTTGGGCTCGCCCTATTCCCAAAAACACGCTTGAGGATCGCGCTCCAACTCGTTGAGTAAGTCCTCAAGCATTCGGCTAAATGGAAGTGGCTTATAAGGCACCCACCTTAACAGCTCGTTGTGATATGTGGGAACATAGAAATACCAAAGTTGGTTGTCCTCATCAAACATGATCTTCGCGACGGGAGAAGTATACTCGCTATGCTGGGAGTCGAGGAGAAAATGCGCCCGATGAAGCTCAACGCCATTTTCTACTAGCTCATAGAGGCACTTGCCCTGTTCGACAGGCAAGTTAGCATTACGCGCAGAGCAGAGCGATTGAACTGATTTGTATAAACGACTTGTCGCCATTTGGGACACTGACATCAACGTTCTCCCGATGGATGATAGTTAGAGCTGTCGATCCTAGTATATAACCTTTACATCATCACCGATGGTAGTTATCTACCTAACTCAAGTATAAGATAGCTATATTATCATTTGCCCAGATTATCATCTCAGTCCACTTGGAAACGCTAGCTCCATCACCTCTTGACTAGAAATAATTCCCCTGTTTAGCGCTAACAGTTCACAAAAGTGTAACCTGAACGCAATATCATAAACTCTGCTTTATCCCGTATATGGAGTTTAATATGTTACGTTTTACTGTGGCGACGTTGTTGGCCATAGCAGTCTCCCTCCCTACCATTGCAAAAGAAATCAACATCTCGGGTTCAACTTCGGTTGCTCGTGTGATGGATGTACTTGCTGAGGAATACAACAAAACACACCCAGACGATTACGTTGCTGTTCAGGGCATTGGTTCGAGTGCTGGTATCACCATGGTCAATAAAGGAGTAGCCGAAATAGGCATGAGCTCTCGCTATCTGACTGAAAGCGAAAAAGGTGAAGATCTCAATGTATACCCTATCGCTTATGATGGCCTCGCTGTTGTTGTAAACCGTACCAACTCTGTAGAAAACCTTTCTCAGCAACAGCTGTTTGATATTTACAAAGGTAAGATTAAGAATTGGAAAGAGGTCGGGGGCGCAGATCAGCCTATCGCGGTGGTTACTAGAGAAGCGTCTTCAGGTTCACGTTACAGCTTCGAAAGCTTGCTGGGACTGACCAAAATCGTTAATGATCGCCTTGTCTCGGATATCAGCCTAAACAACTTGGTTGTAAACAGCAACAGCATGGTAAAAACCATTGTTAACCATAACACTCGCGCCATTGGTTTTATCTCTGTAGGGTCAGTAGATCGCTCGATCAAGGCGATTCAGTTAGATGGTATTGACCCAACCTCGACAAACATTAGCAATCATAAGTACAAGTTGGCGCGACCATTCCTAGTGCTATACAAAGTAGATAAGATTAGCGATGCAGGTAAAGGTTTTATCGCTTTCCTTCGTTCAGAGCAGGGACAAAAAGCGATTGCAGATTACGGTTATACGCCAGTAAAAAACTTTAATCAGTAAAAATAAAAAAGAGAGCACCTTGATGCTCTCTTTTCCTATGTAGTGTTCTCTCCGGTTTCGGAATTAGAAATGCAGTTGAATTACAGAGACCACAACCGCACCAGGTCGGCGAATACCTTCAATTTCCACTTTAATTTCGCGCTCAATCTCCAAACCTTTTTTGATTGGCGTTACTTTTGTTAACGTGCTGACTGCACGAACATTATTGCCTGCTTTGACAGGGTAAGGGAAACGGACTTGGTTTAAACCCAAGTTAACTACCATTTTAGCTGTTGGGAACATTGGCTTGTCTGGATCGACTGAATCCGTCAGTTTAGGCAGCAATGCTAATGTTAAAAAGCCATGAGCGATAGTTGTCTTAAATGGAGATTCAGTTGAAGCACGCTCTGGATCAGTATGAATCCATTGCATGTCTTCCGTTACCGCACCAAATTGGTTAATACGTTCTTGAGACACATGAACCCAATCACCAGTGTGAATAACTTCGCCAATTTTTTCACTTAACTCGTCATAAAGCTTTTGAGCCTCAGGTGCCATTACGATCGGTGCAGGTTGAGGTGCAACTTCTTCGTTGACGGCTGGCTGCTGGTGATCACGAACTTTTGAGAAAAGAAAGCTATTTTGAGCTTTCCCCAAAAAGTCACTCCAATAATCGCGTAACGTTGGAGACATCCAATTCATAAACTCGGATTGATGAGCAGAAATCGCATCAACTTTGTCTTTAAATAGATTTGTGACCTTCATAAACACCCTTAAGAATTCTAAGCACAACTGGCTATACCAGTTAATTTTGAATTAGTTCACAAAGTCTTGCAAATACTTTCGGGCGAACACATGTACCCTAAAAGCATGTTATGTCTTATATATCAGCAAGATAACAATAAAACACCATTTTATTGACGTGCGCCAATATAAAGTAAAAACTCTACAAATTGGTACTTTTTGTCCCTTTTTCACTCCGTTTTCAAACTGTCCAACATCACATCAGTGATCATAAAACAAGCAAACAGTACTTCTATTATAATTCAGCACTTTACAAGTTGGACTATGCTCCTTATTATACCGCCCACAACGGAGAGATGGCTGAGTGGTTGAAAGCACCGGTCTTGAAAACCGGCATACGTTAATAGCGTATCTAGGGTTCAAATCCCTATCTCTCCGCCACTTATTTAGAGAGCTCGCATTTATTGCGAGCTTTCGTCATTTTAGCTCTTAAAAAACGAGATTTAGAAATCCTCGCTCGTAAACGAATCCGGCACTTCACTATATTCCAGTTAAAAGCCCGCTAATGTTTAGCGGGCTTTTAACTTCGATTTTCTAAAGTTTAAGCAAACTTCTTAATCATTTCAGACAGGTCATTGGTGCAATTTTGCACTTTGGTGTTCATATGATTCGTTTCAGTCATCAGTTCATACGATTCACTGTACTTTAAATTAAGCGACTGGATGTTTTCATTTATTTCATCCGTTACATAAACCTGCTCTTCTATCGCGACCGCAATTTGTTGGTTTCGTTCGACGACGTCCTGAACAAGGGATTCCAATTGTTGAATGCTATCCAAAGCAGTACCTAACAATGTTACCGTTCCGGTCGACATTTCGTTACCTTTCTCTAACGCAGAAACCGCTGATTTGCTCCCATTTTGAATCCCTTCAATGGCCGATTTAATCTCTGTTGTCGATTCCTGAGTTCTTTTAGCTAAGGTTCTCACTTCATCTGCTACAACGGCAAACCCTCTGCCTTGTTCGCCTGCCCTCGCGGCTTCAATAGCAGCGTTCAACGCTAATAAATTAGTTTGTTCGGCAATACCATTGATGACTTCAACAACAGTTCCAATTTGCTCGGTTTGTTGGTTCAAACGTATGACCACTTTAGATATTTCGCCGAGCTCACCCACCAACTCTAAAACCGATTGGTTAACATTATCGATAACGCTACGGCTGTCTATCATCGTATTTTGCGCTTCTAACGTAGCCTCGGCGGTCGCTTGAGCATTATTTGATATCTCAGATGAAGAGGCTTGCATCTCGTTGACCGCTGTTGCGACCGAGTCAATCTCCACTTTCTGTGCGCTTAAGTTCTCCGTCACTTGCTGGCTATTTGTCGCAGCACTGTTAGCACTTGCGCGCGTTTCTTCGCAAGAGTCTTTTACAGACACGCCAACGCGCCCCAATAGCGCATTTGCAAATTGCTTACGCATCTTCATACCCAGCTCAATCTCAGCCAGATCGTTGATTCTTCCGCAATAAATATATTCCATGAGTGGATTATTGAAGTCTTGCCTAGCCTGTTTAGCGAGCTTCTCAACTGGTCTGGTTAATACATAAATAGAGAAAACGGAAAGTAACGCAACAACGCCAAACGCTATCACTGGTGATTGATTCATTTGTAGAATGAGTAAGCCAAGAAGGTTTGAAATTAAAAGGAAGAAGGCCGATCTCATCCACAAACGTGTACGAGGAAGATACATTTTCCACGGCTTACGATTATTTCGAAGCTTCGAATACGCTTTTTCCGCTCGCTGGATGTGTATACGCTCAGGTTTAAATCTCACTGATTGGTATTCCACAACTTCACCATTAGATTTTATAGGAGAAGCAAACGCGTCAACCCAATAATAGCCGCCGTTTTTACGTCGATTTTTGACCATTCCCATCCAGTGTTTGCCAGTTTTCAGGTGAGTCCATAAATCTTTAAAAGCCTGTTTTGGCATATCAGGATGACGCACAACATTGTGGGGTTTACCGATAAGCTCCCCTTCATCAAACCCCGCTACTTCATTAAAGTTTTCACTGGCATATTTGATGTAACTGGAGGTATCGGTAATGGAAACTAGGCTGTAACTCGAAGGGTAATCGTATTCCGTTTCACTCATAAACATGTGTCCTTACATTGATTAATTAACAAACGGCAAATATGAATTTATCAGCATAACATTTACATGCATAATGATAGGTTGATTCAAAAATAAAACAAAATTATTGATAAGTTTACTTGTTACTTAATGACTCTAGTCGCATTTTTATCCTCTAATACAAGGCTTCGTTAATATGCACAAGACTGAGTGCTGTTCAAAATTAATACACAAAAGCGCTTCCGTACTGAGTTCGTAAATTGTTATAAGTAATCCACTAAAGCGAAAACAAGGAAGACAAACACAATGACTATTCACTTTCGTCAGCTTGCAGCCAAGAGAAACACGACACACTTGTTTATTGACGATTGGAAAATTAACACTCAGCAGTCTTGGGGGATATTCAGCGCGGATGGAGATATTGGCTCTCTGCTTGGAGACCTTATTTGTGATGAAATGTCACCAGATAGTGGGGAAATTGAGCTAAATGGGCTGTCCGTTGCGCAAGTGTCGTTATCAGAGCAACAGCGATTACTGGAAAGAGAATTAGAAAAGGATGATACGGATTTTCTTGATCGTATCGACCAAGGAAGCACTGTTTATTCATTAATCCTAGAGCAGAGCCAAGACACCAACTTAACTGAACAGCTAATTAATGATCTCGACCTAAGTCATCTTAAAGATAGTGGCTTCCGCGTTCTCTCTACCGGAGAAACCAGAAGAGTAATGCTCGCCCGAGCTTTAGCCACACAACCTGACTTAGTATTACTCGATAATCCATTTACTGGCTTAGATATTGCGCACCGAGCTGCCCTCGCTCGCTATTTACACTCGCTTTCTCAAAATGTGCAACTACTCATAACCTTCTCTCGCGAATCTGACATGCCTGAGTGGATCAATAGCATCGCGCTTTTCAGTGCAGGAAAGCTTGATAGTACAATGGATAAGTCCAGTTGGGATAATCATCCAATCATTGGACAAATAAAATCTCAGTCAGAGCAACAGAGTGAAGAAATGATGAGCTTGATACGTCAGCATCAGCACTCGACGCCATTCAACAACCCAATATTTGAACTAAAGAATGGGACTGTTGAATACACCGATAAGAAGATTTTTACTGACTTGAACTGGCGCATAGACAAGGGCCAACATTGGCAGGTCAAAGGCCCAAATGGTTGTGGAAAGAGTACCTTACTTGGATTGATCTTTGGCGATCATCCGCAATGCTACAGCAATGACATTGATATTTTTGGTAAAAAGCGTGGTACTGGCGAGACAATCTGGGAAATTAAGCAGCATATCGGTATGGTGTCTTCAGCGCTACACCTCCAATATCGAGTCAATTGCAGCGCATTAGAAGTCATTTTGTCAGGATTTTACGATTCGATTGGGTTGTATAACCAGCCAACTCGCAAAGAGATGAATATTGCAAACGAGTGGCTCGATATCTTACATATGAGCCAGTACAAAAAAACCTCATTCAAGCAATTAGAGTACGGTCAGCAGCGACTATTACTGATTGCAAGAGCCATCGTGAAACAACCCACATTATTGATTTTGGACGAGCCGTATCAAGGGTTAGATTTTTTGGGTAGACGGTTAGTTAAGAACACACTTGAGCTCATCGCTAGAGAGAATTTAAGCCAACTATTGTATGTGTCTCACTACCAAGAAGACCGCTTAGATAGCATCAAAAATGAGTTAGAGTTTGTGTTTGATGAAAATGCTCAGTGTTATAGAGCTAACGTCTACCAATCATAATGACTTCGCTGCGCAAGCTGCTCATAAGGTAATGGTTTGGAGTACAGGTATCCCTGATGATATCTCACTCCCATCTTCTTTAAGTGTTCAGCTTGCGCTATGGTTTCCACGCCTTCAGCGATCAATTGTACTTGTAATTCTTCCGCGAAGTGAACCATCGCTTTTAAGACAGAAGCACTAAGGCTAGGAATACCAATGGTTTCGACAAAGCACTTATCGATTTTTAAGTAATCTATGCGCATGTGCTGTAGAAATGCTAACGAGGTTTGGCCAGTTCCAAAATCATCGATCAGCACATCAATACCATGCACTCGCAGCGCTGCAATGCATTTTCTCGCCTCTGAATCAATGAGCTGACGCTCCGTTATCTCTACCCCTAATGAGACTTTGTTTCGGCTCAACTGTCTGTCGAGCAATTGAATTTTTCTGATCGCGTTTGGTCCGACTAAATAACCAGGCGGCACGTTAATACCAAGGTGGACAGGCTGATCAAAGCCTAATTTACTGAAGTCCTCTGCCGCTTTATCCAGAACGAAATCAGTAAGTAAAAAAACCAATCCACTTTGCTCTGCCGCAGGGACAAACTCATCCGGAGAAATGAACCCCTTACTTTGATGCTCCCATCGCACAAGCGCTTCAAACCCGAATAACTGGCCGGTATCAACGTTAACTTGCGGTTGGTAATACAGGGTCAACTCTCCTCTTTTTATCGCTCTTTTAAGATCCAGTATCAAATTGCGATGGGGATCAATAAACTTATTCAACGCATACAAGCAAAGGTAGATAACGAAAATAATTGGAATTGAGTACAAAAAATAGGAAAGTGTTCTCTGTTTGACGAAAAGATCGCTGGCTTCGCTCAAAGCTTCATACTCAAACATTTGCGACGATTTGATACCGATAGGATTACTTCCCGCTCTTAATGCTCCTTCAGGTGAAACTTGATCATGGATAAACAGCGCAGAGCGTTTTAGGCGTAAATCGTTGTTAAACCCTATTGTCGCATTAAAGTAGTCATGATCGATAATCGTTACGGCTTGATAACCCCGCTCTCCCTTCGTTACCACAAGCAAGAACTGATCGTACAAGCTATCAACACTACCAAACGCTAGCGTTTGTCCCTTAGGAAAGGTGATGTGCTCAGCTAACGGTTTAGAGATACTTCCCAATTTCGAAGAACAAGTAATGACTCCCTCTTTCACAATGAGCATTTCTTCAATATCTCGTTCAAACATTAAGCTTTGCTGGAGCTCTTCACATCGTTCAGGGTGTAGCAACGCCGTGCGGTTTTCTGTCTCTATTTGGAATAAAATTTCATCTGCAATTTGCACATTTTTTTCTAATAAATGATTGAGATTGTTTTGCACGCTTTCACGAGCTAAATACAAAACCTCTCCAATAACCAAGGGAATAGGCAGAAGAAAAATGATGGCTTTTTTAAAAATCGCCTTATTCAGCATATAAAAGTAACCTTTTATAAAACCGATTTACTGAGATGGTACCTCGATTCCGATACCCGCTAGCAACTCACGTTTTTTAACATTATTTGTTTGGATTAACTCAGTATGCGAAACGCTGAGTAATACCGCAAACTAAACAATGTCTTATTCACTCCTGTTCCAATTTAGTATCAAGCGCCTCAAACCTGAGACTTTAATTCGACACCATGTTATGTCTATCGGTACTTGCGAAAGTCTTTACCTGTCTGTTTCTCATCATGTAAGAATTACCCATTAAAATTATTTTTCTTTTCTCAGTGATTAAGAATTATATTTGTCGTAACTCCTACAACACGTTACAACACTCTCATGACGACAAACAAAGCTAATGCTAACCAGGTAAACGAAAAATCACTGCAGTTGTTAATGCAAGTTGCAGTTAGTCCGTTCCCAGTTTCTGCGAAAACGCTAAGCGAGCAATTGAACGTTCCTTTAAGCAGCCTTTACCGACACTTAAAACTGCTTAAAGAGTGGAACTTGATCGAAGAAAGCGTTCACGACAAGACATTTGTAGTTGGTCCGGCGGCATTATTACTCATGCACAGCTATGAGACCGCGCAACATGGGCTCGACATGGTCGAAACCATACTGGCTAGGTTGGTACAACAAACCGGGGAAATGGCCGCTTATATGGTACCAGCGGGTTATCGTGCGCTTTGTGTCAGACAGAAAGAAAGTATGCAGGCGCTGCGTTGCAGCTTCGTCCAGGGTCAAAGTCAACCTCTGCTGCGCGGTGCCTCATCTAAAGTGATGCTTGCTTTTATGCCTCAAAGTCGATGCGAGAAAATCTTGAGATATTTTAATCAAGATCACCGACGTGACGAGTGGGAAAAAGAGCTCACAACCATCCGTAAACACGGATATGCCGTCAGTACTTCTGAGATTGACCCTGGTGTTTCAGGTATTAGCGCACCGGTAATGAAAGGAAGCAAACTGATTGGCGCAGTCTCGGTGATGGCTCCGGCCCACCGAGTCGAAAAGGACAAGCAGCGCATTATTTTACATGTACTGCAAGCGGCAAGGGCACTACCACCAGAAAGGTAATTCATCATGTTAAGCTTTTTCAAACGCTATAAACTCCATCACACAGTGAAACAGCCGCAGCATTACCCTTTTTCTTTTATGACAGTGTGTGAGTATTTGCCACCCATGTCTAAGGGCGCGTTTGAATTAGCTGATCAAAGTTTGGAAAATGCTAGCGATTGGCTATACCAACAGCATGATCATGAAACCGCTGAAAACTTTGGTCACTTCAACCACGACAAGCTGGAAAATGGCGAGTTTCAGGAAGCATTAAGCCTTTCGCTTTCTCGCCACTCAATTCCTGTTTTAGTAACTAACTGTACCGAGGCAATCTTGTCCATGTTACCTGTGGTCGTGTCCTATCGAGACGAAGTGGGTGTGGTAAATATTGGACATGACATGAACTTGAAACCAACACTTGAACCACGTTTAGGCTCGGCATTCCATTTTGCTCTTTCTCGCTATCAAAACGTGCGATTATTTTTTGCTGGTGTTAGCGAACAAGATACAAAGCAAGAAACGTGGGAATACGCGGAGGATCAAGGTTGTGACTGGGTAACCGATAAAGAGTTTTCTTTTCGTCATCGCAATAATGTTAAGCAACAGATCGGCAATTACCTAGACCACTGCGACCAAATAATCATTAGTATCGACCTTGGATCTCTAAAAACCAAAAACAGCCTTGATGGCGCGTCAGAAATTGATATCCAAATGGTTCTACGCACGATTAGGCAATGTTTGGTTGCAGGTAAAGTGAGAGCAATTCAGCTCGTTGGCGATCGAGATTGTCTGGTGTATTCGAGACAAACGAAAGCCATACTAGAAGAGTTATATCAGATGGCTCCACTCATCGTTCACGCTGCCTAGCGTTATAAACGTTCAGAATCAGGATCGCGTCCTTCCTGATTCTGAACCAACATGCTTACTTATTATCCTTAACTAACAAATAGTTACACATATAAATCGACACACATCACACTTGCCTCTTGAACTAACCTGACACTTACGTTGTAATAAGGCCGCTAAACTTTGGTATGACATACGAAATAAAAAATAACCAAAGTTCAATAACTAAGCGGCTTCAGAACAAAAAAGTACCGCAGCTATTCCAATTTCAGTGAGCATTTGCTCACGCTCGCTTGATGCCATCTTGTTCCACTCATTAGGACATTTGATGATGCGTCTTTGCAGTATTTTCACTGCGGTTCTTTTTTTACCGCTAACCTCACACGCCACCACTTATGACGTAAAAGATCTATCTGAATTAGGTCAACTTTGCTCACACAAGAGTTTTAGTATCGAAAGCGATGGCACGACTTATCGCTGTACAGGGAAACTAGTCCTACCCGCTGGTGATAAAATTGTCTCCTCATTACCGGAAAAAGAGATAACATTAAAAGCAGATTATGGAATTGTGTTAGAGGGGAATAATACAATTGGTGAACCCAATAAACGTATCTCTCTACACGCCCTCGCTACCGGATTAACGGTTAACAATGAGAAAGCATCAAACCTCGACGATTACCAAAACAAGCACACTGTTATCTATGGTGATCTTCTATCGGCTTATCCAACAAAGCTGCATAACGTTCTCATCGATGGGGATATAGAGCTAACAGGTGAGGCCCTTCATATTAATGGTGAGTACAACACCATTATTGGTGACATTTTGACTCACAGCACGACCAATATATTTAATACAAACATCTGTGGTAAGGTCGAATCACAAGGCGAAACACTACACCTAAAAACAAACCATCCTTTACAAGACCATTTTGTCGTCGGTGATGTTTCTGCGCACAAATCTCTGATTATAAAAGATATGTCGATCTATGGTACGGCTGAATCTGTAGGATCGTCAGCTACATTAAGTGGCTCATTCTATAGTTCCACCGCAGCAATTAAATACTTCCAAACATTGAACTTCAACAACGCTCCAAATCAGCCTAGTCAAGTTTGTGGTGAAATCCAACAAACGCCAGGAAGTGCACAAACGAAAGCACAAGACAACAAATACACGCAATACTGTGGATTGGGCGAGGCTGATTGTCACTACTCTTCCCAAGTCTGTCCAATCACTCCTCAAGATGTTCCGAATTGCAGCATGCAGCCTCCATCGGAGAACGACTTAAACCTCAGCGTCACACCATCGGACGACATGGCACTGATGTGCGGCGACGATCTTCCGCAATTTACAGCAACAACAACCAATAATGGAGAAGTTGTAAGCGCAGAAGTCAGTGCTGTCCTATCACACCCTGACTTGTTCACTTTAGAGGTGGTTAAAGGTCAGCAGACATTAGGAGCCAACCAATTTATATCTGACGAGAATGGTGAACTTGTTGTTCGAGTGGTTCCGAATAATATTGATACGATCTCGTTAGATACCAACTACACACTAACTTTCACTATGGCGAAAGACACGAGCAAGCATCAAACTGTTCGCTTTATGTTTACGCCATTTATGTTTGAGGCCTACTCAAAGACGAAAAGCGCAACTTTAAATGAAATACGCGTTATTGCAGGTAAACCAGAAAACGTGCATACGCGATTGCTTGCTTGTGCCTCCACCGGCGAACCTGTAGTGGCAAGCAACTACAATGGTACGCCTAAGGTTTTTCATCCATTGGTTCAACCATTAGGAGGAAGTGAAGGAAACTTTAGCTATTCAGCGGAATTTAAAGACGGCTTGTCTGAACATGGTCTTATCACGAACGAGTCCGGCATATTTGAAGTGACATTGTCCGATCATTTTGAATGTGAGGGATTTGAAGAGTGTCCAGAAGAAGGCAAAGTGGAAGTGAAAGGGACATTTAATGTGCACTCGCGACCATGGACACTCGCTATTTGTGACAACCAACGTGCTTTGCCTTCTGGCACCTCTGAACAAGGAGAAGGGTTTCTTGCTGCCGGAGAACTTTTCTCTCTAACGGTGAAACCAATCATTTGGCAACCTGACGGCTCTGTAAGTGGATCTGTTGAATCAGCACGCTATTGTGATGCTTCTATCACCCGTAATTTTACGCTTGATGACGCTCCAGCAGCATCGGTTGTCTTGTCGAGTGAGCAACATACGCCATCAGAGACAGCGAACCAAACCTCAAAATTGCTAAAAAGTAGTGACTCACTGGCTCAGGCGCATAATTCAGCCAAGAATGATCAATTCGTCTTTAATGGATTATATTGGGAAGAAGTCGGGAGCTTGAGAGTAAAAGCAAACCTAGAAAGTAAATATCTAGGTATGACTGTGAACGAAGGCTATCGTTACGTTGGTCGTTTTTACCCAAAATATTTTCAAGTGCAAGACCAAGAATGGCACTACCCACATGGCCAAACTTTTGCTTACATGAATCAACCTTTTGAGAAAGTCACTTACGATGTTGTCGCACTCAATGCGAATAAGGAAAACGTGAAGAATTACGTCCACTTTTCGTCTAACCTTCAACAACATTTCGATTTAGGCGAGCTAAGCTCATACTCCGATCGGTTTTTGCCGCCTAAGCCTAAGAAGGTAGACTGGAAACTACTGGGTAGCGCGAGTGTTGGAACGTTTGTTATAGAGAAGCCCTCGACCAATGCGACTTGTAACAATAGCCCATGCTGGAAAAAGAACACGACAGATAAGCAATATCCTGATGGCCCATTTAATAAAGGGACTAACAGTGACAGCAGCAAAATAGGTATAGTCACGACTAAAGCCGTTGATGAGGTAAACTTCTTCGACGATAGCGAAGTACTCACAAAACAACCAGACATTCGATTCGGTCGTTTGAACTTTCAAGATGTAGGTGGCAACCAAGGCATGGTGATCAAAGTGCCACTTGCTGTAGAAACTTGGCAAAACGGTCGATTTATGACTAACTTCGATGACAGCTCAACAACGGCGAATGGTGAATATTACTTCAGCACGCCAATTTGGTCGAATGCGCCTGCAAACAACGCCATGCTTTCTGGAGTTGGGACAATGCATGTTGGCAGGATGACCGATATCGTTGCAAGCCAAATTGACTCAGCACGCGAGCAAATACAATTCCACCTGGATTTAGACGGCTCAGGTAATCGCATCCCTTGGCTGAAATACGATTGGGATAACACGACAAGTGAAGAGGAAAATCCACCTGTTACAGTTACGTTTGGTATTCACCGAGGAAACGATCGCATTATTTATCGTGGTGAGCCAAATATGCTTGGCCTAAATTAACGCGAAACGACAAAACAAAAAAAGCCCCTCAATTGAGGGGCTCTTTTCACACAGACTGTGTAATTTACTTTGCGCCACGACGCGCTTTCAGGCGCTTCACCATAGCAAGACGACGCTCTGCCGACCCTTGGTCTGTTGCCGACTGGTTCGGGTTATTACGACGACCTTGACGATTCTTGAATGCTGGTTTTGAGTGCAGCTTTTCAATGTAAGATTCACGCTGTTTTGGTTCATAGCCAGCAAGCTCAATACGGCGAATTCGCTGCTGGATTAGATTTTCAACCTGAACAACCGTGAGTTCTTCATCTCGATTTACAAATGAAACGGCATGACCTTGTTTACCTGCACGGCCTGTACGACCAATTCGGTGAACGTAATCTTCCGCTAGGAAAGGCATGTCATAGTTCACAACGTGAGGTAAATCTTCAATATCTAGACCTCGAGCAGCGACATCGGTAGCCACCATGACACGTGCTTTACCGGACTTAAACTCTTCTAGCGCACGACGACGAGCGCTTTGAGCACGGTCACCATGACAAACCACCGCTTTGATACCATCAAGTTTCAGCTCTTTTACAACGTCGTTTGCGGTCTCTTTGTAGTTCACAAATACCAACACTTGTTTCCAGTTCTTACGACCAATCAGCTCCGAAAGCAGTTCCGTTTTTCGCTCTTGATCAACTGGATATAACACGTGAGCAACTGTCTGTGCTGTCGTATTCGCTCGCTCAACTTCAATACGCTTAGGCTTACGCAGGATATCTTTTGCTAACAGATTTAGTTGGCTCGAAGTCGTTGCCGAAAACATCATGATTTGTGGGTCTGTATCCACATCCAGCATGATCTTACGAACTGCATGAATAAAGCCCATATCCAAGATACGGTCTGCTTCATCAAACACTAAAAACTCTAAGTGTGCGACCGAGACATTACCTTGTTCAATGTGCTCTTCCAATCGACCAGGTGTAGCCACTAGGATATCTACACCGTTTTCTAATGCCGTTACTTGAGAAGACATTTTACGGCCACCGAAAATCGCAGCCACCGACAGGTTCGTGTACTTCGTGTAAGCTTTGATGTTGTCAGCAATTTGTTCAGCAAGCTCACGAGTTGGAGCCAAGATAAGTGCGCGAGCAGTCTTACGAGAAGCGCTACGGTTACTGTCTAGCAGCTGCTGAATCATAGGCAGAGAAAACGCAGCCGTTTTACCAGTACCTGTTTGTGCTGTAGCGAAAATATCATGGCCTTTGCGAGCCATTGGAATCGCCTTCTGTTGAATTGGCGTTAACTTTTCATAACCGCATTCTGCCAGTGCTTTAACCACTTCTGGCGCAAAACCTTGAGATGAAAATGACATTGAGCGTATTCCTTAAACAAACCACTAAAAATAGCTTTAAAAATTTAGCCGTGCACTATACCCGAATTTGAGTGATTTATCTCACTTTTCTCATTGAAATCCTACAAAAGAAAAAACGGTGAGCACAGATATATTAGTGGTTCACCGTTTTCGTTTAACCTTTGCGCGATTTAATGTTTGATGCCAGATAACTGAAGGAGAATTCGCTCAAGCTCATCCCATGGCAACAGCTGAGAATCTATCACTTCTAATCGTGATTCAAAGCCTTCTAAGCTGATTTCATTCACCGACACGACTCTGTTGGCAACATTAAACGCGTAACAACCTTGATCCGTATTGACCACTGCTTTAACACGTTCAGCCGTTAAGTCCGAAAGCATTGAGAAGAGTTTATCAAAATCAAACGTGTACTCTGCCCCAAACAACCACCCGCAACTAAAATACCCTTGCCCTTTGTTCTCTTTACGCACAAAGGCTTCACCTGGCGGCAACTGGAATTGAGGCTCTTGGTGAGCATGGTCATGATGATGTGACTCGATATGGGAAGAAGCGCTGCCGTAAACCCGTTCGATATCCAAGACTTCTATCGGTAACTCACCATCATGAATAAGCTTACTGAATACTTTTGAGGGAGATTGGTCCGTCACCCAGTCATTAAACACATCAATGTCGTGACTGGTACAAAGGTCAACCTTACTGCCTATAACCACATCTGCGCTGTCTAACTGGTCCACGAAATTTTGGTTAGAAAGATATTTTTCATCACTTAAGTTACGCGGATCAACCAGAGCGATCGTCGCTTTTAGATCAACGTAAGGTTCATACTGCTGTGAGGTAAGCGTCGCGATAACCTGTTTTGGATGACCAAGGCCTGTCGGCTCAATCAATAAACGGTCCGGTTTTTGGCGCAGTAACGCGGTAATACCGACCGACATTGGCACGCCCGCCGTACAACACATACAGCCACCCGGCACTTCTTTAATCAGCGCACCTTGGTCGGTCATCAATGCACCATCGATGCCAATCTCACCAAATTCATTGACCAAAACCGCCCAGTTTTCGTTTTCCGGTTTGTTCTTCAGTAGATTTAAAATCGTGGTCGTTTTACCGACACCCAAAAATCCGGTCAGTATGTTGGTTGGTACTCGATTTGACATGCTTATCTCCGACACGTTAGTGCATTAATGCTCCAGCAAAGTATACGGAGAATGTGACTCGCTTCAACGCTTTTTATCGCGCTCATCAAGCTCATTGCGTGATGCGTGGGTATACATTTTTTGAGAATGATCAGAGTGACTTATCAACTCTGAACGCTTCATATCAGAAAGATACATACTGGTGTAAATGACGCAGGCAAAAAACGCGATAATAGCGACTACAATGGGAAGAACTCCGAGTGTATTTTCGAATTTAAGCGCAGCGATAGCCAATGCGAAAACAACGACAGAGATAAGTGCGATAGACTTACTTTTGTTGCTTTTCATGATAACTCGCCTTTCGTAAGGGTAGCCCCTAATACCTCCTGTATTAGGGGAGTGCCAGTTTGAACAACATCCAACCTGACTATTCAATGCTACTCCTTTCGCTACTTGTGAAATTTGACAAAGCTAACATTTATTACAACATCAAACGATGAACTTATTACTAGCTTTCAGACACTTAGTGGACTGTAAAGCACTTACTAGCAAATCGACCCGCCGCTGACCAATATGTCGTTTTCATTGGCAATACAAACTTGCGCCACCAGCCTTAGCCCTTCGACTATCATCTCCAGAGACATGGAAGGCTGACTGCCATCTACTGCTTGTTCTGGCAATAATGGGATATGAACAAACCCATGACGAATAGGTTTGTCTTTTAGATAATGTTGGATCCCATAAAAAAGGTGGTTACATACAAATGTTCCGGCACTGTTGGAAATCTGGCTAGGTATCCCCTGCTTTTGCAGCGTTTGAACAATACGCTTTATCGGCAGTGTCGAGAAGTAAGCATCAGGACCATCAGCCACCACGGGTTCATCAATCGGCTGATGCCTAGCGTTATCTGGAATACGAAAATCATCGACATTAATTGCGACACGTTCTGGGGTTATCGCGCTACGCCCGGCCGCTTGCCCTACAGTAATTACACAGTCTGGCTGGTGCGCTTCTATTGCTTCAATAACGACTTTCACCGAGTCATATCGAACTACGGGGACTGGGCAAGTAACTATCACACCGCCTTTTATGGCCGCAGCCTCTAATTGCTTGACCGCTTCTAAGGCGGGGTTAATGGCGTCACCACCAAAAGGTTCAAAACCGGTAATCAGGACTTTCTTCATAACAGCCTTTAGGAAAAGAGTTTTACAAATTATTGCACTCCCCTTCACCCCATCCAATAGCAAAAGTATTGATGAGATAAACCAGACAACATTATGTGACTCATGTCTAACCAGAGAGTGTTTTCTGCCCCATTGAATCTAGGCAAGTTCCGGACTATCGAGACTAACTTATTGATGATTAGTGGCAGGGCAAAGTTCTCTCATTACATGACGCACGTAGAAGCTTGGTTTCCACGCTTAACTTAGGTAGAGTACGCGACCGCAATGCAATTCGAAGAGATTGAATACAATGAATATTGATAACCATGTAATCGAAACGATTGAAGAGTTGGAGGCATTTCTGCATTTAGTAGAAAGCGGCGCTCTAGGCCTTGAAGGTGTCACTGGCGTTGCGCTAGCCACCTCTAATACCGATGGCCGTCCATTTGTTGCCGTATTAGGAGAAAAGCACCAATTGCTCCTTGGCCGCTGGGTTTCGCAGCACGTATATGACAATGGTAAAGACATCGTTCGTAACGGCCCAACCAGAAAACACTAAGCGCTCGACGCCACCTATAACATCACGCCGTCTTATACACCAAGCGTATGCTTTGAAAGCAATGCGCTTGGTGTACTCAAAAAATAAAAAAGAAAAGGCTAGCCTTTATTAATTTTGTCGGTATACTGCACATCAGCTCTTACGGAAAGAGCTATTAATGTAATTAAAGATCAAAGTTTCTCTCAGTTCCACATCGAATTCCTCGTTTACGTTCCTGCGACAAAATAGTTATCTCTAAAATCATATAGTAGCACTTGATATTAGCTAAAAATTCAATATTTAAAACAATCAAATATAGAGGTATCTATGTCTAATAAATTAACTGGTTCAGTAAAATGGTTCAACGAAACTAAAGGTTTTGGTTTTATTTCTCAAGACAATGGCGGTGATGACGTATTCGTTCACTTCCGTTCTATTGTTTCTGAAGGCTTCAAAACTCTTACTGAAGGCCAAAAAGTATCGTTCGTTGTTGAACAAGGTAACAAAGGTTTACAAGCAGCTGAAGTAACTGCACTGTAATTCTTTGTGTGGCATCAATGTTGTTGGTGCCACAACCCCCTTCCACTTGTTACTGCCCTTACTATTCTCTATCTAAGTTTATATAGCCAAATCACTTACCTCTCCCACACCATCATTAATCACTTTCAATAAAGTCACTTTGGTATACATCTTTAGGTAATCACACAACCTACCTTGCAATTCCAGTTTGGAATTAAATTAATCTCATTCATATCTGAATCACTTCGCCTCATGCTTTGCTCATAAAAATAAAGTTTATAAAATAAAAGCGATTGGCGAATATAAGAGAAAAAATGAAATTAAATATATCTGCTCAATCAATAAATTCTAATAACTACGAGCACATAATCCCTAGCTGAGAGATTGAGTTTGCACTGAAATGTCATTACATGAAGCCATTTATCGGACAACACTTCATAGGGACAGCGTGTGGAGTCACACACTTCGGGGTATTTGTTGAGTTAGAGGAACCGAAGGTCTCATTCCTTTATCAACTTTCCAAAATGGTGAGTTCGAATTTGATGCAGTCAAACAAAAAATTTCTAGCCAGAGCACCACGTTTACTCTAGGAGCTAAAGTGCACGTGTTGGTTAAAGACGTCGATTCGAAATAAAGAAAGATCATGTTCAACTTAAAAGATGCGGAACACGCGGTAGGTTAGCCTGTTTTAGGTTACTTTCTAGTCCATTAATCAAAAATAAAAAATAAGCTTTTAATACCGCAATTAACTTGTGACATTTCGCTGACATCGACTCATTCTAAAACCCTAATATCTGACAAAGGAAACGAATCTAATTTTTGTTTCCAGACACCATCGCAGAGTGTATTTCCAGCATTCTGTTTGCCTCGAGAGGTTCTTATGACAGCCTAGGATCTCTCGAGGCTTTTTTGCATCTATTCAAACCACCTGATTCTACATCACAACTATTGTCCCCTACACAAGTTGTACTTTTTAACTAGTGCACTAGATCGCGAACTCTGATTTAAGCAACTGATCACACAACCACTTCTAAATTTTGGGTATAAAAGTATCAATACTTTCGTTAACTAGGATGTAAATAATGAAAAACTCGTTTGATCTCACTATGCCCAACGAAGAAGGATACTTTGGTGAATACGGTGGTAGCTTTGTTCCACCTGAGCTTGAACAAATCATGCATGACATCAACGCAGCTTATGAGGAATGCAGCAAAGATCCTGAATTTAAAGCGGAACTCGCTCGCCTGTATAAGCACTTTGTTGGACGACCTAGCCCAATCTTCCATGCGGAAAACTTGTCTAAAAAATACGGAGCAGACATCTACCTAAAGCGCGAAGACTTAAACCATACAGGCGCACATAAAATTAACCACTGCTTAGGGGAAGCCATTCTCGCTAAAAAGATGGGTAAGAAGAAACTAATTGCAGAAACTGGCGCAGGGCAACACGGTGTTGCGCTTGCTACAGCCGCGGCATTGGTTGGCTTGAAATGCGACATTTACATGGGTGAAGTTGATATCGCCAAAGAACATCCGAATGTCGTCCGCATGAGAATCCTTGGTGCTAATGTCATTCCTGCCACTCATGGGCGCAAAACCCTCAAAGAAGCGGTAGATTCTGCATTCGAAGCTTATCTGAAAGATCCTGATACACAACTTTATGCGATAGGCTCTGTCGTTGGCCCTCACCCATTCCCTAAAATGGTGAGAGATTTCCAATCAATTATCGGTAACGAAGCACGAGTTCAATTCAAAGAAATGACCGGCAAGTTACCCAATAATCTCGTCGCATGCGTTGGAGGTGGTTCTAACGCGATGGGGCTATTTACTGCTTTCTTAGAGGATGAACAAGTCGCCATTCACGGCGTTGAACCTGCGGGCCGCTCTTTGCAAAAGGTTGGCGAGCATGCTGCAACACTCACACTCGGTGAGCCAGGTATCATGCACGGATTTAAGTCTTACATGCTTAAAGATGCGCAAGGCGAACCTCAGGAAGTGTACTCTGTAGCAAGTGGCTTGGATTACCCATCGGTTGGGCCTCAGCATAGTTACTTAAAAGACATTGGCCGTGTCAATTACGGCTCAATCAGTGATGACGAAGCGATTGATGCCTTCTTTGAGCTGTCTCGTGAAGAGGGAATAATCCCTGCTATTGAATCCTCACACGCTGTCGCTTACGCAATTAAACTCGCACAGCAAGGAGAAACCGGCTCGATTTTGATCAACTTATCAGGCCGTGGTGACAAAGACATTGATTTTGTCGTTGAACACTACGGCGCAAAATACGGCATTGAATCACTCATATAGCCTAACTCCGTAGCCTAACCCTACATGCAAAAAGCTACCTGGTACTAGGTAGCTTTTTGTTTTTGTCTACTATTTTAAGAAGCAAGTCCCTTTACTCACTGCTCTCACTATACCTTTAGAGCATAATTCGATTAACCGATAAGAGCTGGAATGCCTGGAAGCTGACCAACAATAGCAAGGGAGCCTGCACATACGATAAACGCAGTGCCAGGAATCAGATATTTATCTTTGCGCGATAGTTCGTTAGCACGCTCATGGTCGCCGATAAGCCCGAGGTTATCCAACAGCATCGTGATTGCCCAACCGAAGACTGGATTAACGAATGCACAGGCAAAAATACAGATACCTGCACTGAGTGAATCTTTATGCTTATGGATCATCTGCATACCCGCTTCAAGGAGTGGTAAGAATACACCCACAATCAAAGCAACGCGCAGAACAGGTTCCCACATTGCTAGATCCATTGGGTAGCCAATTACCGCCGCCGCAATACACATGAAACCCGTCAACAGAGCGCCACCTGGAATAGGACGCTTGGCAATTGCGGCAGGAATCATGTACGTTCCCCAAGAAGAAGCTAGGTTTCCGCCCCCTAAGAGTGAACCAACCCCCTGACGAACAGATGCTCCGACCATCGTGTCGTCGACATCCATGAGTACACCTTTCGCTTCTTTTGGGTAGTTAAGTTCTTGAAACACACGATGGCCGAGATAATCAGGGGACCACATAGCGACTGCCAGTAGAGCAAATGGAGTCACGGCAATAAAGTGCTCTAGGGTTGGCCAGCCTAGCTGCCAGCCTGTATCTTCCCCCCACCAGTAGAATGGACTGAAATTAGGTAGGCCCGGTTCTGTGGTAAAAGCAAACTCAGCGCCCATCAAATAAGCAACAATACCCGCGAGTGCAGAGCACAATGGGATAGCGAGCCAACGTTTATTGATCTTGGCTAAGTAAGCGTAAACCATAACGGTTAGGCCTATGACCACAAACGAAATGTAACCTTGGTCCGTACTTGCAGCCCACGCTTCCGTCTTATTAATTTGCCCGAGCAACCCAACGGCACCAAGGTAGATCAACAACCCTCCTCGAACCCCGATACCAGTAAGAGTCATGAGTTTAGAGCCACCTTTGGTTAAGGCGAGAATTAACCCAAAAACACACACCATCAAACCTAGCGCGAGAGGGTGCCCTCCTGCAGCTGCAATCATAGGAATCAGCGGTATCATTGGTCCATGGGTTCCCGCTAAGTTTGCATTCGGGTTTAGGATGGCAGAAAACAGGATGACGAACAGGGCTCCAGCGATAAGTAATTCGTAACGCACGTTTTCTGCAATGAATTCCGGAGGTAAACCAAACTGAGCAGCAAAAGCGGAAACCATGGCAGTGACCATAACCACTTTACCAATGGTTGCTGCTAATGCCGGTACCCAGTCTTCGATTTCAATACTGTAATCACGTGAAGGCAAATGAATTCCCCAGCGACGGAAACTCATGACGGTTAAATCATGATTTAGAAAGTCTTCTCGGCTTTCAAATTCATGCGGTTTTTTGCGCACATCCCTGTAAAAAGTCTTACTTTTGTCAGACATTGAGTCATCCTTTTATGTTTCAACGTTGAACTACGTCAACTAGAGTTTCGCTTGGTAGACAGGCCTTCGACCAATACGAGACAACACCCACATCAAACTTCTAGGCCATACTAAGAAAGCGGCATGAACCAATTTTGATTTTGAGCTTATTAAGCATGTGTTGCTATGGGTAGGAATATTAGACATTAGTAAAAGAACAACAAAAATCTCACTTATTACACAATAATTTAACATCGAGCTGGGACGCTTGAACTTTTAAGAGTCATTTTTGAGCAGAGAGCCAAGTAGAGCGGCCAATTCCGATTTATACTTTCAAGGTAGAGAGCACTGTGCTCGCATCCATCGCAAAGTAACTATAGATATCTCTACATTGTATACTTTGTTAAACTCCGCCCTTTAATGAGTAAGGCCCTTAAAAATGATGACTGACGAAGAGAGAATCGAGCTGCAACAGAACAATCCACTGCACGGATTAAAGCTAGAGACTATGTTGCAAGAGTTAGTGGATTTTTACGGCTGGGACATTCTAGATACAGCAATGCGTTTTAATTGCTTTAACACTAAGCCTTCGATTGCAAGTAGCGTGAAGTATTTAAAGAAAACCGAATGGGCGAGAGAAAAATTAGAAAACTTTTACCTTTATCGCTTTAAGCGCATGCCACGCGCGAGCGAAGAAGAATACAACTTACCACCAAGAGCTCGTACCTTCCCTCATGGCCTTGAACCTAAAGAGCCAATGCCGCTAACCGTTGACTCTATTCTTAAGTCACAAGCCAAAGCAGCGTCTGCATTTAAAAAGCGTTCACCTCGCGGACGCCCTGCTCGTCGCCAATAACACTATCTTGAAAAGCAATAGAGCCCTACTGGTAGCTCCAGCAGGGCTCTATTGTTCTTTAAAGGAATGGCTAGAAGCGAAGACTCAAGCTAGTGAGCATTCCTTTTCTCTAACAACTCCCGTAAGTAAACTCACATGTAGTTTACGTTTTCTATTGATTACGCTTTTTCTTCTTTTTACCCGTACCTGCCGGCTTCGCTCGCGGCTTCATTGGTAAAAAGTAGGCTTCACTCTGATCGTCTTCCACTTCAAAACCGACTACCTGCTCGCGTTCAAGTTGAAACTTATTTTTCTTTTCTATCACTTTGAAATGGTGGTAGTCGTCGTAATCGATAAGAGATAACCCTAAACCTACTTCACCAGCACGACCACTACGACCGATTCGATGCATATAATCAGCAGGGCTACGCGGAAGATCGAAGTTAATCACCACTGGAAGTTTTTCTATATCAAGGCCGCGTGCTGCGATATCGGTGGCAATAAGAACTTGAATCTCGCCAGACTTAAAACCGTCAAGGACACGAGTACGAGCGCCCTGCCCTTTATCACCATGGAAAACTTCAGCGGTAATACCGCGTTTTGACAACTTTTGAGCTAAATGATTACAGGCATTCTTAGCATTCACAAAAATCAGAGTCTGTCGCCACTGATGCTGTTTGATTAAGTGCGCGAGTACCGCCGTCTTCTCACCTTTATTTACACTAAACACGCGCTGCACCAAAGTGCTGGCTTCTGCGCTCTGCAACTGAACTTCAACAGGGTCGCGGAGCAACTGCTGAGCCAACGTCGTCACTTTATCAGGGAAAGTTGCAGAAAATAACAGCGTCTGTTTCTTCTCTGGGAGTAACGCAAGAATCTTATTCAGTTCTTCGGTAAATCCGAGGCTCAACATACGGTCGGCTTCGTCAAGAACAAGCGTTTTTACTTGGTCCAACTTAATCGCGTTACTGGATACCAGATCAAGTAATCGACCCGGCGTTGCAACAATGATGTCACAGCCACCACGAAGCGCCAGCATTTGTGGGTTCACCGATACACCACCAAATACGGCAACCGTTTTGATCTTATCTCTGAGATGGTATGAGTAAGATTTGACGTTATATGCCACCTGTGATGCCAACTCACGAGTTGGTACTAAAATCAGGTGGGAAACGAAGTTGCCACGGCGATTGTTTGATTCGTCTTGCTGAACAATTTTTTGCAAGATTGGCAGCGAAAAAGCAGCGGTTTTACCAGACCCCGTATTGGCACCACCAATAATATCTTTCCCTTCAAGGATATCAGGAATAGAACGGGATTGAATGGGCGTCGGTTGGCTGTATTCCAACGCTTCTAGTCGCTCGACTAATGTTGGAATCAGGCCAAGATCGGCAAATGTCGCTTGCTGTGTTTTATCTGTCATTACAATGAGTGGCTCAGTGCTAGTAAAGGCCGTGTATCTTATGCTATTTCGCGTCTGGATGTTAGAGATAATGGCCCAAACAGAAGATTGGTGAAAGAAGCACTATAGGGTTCAGGAACTTCCTTTCACTAACATGAGTTAATGGTTTCGATAACCAATACTCTACGACCAAGATGGTAAAGCTCACGACAAGCAAAGTGAAAAGGAGTCAGGCATTCTGACTCCTGTAAAACAAAACACATTGTATTTTGGGGAAAGAGATTACAAAGGCAGGCCACACCCGAATCAAAGGCTTAACCACACTATTTAAGCTCTGCGGTTTTGAGAGCTTAATATAGCTTGAGAAAACTCCAGGTCACTAATGTCCATCGTTGTCTATTTAACTAATGTAGTGGACTCGGTTGTATAGATTACTTTCTCCCAATACCACGGTTCTTCTTAGGGCAAATTTGACTGCTATAGCCACAATCGTTACTGATGTCGTATATGGAAATACCTGTTGTCAGAAAGGTAACGCGCCAAGATGAGTAATGTTGCATATCATCCTCGTAAGCCCAATTCCTTCACGAGGTAGTAATGGAAAAAATTAATTTATCCCGATATCTGATATGTAGCTTCGCCTTTGTGTTGCTTTATCCTACGGCAATAGATCTCTACTTGGTTGCTTTACCACAAATCGCCCATGACCTGTCTGCCAGCGAATCACAACTTCATATTGCTTTTTCTATTTACCTCGCTGGTCTAGCATCGACTATGGTTTTTGTTGGGCGAACTGCTGATTGTTTAGGACGCAAACCTGTTGCCATTTGCGGTGCAGTGATTTTTACCCTTGCATCAATGTTCGCGGGCTCTGCTGAGACCAGTAATAGCTTCCTAATAATGCGCTTTTTCCAAGGCGTAGGTGCCGCATGTTGCTATGTAGTGGCCTTTGCCATTTTGCGTGACACTCTAGGGGACCCAGAGCGAGCTAAGGTTCTATCGATGCTCAATGGAAATATCTGCTCTATTCCAGTACTTGCCCCCGTGATCGGCAATCTGATTATGATCAAGTTTCCGTGGCCCGTGTTATTCACTGCCATGGCGATAATGGGTGTTGTGATAGGTTTAATTGCTTGCTTTGTCTTGAAAGAAACCTTGCCTAAAACCAAGCGCACAACTTTAAATGTGAGTGAAGCTTCCGACGAATCACTATCTAACCGCTTTTTCATATCGCGCGTTATTTATACATCTTTAGGCGTCACAGCTATTCTCTCTTATGTAAATACGTCACCAATGATAATAATGGATTCAATTGGTTTTACTCGAGGCGAATATTCAACAACGATGGCACTACTCGCGATGGTAGGTATGACGACATCGTTTTCAGTTCCATTTGCTCTTTCTTGCTTCAAACAAACCACATTGATGTTCGCTGCACAAATGACCAATTTTCTGTCGGCTATCGTTATTCTCGCGGCTCACTTGAATAGCGATAGTCCGACACTTTATATGGTAGGATTCACTCTGCTCAGCATGAGTTTTCCAATGGGGTTTGGTGTGGCGATGAGTCAAGCGTTAAGCCAGTTCTCACGCAAAGCTGGACTTGCAAGCTCTATGCTTGGCATAGGTCAGGTTTCTTGGTCTGCACTTTACATTTGGTTGATGGCGACGTTAGGTGTGTCGGCCGTGATGATGTTAATGATAGCGTTGGTTGCTAGTGGCGTTATTGGACTCTCCATCATATTATTATTTCCAAATCATAACGTTAGTGAGCCTCATGAAGAAATCTCTTGCCCGACTTGATCTTAATTTACTGCTCACTCTGCAATTGCTACTGCAAGAGCAGAGTGTTACTAAAACGGCGAAAAAACTTAATGTAACTCCCTCAACCGTGAGTAAGTCTTTAGGCAAATTGCGCGCTTGGTTTGATGACCCGCTTTTTGTGAATACGCCGCAAGGCCTAAAGCCAACAAATCTCGCGACAAACGTGCAAGTGCTTTTGTCAGACTGGATGCAGATCGGTAACCTGATTGTTTCACACCGAGGTGATGATGTTCCAAGCGGAGTTAAATTTCATCTTGGAGTAGAGTCGCCATTGTCACTCATCATGGCGGATGAACTGACCAAACGAATCCATGATTTTTATCCAGACTCAACGGTAAAGTTCCATAACTGGGATTACGACTCGTTAGACGCCATTACCAGCGGTGAAGTGGATATTGGTTTTACTGGCCGTGAAAGCCATCCTCGCTCCAAAGAGTCGTTAGAACTGCTCCCGTATTTTATTAATTTCGAAGTGCTGTTTTCGGATTTACCTATGGTGTATGTCCGCAAAGATCATCCTGCGCTCAAGCAAGAGTGGAATTTGGATACTTTCTTAAGCTATGCCCACATCAATGTAGCATGGGAGAAAAATGACAGTTGGGCATTGGATGAGATCTTGGCAGAACAGGGATATACTCGAAACGTTAGCCTAACGATGGCGAGTTTCGAGCAAGCTTTATTTGTTGCAGAAAAGCCCGACCATCAAATGTTAACCACAGCACCAAAATATTGTCAGCGATACTGCGAACAGCTTCACCCCAACTTAATAGCGTTGCCTATCCCCATTGCCGAAGATTATCAGCACAAGCTACTGATTCCATTTACCATGATTTGGCACAAGCGCAATAACCAGAATCCTAAAATCTTGTGGTTGAGGAAGACGATAAAAAGCTTGTATGGCACAAGTTGAACGATTGATTTTTAAATACATTTAAAGCAAAGGAATAGACATTCTCCCCCCCTTATGTTGTCAATAACCGTAGGAGTGTGGTCTTGCCTTCCATTAGATTAAATATTTTAAAATCTTGAACTCTATTATCCACTTCGAAATTGATTTCAGCTCATTTGGGGACAAAAAAGAGTCAGCCTAACGGTCTGGCTCTTTTGAATGAAAAAATAGTCTGGTGGAAGAACTTGTAAGGCTGTGGCAGGTTACACTCACTTACTCCTTAGGCAGGTGACCAGTTTCCTTCGCAAGCTTTTGCATCGCCTCGGCAAACGTTGTTGTCCCGCCTTTAGCTTTAACCTGTATTACCTTATATCCCAACTTTTCCAACGCTTGGCGCTCTGCCAAAACAGCTTTGTCATCTCGCTGGCTACCTTGAGCTGGCTGATGAATGTAACATCCCTCTAGTTTACCATCTTCGACCAATTGGTGGTGTTTCAGCGCATCGATATCAAAATTCATAATAAGTCTTTTCATTAAGAGTGGGAGTTTCTGTGGCTAGTTACATACGCTTCAAAGGCTTCACGACACTATCTAAGCCTTCAATTTTGAGCGCTAAACATAGCTTGAGCAAATCCCCTAGCTCGCCGCTTGGCCAGCCCTTTTTATCAAACCACAGTAAGTATTCTTCAGGCAGGTCGATCAACACTCGCCCTGCATATTTCCCAAATGGCATTTGCATTCTAGCGAGTTTAATGAGGTTTTCTTTTTCTAACATAAGTGACAGAGAGTTAAGGTAACTCGTCCAAGGGTAACACTGGTTCTCCCTCCTCACCAGCAAATCGCAGTCACGTTTATTTTGGCGGCCTTGACTCGCTTTATGCTAGAGTACGCGGCATAAAAAATGAGAACGAGAAAGCAATGAAGTCACCTTGTCGAGCAGCATGTAAAAATAACGCCGGAATATGCTCTGGTTGTCACCGAACGATGGATGAAATCATCCAATGGAAAGACAAAACCGATCTCCAACGAGATGCGATTATCGAACAAATCGCAGGAGAAGATTCAACGCACAGTTGTCCTGAGTGCGGGACTCAAGCCCATTGTGATATCTCCGCAGGCAAAGAGACATGCTGGTGCTTTACTATTGAAACCCGTGATTTACCCAAGCCAAGCGCCAACCAACTGTGTTTGTGCCGAAAATGTCTAGAAAAAAAGCCAGTCGCGTAATACGACTGGCTTACTGATCATCGTTTTCTGACTGGTGTTTATTTAGCGGTTAAAGCGGACGCTTCAAACTTAATGCCTTCCCACCCTGTCACCATAAAATTACGAATATTCTGGTGATCGCTGTTCTCTGGATGCTGCAATACATCTTCACGATAAAAACGGCCAAAGCAGGCTAGCGTCGCTTCTTTGTCGAGGTTGTTTAACAAACCGAAAGCGAAGATCTTACACGAACCGTTGTTCTCGCCTGCATTGTTTTGTGTCTCACCATTTCCAAAAGCGGTTGGCTCAAACGTATAGTTATCTTCGATCACCGCCATCGTTGCTTCAAATTCGACCTGCTCTGGTGACGCTGCCAATAAATCTAAAAACGATTTTAATTCCATTATTCCTCTATCCCTACTTCATCATATTGATGACACATTAGTTTCATAAAAAGCCAATATAAGAGTCATCAATCATACATATATTCAGAGCCTTACCAAATCACACGTCATTCAGCGCTCTATCATTCCAGTTGCGGAAATGGACAGCAGCATAAAACCCATGCTGATTGACAACCTATCGGATTGATAAGGAGATATCATGATCACCCCTTTAAAGGCAATCGGTGTACTCGCATTGTCATCACTTGCCATCGCGTGTTCATCACAACCCGAAGATACCGTGGCTTCATTCGCTACACAATGCAAACCTACCACTGCGCCCGTTACTGGGGAAACTTCAATTCAAGGGTTAACGTTTATCGGAACATCCGTTGCTGATGCTCCATTCGATACATCGGCAGCTGAAATCGTGAGTTATGACGCCTGTACAGATAAGCTCTATGTGGTGAATGCTCAAGCAAAACGTATCGATGTACTTTCTATGGATGACAACGGCGTACCAACGCAAAGCGCATTCATTGATCTCAACAGCGCTGGCGAAGCAGCGGGCATTGAAATTGGCGCAGCAAACAGTGTCGCTGTATTCAATGGTTTGGTAGCTGTTGCGATTGAAAACAGTAATAAACAAGCGAATGGTATTGTTGGCTTGTACCGCTCCGACGATTTGTCATTAGTCATGACGTTTCCAACAGGCGCATTGCCGGACATGGTTGGCTTCTCGAAAGATGGCCGATACATCGCAACCGCTAATGAAGGAGAACCAAACAGCGATTACAGCATTGACCCTGAAGGTAGTATCACTTTGATCGATCTGAGCCTTGGTGTTACTCAAGCAGAAGTGTCACAAATTGGCTTTAACGAATTTGATGATTCACGAAAAGCAGAGCTTCCAAAGAATGTGCGTATTTCGGGGGCAAACGCCACCATCGCACAAGATCTAGAGCCGGAATACCTCACTTTTGCAGATAACGGCAAAATCTATGTCGCGCTACAAGAAAATAACGCCATGGCAATCGTCAATCCAGAGAGCAAATCAGTAGAGCGAATTGTTGGCTTGGGTGAGAAGTCTTGGTCGGGCGCTAAACTCGATGCATCCAACAAAGACAAAATCATTGGGAACTTGAAAAGCTACCCACAACTGGTTGGCTTATTTATGCCTGACACTATCGACAGCTACTCAGTGAATGGGAGTACTTACATCGTATCGGCAAATGAAGGCGACGGGCGTGAGTACGGATTCAAAACCACTCAAGAACTGTGCGACAAAGCTGGCTTTATGTGGGATGAAGACGATTACCTCGGTACAGATGAATATACATCTGAGCAAGGAACCTGTTTAAGCCATATTGATGAAGTGCGCGGTAAGAAGCTGAAAGTAGCAGCAGAACACCCATTGGCAGAGGCACTAAAAGACAACAAACAACTCGCGCGTTTAAAAGTGATTAAGCCGGAACAAACGCTTTCTGCACAAGAGAATGTTCAATCATTTGGCGCGCGTTCATTCTCGATTTGGGATGAAAACGGCAAGTTGGTCTTCGATAGTGGTGACGATTTCGCGACTATCGCGCTGCTGAATGAAGGCAAGAACTTCAACAGCACCAACGATAACAATAATAGTGGCGATGACCGAAGTGATGATAAAGGTATTGAGCCAGAGGCGATTGAAGTAGCACAAATTAACGGTCGTCATTACGCGTTTATCGGCTTGGAGCGTCAAGGCGGTATCATGATTTATGACATCACAGACCCGAAACAAGCGCAGTTTATGCATTACGTAAACCGCCGTGATTACAATCAGCCAGTATGTACAGAAGTCGAAGATGGCGAATGCATGAACGACACATACAATCCAAAAGCAGGCGATTTAGGTCCAGAATCCATTAATTACTTTACCCGTAATGGTGGTCATTTTATCGCCGTTGGCAATGAGGTATCGGGCACGACATCCGTCTTCCGAATCAATCTATAAAGTAATGTAAAAGTCATTTAGAACCAAAACGCCCGACGTAAGCCGGGCGTTTTTTTGTATGAGGTAATGTCCTACTCTGCCGATGCTAGCGCGTCACACTTTGATGCGCAGATAAAATCGTTTTTATGCAGACCTTTGATAGAGTGACTCCACCACGTTACGGTAACCTTACCCCATTCCAACAAAATAGAAGGATGGTGGAACTCATCTTCTGCCAGTTCCGCGATTTTGTTACTGAAAGCCCATGCTTGTTTGAAGTTCTTAAATTTATACACCTTTTCTAGTTGAGGTATATCTTCTCTTTCAATGATCTGCCAATCAGACAATTGCAGAAGCAGAGACTGTTGCTCTTCTTTGCTTAGTGCAATGGCATCGATACTACAAGCTTCGCATTTTTGTTCATTCAACATGAGCAGGTTCCTTTGGTTCAAAAAGTGGAGGAAGCAGTCCAGCTTCAATCGCTAGATCGGCTTGTTTCAATAAATTTAACTGACTGATTTTAAAGAGCTGAGAAAAGTCATCAATCACGTAATACTTCGGTTGCATGATGTCGATACGATAAGGCGTTCTCAGCACTGTTTGTAATTCAAATGGGTCGCGAATTGCTGCATCACTCTCTAATGCGTAGAGGGTTTCGCCAGGAGATGAGAGAATACCACCACCGTAAATTTTGGTTTTGTCCCCTTCTTTCACCAAGCCAAACTCTACGGTAAACCAGTAGAGGCGAGCGAGATAGGCTCTTTGTTTTGGGGTAGCGGCTTGCCCTAGTTGACCATAATGCTCGGTAAATGCAGCAAAGTCTGGGTTGGTTAACATCGCGCAATGACCAAATATTTCGTGGAAGAAATCTGGCTCCTGTAAGTAATCGAACTCATCTCTTGTACGCAAGAATGTGGCGACTGGAAAGCGCTTATTACCGAGTAGATTAAAAAATCGGTCGAAATCAATAAGCGCGGGAACGGGCTCCACTTGCCAACCTGTTGTCTCCATCAAGACACGATTAATTTCTGGTAACTGAGGAACGCGGTCTTGAGGTAAATCAAGCAGCGTCAAACCGTGTAAATAAGCCTCACAAGCTCTGTTTTGGATCACACCCATTTGTCGTGTTACCAAATCTCGCCAAATGGCGTCTTCTTCACGGCTCCATTCAACCCTGCCTTCCTGGTTTACGGGTTTAGAACGATACTGCGTCATGGCTCATCTCCATTAACAAATCCTTTACATTAAGCCTATCTGTAGTCTTAAGAGCTTCCAATCCCTGCGCGATTTTCTCAGCACCATCCCGATGTAACATATTGTTTACAACGCATCGTAACTGCATGATTTTTATAACACGATATAATCTCTGGCTTGTTTGACTTTATCGTGTATTCCTCTCAAACTAAAACCTGTTATCACTTTGTTATAGAGGGACCTATGCGCGAGAGCAGCAAAGTATGGCACCCGAGCGAAAGTCGTATCGAAGAAGCCAACATTACACAGTTTATTGAACACATTAATCGACAAGGAAATACCCTTGAAAGCTTCGCTGATCTGCATCAATGGTCACTCGATCATGTAGAAAAATTTTGGCAGGAAGTTTGGCTATTCTGCGACGTCATTGGCACTCAGGGAGAGACCATAAAAGAGCGAGCAGAAAGTCGCTGGCAGCAACCTGTTGAAAATAGGGATATAAAATGGTTCCCAAACGCGCAAATTAACTACGCCGAAAATTTGCTAACCTACGCGTGTCACCAACCCGATGATCTCGCGATTTGGTTTGAAAATGAACGTGAAGAAAAACAGACCTACACCTGGAAACAATTGTGCGAAGAAGTTTCGAGTGTGCAGCAATGGTTGAAAGAATGTGGAATTAAGCAAGGTGATGTCGTCGCTGGTTATTTACCTCACCTACCTCAAACGGTGATAGCTATGCTAGCAACCACCAGTTTAGGGGCGACCTGGACTTCCACCTCACCTGATTTTGGCGTCGAAAGCGTTTTGGAGCGCTTTGGTCAAGTGAAACCCAAAATCCTGTTTACTTGTGATGGCTATACATTCAATGGCAAAACTTTCGATATGTCTGAGAAAAACCAGCATATTACGGATCATCTTGATGGTCTTAAACAAGTTTGCCAAATTAGCTACCTTAAACCACACATTTTTGAATGCGATGTCTGCACCCAAGATTGGCAAAACGTCCTGAATCAATACACACCCGAAGCGCTGACTTTTACTCGTGTGAATTTTAACGATCCGCTATTTGTGCTCTATTCTTCAGGCACAACAGGCAAACCGAAATGCATCGTTCATTCCGTCGGCGGAACGGTGCTTAATCACTTGAAAGAGCATCAACTGCATTGCGATATTCAACCGAACGACCGAGTGTTTTACTACACAACCTGCGGCTGGATGATGTGGAACTGGCACGTTTCTTCACTCGCGAGCGGTGCATGTTTGGTGATTTTTGATGGTAGCCCTGTTTACCCTACTCATAATGTGCTCTGGGACCTCGCAGAACAAGCCGAAGTGACGCTATTTGGAACCTCAGCAAAATACCTAGAGGCGCTGGAAAAAGCATCTTTTTCTCCGCAGAAAAGTGATGCATTTTCAAGTCTGAAAACCATTTGTTCGACTGGCTCTGTTCTGTATCCAGAACAGTTTGATTATGTCTATCAGCACATTAAAGAAGATGTACACCTCGCCTCGATTTCTGGCGGAACAGACATTTGTGGCTGCTTTGTATTAGGCAACCCTATTTCTCCCGTTTATCGGGGAGAGTGCCAATCAGCAGGGTTAGGGGTCGATGTCCGAGTCTTTAACCCACAAGGTAATAGCGTAATGGGAGAGCGCGGTGAGTTGGTTTGTGCCAATTCATTACCCAACTTCCCTGCTGGCTTTTGGAACGACACCGGTGAGAGATATCATCGCGCTTATTGGGATAAATTCGACAATATTTGGCACCACGGCGATGATGTTGAACAGACCAGCGTTGGAGGATACGTGTTTTATGGTCGAAGTGATACCACGTTGAATCCCGGTGGCGTAAGAATCGGCACGGCCGAAATCTATCAGCAAGTGAACTGTATAGACGGTATTCTAGATTCGATCGCAGTAGGAAAAGAAGTCGATCGCAACGAACAAATATGGCTGTTTGTCCAATTAGTCAAAGGGGTAGAGCTCAATGACGAGATGATCGCTTCCATCAAAGCACAGCTAAAGTCTGCATGTTCTCCAAGGCATGTACCTAGTGCGATTTACGCAATAAGCGATATACCTAAGACACGCTCAGGAAAGCTGGTCGAGTTAGCCGTTAAGCAAGTCGTTAACAACCGAAACGTCGAAAATTTAGGCGCAATAGCCAACCCAGAAGTGCTGGAGGAGATACGCAGGATAATCGTCTCAAAATAACCTCCGAAGACTAAGTTGTTCGAGTATGTCCTTGCCTGCACCACGACGACTTGTTTAGAGCAAGTGAAGTTACACATACCCTCAGCAGATAAGAAAAAAGCGAGCTTGTTAGCTCGCTTTTGTCATTTTTTGTTCTTTATACAGCGGTATTAGCGACGACCAAGCCCCATTAATACCGACATTGTTTTACCATCAGATGTAATGTCAAAAACGTGTTGCGATTCAACTTCAGTAAAACCCGCTTCTTTCAGTGCACGCTCAGACTTCGCAAGGGTAAAACCGTCTTGTTCAGATTCTGCAATCCAATCAAAATGAACAAAATAGCCGCCGTGGTTAAGTAGAGAATGCGAGATCGTCAATGACGCGTCTAAGTCTTCCACGAACGCTAAAACTGATGATGCAACCACCAAGTCGAACTGTCCACGAAACGCAGGGTGCTGAGCAACCAAGCCGCGAGATAATGCATCTACCACAGGTTCTACGTTGACGAGCTCTTTTTTATCGAGTTCCTCAATCATGGCTTCCGATGCGTCTAATGCTACGATGTCTTTAACCATCGGTGACAATCGTTGACTTAACTGCCCTGTTCCGCATCCAAAATCTAGTACTTTAATGCCATCAAGCTGAGTTAGCTGTTGTAACTGCTCAAACACCGACTGCGCAAATTGCTCTGTTGCTGGATTTGATTCCCAGTTTTTTGCTAAGCCGTCCCAATCTTGTGCCATCGTGGCCTCCATGTTCACTTTTTGTAACCCACATAGATTACCGCAAAACCGTTAAAAGACCATAGACTTATCTGGCGGATTCGCGTTTTTTTCGATAATCTTTCATGGCTTTGGGAGCGCATCTGCATAATACCCAAATTATTTGAATTCATTTATTGGTTGTGTCAAATCATGAACTTAACTCAAGTAGAAGCCTTCTGCACCATCGCTGAGTGTGGTTCTGTTTCTGAAGCGGCAAGGCAACTCGACTGCAATCGTACCAAACTCAGTATGTCGATTAAGGCATTAGAGAAAGACCTCGACGTTGAATTGTTTAACCGAACTGGCAACCAGCTCACCCTCTCTGAAGCTGGGAAAGCCATTTACAAAGATTGCGAACACCTACTTATCATCGCACAACGGGTCAGAAAGACCTGCGCTCAAATCTCGGAAGGGTTTAACGCGGAAGTTTGGGTAGCACGTGACGACTCCTTACCTGATGATCTCTGGCAAGAACTATCTCATACATTGAATAACCGCTTTCCTTCAACAACCTTCAACTTAATCTTGGCATCCAGTGGCGACTTAGCCAACTTGGTCAGTACCCACCAAGTAGATTTTGCTTTCGGTGTTGATTATGAGCGAGTAGACGATCCTCGTATCGTATATAACCCGTTAGGCAAGATACGTATGATGTCAGTATGCAGTGTAGAACACCGCCTAAGTAAGATGCGCCGTGTCTCAGACGAAGATCTACGTAGTCAAATGCAAGCACTAATGGTGTACCTAAATGAGAAAGACAACCCTGAACTGCAACCTTTCTCGACTCGATATATTGGTTTTTCGAGTTTTGACTACATGCTGAACACCATCTTAGAAGAAGACGCTTGGGGCGTGCTTCCTGAACCATTAATCCGCCATTACCTTCGTCAGCAGAAGCTCGCCGTTATCAAACACACATACGGATTGACGCAAGAAGACTACTGTATGTTTTCACCTAACGGCCATACTGAGCATCCAGCAATGACGTGGTTAGCAGATAAATTGAGCGAGTATTTATTTGACTTCTAAACATTTTATCAGTGAGCGTCAATTTTACTGACACCAAAAAATCACAGTAAGCCATTGTTTTATAGGAATATAAATAAAAACGCAATTTTTTAGATTAGTTACTGGTCACTTTGTGGTTGCCTAAATTACCTTATGAGCGAAGAATAGTAAGGTATTAAAATTCAAAGGCATCTTTTATGTGTGACAGGACAAGCAAAAACGAAAACCGTATTCTAACCATTTCAGCCCTTTTGGCATCTGGGTTCGCTGCTGGTGGTATGGTACTTGGCTTGCTTGTAGGCTCAATTGTCATCGTGTTTGACGGTGTTTACTCTTTGGTCAGCTTACTGTTAACTTTATTGTCACTGGCCGCTTCTTACTATATTAACAAGCCTTCAAAATCTGTATTCCCATTTGGAAAAGCGGTCTTAGAACCAATCGTTATTGCGATAAAAGCAGCCGTCATTTTAGTGGTTGTAAGCTTCTCTCTCTACTCTGCGATATCAGCATTGATGTCTGGAGGTCGCGAGGTCGATGCTTCTATTGCGACCTTATTCGGCATCGTGAATGTTATCGGTTGTGGTTACGCTTGGTGGTTTATGGCGAAACGCAGCCGCCGCTTCTCATCAGGCTTGATTGAAGCGGAGAAAAAACAGTGGCAAATGGATACTTTGTTGAGTGTGGCGGTGACCGTAGGATTTATCTCGGCTTGGGCTGTTTCACTAACGCCATTCTCTGAGTATGCGGTATATGCCGACCCCATGATGATGGTTTTAATGGGCTTTTACTTCCTCAAAGTACCGTTCGATATGCTAGTAGGTGCCTTACGTGAACTACTAATGATGACACCAAGCAAAGAGCTGTGTCAGAGCGTTGGCAAAGATGTTCTTGAGATTGAAAAAGTGACTGAGCATCAATTGAAACTGGCTGGCGTAACGAAGGTGGGCCAAGAGCTACGAGTAAATGTGGACGTACATATTGATGACGCCACATTGGAGCTTGATACACTAGAGCACACTCGTAAGCAGCTTATCAAGCGACTGTCGAAGCACAGATTCAAACTTCAACTACACTTGAACGTCGCTTATTAGAGCGCCACCAAAGAGCCGTTAAAACTCAATAAAAAGCTCCCAATCTCGGGAGCTTTTTTAATTTTTTCGATTTAGTTGCTTCGTATTCGAATACAGCTCGCAAGGGAGATCTGTTCGTTGCTCACTTAAATTCTCTGATCTCGTTGGTAACTTACCCAGCCGCTTCGCGCTTCTCTTTGGTGACTAACCAACACATCAGCGAGCCCACCGTTACCATCACAACGCCCTGCCAAAAGCTATGGCTCAGAGTTACGCCAAGAATAATGGAAGAAAATAAAGCGGAAAAAATGGGCGTGAAGTAAGACAAGGTGGCGAGAAAAACCATATTGCCGCCAACGATCGCGATGTTCCATAAACCATAACCACCAGCCATTAAAGCCGCAGAAGCCACTAAGTACCCCACCGCTTCCCAACTGAATGTCATTGGTGGCTCATCCGTAAACGCATATTTGACCCAAAGCGAAACAGCTGTTGCAATGAAAAACAGGGTAATCGCATTATGTTTAGATTGCTGCCTTTGGGTTAAGTTGCAATAAAAGGCCCATATAACCGCCCCAGCGAAAGCCATAAAATACACCAGAGGGTTACTACTAACATTGGACATGATCTGAGTTATGGATAAGCCATTCTCACCGCTCACAGTCCAAGCAACCCCAACAAACGCCAGCGTAACTGCTGGATAAAGCAACCAGTTTGTTTTTTTATTACTGCCAAGGACCGCAAATAAAACCGTCAGTGCAGGCCAAAGGTAGTTGACAATCGACACCTCAATTGCCTGCGCGCGCGAGTTGGAATATCCCAAAGATAGAGCGAGAAATATTTCATAACAAACGAACATCGCACCACCAAGCACAAGATACTTGGGAGAAAAGTAAGACAACTTTGGAATACCGACCACGATAAGAAGGAAAACAGAGCTGAGAGAGTACAACATGGCTGCCCCGCCTACAGGACCTAAACTCTCCGTAACCAACCTCGCGATGCCAAGCAGACAACTCCAAGAGAGAATTGCGATACAACCATAAAGTGTGAAACGAAATTGCACTGATTTCATGTGACCTACCACTCACGAATGCCAAAGGAAACGTCAGCTTAACTCAAAAATGATCAGGTTCAACGTACTGTTTTATAAAAATCAGTATAAAAATCATTCTATTAAGCCGTTGGAGTTGATATGAAACATTTTCTGCCCTCTAGTGTTATGCTTACACCCTTTGTTGTGCGCTACTATGATGAAGATGACAACGAGAGTGAAAACGTTAAAACACACTCGGAAACGCATGGTCTAGATAGCGAAGAGCAATCTAAGGAACGTTCAGAGTAAAGGAATCCAAACATGAAAAAAGTCGCAGTCATTTTAAGTGGTTCAGGCGTTTACGACGGTTCTGAGATCCACGAAGCCGTATTGGCGCTCTACGCCATCGAGAAAGCAGGGGCAACTTGGCACTGCTTTGCACCTAACATTGACCAACTCCATGTCATCAATCACCTAACTGGTGACGAAATGGATGAAACCCGTAACGTCTTGATCGAATCAGCTCGTATCGCACGCGGAAACATTGACGATGTTGCCAAACTTAACGTTGATGAATACGATGCCCTACTGCTTCCAGGTGGGTTTGGTGCCGCGAAAAACTTAACCGACTTCGCCGTTTCAGGTGCAGAGTGCTCCATTAACACACACGTAGCTCAAGCTTGTCGCGCGTTTGCTAATGCGAAAAAACCAGCTGGCTATCTGTGTATTTCTCCTGTCATTATTCCGATGATTTATGAGCAAGGCGTGAAAGGAACGGTAGGCAACGATGAGGCAGTCTCAATAGCATTTAATCAAATGGGCGGTGAACACACCACGTGCCCTGTCGAAGACATCGTTTTTGATGAAAAACACCTCGTACTTTCAACCCCTGCTTACATGTTGGCAGAGAATATCTCTCAAGCGGCTTCAGGTATCGAAAAGTTAGTATCAAAGCTGATTAAAATAGCTTAATTATTAGTAGTTATCTTATAAAACACTTCTCTATCCCCATTGATAATTAAGTTATTAATGGGGATTTTTTATACTTTAGTCGAATTTAGAGATATATCTGCGTCAGAAGTCAATTTCTGCCAATCGTTTGCGTCCATAGTTTCATATTTGTTCTACTTTATATCAGTGTTGCACTTATACGCAGTGCAACAAGATCACTGTCACAGTTTTTCTCTTGCAAGTACCTCTAAGTAGGTAAACTTGCTTCAGATCAACTTCAATCTGGAAACGAATGTGCGACAGTAAATGGCAAATTAAGAAAGATTATTAAAAATAACGACGGAGCTATCCAATATGACAAGTGCATTTTTTATCCCTACGGTAAACCTAATGGGCGCTGGTTGTTTGAAAGACGCAGCAGACAGCATCCAATCTCAAGGCTTTAAAAAAGGTTTGATCGTTACGGATAAGATCCTTAACCAAATCGGTGTAGTCAAACAAGTTCAAGACCTTCTCACTGAGCGCGATGTAGCAACCGTTGTGTTTGATGGCACTCAACCAAATCCAACTATCAGCAACGTTAACGACGGCTTAGCACTTCTTACTGATAACGAATGTGACTTCGTTGTCTCTCTAGGTGGTGGTTCACCACACGACTGTGCGAAAGGTATCGCGCTTGTTGCTTCTAACGGCGGCAAAATCGCAGATTACGAAGGCGTAGACCAGTCTGCAAAACCAATGATGCCACTTATCGCAATCAACACGACGGCAGGTACTGCATCTGAAATGACGCGTTTCTGCATCATTACTGACGAAGAGCGTCACATCAAGATGGCTATCGTTGATAAGCACACAACACCGCTTATCTCGGTAAACGATCCAGAGCTAATGCTAGCTAAACCTGCTTCGCTAACTGCGGCAACAGGTATGGATGCCCTAACTCACGCGATTGAAGCTTACGTATCTATCGCAGCAACACCAATCACTGATGCGGTAGCAATTAAAGCGATTGAGCTTATCCAGGCTTATCTACGCACAGCAGTGAAAAACGGTGAAGATCTAGAAGCTCGTGAACAAATGGCATACGCGCAGTTCATGGCGGGTATGGCATTCAACAACGCGTCTCTAGGTTACGTACACGCAATGGCACACCAGCTAGGTGGTTTCTATGACCTTCCACACGGTGTTTGTAACGCGATTCTTCTACCTCACGTACAGCGTTACAACGCGCAAGTATGTCCTGAGCGTCTACGTGACGTAGCAAAAGCAATGGGCGTAAACGTAGAAGGCATGTCTGCTGAAGCAGGTGCAGCGGCAGCAATCGACGCTATCGTTACTCTAGCGAAAGATGTGGGTATCCCAGCAGGTATCAAAGAGCTTGGTGCGAAACTAGAAGACATCCCAACACTAGCAGACAACGCACTGAAAGACGCTTGTGGTTTCACTAACCCTAAACAAGCAACTCACGAAGAAATTTCTAAGATCTTCGAAGAAGCGATGTAATCTCGCTACATAAACAATTCTCTAGCCTTAATTCAATCCCCGATCTCGTATCGGGGATTTTTTACATTCATATACAAGTGAATCTCTGCCAAACATAGTCTTTTAGTGTTAGCTTTTAAGTATTAACACGATTCATATTGGAAGGAACCATGAGAACGATTGCTGCTGCCCTACTCACTTGTTTATCCTTTTCTGCCAACGCTGCCGAATACCGCGCGAACGAGGTGGCGAATGGATTTCAGATCCCTTGGGGGATCGAGTTTTTAGATAACCAACGCGTTATTGTCAATGAAAAAAACGGTACGGTTTCGTTGCTGGATATCACCACAGGCAAACCTCAAAAGCTGTTTAACGTCCCCGATGTGAATACCAGTGGACAAGCGGGTTTATTGGATGTTGCGCTCGCACCGAATGCCGATAAGCAAAACCCGCAACTCTTCTTTACCTACAGCAAGCGCACGAGTAAAGGCAATACGGTGGCGTTAGCGACGGCGCAATTGCAAAACAATCAACTTGTGGGTTGGAACGATCTCTTTGTTGCTGATGCCATCACCGACACAGGGCGTCACTACGGCAGTCGACTTTCATTTGTTGACGACAAAGTTTATTTCTCAATCGGTGACCGTGGCGAACGTGATAATGGGCAAGACACTCAAACCCATGCTGGCAGTATTCTGCGCCTTAACCTTGATGGTTCGGTTCCGCAAGACAACCCATTCAAACCTTCCGAAGCTCGTCCTGAGATATGGAGTTACGGGCACCGCAACCCACAAGGTATGTTTTACGACGAAGCAACAAAACAGCTGTGGTCTATTGAACATGGACCACGCGGCGGCGATGAAATTAATCTAATCAAGAAAGGCGCGAACTACGGCTGGGCTAAAGTCTCTCATGGTAAAGAATATTGGGGGCCGTTGGACGTTGGGGAAGCTAAGTCGTTACCGGGAATGGAAGATCCCAAGCTGGTATACGTCCCTTCTATCGCGCCCAGTAATATGATTTTGTACCGTGGTGATAAATACCCAGAATTGGACGGAAAAATCCTCGCAGGCGCATTGAAACTGGCGCACATCAACGTGGTTTCTATTGATAATGGCAACCTTACCGAATCAAAAAGATTAATGGAGAATCTTGGTGAGCGAATAAGAGATATAACCATCAGCCCCGATGGTTATATCTATTTTTCTACCGACAGCGGCAAAATATTTCGTCTTGAGGAAAGGTAATCAAACACTAAAATCATTAAGACTATTTGATTTGTGACGTACTAGTGATTTATTTTCGTACAATCTAAGCAGAAGAATCTAAACTTAACAATAACCTTTTGTTTTTTAAAACGATAGTTCGGTTAAGTTGTACGAGGCCATTATGATTCCATTCCCTTTGCAGCTCGATAAAATTAAAGCCGTGGTGTTTGATTTAGACAACACCTTGGTGAGTTCTGATATGAACTTCGGCGAATTGCGACAACAGCTTGGCTGTCCGCAGAGTGAAGATCTATTGGATTTTGTCGACGCACTTGAGCATCCTCACCATCGAGAGCACGCTCATAACGTGATATTTGATTACGAGATTTCTGATGCTGAGCAGTCTGCTCCAATGATTGGCTGCCATGAATTGCTCGCCCACTTGCATCAAAATGAAATCAAAACCGCTATCGTGACGCGCAACTGCCAAATCGCCACTCAGCGCAAACTAGAGCACAACCAAATCTCAGTAGAACGAGTCATCACTCGTGAATGCTTCCCGCCCAAGCCAGACCCTTTGTCTCTGCAGGTATTGGCGAAAGAGTGGCGTTTGATGCCTGATGAAGTGCTTTATGTCGGCGATTACCTTTACGACTTGCAGGCAGCGTATAACGCGCAGATGCCCTCTTGCCTTGTGCACCATGGGAATCAAGAAACCTTCAATGACTCAGCCTCGTTGGCGCTTAATGAACTCAGCGATTTACTGAGCCATTTCCAATCCTTACCACGCAAATAAAGCGCACACATAAAACACGCACACAAAAAAGGGGCACCAGCGTGCCCCTTATGACTTATTCCCGATTGTTTCATGCGTTCCCAAGGATTGCTTGGGTGATGCGCTGCTTAGCCTTGTAGGTAAGCGTTAAGCATCCACATTAATTTTTCTTGCTCACGGATGTAGTCACCCATCAATGCCGCTGTACCTTCGTCATCTGCTTCACCCGCGTTTTGTAGAATCTCACGCTGTTTTAGAAGTAGAACGCTAAAGCCTTGAACCAGACCTTGTACACACTCCTCACCAGAAGTCGCGTTTTGATGTTCTTTAATTTCACTTGCTTCCAAGTAGTTGCTGAATGCGTGTGCTGGCGTATGACCCAAAGTTAGAATACGCTCTGCAAGCTCATCGATTTTTGTTTGTAGATCAGTATAGATCTCTTCAAATTTTACGTGCAGTTCGAAGAATTGCGTACCTTTAATGTTCCAGTGGTAACCACGAGAGTTCATGTATAACACTTGGTAATGCGCTAGCAGTTGATTTAACTGTTGAGCTAGTTGTGCTGATTGTTCGCTGTCTAGACCAATTAGGCTTACTTGTTTGTTCATAATCTTGCTCCTAGAAGGATGATACCAATCGTAGTAACGAACGATTCTCTTACCGGGATTGGTATAAAGTTTAAAAATTCTTTTGCAGTATTTGCTGCCGATGGAGTCATATTACGACTCTGGCTCGGTGAAGAAAATTTGGTTTTAACTATGATTTAAATAGCTAAATCCAATGAGCAAGTAGACGAATATCGGCGTATCATCCAACAAAAAGCCCCAACCCTTTTTGTGTAAAAAGAATTGGGGCTTTTTGACTATTTGGTTAATGTTCAAAAGTCGATGAACAGACGTAAACCTTATCTATGCCGTTTTGAAAGTTGCCATCTGTTGATTCAGCTCGGTAACTTGCTCTTTTACTTGCAATGATGTCTCTGATGCACGTTGGCTGTTATTCGACACCTCATCAACTGATTGAGTAATACCGGACATCAATCCAGTGATCGAATTGGTCGCATGAGATTGCTGCTCTGCCGCTGCCGCAAGCTCTGCCATTTGTTCATTCAAGGAACCTATTTGCTCAGTAGTAACAAGCAAACGAGTTACCGCTTTTTCAATGTGCTCAGCGCCCTGCTCCGCAAGTGATTGACTGTGTTCAATCTCCTCAACCACCGAATTGGTCGAGCGTTGAATCGCGTTGATAATGCCGTTGATTTCCGTCGTCGATTGAGTAGTGCGCGTCGCTAACATACGCACTTCGTCCGCCACAACCGCAAAGCCTCGCCCTTGGTCACCTGCGCGCGCTGCTTCTATCGCGGCATTCAATGCCAGTAAGTTAGTTTGCTCTGCCAAACCTTCAATCACTTCCGTCACTCGACCAATGGCTTCGCTCTCTTTGCTTAGCTGTGTGACTTGCGTACTCGCAGTTTCAATGCTGCCGTGCAAACTTTCCATGGTGACTTTGTTTTGCTCTAAAGCATCGCGACCTTGTTCAATCTCGCCTTTTGAATCAGAAAGCTTCTGCACAGATTGATTGGCTTGATCTAGAGTGTTACGCGCTGCTAAAGCGATTTCATCCAATTGGCTTCCCATTTCAACAATGCTGGTCTGTTGCTGTTCAACATTCGATGAAGTGACTTGCGCCGATTCCAATAAAGCCCCCATGCTGGTATCCACTTGGTGCGCTTTCTCACTCACCCCTGCCACGATGCTCGCTAACGATTGGTTCATGCGGTTAATCGAATCGGTAAGGTCTGCCAATTCATCTTTCCCAACAACAGTTAACGGAGGCTGAGAAACATCTCCTGAAGCGATGGTCTTGGCTCGCTCCGATAAGTTTTTCACTCGGCGACCAATGGTATTGCCCATGTATTTTGAAATCGCTACTGCGGCAAACAAAACCAATGCCGCAGCAATCAACATAGTGGTGAGTACGTTCTTGATCGACTGATTAATACCCTGTCCACTTTGATCAGCACGACTTTGCTGAGCCAATACGATCGTTTCTAAACTTTGGTCTAGTGCATCCGCTGCTGGCAACAGTTCATTCGCCATTAACAAGTTTGATTCGTTCCATTCTGGCGATTGACGCAATGCAATTACCTGCTCTGCTAAAGGAAAGTACAGTTGCTGCATTTCCTTAAACAGTGACCACAATGATTGGTCGTTATCAGTCAGTCTGTCGAGTTTACTGTCGATTTCCGCCACGGACTGATTGTGGTACTTAATCAAGTCGTGGTATTTGTCCAAATGATCTTGCTGCCCGTACAACAGGAAATCTCGCAGAGCAGACAGTGCATTGGCGAGCGAGGTATAACTGTCGGCATAGACTTTAAACAGACGTTTTCTGTCTCCACCAAATGGGTTTCCTGACTCTTCATTGATTAAGCTTTGAAGCTGATCAAGTGCCACTTCTGCAATGGGTGCCGCTTCGTTAATAAAGAGGTTGTGCGCGGGCAAGTTCTCGTCACTGTGGCTGAGTTCAATCAACTTGTTTAAAGAGACTTTTACCGCATCCCACTGACTTTGAATCGCTTGAAAATCCTGTTCAGAGATCAAAGCCTGCAAAGTCGGAAGCGACTCGTCTGTAGATGCCATGATATTGCGTACGTCCTCACTCAGACGTGCACTCGCCTCTTCATCGCCACCTAGCAACATGTAGGCTCGAATAGAAGACAGCGACGCTTGAACGGACTGTTGGATACCGCGACTGGTGTCGACGGTCGGTAGATCAGATTTAAGTAACGAAGAGGCGTATTGCTCTACGGTGGTGACGTTGCGATACGTGAATACCGCTGATGCCATAAAAAGTACGGCTAGCAGCACAAAACTGAGCTGCAACTTCCCTGATATCGTAAGGTTCATCCATAAACTCCTGACAACGATGAGCCTTAAATATAACGATGTTTACAAAAATGTTAAATACAGGTATCAAAAGTTACTAAGAAAACCATGTAAACCACTATTTCAAGCCAAGAAATGGGACTTATTCGAAGTATGGTATGCGCTCACTACGTAAAATCAGATAATTAACGTAAGTGGTTTCTAAGCAGTCTTGCTCCCACAACGAGAGAATCCGCTTGGTGGCAAAGTAGTAATCTTTATTACGCAGTAGCACGCCCACCGTACGGCTGAGCTGCTCAAAGCGCTGTTGCTCATTAGCAGAGATGTAATTGTCTTCATTCTGAATGATGGGCGCCAATCCATCTGCAAACCAATTGTTCAGAATTTCACGCATCTCTAGTTCCGACTCCGGCACATCGATACTCGACAACTCACGATGCTGTGGTGGTGGCACTATGTACTTCGATGCTTTTGGCGAACTGACATAACGGTACATGTCGCTCCTCCTTGTAAATGACTCTTATACCCAAGTGACTTCAAGATGCAGGATTCAGAGCGTTGTCATTGATTCGGGGTCAAGGAAAACAACGCAGCGTAATAGTCAGCTCTTTCCAAGTTGTTTGACACAGAAACCGAGTCAATGACACGCTCCCGAAGGGCGAGCTGTCTTGGTTTGTATACTTTGTTGTCGATTCTTGATTTAGACCCACTAGACCTTTAAATCGCCGCCGCGTCTACAAACCAAGCCATTCTCGCTGAACCTAACATCTCGAGGTTACTTGGGTATAAACTAGCTAAGAATACTTTTTTCAATTTCCAAGTTTTTTTCTACAGCTCATAGAAAGAAGCCCAACAAAAAAGCCATGCAAAGTAGGCTCTGCATGGCTTTGGTTCGGGCAGCAATGACACTGCCCTTGTCTAGGACTGGTTACATTGAGCTTTGATCGAAATCGTTGCCTTGGTCAGTACCCGTTTGAGTATCCGAGTCGAAGCTGCCAGAGTCATCCGTGAAGTCAACACCTTGATCTTGACCTCCCGCACTTGTCCAGTCGCTGCCGCCAGATTCCATACCCGCCATATCTGGTTGCTGATCTTGAGCAGAACCCTGCATGGTGTATTGATCATCGACTTCAACTTCAACTGTGCCACTCGCACCTTCTACTGCGCTGCCCAATTCGTCGTAACCTTGGAATTGGATTTCGCTCGTACCTTCGTAACCTTCTGGTAGGTCAACCGATACTGGTTGGTTCAGGTTGCCACTTAATGTGAAGCTGCCATCGCCATTATCCAGTGCGTTGCTTACCGATGCGCCATCAGGTAGACCGGACATTTCTGCATAATCCACCGATTCGTTACCACTGACCTCATCTGGAACCGAGATAGAAATGGTATCGCCTGGTGCTGCAGTCACATCAGCTGCGCTCTCCTCTTCACTGTCTGCACCGTTTGCTGCTTGCTCTTCAGGCTGTTGCGCTTCAGGCTGTTGCGCTTCGCCAACTTGCTGCTCTGATGATGCTTGAGCAGTTTGAATTTGTGGCTCGTCACTTTGCACTGAATCGTCCGCAACTTGGATGCTCAGATTCTGAGACGATACTTCACCGTTGTCGTTGACCTGAACATCCATAGCCAAATTGCCATCGAAGTCATCGTTCGGCCAGTATGTCCACTCTTCATCACCTGATTTCGCAAAGAAACCAGCATCGTTTGCATCGGCGACATCCAACACTTCTGCTGAAGGGCTAATGCCAAGCTCATCAATCAACTGTGCTTCCGTTAGTGTTAGTGAACCATCATCAGCCAGTGCGTAGCCTTCGCTGGTAGTGGTTTCACCTTCACCTTGGATGTCGACATTAAAGAAGCTCTCAATGCGGTTTTCACCGTCAGTTGCAATGAAGCCAATTTGAACATCTCCGGTGTAGCCTTCTGCTGGTGTGAATTGGTAGTTACCTTGGTTATCGGTCTCTATCACACCTTGACCTTCCATTAGGCTCACTGACTCAATGCTCAAGCTGTCGCCTTCTGCATCGCTCAAGGTCGATAGCATGTCGTCATTGGTGAACGACAAGGTGCCATCCGCTGCCATTTCTGTGGTAGAAATGCTGTCGATTTCTGGAGAAGCATTCTCTTGTGGCGCTTCTTCTTTCACGACCACACCTGTTTGCTCATCATGAAGCACACCGTCTTTATCAATCACGTATGCGATATCCGCTTCACCAGTAAAGCCTGGTGCTGGATTGAATGTCCATGTGCCATCACCGTTATCGACAATCTCACCTTGGCTGCGGTCAGCTAGGTGAACGAATTTCACTTCATCACCCGCGTCAGCGTCTACGTTTTCTGCCAATCCGATTAGGTCATCAGCGGTTAGGATAACGGGTTCACCCGCTAGGGTTTCGAAGTCACCTGAATCGATGCCATCTTCGAACTCTTCTGGCTCGTCACCGTAATCCACCGTGGTTGCGGTCACGGTTACGAAGAACTCGCCATTAAAGTCAGCCGGAGGCGTCATTTGCAGGTCTGAAATATCCCACTCGTTCAAGTCGATGTATTGACCCGGCTCCGTGATGGTAATGGTGTTCACACCATCCGTAACTTCGAAGCCAACAGGGAAACCAGTCATCACTAGGTTACTTAGCGTTTCTGAATCGTCGATTAGACCGACATTCAAGCCTAGGTGACCCGTTTCGTCCTCACCGAAGACTAACGGACCATCATGGTCGGTTGTGATGACCGCGCCATCCGCAACAGGGCGAACAAACACTGGTACATCAAGTACCGTCTCAAACTCACCGTCACTTACCACAACTTGCAAGTCAGAAACCCCTGCAAAATCGCCAGTCGGTGTGAATGTCCAAGTACCGTCACCGTTGTCTGTTACCTCACCACCATCTTCACCTTCTGCGGTGATAATGCGTGATACGACTAGGTTTTCAGTATCGATATCGCCGAACAAGTTCATCAGGTCGCCAGCGTCGAAGGTGAATGCGCCATCCTCGTCAGTTGCCATAAAGGCATTACCCACATTGAATGGAGCATCGTTGACTGGAATGACATCCACATTCAACGAGCCTTCAACCACTTCTTCACCATCCGTCGCGGTGTAGCCCAGTTCCACCAAACCATTGAAGTCTTGAGTGGTTACCAAGTGGTACATACCATCTGGCTGCTGAGTTAATGTCGCGTTTGCAGGCGCACGAACCGTGATGCTTTCTACGCTGATTTCGTCACCATCAAGATCCGTAACTTGATCAGCGATGTAAGCAGGGTCAATGACCATGACCACATCTTCTTCGCCTTGCATCTGGATGGTTGGCGCTTCTGGTGCATCGTTAACCGCTTCGATGTTTAGATTGCCTTCAACCGGCGTAACTAAATCACCATCGCTGACACCGAACGACATTGGCACATCACCATTGAAGTTCTCTGCCGGAGTGAATGACCAAGTGCCATCACCGTTGTCTAGCAAGTCACCGTATTGCTCATCAATCACTAGGTCGACAGCAGACAGTTCGTCGTAGGTGTTGTCGATGTCTGTTGCGTTAGCAAGCAACATGTCCTGCGTGATAAGAATGGTGGTATCTTCGGTGCCAGCAATATTCACTGGCGTTGATTGCGGCGCATCGTTGATTGGGTTCACCGTTAGGTCAACGCCCACTTCCACGCTTGCACCATCGTTATCAATCAAGTCGAAGCTTAGGTCGATATCGCCATTGAAGTTCGCATCAGGCGTAATCGTAAAGCTACCATCTTGGTTCTCAACAACGGTTGCATTGGCAACCGCGGTTAAGTTCACTGCTTCTAGATTATCGCTGTCGACGTCACCCGCTTGAGCCAGTAACTGCTCTTGACTCAATGTGATTGAACCGTCTTCATCGACGCTGTAAGCCAAGTCGCCAGATACCGGAGCATCGTTGACTGGCAATACATCAATGTTCGCGTTGGTTGTTGCTGTTGCACCGTCTTCATCAGCGACGACTACGTCTAGGCTTACGCCACCGTTGAAGTTTTCATTTGGTGCGAAGCTGTAAGTGCCATCGTCATTCGCCGTTAGAATGCCGTCGCTACCACTGTAAGAGACGCTTTCTAGGCTCACGTCGCCTTCCACATCGCTTGATTGCGCTAGCAGTTGCTCTTCCGTGAAGATAATGACTTCGTCTTCATTGACAGAGTAACTTGTCGCACCTGCGATTGGTGGATCGTTCACCTCAAGAACGGTAATACCCGCAGTGGTTGAGTCTGTCGCACCCTCATCATCGACAACCACAACGTCTAGGCTGACCTCGCCATTGAAGTTCTCGTTTGGAGAGAAGGTGTACGTACCATCACCATTGTCTTGGAACACGCCATCTGCGCCACTGTAGCTGACACTATCAATCGCGACTTCGCCTTCGACGTCAGATGAGTTAGCCAATAACTGCTCGTTACTGATGGTGATCGAATTGTCTTCATGCACCGTGTAAGACGTGCTGCCTGCTACTGGTGGATCGTTCTCTGGCGTCACGCTTACGTCGATATTTGCGGTCACGGTATCCGTGCCATCAGAAACATCGAAGGTAAAGTTCACATCACCATTGAAGTTCTCGTTTGGAGCAAAGCTGTAGGTACCATCACCGTTATCGGTTAGGACACCATCGGCACCAGTGTAATTGACACCTTCTACCGATAGGTCATCACCATCGATATCCGTTGCGCCATCAAGCAGATCTTGGTCAGTGAAGGTCAACACGCCATCTTCACCAATGGTGAACGCTTGATCTTCCGGCTGCGGCAAGTCATTGACTGGGTTAACCGTTAGGTCAGCCGTTGCAACGATAGTATCGCTGCCATCATTGATATCGAACGTGATATCAATGTCGCCATTGAAGTTCGCGTCAGGCGTGATAGTAAAGCTACCATCGTCATTAGCCGTAACCGTCGCATCACCGTCAACCACTAGGTTGGAAGCGGTTAGTGCATCACCTTCTACATCCGTTGCTTGTGCCAACAATTGTTCTTGGCTTAGCGTGATTGAGTTGTCTTCGTCGACACTGTAAGCCAAGTCACCCGATACTGGAGCATCATTG